>Ga0184627_10000030_pt1 | contig 90674 bp, 72 predicted proteins | sample PLM3_127_b1_FD_133150 | JGI IMG/M metagenome (GOLD analysis project Ga0184627, IMG submission 133150) | Groundwater sediment microbial communities from an aquifer in East River, Colorado, USA - PLM3_127_b1 | ecosystem: Environmental > Terrestrial > Soil > Riparian zone | place: USA: East River... | reverse complement strand
TGCCAAGCCCGCCCGGGTCGGCACGCCAGGCGCCAACGACAAAATCGGCTTTGCCATCGCCGTTGACATCCCCGACTCCGGCTACGGATTGGCCGAACTGGTCATCAACAGCCGTGCCATCTTTCTGGTAAAGAAGGGCGCCGGTGGCACCGGAATAGACAAAAGCCGAGCCGGTATTACCATTGCCGCCGATAACGGCATAAGGAGCAGCGACGATAAAATCAGCTTTTCCATCTCCGTTTACATCCCCGGCCCCGGCCACCGACCAGCCCAGCCCGTCACCGGCGGCGGCGCCGTCTTTTTGGTAAAGCAGAAGGCCGGTGGCGCCGGAATAGACAAAGGCCGAGCCGGCATTGGCAAGTCCGCCCGGATCGGCATTGGTGGCGCCGATTATAAAATCGGCTTTGCCATCCCCGTTTACATCCCCGGCCCCAGCCACGGAGAAGCCCAGGTTGTCAAAGACCTCGGCGCCGTCTTTTTGATAGAACAGAACAAATTGCGCGAAGCAGGTGGAAGAGAGGAGGAAACTTGTAGTGAAAATCAAAAAAAAACGTGATGCCTTTGTTATAACGCTTCTTTCTATTCCCAGCCCAGGATTGTGCATTTTGCGATGTTAATATAATCAATCAGTTTTAGCGGTCAACAAATTTAGCTAAAGCAGCATTGCCACTAAACCTGTCTTTAACGAGGTCGTCGTTTTCGTGGAAAAGGAGAGGAACTGGATGTCCCGGAATAGACGAAACACGATCCGGCTTGGTCAAACCCTCTTGGGTCGGCACCATGAGCACCGGCTATAAAATCACCTTTTTTGTCTCCATTTACATCGCCGAGTCCAGCAACAGAGACGCCCAGATTGTCACCGGCAGTGGTGCCGTTCATTCTGAAAAGGAGGGAACCATTAGCGCCAGAATAGACAAAAACAGATCCGGCAGCATCAAGTCCGCTTGGACTGGCACGAGCAGCACCAATAATAAATTCGGATTTTCCATCATTGCTGATATCCTCGACCAAGGCGATGGAGGTGCCCATCCCCTCACCAGCGGCGCCGTTTTTTTGGAAAAGAAGCGAGCCATCAGCGCCGGAATAGACAAAAACCGAACCGGCTTGGGCAAATCCGTTCGGGCTGGCTGTTGGAGCACCGACAATAAAATCGGCTTTTGCATCCCGATTCACATCCCCAGACCCAGCTACGGCATAACCGAGTTGGTCACCGACAGCGGCACCGTTTTTCTGAAAAAGGAGGGAGCCATCGAGACCGGAATAGACAAAAACCGAACCGGCGGCATTAAGCCCGTTTGGGTCAGCACCAGGAGCACCAATAATAAAATCTGATCTCTTATCCTTATTTATGTCTCCTACCCCTGCGACACGGATGCCCAGTACGTCAAAGCTGGCAGCACCTTTTTTCTGGAAAAGGAGGGACCCATCCCCGCCGGAATAAACAAAAGCTGTGCCCGAAAGGGGAAGCCCGTCCGGGTCGGCATAAGGAGCACCGATAATAAAATCAGCTTTTCCATCTCCACTCACATCACCGGCGCCGGCAACGGAAAGGCCGAGTTCATCGCCTACCGCAACCCCATCTTTCTGATATAAGAGGGAACCGTCCGCCCCGGAGTAAACAAAAGCCGAGCCGGCATGGGAAAGTCCGCCTGGGTCGGCGCCAGGAGCGCTGATGATGAAATCAGCCCTTCTGTCTCCATTCACATCCCCGGTTCCGGCAACAGTGTGACCCAGAGCGTCACCTATTGCAGCTCCGTTTTTCTGGAAAATGAGAGCACCGGTAGCGCCAGAGTAAACAAAAGCGGAACCGGCCTCAGCAAGCCCACCTGGGTCGGCATAAAGAGCACCGACGATAAAATCGGTTTTTCCGTCTCCATCCACATCTCCCGTCCCAGCGACGGAGATGCCCAGCCAGTCGCTTACGGCAGCGCCATCTTTCTGATAAAACACGATAAACTGGCTGGACGCGGAGGAGGTAAGCGAAAAAATAACGATTACAATGGCGGTTAGAAGCTGCGAAAACTTGGACATACGACCTCTCTTCGTTAACCCTACTTTCTTGGCCATAATATAATTGATTAGACATTTTTAGACAATTGAAAGTATTTGGGGCCACTTGCCTTTGGGGAAGCTGGCTGGTATTATCTAAAATAAATGGAGACCTTAGGCACAGCTTTTCAAGCCAAAACGACCGGTGAAAATCGGCGTCGCCACGAGACCCTGCGGGAAGAATATCTGGCTCGCCGCCGGGAGGCGGCTGTCGGCGGCAGCGAAGGTGCGCGGAAAAAACATCAGGCAGCCGGCAAGTTGATGGTGCGGGAGCGGATACGGAAACTGTTAGACCCGGAATCTGCTTTTCTGGAACTTTCGCCTTTAGCAGCCAACGAACTTTATGGCGGGGGGATAAATGGGGCTGGACTGGTCACCGGAGTTGGCCAGGTTTCCGGCAGGCCGGTGATGATAGTGGCGAATGATGCTACGATCAAGGGGGGAACCTATTTTCCGGTAACGGTCAAAAAACATTTGCGGGCGCAGGAGATTGCCTTGCGGCTCAATTTGCCCTGCAACTATTTAGTTGACTCCGGCGGCGCTTTTTTGCCCCTGCAAGCGGAGGTTTTCCCGGACCGGGAGCATTTCGGGCGGATTTTTTACAATCAGGCGCGGATGTCGGCGGCCAAAGTTTTTCAAATCGCCGCCGTGCTCGGCTCCTGCACGGCGGGCGGAGCGTATATACCGGCGATGAGCGATGAGTCGATAATCGTCAAAAATCAGGGGACGATTTTTTTGGGCGGGCCGCCTTTGGTCAAGGCCGCCACTGGCGAGGAAGTCAGTGCAGAAGAATTGGGCGGAGGGGATTTGCATTCGCGGCGTTCCGGCGTTACCGACCATCTGGCGGAAAACGAAGAAGAGGCGCTGGAGCGCTGTCGGGCCATCATCGCGACCCTGCCGAAACCTTCTCAAACTTTCGGCCAACTGCGCGCCGAAGTGGAAGAACCGTTATACAATTTTGGTGAGCTATACGACATTATGCCAGCCGACATCCGCAAACCCTGGGACGTGCGCGAACTTTTGGCGCGTTTGCTCGACGGTAGTAAGTTTTTAGAATTCAAACAGCTTTACGGCACGACCTTGGTTTGTGGATTCGGATCCATTCACGGGTATCAGGTCGGCGTTCTGGCCAACAACGGCGTTTTGTTTTCGGACTCGGCATTAAAGGCGACGCATTTTATCGAATTATGCAACCAGCGCCAGATTCCGATTTTGTTTTTGCAAAACATCACCGGATTTATGGTCGGTAAAGACGCCGAGGCGGGAGGGATTGCCAAAGACGGTGCCAAGATGGTGATGGCGGTGGCGAATTCGAACGTGCCGAAACTTACTGTTATTATCGGCGGCAGCTACGGGGCAGGCAATTATGCGATGTGCGGGCGGGCGTATGAACCGGCATTTCTGTGGATCTGGCCGCAGGCGAGAATTTCGGTAATGGGAGGGGAGCAGGCGGCGATGGTTTTATCCACCGTCAAACGAGATGCCACACCAGCGGAAAAAGAAGCGATTGAGAAGCCAATCCTGGAGAAATACGAAGTAGAAGGTTCGCCTTACTACTCTACCGCGCGGCTATGGGACGACGGGATTTTGCTGCCGGAAGAGACGCGGGCTACGCTTGGGTTAGCACTAGAATTGTGTTACCAATCCCCCTATCAGGAGACGAAGTTTGGAGTTTTCAGAATGTAAGTTTTTGGCGGTAGAGCGGGACAGGTGTACGGTAACCGTTTGGCTTAACCGACCAGAGACGCGCAACGCTTTTAATCCTGATTTAATTGCCGAGCTGGCGAAGGTTTTTTCGGCTCTAGCTTCGGACGAAAAGCTACGGGTTGTCTTTCTGCGCGGTAGGGGGGAGGTCTTTTGCGCCGGAGCGGATATGAACTGGATGAAGGGAAGTTTGAAGCTTTCGGCGACGGAAAATCTGGAAGATGCCAAAAAACTTTCGGCTATGCTTGCAACCGTCAACGAGTTTCCTGCGCCGGTAATTGGTTTAGTTCAGGGAGTAGCGCTGGGCGGTGGAGTCGGTCTGGTTTCCGTTTGCGACCATATTGTGGCGGAAAGCAAAACGGTCTTCGGTCTGACGGAAGTAAAAGTCGGCCTTATTCCTGCCGTAGTGGGACCTTTTGTGATTTCGAAAATAGGGCTTTCGCAGGCCCGTTCGCTGTTTCTCTCCGGGGAGCGGTTTGGTGCGGTAACGGCACTACGCATTGGGCTACTACACGAAATGGTGGAAGGAGAGGCCGGTCTCGAGGCGGCGCAAAAGAAATGGGTCGAAATTTTCCAGAAGGCCGCCCCCGGTGCCGTGCGGACTGCTAAAAAGTATTTGCGAAACTGGCCCGCCCCGCCGGCGGACATCAACAACCGGGCGGCGGAGCTAATGGCACAATTGCGAACGGGTGCCGAAGCCCAGGCCGGGTTTACGGCGTTTCTGGAGAAGAGGAGACCGCCGTGGGCGGAGTAAAAACAGTGATTAGAGATTGGAGATTAGAGATTAGAAAAACAGAAATTCTTCGACTCTTTGTGGAACAAAAGGTTTTTAACCCTTTGCCTACCCAAGTTCTTCGCTACGTTCAGAATGAAAGATAGGCGGCTTTTCATTGCGAACAGAGGAGAAATTGCCGTTCGGATTATCCAGGCGGCACGGGAGCTGGGCTTTTTCACCATCCTTCCTGTGGCTGAGGATGATTTCGTTTCCGTCGCCGCGCAGGAAGCGGATTTGGCTTGCCCACTGGAGGGAGAGAATCTTTCGAAGACCTATCTTTCCATTCCAAAACTTGTTCAATTAGCCAGGGAAAATAGAGCCGATTTGGTTCACCCCGGTTACGGATTTTTAAGCGAAAACAAGGATTTCGCCCAGGCAGTCATCGATGCCGGAATGGAATGGGTCGGCCCCCCACCCAAAGCGATGGAACTGCTTTCTTCCAAGGTTCGGGCTAAAGAGCTTTGCCAAAAGCTGAAAATTCCGACCGTGCCGTTTGTAACTTTCCCGAAAGAGGTTTCTGCGAAGGAGCTGGAGAAAGCAGCGGAGGAAATCGGTTTTCCGCTTTTGGTCAAGGCCTCTGGCGGCGGCGGCGGGCGCGGAATGCGCAAGGTGTTTGAAGAAAAGGAATTCGCTGAAGCCGTGCACTCTGCGCAGCGCGAAGCGCAAACAGCTTTTGGCGACCCGACTGTCTTTGTTGAGCGGTTGGTCAGCCCCGCCCGGCACATCGAAGTGCAGGTGATGGGAGATAAAAACAGCAAGCTGGTCGCCTTAGGGGAACGGGATTGCTCGATTCAGCGTCGGCACCAGAAAATAATTGAAGAAACGCCGTCGCCGCTTCTTTCGGAAGTGCAGCGAAAATATCTGGAGGATTACTCCATTCGGCTTCTGCAGGAAGCGGGTTACATCAGCGCCGGCACGGTTGAGTTCATTTTTGATTCCAAGGGCCAGCCGTATTTTCTGGAAGTGAACACCCGACTTCAAGTAGAGCATCCGATAACGGAAGAGCGGTATGGGATAGACATTGTCCAATGGCAACTGCGCATTGCGCTGGGAGAAAGTTTGTGGCTCGGCGATTTGCATCCCAAGGGAGCGGCCATCGAGGCGCGATTGTACGCCGAAAATCCGTATCAAGGGTTCACCCCACAGCCGGGTCGCATATACGAATTGAGCTTTCCCCGAATAAAGGGAATTCGGATTGAAACCGGCGTGGGGGCTTCGGGTTTCATCTCTCCCAATTACGACCCGCTGATTGCCAAAATCATCGCCTGGGCACCGAGCAGGGAAGAAGCGATTAGGAAACTGGTTACCGCTCTCCGAGAGACGGTTATTGTCGGGCCGACGACCAATCGGGATTTCTTGATTGCCGTTTTACAGCATCCGAAATTTGCGGAAGGGGATTATCACACGCATTTTGTGCACGAGGAATTTGACGGTGCCGGTTTGAACTGGCCGGAGGAGAGATTGGCGCAGGTTCTGGCGGCGGCTTTCGGTTCTTCGGCAGTCGTAGCCGCCGGGAACTCTGCGGCTCAAAAAGCCGGTTCGGTATTTGGAGAACTCCAGCTGGGGCGGGAATATTTGTGAGCGCCAGAAAGTTCTCGGTTGTTTTGCCGGACGGAAAGAACGTTAACGTGGAGTTGAAGCAAAGCTCCAAAGAGGTTGAAGTGTTACTTGAAGGCCGGGTGCTTAAGATTTCAAAAGATAAAGTTAGAGGAAAGGTGCTGCGGCAGGGAAGGCAAATTTTTGTCTCCACACCGGAAATGCAGGGAGTTCTGGAAATCGTTGAGCAGGGGAAAAAGGCGAGCGTTTCCAGCGGTTCGGAGCAGGCGGCAATGGCCGCGACTTTTCCGGGGCGGGTGGTTAAACTTTTAGTTGGACCAAAACGCTGGGTTGAGCCGGGGGAAAAGTTGGTCGTTTTGGAAGCGATGAAAATGGAGTTTGCCTTCCGCGCTCCGGAGAAAATCTACATCGAGGAAGTGTTAGTGAAAGAGGGAGAAGTTTTGGAAAAAGGGCGGCCGTTTTTTAAGTACACGAATAATCATCAATGAATGAACGGTTAAGAATTGTTGAGGTGGGGCCGCGGGATGGGCTGCAAAATGAGTCCAGGCCGGTGCCCTTGGAAATCAAGCGCAACTTCATCCGCCAGCTTTTGAAAGCCGGTGCGCGCGAATTTGAAGCCGGGGCTTTCGTCCGCTCCGACCGGATTCCGCAAATGGCCGATTCGGAAGAAGTGTTGAAAAACATCGACTTGAACGAAGCCACCGCCTTCTTTCTTGTTCCGAACGAAAAAGGGTTGGAGCGGGCGCTGGCTTCCGGGGTTCGGGCGATTGCAGTTTTTACCGGAGCTTCGGAAACGTTTGTTCGAAAAAATATCGGAATGAGCATTGATGAATCGCTTAAAACCTTTGAACGGGTTGCCCGCAAAGCCCTGGCCGAGGGAATGAAAGTGCGCGGGTATGTTTCGGTTGTATGGGGATGCCCTTACGAAGGGCCGGTGTGGATTGATGTGATCAAAAGGGTCACAAAAGCGCTTTTGGATATGGGGTGTTTTGAGGTTTCACTGGGAGATACAATCGGGATTGCCACGCCGAAAACGGTTGAAGAAGTTTTGTCTCAAATGAGAGAATTTCCCAAAGAAAAGCTGGCTCTGCATTTTCACGACACGCGCGGGCTGGCGGTGGCCAATGTTTTACGTGCTGTCCAAATGGGTTACCGCAATTTCGATTCCAGCGCCGGTGGTCTGGGCGGTTGTCCTTACGCTCCCGGTGCGGCTGGGAACGTGGCCACTGAAGAACTGGTGCTTTTAGCTGAAAGCTTGGAATTTCAAACTGGTTTGGACGTGATGGAAGTCGCCAGAGCCAGCAAAGTAATCATCGACTTTCTGGGCCGTCCGCCAAGATCAAAGGCTTATCAGGCACTGCTGGTTTCTTCGTAGCGGAAACCTTTAGGTTTCCATCATGGAGGTCTGAAGACCTCCGCTACCAAAACTGTTCATATTCTAAACTCCGCAAAATTCGGGAACTTGCAAGGAGTGAGACAAAAGCTTAAATTCAATAAGTTATGAATAAAGTCGTTCAATCGGCAAAAGAGGCGTTGCAGAAGGCCAAAATCAAGGATGGTATGACCCTTATGGTCGGAGGTTTCGGCCTGTGCGGGATTCCGGAAAATTTGATTATTGCCCTGCGGGATTCCGGCGTGAAAAACCTTACGGCCATTTCCAATAATGCCGGAGTGGATGATTTCGGCTTGGGGCTGCTTTTGCAGACCCGGCAGATTAAAAAAATGGTCTCCACTTACGTGGGAGAAAATGCCACGTTTGAAAAACAGTTTTTGGATGGAATTTTGGAATTGGAATTTGTGCCGCAGGGAACTTTTGCGGAACGGATTCGAGCAGGCGGGGCGGGGATTCCGGCTTTTTTCACTCCGGCTGGAGTGGGAACGGTCATTGCTGATGGAAAAGAGACACGTGTTTTTGACGGCAAGGAATATGTGATGGAGAAAGGTTTGCGGGCGGATTTAGCCTTAATAAAGGCGTATCAAGGAGATAAAGCCGGGAATCTTATTTATCGAAGGACGGCGCGGAATTTTAATCCGATGATGGCGACGGCGGCGGATTTTACCATCGCCGAAGTGGAAGAGCTGGTTGAAATCGGGCAGATTGACCCGGATTTTGTGCACACGCCCGGCGTTTATGTTGACCTGATTTTGCAGGGTCAGAATTATGAAAAGCGAATCGAGCAAAGAACGAATCGTTCAAAGAGCGGCGCGCGAGCTTAAAGACGGCTTCTACGTCAATTTGGGCATCGGGATGCCGACTCTGGTGGCGAATTACATTCCGCCCGGGATGGACATAGTTCTGCAATCGGAAAACGGGCTTTTGGGAATCGGGCCTTTTCCCTATGAAGGGGAAGAGGACCCGGATTTGATTAACGCCGGAAAGCAGACCATCACCGAAACGCCGGGCGCCGCCTATTTTTCCTCCGCCGATTCATTTGCGATGATTCGGGGCGGGCATATCGATTTGACCATTTTAGGCGCAATGGAAGTGGACGAAGAGGGAAATCTGGCCAACTGGATGATTCCGGGGAAAATGGTCAAGGGGATGGGCGGGGCAATGGATTTGGTTGCCGGAGCAAAACGGGTCGTTGTTACAATGCAGCACTGTGCCAAGGATAGCTCATCGAAAGTTTTGAAAAAATGCACGTTGCCGTTGACCGGTAAGAAGGTTGTGCATCGGATAATCACCGACTTGGCAGTGATGGATGTAACGCCGGGGGGGCTTCTTTTGTTGGAAACTGCGGAAGGGGTTTCGGTGGATGATGCTAAAAAGGCAACAGAAGCAAAGTTGCTAATAAAAGACGTGAAAGTTGGCACTTATTAGGAGGTTTTTATGACGGATAAAACAAGAATTCCGGTGATACTTTCGGCCTGCCGTACAGCTATAGGAAATTTCTTAGGTGGGCTTTCGAGCTATACGGCACCACAGTTGGGCGCCATCGCCGTCAAAGAAGCGGTCAGGCGGGCGGGTTTGACCAAGCTGGAAGAAATTGATGAAGTGATAATGGGGAACGTCATTCAGGCCGGGGAAGGGCAGGCCCCCGGTCGGCAGGCGGCGGTGCACAGCGGCGTGCCGACTTCCGTTCCGGCAATGACAATCAATAAAGTCTGCGGCTCCGGGTTGAAGGCGGTAATGCTGGCGGCACAGGCGATTAAAGCGGGAGACGAACAGCTCATTGTAGCCGGCGGGATGGAGTCGATGTCCAACACTCCGTATGTTCTGCACGGTGCCAAGGGCGGTTTGAAATTTGGCCATCGCGAACTGAAGGACACGATGATTATGGATGGTTTGTGGGATTCATTCAACAATTTCCATATGGGGAGCGCCGCCGAACTGACGGCTAAAAAATCGGACATCTCCCGGCAGGAGCAGGATGAGTTTGCTTGCAATTCGCAGATGAAAGCGGCAGCGGCGCAAAAGAGCTGCAAGTTTTCCAAAGAAATCGTGCCGGTGGAATTTCCGCAGAAAACGGGGGAGCCGCTGAAATTCGAAAAGGACGAATGTGTCCGGCCGGACACTTCGATGGAAAAACTGGCCAAGCTGCGGCCGGCGTTTCAGAAAGACGGCACGGTGACGGCAGGGAACGCCCCAGGATTGAACGACGGCGCGGCGGCGGCGGTGGTCAGTTCACTCGAATATGCCGAAAAGAACGCTTTAAAGCCGTTGGCGAAAATCACCGGTTATGCTTCGGCCGGAACCGATCCGGAGCTTCTGTTTTACGCCCCGATTTATGCCGTGCGGAAGCTGATGAAGCAAATGGGGGTGGACATCAACTATTGGGATTTGATGGAGACCAACGAGGCGTTTGCGGTGCAGGTTCTGGCCGATGGCAAGGAATTGGGTTGGGATTGGAAAAAATTGAATGTCCACGGCGGGGCGATTGCCTTGGGGCATCCCATCGGCGCATCCGGGGCGCGCATTCTGGCGACCTTGATTTACGCACTTCAGGATAGAGGGCTGAAGAAAGGTCTGGCTTCGCTCTGCCTGGGCGGCGGAAATGCTGTGGCGATGTCGATTGAGATGATGTAAGCGATTTTTTTTGTAGGGGCGAGGCATGCCTCGCCCCTACGGAATCGGTAAGGAAAATCACAAATTGGCAGACATAGAAACGATTAGAAAGATTGGCGTTATCGGTGCCGGCACGATGGGGAACGGGATTGCCCACGTTTTTGCCCTCTCCGGCTGGCCGGTGGTGCTGGTGGATGCCAAAAAAGAATTTCTTGACCGAGGATTGGCCACTATCAAAAACAATTTGGAAAGGCAGTTTGCCAAACAGGTAATAACGGCGGAACAAAGGGATAAGGCCCTGGCGAATATTGCTCCGGCAACATCCCTGGATGGAACGTCCGCTTGTCAGCTTGTCGTGGAAGCGGTGAACGAAGATTTTGCTGTCAAGAAAGAGGTCTTTGCCGCTCTGGACAAGCACTTCCCGGCAGAAACGATTCTGGCCTCCAACACCTCCTCGCTTCCCATCACCGCCATTGCGGCCGCAACCAAGAGGCCGGGGCAGGTTATCGGGATGCATTTTATGAACCCGGTGCCGGTGATGAAATTGGTGGAACTCGTCCGCGGGGCGCAAACGACGGATGAGACTTTCACCACCGTGAAAACGATTTCGGAAAAATTAGGAAAAGTCCCGGTGGAGGTTAGCGATTACCCCGGCTTCGTCTCGAATCGAATTCTGATGCCGATGATAAACGAGGCCTGTTTTGCTTTAATGGAGGGGGTTGCTTCCAAAGAGGCGATTGACACGGTGATGAAGCTGGGGATGAACCATCCGATGGGGCCTCTGGCTTTGGCCGATTTTATCGGGCTGGACGTTTGCCTGGCGATTATGCAAGTTCTGTATGACGGCTTCAAAGACCCCAAATACCCCAAATACCGCCCCTGCCCGTTATTGGTGAAAATGGTGCAGGCAGGATATTTGGGGAAGAAAACAGGGAAAGGGTTTTATGAGTATGCTGGGTCGTAGGGCATAGCTATGTCAGAACAGGTTGCGCATTACGACACCAGTTACGGAGGTTTTGCCGAAGAGATTTACAGGGCCATCCGCCAAGAAGCCTTCGGTGAGGATATTGGACAGAACAGCTGGCTGACGGCGGATGAATTTCGCCGATTTCTGGGTTGGCTGGAACTGACGCCCGCATCAAAGCTGCTGGACATAGGATGCGGGTCGGGCGGGCCGGCTTTGTTTATTGCCCGAAGGTACGGTTGCGGGGTGGTGGGAGTAGATGTTAACGAAAAAGGAGTTAAGGTGGCCAACGAACAGGCCCAGGCTTACGATCTGACCTCCTTGGCCCAATTTAAACATGTAGATGGGAGTAAGTCGCTTCCGTTAGAAAAGGAAATCTTTGATGCCATCGTCTGTATTGATGCCATTAACCACCTCCCCAACCGTTTGGGCGTGCTGAGTGAATGGCGTCGAATTTTAAAGCCGGAAGGGCGATTACTTTTCACAAATCCCATAACGGTGACCGGACTGCTTTCCAACGAGGAGGTCGCCATACGCAGTTCAATTGGGTATTTTTTATTTGCTCCGGTAGGCGAAGATGAGCGCCTGATAAAGGAGGCCAGGTTTGATTTGGTTATGCGGGAGGATGTTACCGAAAATATGGCGGAAATTTCCAAGCGTCGGCACAATGCACGCCAGAAGCGACGGAAAGAGCTTATTCAAATCGAAGACGAAGAAACTTTTGAGGGGCAACAGCAGTTTTTGTCGATGGCCCATCGGCTTGCCGATGAACGGCGGTTGTCGCGCTTCGTTTTTGTGGTACGTAAGATGAAGGAGAAATAAGATTGGTATGGATTTTGAACTGAACGAGCAGCAGATTTTGATGCGCGATTCGGCGCGGGAATTTGCCCAAAAGAGGCTGGTTCCCACGGCGCGGGAATGGGATGAAATGGGTCAGATGCCCAAAGAGATTTTAACCGAAATGGCCGAGCTGGGATATTTCGGAATTCTTTTGCCGGAAGAATACGGCGGGCTCGGTTTGGATCCGCTCTCCTACATTCTGGCACTGGAAGAAATTTCCAAAGCCAATGCCGGAGTGGAAATCACCCTTTCCGTGCACAATTCGCTCGCCTCCCAGGCGATTGTCAAATACGGCACGGAAGAGCAAAAGAAGAAGTATTTGCCCCGGATGGCGCAAGGGGAACTCATCGGCGCCTATTCGCTTTCCGAGCCGGACGCCGGGACCGACGCCGGCGGGCTAAAATCGACGGCGGTCAAAAAAGGGGAAGTGTACATCGTCAACGGAACCAAAAATTGGGTCACCAACGCCGGTTGGGCCGGAATCTTTGTGGTTTTCGCCAAAACCCGGCCGGAGCTTGGACGGGAAGGGATTTCAGCTTTGCTGGTAGAGAAAGAAACCTTGGGGTTTGGCATAGGAGAAAACGAAAAGAAGATGGGGATTAAATGCTCCGATACGAGAGAGGTTTATTTTAGCGACGCCGAAGTGCCGGTCAGCAATCTGTTAGGCCAGGAAGGGCAGGGGTTGAAAATCGCCTTTTCGCTTTTAAACATCGGCCGGGTCGGCGTCGGCGCCCAGGCGCTCGGCATTGCCGAAGCGGCCTTTGAAGAAGCGCTGAAATATTCCAAGCAGCGCGTGGCCTTTGGCCAGCCGATTGCCAACTTCCAGGCGACCCAGTTCAAGCTGGCGGATATGTCCACCAAAATCGAAGCGGCCCGGCTTTTGGTTTACAAGGCGGCTACGCTCTGCGAAAACGGCGAGAGCTCGGCGGGAGAGGTCTCGATGGCCAAACTGTATGCCTCGGAGACGGCCAACTGGGTGACCAACGAGGCGGTGCAGATTCACGGCGGCTACGGCTACGTCAAAGAATACGCCGTGGAGCGCTACTTCCGGGATGCGCGGGTGACTGAAATTTACGAGGGGACGTCGGAAGCACAAAAAATAGTGATTTCCCGTTCCATTTTGAAGAAAGTATAAATATGCTGCCGTTCGGGAGTAGTTCGACTTTGCTCACTACAAGCGGAGCTCCCTCACAACAATTAGGGATCCCCACCAGCAGCCCCTCGGCTTCGCTCGGAATAAAGGGCTGGTGGGCTACCCTTGTTTATTGTAACCCTGGGTAAGGGTAGCCCTGGAGCCCCTGCTCCAGGGAAATGACAAATGCATATAGAGAAAAAATATAACGATATTCGCGCAAGGGTCCGGGACTTCGCTGAACGGGTAATTGCTCCCCACGCGTCTGAGGTGGATGAAACCGGCCTCTATCCCCGCGAGCTTTTCGATGCAATGGGGAAAGAGGGGTATTTGGGAATGGTCGTTCCCAAAGAATATGGCGGTTCCGGTTTCGAGTTTTTGGAATACGTTATCGCCGTCGAGGAGCTTTCGCGCGTCTGCGGCTCGACCGGCATTGCTCTGGCGGCGCACAACGGACTGGGCTGTTCGCCGATAGTGCGATTTGGGAACGAAGCGCAGAAGAAGAAATATCTTCCCGACATCGCCTCCGGGAAAAAAATGGCCTCCTTCGGTTTGACCGAGCCGCAGGCGGGGAGCGACTCCGGCAACACGCAGACGGCGGCGGTCAAGGTTGCCGGCGGCTGGAAAATCACCGGCACCAAATGCTGGATTACGAACGCTTCATTCGGCCAGGTTTTCAACTTGACCGCCCGAAGCGACGTAAACTCCAAAGGCCCGAAAGGAATTTCGGCTTTCATCATCGAGCGGGAGTGGAAGGGGTTTTCCTCCGGCAAAAAGGAAAACAAAATGGGGCTGCGCGGCTCGGACACCGCCTTTTTACATTTAGACGAGGTTTTCTGTCCGCAGGAAAATTTGCTGGGGGAAGAGGGGCACGGCTTTAAGCTTTTCATGATGACTTTGGACACCGGCCGGATTGCCATCGGGGGGATGGCTTTGGGACTGGCGCAGGGAGCTTTCGATGTGGCGGCGCGCTACGCCAAAGAGCGGCAGGCCTTCGGAGCTCCGATTTCCTCTTATCAGGCGATTCAATGGAAATTGGCCGATATGGCGACGCAGATCGAGGCCTCGCGCCATCTGATTTACCATGCCGCGCGTATGAGAGATATGGGGCTGCCTTTGGTAAAAGAGGCATCAATGGCCAAGCTCTTTGCATCCGAAGCGGCCAACTTCGTCACCTACCAGGCGATTCAGGTGCTGGGGGGGAACGGCTATTCCTCCCGCTATCCGGTGGAGCGGATGTACCGGGATATGAAGCTGTGCGAAATCGGGGAAGGGACTTCGGAAATTCAGCGCATCGTCATCTCCCGCGAAGTTTTGAAACAAAGCGAAAATTTGTTTGGCGGAATCGTTGCAGAAAAGCTATCTTAAATAGGAAGATCGGGAGGAAATATGCCTTTGGAAAAAGTTGATAAAATCTGGATGAACGGAAAGTTAGTAGGCTGGGACGATGCCCACATTCACATCCTTTCCCACGTGGTGCACTATGGCTCGTGCCTGTTCGAAGGCATCCGCTGCTACCGGACGAAAATGGGCCCGGCGGTTTTCCGTCTGGACGCCCATATAAAACGACTTGTCGACTCCTGCAAAATTTACCGGATGGATCCCCATTTCACCAAGGAACAGTTGTGCCTTGCCTCGGCCGAACTGGTACGCGTCAACAAACTGGAAGAGTGCTACATCCGCCCGCTGGTGTATCGCGGCTACTTTGAACTGGGGGTCGATCCTTCCAACTGCCCCATCGACACGGCCATCGCCGTTTATAAATGGGGAAAATATTTAGGGGCGGATTCTCTGGAAAAGGGGATTTCGGTCGGCGTCTCCTCCTGGTCGCGGATGGCGCCCAATACCCTGCCGGCGATGGCCAAATCGGCCGCCAACTATATGAACTCGCAGCTGATAAGGCTGGAAGCCCGCGCCCACGGCTATGCCGAAGGGATTGCGCTCGACTATTTCGGGCACGTCTCCGAGGGTTCCGGAGAAAATATTTTCATCGTGCGCGATGGGGCTTTGATCACGCCGCCTTTTGCGGCGGCAATTTTGCCGGGAGTAACCCGCAATACGGTCATTAACTTGGCGAATGAGATGGATATCCGCGTCATCGAGGAGAACATTCCGCGCGAGGCGCTCTACATTGCCGACGAAGTTTTCTTCTGCGGCACGGCGGCGGAGATTACGCCGATTCGGGAAATCGACAAAATCAAAATCGGCAGTGGCACAGCCGGCCCCATTACCAAAAAGCTGCAAAAGCGCTTTTTCGACATCTTTGAACATCCGGAGAACGACACCCGCGGCTGGCTGACTTTCGTCAATCTACCGGCAAAAAAAGAGAAGAAAAATTCGGTGGTGCAGCACGAAAGAGTTTTGACCGGAAAATGAAGCGGATTGCCATCGGCGCCGACCACAAAGGGTTTAAGCTCAAAGAGGAAATCAAAAAAAAGTTAGAGGCCGAAGGGCATAAAGTCACCGATTTGGGGGGGTTTTCGGAAGATTCGGTCGATTATCCCGATTTCGCCTGCAAGGTCGGCCGGGAAGTGGTCGAAGGCAAAGTGGATTACGGAATTGCCATCTGCTGGAGCGGGACCGGGATGAGCATCGCCGCAAATAAAGTCAAAGGTATCCGCGCGGCCTTATGCACCAATGCCGATATGGCGCGCCTGGCGCGCGAACACAACGACGCCAACGTTTTGACTTTGGGCAGCCGTTACATTACGCCGGACGTTGCCGAGTTGATTGTGCAAACGTGGTTGAATACCGAATTCGCCGGTGGGAGGCATCAGAGAAGAGTGGAGAAGATAAAACAAATCGAAGAAGGGAAAGGATGTTGATTGTTCGGGAGCGGAGCTCCCTCACAGCGCGCAAAGACACCTCACCGGTTTGTCCCCTCTCCATATAATGGAGAGGGGAGGGGCACGGCACGCCGTGCCCCTACGAATGGTTTTTTGTAGGGGCGAGGCATGCCTCGCCCAGGGCGGGTTATAAACCCGCCCCTACAAAGACAGGGATTGGGAAAGAACGTAGGGGCAACCCCCCGTGGTTGCCTGTATTTCCGGGTTAATGAACAAAGGGCAGGCACGGGGGCCTGCCCCTACAATTAAAAACAGAAGGAACGAAAAACATGTTAGAAACCACTGCCGTAGGAAGTTTTCCCAAGCCGGATTATCTGGTTCGTGCCAGAAACCGGTTTGCCAAAGGGGAGATTAAAGAGCAAGAACTGCGCGAACTGGAAAAACAGGCCACCCGCGAATGGATTAAAATTCAGGAGGACATCGGCCTCGACATTTTGGTTCACGGCGAAATGGAGCGGGGGGATATGACCACCTATTTTGCCGAGAAAATGGGAGGAATGGGAGTTTCCGGTTTAGTCCGCTCCTACGGCAACCGCTACTACCGCAAGCCGGTGGTAAAGGGGAAGCTTTCCCGCAGCAATGGGCCGATGACGGTGGAGATGTTCCAATATGCCCAATCGCTGACCAAAAAGCCGGTCAAGGGAATGCTTACGGGGCCTTATACAATGTGTGACTGGTCTTTCAACATTTTCTATCCAGACCGCCGCGCCGTAGTTCTGGCTTTTGCCAAACTTTTGCACGAGGAAGTGGCCGATTTGGAAAAGGCGGGCGCCAAGTATATCCAGATTGACGAGCCGGCTTTATCCACCCGCCCGGATGAAGTTGATTTGGCCGTGGAGGCTATGAAAATCGTCACCAAAGGCATTAAGGCCAAAACCATTTCGCACATCTGCTACGGCGATTTCAAGGTGATGTATCCCCGCGTTCTGGATTTGGCCGTGGACGTGCTCGATTTGGAATTCGCCAATTCCGGCTATGCCAATCTGGAAATTTTCAAGACCCCAAGGTTCACCAAAGGGATTTCGGTGGGGGTTACGGATATCCATTCCCACCGCATCGAGACCAAAGAGGAAGTCAAGCGCGGCATTTACAAAGCCCTCGAAGTTTTCGACCCGAAACAGGTTTACATCGACCCCGACTGCGGTCTCAAAACCCGCACCGTCGAGGAAGCCATCGACAAGCTGAAAGTTATGGTGGAGGCGGTGGGGGAAGTGAAGCGGGAACTGGGGATAAATTAATTGTTATGGATATCGAAGAAGATATTAGACTTATAAATGAAGTTTGGGGGTCAGAAGATAACCTCCACGAATTTATCGACAGTGAGTTGCGCAGGCTCGGTGCCATCATTTGTGGGGAGGCCGCTAAATTGCCTAATTTTCAAGTACAGCCTACAGAGATGGCCTCGGAAATAATGGGTTTTTCTATAGGGAGAAGCTGTGCTGGTCGGTATGAGCCTGATAATGGTCAATGCGGTACGATAAGCCTTTTCGCTTTTACCTGCACCAGTGAATCTGAGGTTAGAACCGCACTTGCCCACGAGCTGGTTCATCATTGGGAAGTAACAAACAGTTCGAATACTTCTGATTTGCCGTACCCTAAAGAGGCTGATACTGTCATAAAATCCATTTTCCCAGATCCAAATAAGGAAGGACGTTGGCGTTCAGGTCATTCGGAAGCTTTCGTTACCAAAGCGTCTGTTGTTGCAAAGGTACTTGGAATACCACTTGAGGATTTCTTAGTCTATAGAAAAAGAACTACAGTCAAATAGGGCAGCCATACTTTTAGAAGGGATCAAAAAAAATGGAACCGAACGGTTGGAAACTTGCCCCTTCTGATTTTGGATTTATATGGGAGGAATGTAAAAGATGTTTTTATCTCAAGGTTGTTGGCGGTTTTCAGCGGCCACAAATGCCGATGCCAAAGGTTTTTACCTTAATAGATTCTCAAATGAAAACTTGTTTTATGGGAAAACGTACTGAGTCGGTTTCTCCCAATATGCCCAATGGCACATTTGAATATGCTGGAAAAAGGGTAGAGTCCGTTCCTATCGCAGTTAAGGGTTTTTCAACCCGCTGTTTTATTCGAGGCAACTTTGATACTGTTGTTACATTTGACGATGGTAGTTTTGGTATTATAGATTTCAAAACTTCTCAAGTTAAACCCGAACACGTTTCTCTCTATGCGCGACAACTCCAAGCATATGCTCACGCTTTAGAAAATCCTGCTGAAGGCAAATTTGGGTTGAAACCCGTAAGTCGATTAGGGCTCTTAATGTTCGAACCTTCCCAATTTTCAAATGATTTGGGAGGTGGCGCATCACTAACTGGTAGTCTTACTTGGGTCGAACTTCCGCGTGACAATAATGCATTTCTAGGTTTTCTCGCAGATGTACTTTCTGTGCTCGATTTACCCTCACCTCCCGAAGCATCATCTTCTTGCTCTTGGTGCAAGTACAGGGAGTTAAGCAGAAGATTTTCTTATTAAAATAGGTGCATTGCGCACTGCTGTGGAGATTGGTAGCGGAGGTCTTTAGACCTCCACAGGGCGAACGCCGTTCGCCCACAAGGATTTTGAACCCGGCTTTAACCTTGTGTCTCCCAACGCCTGAATTTTTCACAAAAAAATATTTTCTCTTCCATTTTTGCTTCTTTTAAAAATCCGCCAACCCTATTCTTTTTCACACTTGGCAATTCTCACCCATTCAACCGTTTGTCCACCTCTTTCAAATTCCGCATAAAAATTGAGGCAAAAAACGATTCCCGACTATTAGTAGAGGGATGTGATGACGAACCACTCCCTCTAGCTGGTAGCCGGCACTTCAGTGCCGGAAACCGGAAAACAAAAATGGTTGATCTTTTGAGCAAAAAAACGATGGTCGACTATTAGTAGAGGGATGTGTGTGTGGGATGAACTCGTAAAGGGTGTTGGAAGTCGACTCCTTCCCCTCCAAGAGTTAACAAGCGGGCACGTTCCCCAAACCAAAGACCGCCCTTATCCCTGAGTTTGGGAAGAGGTAAGCGCGCGGTCAAAAAGCCCGCCCCGCTCGTGCGGGGCGGGTTAGGCGCAAACAAACGCCTCCCCCGGCTCTGCGCCAATTAAGCCGGAGGACAAAAGCTCCTCTAAAGAGGGAGGCGGGATGGTGAACATTTCCCATCTTATTTTCCCTGCCGCTTCAATCCCGCACACACGAACCCTCCGAAACAAAAGGCGAGGGTGGGGACAGGTTTCCAACCTGCCCTTCCCTCTGCCTCTGTTTCGTTTGTCCCCCTTGACAAGGGGGACGCTCCGTCCGTACGGACGGAGCAGGGGGTGATTCCCCAATTTCCCCTGCTAAATCGCCCCGATTTTGCACCGGGAAACAATAAAGGAAGGTTTTTTTGTCTTTTTTTACAAAATCACAACCAGATACCCCCTGTTTTTGTAAAGAACGTAGGGGCGCACCTTCAGGTTCACCCCTACAATCAACAATTTTAATTTGAGATGCATACCGGATTTGTAGGGGCGGTTCGCCCCTCGACTGCGCTCGGGATAAACGAACCGCCCTACAAAAATTCTAAAGATTAAGATGTAGGGGCGGGGTTTCCCCGATCTTCCACCGGGCGAGGGGACCTCGCCCCTACAAATTTTCAATCAGGCCATCCTTCGTAGGCCGGACTTCCAGTCCGGCAGCGGCATTGAAAATGCCGCCTACGCTTTTGGGATAAAATCAAACACTTGCTTTGCCGAACCCGAATTTCTATACTCCCCGGCACGTTGAAACCTAAAACCCTAAGGAGGGAAAAATGAAGCGGATTTTGGTTGCGGGACTGCTGGGAGCGCTGGTCATTTACATCTGGGGATGGATTTCCTGGACGATGCTCCCCTGGCACAACAGCACGATGCCGGATTTACCCAACGAGGATGCGGTCATTGGCGTGTTGCAAACGAGCATCACCCAAACCGGTGTCTATCAATTCCCAGGAATGATGAAGAGCAATGAACCCGTTTGGATGGAAAATTACAAACGCGGGCCCTCCGGCGTTTTGTTCTATACGGCGAAAGGGAAAAATCCGATGGCGGCCGACATCTTCGTTTTTGGATTTGTTTTGGCTTTAATCGAGGCGCTTCTGGCGGCCTGGCTGCTTTCTGTGGCGGCTTCCAAGATGGCCGCTTACGTCAAGCGGGTTTTATTCGTGACCTGCTTGGGCGTTTTTGCCGCGCTGGTTTCACATATCTCGGCCGCACACTGGATGTTTTTCCCGGCCAATTACAGCCACGTAATGGCGATTGATTTAGTCGTCACCTATCTTTTGGCCGGGCTAGTCATTGCTTGGAGAATCAAGCCTGAAATGCAACCGGCGATGGCGTAAGAGGGTTAACCTTAATGCATAGGGGTACGGTGAGCGAAGTCGAACCGTGCCCCTATTTTTTTGTTATGCCTCCTAAGGAAAGACGGGACAGACCAGCGGTATTCCCAGAAAGGCATAATTCAGTTCGTCAATCGCATCGAGCATGTCCAACATCCCGTTGCAATTGACATCCGCATAACAAAGGGCACAGTTGGGGCCGCCAAAGTAAATGCAGTTCAAAAGCCGAACGACATCGGAGCTGGTTATCAAATGGTCGCCCTGCATATCCCCCCTTTTATTGACGAAGGTGGGGCAGTTGTCCAGAATGTCCGGCGTTCCATCGCCATCGGTGTCGGTCGTTACGGCCAGAACGGCCGATTTGGCGTTGATATGTTTGAAAGTCAAGGCGGTGGCAGCGTCCAGAATCGCATCGCCGGTCTGCTGCATAACGTAGATTATTTCAAATGGAGTGAGCGTTGGCCGGGCTTGCCGCATCAAAGCGGCCAAGCCGGCACAATGAGGCGCGGACTCCGAAGTGCCGGTATAGGTTGCCAAGCCGCCGCCGAAGTATGACGAGGTAATTGGGCGCCCTGGCGCCAGCAAATCAAGTCCGGAGTTCCGATTGCTGAAGCAGGTTATTTGTTTGGCATTTGCCGGGTCGTTGAAGCAGGCCGGCCAGGAACCGCCGAAATTGGAAAGCCAGGTGCCGGCATCCGGTTCGCGTCCTAAATTGGAATCGAAGGAAGCACCCACGGCTACGGCGTTGCCCAAGCAAGCCGGAGCGCTCATACTGTCAGTTTTGCCCTGATTACCCGAGGAACAAAAAGTAAGTATCCCCATATTCCTTAAAGTCGTTATAGCCGTTGACATGGATGGTTGACTCCCGGCACAATCGCCACTGTAGAGGGCAAAGGTACCAAGGCTGGCGTTAATTACGTCCACACCGAGCGTACCGTTGTTGGAAATTATCCAGTTCAACCCGGCAATCCAATCGGAAACCCAGCCGCTACTGTTGAAATCCAAAACCTTCACGGCTACAAAAGTGCAAGAGGGCGCCATACCTTTGCAGCCTATTGCCACCGCACCGCCCACCACCCCGGCTACGTTGGTGCCGTGGCCGTTGTCATCTTCCGCTCCCGCTCCGACGTTGGTTCCCTGGTCCAAAAAATGCTGCTGCCCGACTATCCGGCCGCCGGCAAAGTTGAGGTGGTCGGTATCTATTCCGGTGTCCAGAATTCCCACGGTGATTCCGGTGCCGGTATAGCTTAAAATGTTTTGAACATAATCAGCTTGAACAAGCGGCACAGACTGACAGAGACTACCGTAAATAGGCAAGTCGAGCTCCACCGCTTGAACATCCAGGCGATTCGAAAGAATTTCCAATGCCTTTCGATTCGCTTTTCCGGAAAGCAAAGGTAGCGCATCATAGCGATAGGCGGTTGTAAAACCGGCCGGTACGATGGCAGTTAGCAAGTCCTCCTGTGACTGGGAGAGAAAGGTTTGTCCCGCCCTTGATGAAAAATCGGTTGCCATCGGGATATTCAAGGTGATTATTACGGAAACTTCTTGGTTTTGGTTGATTTGTTCCAGAACTTCGGGACGGATGTCGGTGGCAGAAATTGGGGTAGTTATTGCCCATCCGGCAATTGTAACTATTAAGACAGCTTTATATAGCTTCATTTTGACCCTCCATAGACAATATACGGCGTTCCCGAAAGAATGTTAGTTTTTTTACAGCTACGGAGATTTTCAGCTTATATTGTTACCGGGAATTTGAAGGACAAAGGAAGCCAAACGGCCGTTGAAAAAAAGCGTATTACATTATAGAATGGGAGGAATCATGAAACGGTTAATAGGTGTTTTGGCCTTGTTTTTTATGAGCGCGGCGGTTTGGGCGCGTCCTAATTTCAATATCGACTCTCTCTCCTTTTTCCCCATTTCCGGTGTGCGCGGTTGCTGGGGATATGTAGATTCGGTCACCCAAAGAGAATTTGCTTTAATCTGCGCGGGCAACAGCTTGAAAATTTACGACGTTACCGGAGTTATTACCAATGCGCCGGTGCCCGGTTTCCCTTTGAGCATTCCGGCTACGGGAGGGGAGCTAAAACAGATTAGGCCATATTCTCATTACCTGTTCGCCGTCAACCAAAGCGGGGTGGCGTTACAGGTAATAGATGTGAGTCAGATTGCCACCAACCCGTCGGCGGTCGGCACGGTGGCTAATTATGCCAGTCTAAGCAGCAATCAGGGAGCCCATAGCGTTCACGTTGACGGGAATTATGCCTATTTGGGGATGAACGGGAATTTTCCGGCGAGTTGGCGGATTATTAATATTTCCAATCCGCTGTTGCCCGTGCAGGTGGGGCAATATCAAACTCCTTTAGGAGGTTTTAATGACTCGCACGACAGCTACGTTAAGGGAAACTTAGCTTACGTCGCTTTCCTGGCCGCAGGGTTCTCGGTGGTGGATATTTCCAGTCCGGCGGCGCCCGTGGCGCTGTCGAACGTGGTATATCCAGGCGCGTTTACGCATAACTGCTGGACGACCGAAGACGGGAAATATCTTTTTACGACGGACGAGACTTTTGACGGAATCATTCGAGTTTGGGATATACAGAATCCGGTCAGTCCGCTGCAGGTGGGACGGTGGGCGGCGGGAGTGCCCGGTTCGGACGTGCACAACGTGCAGGTTAAAGGGAATTTTCTCTATGCTTCCTATTACGGTGAAGGGGTGGAGATTTTAGACATCGAGGAACCGGCCGACCCGATTGAAGTGGGGCATTACGATACCGACCCGTCCGCTTCCGGCTTTACCGGCTGCTGGGATTTTTTCAATTTTTTTCCTTCCGGCGTGCTGGTAGCCTCCAACTATTACGGCGCCACCAACCCGGGGATGTGGCTTTTGAGATTTAACGGCACCCAGGCGGCAAGAATCCGGGGAACCGTGCGCAATCAACTGGACAGCACTCCCTTGGCGGGGGTGGCGGTCCGTTTTTTAGACGCCGCTCGGGAGACAGAGAGCGATGCGGGGGGGAATTATATAACCCGCAGCGAGGGAGGCAGCCGAGCGCTGGAGTTTTCGTTGGCGGGGTTTTTCCCGGAGACGGTAACGGTCAACGCCGTCTTGGGGGACACGCTAACGGCCGACGTGGCGCTGGTTTCCACCTGCGCCGGTGCGCGGGGAGATATGAATGCGGACGGGAATTTCACCCCGGCCGATGCGGTTTTGATATTGAATTGCATTTTTCTGGGGGTGGGTATTTGCGGTTTATGTTTTACCGACGTCGACTGCAATGGAATTTTATCGGCGGCGGACATCGTTCGTGAATTAAATAGAATTTTTCTCGGCATTGCGTTCCCCTGCTCATAAAGTGTTCAAGAATTTATGGTTCTTGGGATTTGTTTTCTTTCTGCCCCCTGTTAATGTTTTTGCTTTCCAGCCGTTTTTTGGAACCTGGATGCGCCATGCTGCCGGAGTCGATGCCAACAGCATGGCCGCCTCCGATTTGCACGGAGACGGAGATTTGGATTCAGCCCTTGCAAACTCTGCTAACGGGAGCGTTTCTGTTTTGAAAAACTTAACCAAATAATCTTTCCAGTACAATTAAAAATCGGTGTTTTCTCTTGTTTTTTATCCCGTTTTTCCCATATTTTTGCCGATTGGAGGATTTATCGAAAAGGTCTGGACGGTAACCGAGCTGACCCGCTCGGTGAAGGAAAATTTGGAAGAGGCCTTTCCAGCCATCTGGGTGGAGGGGGAGATTTCCAATTATTTGCGGCACTCTTCCGGCCACCGCTATTTTTCGCTAAAAGACGAGGGCGCCCAGCTGCGCGGCACCATCTGGCGGGGGGTGGGGCAATATCTCGATTTTGAACCGGAAGACGGCTTGAAGGTGCACGCTTTTGGCAACCTCACGGTCTATGAAAAGCGGGGGGAGTATCAGTTCAACGTTCTAAAGCTTCTGCCGGTCGGCCGCGGGGCTTTGGAACTGGCCTTCCAGAAGCTAAAAGAAAAGCTTTTTAAAGAAGGCCTTTTTGATGAAGAACATAAAAAGCCGATTCCCGAATTCCCGCAGAGGATTGGCATTGTAACTTCTCCCACCGGGGCGGCGCTGCAGGATATGCTCAAGGTATTTCAGCGCAGATTTCCGCCGGCGGAGCTGTATCTGTATCCGGCGCAAGTGCAGGGAGAGCGAGCGATGGGTGAAATTGTTGACGGTCTCCGCGCCTTCAACGAATGGGGTAAAGCGGAGGTCATTATTATCGGGCGCGGTGGCGGAGCGTTAGAAGACCTGTGGGCTTTCAACGAAGAGAAAGTGGCCCGGGCCATTTATGCCTCGCGAATTCCGGTGGTGTCGGCCGTCGGGCATGAAATAGATTTTACGATTGCTGATTTTGTGGCCGACCTGCGCGCGCCGACCCCTTCGGCGGCGGCGGAAATGGTGGTGCCGGATAGGGAGGAACTGGAAGGGGTGGTCAGCAGTTTGCGCGAACGGATTGCGGGACTTTTCTCCCATCAAGTGGAACAAGCGGAAAGCCGCTTGGGGGCCGTATTAGGAAGTTATGGATTGAGGAAGCCGGCGGATTTGGTCACTCAAAAAATGCAAGCGGTGGATGAGCTTGCGCGCCGGGCAGCGATGGCGTTATCGCACCGGTTGGAGAAATCGAAGTTGGAGCTGAAATCAGTGGCCGAGCGACTACTATCACTTTCGCCTAAATCCGTGCTTTCGCGCGGTTATTCCATCGTGCGCTGCCTGCCGGACAAGAAGGTGGTTCGGGAGTATAAAGAGGTTAAGGCGGATGATAAAGTGGAACTTATCTTTTCGAACGGAAAAGCCCAAGCGAAAATTATGGGGACCTCTCCGGAGGGGTTGTGAAAAGGCAGAAAGCGGAAGCGGCCGCTTTTAAAGAACCAAAATCTTTTGAATCGGCTCTGAAACGGCTGGAGGAAATTGCGGTGAAGTTAGAGTCGGGAGAGACGGAATTGGAAGAGTCGCTGACTATTTTTCAGGAAGGGATGCAACTTTCGGGCTGGTGTCAGAAAAAATTGGATGAAGCACAGAAAAAGCTTAAAATTCTGGTGCGTTCCAAAACCGGAGAACTTGAGGTGAAGGAAGAATGAGCCGGCCGGCTGAAGCTGTTGCGGAAACGGCGTCCGAACAATTAAAAAGTTTTCTGGAAGAGAAGCAGCGCGAGGTGGAAAGCTGGCTGGATCATTTTCTGCCGCCGGAGAATTTACCACCGCGAGTATTGCACCAGGCGATGCGTTATTCGGTTTTTGCAGGCGGCAAACGGATTCGGCCGATTTTGACCATTTTAACTTTTGAAGCCTGTGGAGGAAAAGGAGAAGCGGTTTACGCACCAGCCTGCGCAATGGAGTTGGTACATACTTTTTCGCTGGTGCACGATGATTTGCCCTGTATGGATGACGACGATTTGCGTCGAGGAAAACCAACCTTGCACAAGCTTTTTGGCGAGGGAGTGGCCGTGTTGGCCGGCGACGCCTTGTCGGCTCTGGCGTTTGAGCTTTTGGCTTCGTCCGGGCCGGAGATTTTGACCACTTTTTCGAGAGCGCTGGGGCCTTTGGGAATGCTGGGCGGGCAGGTGGCGGATTTGAAGTCCGAAGGGAAGAAGGTAACTCTTGAGGAAGTGGAAGGGATTCACAAAATGAAGACGGCGACTTTGATTGCGGCATCGGTCAAAATTGGTGCGCTGGCGGCGGGGGAGCCCAAGCAGCAGGTGGAATCGCTTTTCCGGTTTGGCCAAAAAGTGGGATTGGCGTTCCAAATTGTGGACGACATCCTGGAAGCGACGGGAAATAACGAAGCGCTGGGGAAATTGACCGGCGGGGATAAGCGCAAGGAGAAAGCAACTTATCCTTCCGTAATTGGCGTGGTGAAATCCCGAGAGATTGCGCAAAAGTTAATAGAACAGGCGAAAGAAGAGATTGGGTTTTTGGATGAAACTTATCCTTATTTAGCGCGGGTGGCAGATTATATTGTGGAGCGGGTGTGATATTAGAAAAGATTAATTCGCCGGCGGATTTGCGAAAGCTCAAACAGACAGATTTGGCGCTTCTGGCGGCCGAGTTACGTGAGTCTATTTTAAAAACCGTTTCACAAACCGGCGGCCATCTGGCAACCAATATGGGAGCGGTTGAATTGACCTTGGCCTTGCACTATGTTTTCAACACGCCGGAGGATAAAATTGTTTGGGACGTGGGGAATCAAACCTATGCCCATAAGCTTATCACCGGCCGCCAAGATAAATTCCATACGTTGCGCCAATACGCGGGACTTTCCGGTTTCACCAAAATTGAAGAAAGCGAATACGACGTTTTTGGCGCCGGGCACGCCTCGACGGCGATTTCGGCGGCTTTTGGAATTGTGTGTGCGCGAGATTTAGCTAAAGAACGGTACAAAGTCGTAGCGGTTTTTGGAGATGGAGCGCTTACCGGCGGTTTGGCTTATGAGGGATTGAACAATGCCGGAGCATCGGGCAAAGACTTTTTGGCTATTCTGAACGACAACTCGATGTCCATTTCCAAAAATGTGGGGGCCATCGCCCAGTATTTGACCAGCGTTTTGTCCGATGAGACCTACAACAAAATCAAAACCGACATCTGGGAGCTGGTCGGCAAGACCAAAAGCGGATTGAAGCTGCGCTCCTTGGTTTCTTATATGGACGAAAACGTAAAAGGCTTTTTTATGCCCGGCATTGTTTTTGAAAAGTTGGGATTTCGATATTTCGGACCGGTGGATGGGCATAATTTGCCGCTTTTGATTAAAACCTTAAAACAGCTCAAAAAACTTCCGGGGCCGATTCTGTTACACGTTTTAACGGTAAAAGGAAAAGGATTTGGACCGGCAGAAAAGGATGCGTCCAAGTTCCACGGAGTGGGAGCCTTTGACAAGGTTACCGGAGCTTCAACCGCTCCGGCAACAGGAACGTCCTATATGCAGGTTTTCGGGGATGCGCTGACAAAGCTGGCGGCGACTAATCCCGACATCGCAGCCATCACTGCCGCGATGTGTCAGGGGACCGGACTTGTGGAGTTTTCAAAGAAATACCCCGAGCGCTTTTTTGACGTGGGTATTGCCGAAGGACATGGCGGGACCTTTGCTGCCGGACTGGCGGCGGGAGGCAGGATTCCGGTCTACGCGATTTACTCCACGTTTTTGCAGCGGGCCTATGACCAGGTTGTTCATGATATAGCGCTGCAAAACTTGCCGGTGATTTTTGGGATTGATAGAGCGGGGTTGGTCGGAGAGGACGGGCCAACCCATCACGGGATATTCGATATCGCTTATTTGCGTTGCCTGCCGAATTTTGTCGTCTCCGCGCCAAAAGATGGGCAGGAGCTGGCGAATTTGCTTTACACGGCCGTTAATTACAGAAAGGGGCCTTTTTCTTTGCGTTACCCACGGGCTTCAATTCCCGACCAGCTGACCGTTGAGTACAACGAGATTGAAATCGGCTCCTGGGAAGTTCTGGAAAAAGGGGAAGGGGTTTTAGTTATCGCCTGCGGAACAATGGTATATCCCGCCTGGAATGTTGTGCGGCAATTTAAAGAGGAAGGATATAACCTTACGCTGGTAAATGCCCGTTTCATCAAGCCCTTGGATGAGCGGCTGTTGGACTTGCTTTTCAGCGACCATCGGGTAGTGCTTACCATCGAAGAAGCGGCGTTAGCCGGGGGGCTGGGCTCGGCCGTAATGGAGTATATGGAAGCTCGCAGACTTTCGGGTATTTCGGTTAAGCGGATGGGGATTCCCGATCATTTCGTGCATCAAGGGGCGCGAAGATTACTTTTAGAAGAAGTCGGCTTAACCGAAGCGGGAATCAGAGTCCAACTCTCCCAGATGAATTTGAACCTGGCTAAAGCAAAAAGCCGGGTTGTCTCCGAATGAAATTTGGACTGCTTGCCAACCTCAGCCGCCCCCAAGTGGGAACGGTGGTTTCTGAAATTTTGGCCTGGAGCAAAAAAGCGGGAATTGAGGTGATGGCTGCGCCGGAGGTGGCGGTTTTGGCCCGTGGTGCCACGACTGTCCCGGAGGAGAAGCTAATAGAATCTTCGGATGTAATTTTGGCATTGGGGGGAGATGGAACGATTTTGCAGTCGGCCCGAATGGCGGGGGCGTCGGAAAAGCCGATTTTAGGAATCAATTTGGGCGGCCTCGGTTTTTTGGCGGAGCTTTCAAACGAAAACCTCACCGGCTCGTTGGAGAAAGTTAGACAAGGGGATTATCGAGTAGAAAAGCGGATGCTTTTGCAGGCGGAGGTTAAATCTTCGGGGCAGAAGTTTTTTGCCTTAAACGATGTGGTGGTGGAAAAGGGGGAGGTTGGCCGGTTAGTAAGGCTTTCCCTTTTTGGAAACGGAGAATATATCGGCTCTTATTCTTCCGATGGATTGATTTTTGCCACGCCGACCGGCTCGACGGCTTATTCGCTGTCCGTAGGGGGGCCGATAATCAATCCAAAGCTTTCGGCGATTATCGTTGCGCCGATAAGCCCGCACACTTTGGTTTCGCGCTCAATCATTTTCGACGAGCAGGACGTCTTGGAACTGGAACTGGGGCAACCGCGCAAGGAGGCGCTTTTGACCATTGACGGGCAGGTTTCTACCAAGCTCAAAGCGGGGGAGAGGCTGGAAATAAAGAAAGCCCCGCACACTACTGCTTTGATTAGGATGGGAGAGAAATCATTTTACGAAGTTTTGCGAACCAAACTGCATTGGGGGATAGTGCCGGGAGAAAATCAGAAGTAGCGTGCGAGTTGTTTTTTGGGCAATTGTTATTCTTTTCCTGTTTTTGGCCGGATGGGTGGTTTATCTGGCCACCGGGCTTCCGAATGTAGGATATTTAAACCGCCAGAATCCGCAAACCACGGCCTTTGCCGAGGCCTGGAAAAAATCGCAAGCAGAAAAGAAAAAAAACGCGAGAATTTATCAGGAGTGGGCCGATTTTGACCGGATATCGCCCTATTTGATAGGCGCCGTTTTGGTGGCGGAAGATGTCAATTTCTGGGATCATCCCGGGTATGATTGGGCCGAGATTAAAAGAGCATTAAAAACGGATATTGAAAGGAAAACAATTCTGCGTGGAGCGTCAACCATTACGCAACAGCTGGCGAAAAATCTTTTTCTTTCCGGGACCAAAACCTTGGGAAGGAAAATTAGAGAGTTTTTTATCGCCCGGGAATTGGAAAAGAAGCTCTCGAAAGAGCGGATTTTTGAGCTATATTTAAACTGGGTGGAATGGGGAGAAGGGGTTTTTGGCGCCGAAGCGGCCAGTTGGAGTTATTTTCAAAAGTCCTCTTCGGAATTGTGGCCGGAAGATGCCGTGCGGCTGGCTTCGATTCTGCCCAGCCCCAGGCGGTTTTCCCCTTTTTCGAATTCGCCCGGGCTGAAGCGCAAAAGAAATTTAATTTTGCAGCGTATGTTAAAATATAAGATGATTACCCAGACCGATTATGAGCTGGCTAAGAAAGAATTGGATAAAGGATCGAGCTAAGGCTACAAAGGTTGTCGTTTTTTTTCTTTTTGCAGCAGGATTTGTGGTTTTTTTGATTTCAGCTTGCAGCAAAAAGAAGCCAACCGGGCAAAAGGTAAACAACCGGCCGGAGCTTTTGGCTTTAACCAATCGCTCAATTCAAGAAAATCAAACCGTCTCTTTTGCGCTTATTTCGTTTGACGTAGATGGCACCGTACCCAAGCTTTCGGCCCTCGGCACTCCAAAGAATTCCATTTTTGTGGATAGTCTAAATGGACGGGGGAGTTTTAGCTGGACCGCAACCTTTTCACAAGAGGGAAGTTATGTTATTCGTTTTATCGCTTCGGATGGAGCTCTGGCGGACACAGAACAAGCCGTGATTATGGTCGGCAATGTAAATCGCTCGCCGGTCTGGCAAACTATAAGCGATCAATTTTTCACCGAAGAAATTACCCGCAGTTTCAGTGTGCGGGCCATTGACCGGGATGGAGATTCAATTTTTCTTTCTATCGATTCTTTGCCTTCCGGAGCAATTTTTACGGATAGTTCGAGAGGCAAAGGAAGTTTTGTGTGGCGGCCAACTTTCGCACAAAGTGGAACGTATTTTATTTCTTTGATAGCGTCGGATGGTTTTCTGGCCGATACGGAACGGGTTAGCGTCTTTGTCGGTAACGTGAATCGTTCGCCGGAACTGCTGCCGGTCGACAGTCAGTTTTTTGTGGAAGGGTTAGCCGGGAATTTTGGCATTTCCGCCAGCGACCCGGATGGAGATTCGGTGTTCCTTTCGGCCGATTCGTTGCCGATTGGAGCCGCTTTCAATGACAGCTTAAACAGTCGAGGGAGTTTTTCCTGGGCACCTGATTTTACCCAATCGGGCAGCTATCGGCCGCTTTTTGTGGCCACGGATAGGAATTTGGCGGATAGCCAGGCAGTAAGTGTCCGAGTTTTAGAGTTTGACCAGCCGCCGGAGTTTGCCTTTACACCCAATCAGCAAATTACCGAAGGTCAGCTTTTAGCCTTTTCGGTTTCGGCCTCCGACCCGGATGGTGGTACCGTGCAGCTATCAGCGATGGGGTTGCCTTCCGGGGCAGCTTTTGTGGATAGCTTAAACGGCCGGGGAGGGTTTCGTTGGTTGACCAAGGTTTTACAGGCGGGAACGTATAACATCATTTTCCTGGCCCGAAGCGGAGCGTTGGCGGACACGGCTATTGTTGTGGTGCGGGTGGATGCGGCCTTGATAACTTATACCAATCATACCAAATCGATTATTGACACCCTCTGCACGCCCTGCCACTTTCCGGGAGGGATTGAGTGCCCGCCCATTTGCCTGAACACCTACAGCGGGGCTTTTCTATGGAAAGACCGTATTCGTGTCCGAGTGGTGGCTGGTACAATGCCTCCGACCGGCGGGCTGCCGCAGGGAAAGCGGGACACCATCAACGCCTGGGTTTTGCGCGGAGCGCCGCAGTAGCAATTGAAGCCGGTTTTTTTCTTTCTTTTCTCAATTCCAACTATTTTAGGATGCCGCTATCAGCCGGAGCTTTTGTCCGATTATTACGGCTTTAAAAAAATTTCGGCTATAGACGAGGTGGATGTCATCCATCCGGAGTTCCGCCAAGGGGGGAAAAAAATATATTATTTTGCCAAGTCAGCAGGCGATTCGCTTTTTCAACTGTGTGTGGTTAATTCGGACGGAAACAAACGAAAAGTTTTGTCCCGTCTGACGTATAACCCCAACCGCTTGCCGCGACTTTCCAACGATGAAAGTTTTTTAGTGTATGAGCGGGCAAGCTGGCATAGCAACAGTTTTGCGCCCTATCATCCACGCTTGCGAAAATTTTATCCCGACTCGATTTTGAAGGTGGCTGCCAATTCGCCCAGAAACAAAGTTGATCTGTTTCGGTTCGATTTAATAACAAGGGAAGAGAGTCGATTGACCGCCACCGGCAACGCCCATCTTTTAGGATTCTTCGATTTGAGTCAGTCGATTTATTATTATGCTTTGGAAGACTCGATTTTTTATTTGGACCCGGTGAGCCTGGCACCCGTGCGCCGAATTGCCGGATATTTCTCGCTTTCGCTATTTGGACGAAACCGGGAGGAAATCCGGCCGTTGCAGGCGTTTTTGCCTTCTCCCAGCGGCAAACGGTCGCTTTCGATGGAGGCGGTGACCGAATTTGGCGATCGGGATTTCAACCGCTTTCGGTACTATTTGGTGGATTCGCTGACCAACAAGTATCTTCTGATATGGACGGGCGGGAATGCAGTTTTTGAGCAAGGAAGGCCGCCGCAAACGGAATGGCTGGATGACCGGCGGTTTGTGACCAAAGTGGTTAAAACCACGGTTTTGCAGCAAGGTTATCGAATTGATTTGAATCCGGTTCTGGATTCCAGCGGGTTTTCAGTCATTCACAAAAGTGAAGTTTGGGAGATTGACATAGGCATGCGGAAGGCCAAAAAACTTTCGAAAATTGACCCGGAGTTTGATTTTGTGCTTTCGTCCGACCGGCATTTTCTTTTTGTGGTTTATCCGGAACGCCAGGCGCAGGTGGTGGCCCGAATCAATACCATTACCAGAAAGTTTTACGAAATTGGTAAAGTAACGCATGGAAAGATCGTGGACTTATCGCCCAGTTTGGATGGAAATCAACTGCTTTTTACCCTCCGAGATGAATCCGGTCGTGGAATTATTTATCTAACGGACTTGAGGCGGCCGAAGTGGAAAACCTCACCCTCAAAACCCTCTCCATAGAATGTAGAGGGAGGTTCTAATAATTTAATGAAAATCTCTGTTGCTTTGTTCCAGAAGAAATCGGATGGAGTTTTTGACTTAGACAAAATCGAGCGAATGGTCGGCAAGGGATTCGATTTTGTTTGCCTGCCGGAATATTGCTTTATTCCGGACGAAGCGAAATCGCAGTTGGAGACGGCTAAAAATTTAAAGAGAAATTTGGAGATTTTGGCAAACCTTTCAAAAAGGTTGGAGACAACCCTTATCGGGGGAAGTATGGTGGAGGAAGAAAATGGGACATTCTATAACGTCGGCTATATTTTTGAAGAGGGGAGAGTAATTGGAAAATATCGGAAAGTTAATCTTTATCATCGGGAAGCGGGAAAGGGGATTTCAGCTGGAAATGAATACACAGTTTTTGAAGTAAAGGGTATTCGAGTCGGAATTCTAATTTGTGCGGACGTGCTTTTCCCGGAATCGTATCGGAAATTAGCGGAGTTGAACCCGGATATCGTTTTCGTGCCGACTACTTCACCGTATCGGGGAGACGACACGATAGAGTCGAAGGAAAAACGAGATAATGATTACTTTGTAAACGGGGCTAAGACAACTTCTGCCTTTGTGGCAAAGTGTTGCGCCGTAGGAATCCTTTTGGGTGGACGGCTGCAGGGGAGAAGTCTTTTTGCCGCTCCCTTGGGAATTATAAAACGGGTGCCTCTTGACAAGGAACAGGAAGAATTGGTTTTGACGGCCGAATTGGATTTGGGTGAGTTGCGCCCTAATAAGCTGTAAGTAGTTGAAAGCTAATTTATAGCATTTCTACAATTACGAACGCCTAACCCTTTAGTCATTACTTTCTCCTCTTATTCGGTTGCTACTTTGACAGTTAAAAGATATTTTCCGTGCGACCTATGATTGTTTTGGACGGCAAGTCGCTTACTTTTGAAGATGTTTCCAGAGTTTTTGCTGGCGGAGAAAAAATAAAAATTTCTCCGCCGGCAAAAAAGAAGCTATGGAATATTCGGCGAAAGCTGGAAAAGCAGTTTCTTTCTCCTGACTCGCCAGCCTCCTACGGTATAAACACGGGAGTCGGGCGGTTGAAAGATTGGCGGCTTTCTCCGGAGAAGCAGAAAGCGTTTCAGCGCAATCTGATTTTATCGCATTCGGCCGGGGTCGGGAATCACCTGTCGCCGGAAGTAACGCGGGCGGTTCTGCTTTTGCGGGCCAATTCGCTTTTGGGTGGATATTCGGGAGTTCGTCCGATTGTGGCAGAAAAGCTTTTGGAATTTTTGAATGCTGGCTTGCTGCCAGTGATTCCAGAAGTTGGTTCGCTGGGAGCATCCGGGGATTTGGCTCCACTGGCGCATGTGGCCGCCTGTCTTTTGGGAGAGCCGCAGGCGGGGGTCTTTTATCGTACTAAAAAGTTTTCCGCATCTGTCGGAATGAAAAAGGCGGGCATTAAACCCCTTGAGTTGGAAGCCAAGGAGGCGCTTTCTTTTATCAATGGGACGGCAGTCAGTTTGGCACTGGCCGCCTATGTTTTATTTCGGGCAGAAAAGTTGTTGAAATCTGCCGAGCTTGTTGCCGCTTTGAGCTTGGAAGCGATTCGAGGAGAAAAGTCGCCTTTTGACCCGCGCTTGAATGCCGCTCGCAATCAAAAAGGACAGATTCAGATTGCCAAAGATATCCTGGCTTTTGTTTTAGGAAGTCAGCGAATGACCCATTTTGCTCAGGAGGAGAATTTACCCGATGAAATTGTTTCAAAGAATGGTTCGACTACGCTCACCCCAGGCGGTAAACCTCCGCGCGTGCAGGATGCTTATTCATTTCGCTGCATTCCACAAGTTTATGGGGCGGTCCTGGATACCTTTGAGTTTGCTAAAGAAATTATTGAGCGGGAATTGAATGCCGCCACCGACAATCCGCTTGTATTTGAGGAAAGAGGGGAGCTGGTTTCTCTTTCCGGCGGAAATTTCCACGCCGAGCCTTTGGCTTTAATCGGTGATTACCTTGGAATAGCTTTATGTGAATTGGCCAATATGGCCGAACGCCGGCTTTTTTCCCTGCTTTCACCGGTTTTGAGTTTCGGCCTTAAGCCGGAGTTGACCGGCGGGAAGCCGGGGGTCAATTCTGGTTTGATGTTGGCGCAGTACACAGCAGCGGCGCGGCTGGCGGAAAACAAGATTTTGGCGCATCCGGCTTCGGTGGACAACATCACCACCGCCGGCAACCAGGAAGATCACGTTTCGCTTTCGGTGACGGCTTTATTGAAGGCGCAGAAAATTTTGAAAAATACGGAAGAGGTCGTGGGGCTGGAGCTTCTGGCGGCGGCGCAGGGAATTGACGTGTCCGAACCGTTTTTAAAAAATTATCGCCTCGGAAAAGTGACCGGCAAACTTCATTCCGTTGTAAGGCGAAGGATTCCCGGATTAAATGAGGATCGTTTTCTGGCCGAAGATTTTCAGAAAGCCTTTCAACTGGTTCGCTCGGGCGAAATTTTCGATTTGGCTCAAGATGGCTAAAGTCGGACTTCCCAGTGGCACGCGGGATTTTTTGCCGGAACGGCTCATTTTCCGGCAAAAAGTCATTGCGACAATGAAGGAAGTTTTTGAGCGTTACGGCTTTCTGCCTTTGGAAACGCCGGCCATCGAAAGACTGGATGTTCTCTCTGGAAAATATGGAGAAGAAGCGGACAAACTCATCTTCAAAGTTTTAAAAAGAGGAGAGGAGCTCAAGGAGGCGCAATCAAAGAATGAAGGATTAGCAGACATGGGCTTGCGCTACGATTTGACCGTGCCTTTGTGCCGCGTGGTCGCAATGCATCAGAATGAAATCGACTTTCCCTTTCGCCGCTATCAAATCCAGCCGGTCTGGCGGGCCGAAAAGGCACAGAAGGGGCGATACCGGGAATTTTACCAGTGCGATGTCGATATCGTCGGGCAAGAAGCGCCCTTACCAGATGCGGAACTGATTGCATTGACGCATGAGGTTTTAATGGCTTTAGGTTTTTCTGATTTTATCATCCGTATCAACCATCGGGAGATTTTGTCTGCCTTGGCGGATTGGGCCGAAATCCCCGGGGAAAGGCAACAAGGTTTTTTTTCCGCCTTAGACAAATTTGACAAAATCGGCTTGGGTGGAATCAAAAATGAAATGACCGAGCGGGGATTTGCAAGCGGAGCAATTAAAAACGTGCTGACCCTGGTTGAGGCCAATTCTCTCGAATCGCTTTCAAAACAGGTTGGTTCTACGGAAAAAGGGAAAAACGCCATTGATGAGATGGATTTGCTTTTTAAGCAAATTAGCTGTTTGGGAGTGCCTGCGGATGTTGTTTCTTTTGAATTGTCATTAGCCCGTGGGTTGGATTATTACACCGGCCCCATTTTTGAAACGGTGCTGAAAGACGCCAATATCGGCAGCATCACCGGCGGAGGGAGATACGACCATCTTGTAGGAATGTTTACCGGTAAAGAGACTCCGGCCACTGGCACTTCCTTTGGTCTGGAGCGGATTATTGATATTTTAGAGAGTGAAAAGGAGATTGCGCATCGCTTAAAGACCACCCAAGTTATAGTTCTACCTTTTAATGAGGCCTGTTTGTCGTACGCTCTTGAAGTCGCAACTTTTTTGCGGAAAGAAAAAATTCGCACTGAGGTGTATCCTTTTGTGGGAGATAAAATGAAAGATAAGTTTAGCTGGGCTTCTAAAAGGAATTTGCCTTTTGTCGCTGTGGTCGGGCCGGATGAGATGGCCGAGCGGCAGGTGGCTTTCAAGAATATGACCAGCGGGCAGCAAGAAAAATTGCCGTTCGGTCAGCTGCCGGCGGAGCTTAAAAACGGCTGAATTCGTTTGGGATTTTTCCCTTTATGAAGTTTCGAAATATCCTGATTGAGAAAGAAAAAAAGCTGGCGCGGATTGCCATAAACCGACCGCCGCTCAATATTATGGACATTGCAACTTTGACTGAAATGAACAATGTATTCGCTGCACTGGAAAAGGAAAAACCGCTTTTGGTGGTTTTTTCCGGCACAGGAGAAAATTTTTCGGCCGGAGTCGAAATCAAAGAGCATTTTCCGAAAACGGTTCGGAAAATGCTTTCCAGCTTTCATTCGCTCTTACGCCGTATTCTTTACACCGATTTAATCACCTGCGCGGCGGTGGATGGTTACGCTTTCGGCGGAGGATGCGAGTTAGCTTTATCCTGTGATTTTATTTTTGCTACTCCAAAAGCAGTATTCGCCCAGCCGGAAATAGGGGTCGGTTGCTTTCCGCCGTTTGGAGCGGCTTGCTTTCCTTTTCGAATCGGTAAAAGAGCGGCGGCGGAGCTGATACTGGAGAGAAAGGGTTTTTCAGCAGAAGAAGCGGAGAAATCCGGAATAGTTAACCAGGTATCCAACGACCTGAACGATTCAGTCCGGAAGCTTTATGAAAAACTTAAGCGCTTCAGCCCGCCGGTTTTACGTATGGCAAAGAGGGCTTTGACGGGCCCAAAGCCGTTCTTTGAATCGCGTCTTAAGTATTCAGAAGACATATACTTACGCAAATTAGTTAAACTAAAAGATATGAGGGAAGGACTTTCCGCATTTTTAGAAAAGCGCCCGCCGGTTTGGAGTGGCAGATGAAAGTCATCGACTGCCATGTTCATATCCAGCCCTGGAACCAGCTCAAACCGGAAGTTTTGGCGCGGATGAAAAATGGGCGGAAGGATTACGAAGAGATACAAGAATTCATTAAATCGCCGCAGGCATTTATTGAGTACCTCGATTCGGTAGGCATTGAGCAAGCCTGGATTATCAATTACGATTCGCCCGATTTGATGGGATTTACTTTTGAAGTAAACCGCTTTTGCGCCAATTATTGCAAGGATTATCCCAAACGCTTGATTCCGTTCGGTTCGGTAAATCCTCGTTTTTCGAAGGATATGAATGAAGAGTTAAAACGAATTATGGATTGGGGAATTCGGGGGATTAAGCTGCATCCGCCGCATCAGCTTTTTTCGCCCAACGATTATCTCTCTTCCGGCCATCGAAATTTGGAGGAACTGTACCGTTTTTGTGAGTTGAAAAAACTGCCCGTGATGTTTCATACGGGGACATCAATTTTCCCCGGCGCGCGCAACCGGTTCGGGAATCCGATGGGGATTGACGACGTGGCTGTTGATTTCCCCAATTTGAAAATAATTTTAGCTCACGGAGGACGCCCCCTCTGGCAACAAGAAGCGTTTTTTTTGGTGCGCCGGCATCCCAATGTTTTTCTGGAAATTTCCGGCATCCCTCCGGCTAAACTTTCAGATAACTTTCCGCGCTTAGAGGAAATTTCGCATAAGACCATTTTCGGCACGGACTGGCCCGGGCCGGGGGTTTCATCTATTGCCAAAAATATTGAGGAATTTACGATGCTCAATCTTTCAAATGAAGCGAAAGAAAATATTCTCTATAAAGTGGCGGCGCAATTTTTTAATGTCTAAACTCTGTTCCAAGCAGGTTGCAAAGACCAGCCTGCACTACACGGTATAGATCAAATTCTTTTTTGAACCCCCTACTTCAGGGTTTTGGTGTCTCGCTCCAGCAGGGTGACCCGTTCAACGCCCGGCTGCCGGCAAAAGTCGAAAGCAATCGCCCGCCCCATTCTTCCAGCACCTAAAACAGCCAGTTTCATAGGAGCTGAATTTAATTCCAAAATTAAAAACCGCCAACTTCAAACCGGCGGAGAGCTTTGTTAACCGTTTAGCTTTTATTGATTTCTGCCGAAAAATAGTATGAATATGACCCTTGAGAGAGGTTACGACTACTCCGGCTATTCCTTTACACCGCCGGGCGGTGCTCCAGATGTTCTGCCAGCCGAAAGTCGTAGGGGATGGCTTGTCGTTTTTAGCGCGCTGGGAGTGCTGCTTTTCGGAATCTGGGCGTTCGAAACATTAAGCGGCAGCCGGGAAAATTTCAACCAGCGCTCAAAGCTGAATCTGGCATTAAAATTTGAGACCCAGATGAAAAGTTCGCTTACGGATGCCTTCCGGCTGGAAAAGGAGGTTTTACAAGGTAAGGATTCGCTAAGTTGGCGCCCGATTTTTGACTCCTGCCGGGCCGGCTTTCAGACTTCGCGCGATGAATTTGTAAAGATAGTCTCGAAAGATTCAGGAGTAGTTCGGCTTTTAGCACGGGTCGATTCGGTCGCCCAGGATTTTTTCATTCAGATTGAATGGATTTTGCAGATGGAAGAGCGCAAGGGCGGTCCGAATCAAAAAGCCGCGTCGTCCGGCAAGACGGCCACGCTGGAAGAGTTGAAAAATCTTTACACCGGTTCCGTCCGGCGGACCTACCTGGATGCCCAGGCAGGCTTTCTAAAAATCGAAAAGAAATTTCAAGAAAATGAGCAGGAACTTTTAACCCAACAGACGCGGTTTTTCCGGCAAAATTATATTCTAACGGCCATCTCTTTGCTTTTCGGGCTGGCCTCCGTCTGGCTTTTGACGCGGGTGCGGTCCAACGAAAAACGGGAGCGAAAGTTTTCTACAACGCTGGCGGAAAGCGTGGAAGAGCTGAAGAAAACAGAGCGTGCGCTACAAGGCTCCAACGAGCGCTTTCACCTTGCGGCATCGGCCATCAGCGGTGTGATTTACGACAGGGATATTGAAAGAGGTTTTGTGCACACGTCCGATGGTATCAGTGAAGTCTTTGGTTATGCTATGGAAGAAGTTGAGCCAACCATCCCGTGGTGGGAAGAGCGGATTCATCCTTTAGATAAAGAGAGAATTCAGAAACAGCTTTCCGAAAACCTTGCCGCCGGGCGCGATTTTGTGGGCGAATACCGCTTCCGCCACAAGGACGGGCATTATCTCGAAGTCTGGGACCGTGGCCGGGTGCTGAAAAATGCCGAAGGCAAGGTCACCCGGTTAGTAGGAAGTATGGTGGATGTCACTGAGCGGAAACGGGTGGAAGAAGCGCTGCGCGCCATTGTCCAGGGAACTTCTTCCGCCACCGGGATTAACTTCTTCCGCTCGCTGGTGAAGAACCTGGCCTCCGCTTTGAACGTGCGCTATGCCTGCGTTGCCGAAACGATAGAGGGCAATTTGAACGAAGTGCAAACATTGGCCTTTTGGACGGGAGAATCCTACGGCGAGAACATTGTGTATGCATTGGCAGCAACACCCTGCGAAGAGGTGGTGGGCAAACAGGTTTGTTTTTATCCCCAAGGGGTTCAGAAACTGTTTCCCGACGATCGCTTCTTGATTGAAATGGGAGCGGAAAGCTATCTGGGAGCTCCGCTTTTTGATTCAATCGGAAAACCGTTGGGTGTTTTGGCCGTTTTGCACAGCGAGCCCTTGGATGATGAATACGGCTTAAAATCGGTGCTTTCCATTTTCGCCGCACGGGCTTCCGCCGAATTGGAGCGCAAAAGAGCGGAAGAGGCGCTGCATCGCACGGAAGAGAAATACCGGAACATTTTTGAAAACTCGATGGAAGGCATTTATCAAACTACCCCCGAGGGGCGCTATTTAATGGCCAACCCGATGCTGGCCTGGATGTATGGTTATTCTTCGCCCGAAGAGTTAATGGCGGAAGTTACGGACCTGAACCGGCGGTTTTACGTCGAGCCCGGACGTCGGGCTGAATTTTTGGCCTTGGTGGAAAAGGGAGGGGCCATCAAAAGTTTTGAGTCGCAGGTTTATCGTAAAGACTGCAGCGTGATATGGATATCGGAATGCGCGCGGGTCTTACAGGATGAGAAAGGAAAAACTTTATACCTTGAAGGAACCGTTCAGGATATCACCGACCGAAAGCAGGCGGAAAAGGAGATGGCCCGCGCGCGGGACGCCGCTTTGGAGCAGGCCCGGTTAAAAAGCGAGTTTTTGGCCAATATGAGCCACGAAATTCGCACCCCGATGAATGGCGTTTTGGGTTATTTGGGACTTTTGGCCGACCGGGCGTTTGCCGACGAGCGGGAAATGACGGAGTTTGTGCGCGGGGCGCGCACGTCGGCGGAGACCCTTTTGGAACTCATCAACGACATTCTGGATTTCTCGAAAATAGAGGCGGGGAAGCTGACCTTTGAGAACATAAAGTTTGACCTGCGCTCGGTGGTGGAGCAAACAGCGGAGCTTTTGGCACCTCGGGCGGAGCAAAAAGGGATCGAATTGGCCTGTTTGGTGGAGTATGGGGTGCCCTTGTTTTTGAAAGGAGACCCTACCCGCCTGCGCCAGATATTAGTCAATTTGGCCGGCAATGCCGTCAAGTTTACCGAAAAAGGGGAGGTTGTAATTCGCGCTTCGCTTGTTGAAGAGGGTGACCGGGAGGCGAAAATCCATTTTTCGGTTAAAGATACGGGCATTGGCATTCCTCCCGAAAAACACCACCTGCTTTTCCAAAGCTTTACTCAAGTGGATGGTTCTTCCACGCGGCGTTTTGGCGGGACCGGTTTGGGGTTGGCCATATCCAAACAATTGGCGGAAATGATGGGGGGAAAGATTGGTTTTGAAAGCAGCCCGGGGGTAGGCAGTAATTTTTGGTTTGAGGTGACTTTAACCAAAGATAACTCCGGCCAGTTACCCTTGGTTTCCACGGCTGACATCGATAATCTTGCGGTTCTGGTGGTGGATGACAACGCCGTGAACCGGGACATTTTGTGCCGAATGGTGCAGTCTTTTGGCTGCCGTCCTTTCCCCGCTCCCACGGGAGAAAAAGCTTTGCAAATTCTTCGACAGCAACTGTCGCTGGGTGATCCCGTTCGTTTGGCCATCCTTGATTTCCAGATGCCCGGCGGTACCGGCGAAGAGCTGGGGCGGCAAATTAAGTCCGATCCGCTGTTAAAAGATGTAGTATTAATGTTGGTAACTTCGGTTGGAGCCCGGGGGGATGCCATCCGGGTTAAAGAGGCCGGCTTTGCCGCCTATTTAAACAAACCGGTAAAACAGTCCCAGCTTTTGGATGCGATTATGGCGGTAATGGCGCAGACTTCTTCCAAAGAATCATCTACAGAAAACCAGCCCTTGATAACCCGGCATTATTTGGAAGAGGCCAAGCGGGGTGGTACGATTCTGCTGGTGGAAGACAATCCGGTCAACCAAGCGGTGGCCGAGGCGATTTTGACCCGCGCGGGATACAGCGTGGTGATTGCCGGAAACGGCCGGGAGGCGGTTGAAACTTTGAAAAACAAAGATTTTGACGTCGTTTTGATGGATGTGCAGATGCCGGAAATGGACGGGTTTGAAGCCACGGGCGAAATACGCAAGCTTTCGGGAGCGAAAGCAAAGGTTCCAATTATCGCGATGACCGCCCATGCAATGGCCGGCGACCGGGAAAAGTGTCTGGAAGCCGGTATGGACGATTACGTTTCCAAACCGATCAATTCGGCCGAGCTCCGGGAGGTTATTGAACGCTGGCGGAAGAAAAACCTGCCGGTCAGGATGGTCTCTTCTGAAAAAGCTACGGGGGCTGGAACGCCGGTCGATATAAACCGGCTTTTGGATGCCAGCGGCGGCGATAAACATTTTTGTCAGGAACTCATAGAGCTTTTCTTTGCCGACAGCAAAAAGCGGTTTTTGGCTTTGGAAAAAAATTTGGCCGACGGTTTGGCCGACGGAGTAAAAGCCGAGGCGCATTCCCTCCGCGGGGCCTCGGCCAACCTGGGGGCCGGTGGTTTGTCGAAAATATTTGCCGAAATAGAGGATATGGCCGCCGCGGGCCAGCTGGAACGATGCCTGGAGCGTGTAGCTTGCGCCAAGGAAGAATTGGAACGGGTGAAGAGCTTTCTCTCTTCCCAGAAACTGGAGAAAGTATGAACATTTTGATTGCCGAAGACGACGTAGTCTCCCGCCGGATTTTGCAGAAAACGCTGGAGAATTTAGGCCATACGATAACCGCTTGCGAAAACGGGGAGGCCGCCTGGGCCGCCTGCCAAACCGGCGATTTCCGCCTGATAGTTTCCGATTGGATGATGCCGGAAATGGACGGCCTGCAGCTTTGCCGAAAAATCCGTTCCGTTCGGCGTTCGGAATATGTTTACATCATTTTGTTGACCGCCAAGACCGGCAAGGAAAATTTTATGGAGGGAATGGAGGCAGGCGCCGACGACTATTTGACCAAGCCGGTTGACCTCGACGAGTTGAAGGTTCGGCTGAACGCCGCCCAGCGCATTTTAGGATTGGAATACCAGGTTAAAGACAACACGGCGCGCATTTTGCGGTTGCAGAGCGACGTTCAAAACCTGCACCGAATTTTGCCCATCTGCGCCTGGTGTAAAAAAATTCGCGACGACCGAAAGCACTGGCTTAGCGTGGAAGAATACATTGCCACCCACTCCGATGCCGATTTCAGCCACACCATCTGTCCGGAGTGCGCCCAGAAGCAGGGAGCGAAAGTCGCAAAAAACCAGACTTGACCGGGCCGCTGAGCCGAGGAAGGACTTTTACTAATCGAGCGAGGGATATAAAAATGACTGGAAAAGAAATTTGCAAAAAGCTGGAACGGCTCCTGCAGGAAGGAGCCGGATTGGATGTTCTTTTACCGGCAGCCGTGGAGTATGTGCATCATTCCAATCCGCGCTTTCATTGGACGGGGATATACGAGCTTTTCCCGGACAACGTCTTGCGTCTGGGGCCCTTCATCGGCGCGCCAACCGACCATGTTTTCATTGGCGTCGGTGAAGGAGTATGCGGAACAGCAGTTGCAGAAAAACGCAATATAAACGTTCCCGACATTTCCAAGGTTTCCAATTATTTGGCCTGCTCCACCGCCACCCGCTCGGAACTGGTGGTGCTTATCCGCAAAGACGAGACCATTTTTGCCCAAATCGATATCGACAGCCACGAACTGGCCGCTTTTGACGTGGAGGCGGTGCGTTTGGTCGAGGAAGTGGCCGATTGGCTGGCCGGGGTGTATGCCGGGCGTCAGATAGCGCCTGCGGTCAAAAAAGATTAGTTGATAAATAGGGGGGATGGATTGGATACAACGGCCAAAATAAATCAACCAGCCACCATCGAGTCGCTGCAGCGCAAAATTGAGGATTACGAGCGCTGGTTTAAAACTTTAGACCAGCAGCTCAAATCCCTGGAGCGGGAGCGTCAAAAGCTTTCGGCGGTCGTTCAGTATACCGATGCCGGTTTTTTGGTGCTCGACCCCGGCCTGCAGGTTGTTTGGGCCAATCAGGTCTTTTTTGACCGATTTGGGGCTCTGGCGAACATCCGCTCGGTTCTTCAAGCGCAATGCAACCAGGTTTTGTGCGGACAAAAGGAAGTTTGCGCCGCCTGCCCGACGCGGAAAATCTTTGAGACCGGGAGGGTAGCCCATCACGAATTGCATCTGGATATGGGAGGAGAGCCGCGGCACCTCTACGCCACGGCGATGCCGATTAAGTCGCCGGACGGTAAAGTTGAGCAGGCGATTATTATGTTGCAGGATATTACCGACCTGAAAGTCCTGCGGCGTTCTGAAGAGGCCTTAAAGAATTCGGAAACCCAGTTGCGCAGCGTTCTGGATACGGTGGGGGAAGGTATTATTGTAATTGATGCTACCGGCAACATAGTAATGCTCAACCAGGAAGTTCAGAATCTCTTTGGTTACCAGCGCGATGATCTGGTTGGCAAAAATCTTCAGGTTTTGATGCCCGAAAAATACCGAACGGCGCACGCCACCGGAATGAAAAGATATTTGGAAACCGACGTTGCCAAAGTTTTAGGAAAACAATTAGAGTTGGAAGGACAGAATAAAAACGGTTTGATTTTTCCCATCGAACTTCGTATTACCGAAACCCAGATTAAGGGCCGAACCCTTTTTACTGCCGCCGTGCGCAATATCACCGAGCGCAAGCGCCGGGAAGCGCTTTTGGCGGAGGAGAAAAAGGTTTTGGAACTAATCGGCAGGGATGCCTCTTTGCCGGAGATTTTGGCCTTTTTATGCCGCACCGTCGAAGAGCAATCCCCCGGAGCCTTATGCTCGGTTCTGCTTTTAAAGAAGGATAAAAAGACTCTGGGCTGCGGGGCGGCCCCCAGTTTGCCCGATTCTTACAATAAGGCGGTTGACGGCATCGCCATCGGGCCGGAGGTCGGCTCCTGCGGCACCGCCGCTTATTTGGGCAAGCCGGTTGTCGTGACCGACATATCCGCCGATCCCCTTTGGAGCAAGTGCCGCGATTTGGCCCTTCAGCACGGACTTCGTTCCTGCTGGTCCAATCCCATTCTTTCAGTTAAAGGAGAGGTACTGGGAACTTTCGCCATCTATCATACTTATCCATCCTCGCCAAAATCGGGAGACTCCGAACTTATCGAACGGGCCACCTATCTGGCGGCGATTGCCATCGAGCGCCGGCGTTCGGATGAAAATTTGAGGGATACTTTGTCTTTGCACACCGCTACGCTGGAGTCAACCGCCGACGGAATTTTGGTGGTAGATGAAGAGGGGAAAGTAACCAGCTTCAATCAAAAATTTATCCAGATGTGGCGCATTCCTGAAACGGTAATGGCTTCTCGAGACGATAATCTATCTTTGGCTTTCGTTTTAGACCAATTAAAAGACCCCGATAGCTTTTTGGCAAAGGTTAAGGAATTATATGCCCAGCCCGAGGCGGAAAGCCGGGACCTTTTGGAATTTAAGGATGGCCGGGTTTTTGAACGCTACTCGATGCCCCAGTGGCTGGGGAAAAAAGTGGTGGGAAGAGTTTGGAGCTTTCGGGACATCAGCGAGCGGACCCGGCTGGAAGACCAGCTGCGCCAATCCCAAAAAATGGAGGCGGTGGGGCAGTTGGCGGGAGGAATCGCCCACGATTTTAACAACCTCTTGACCGCCATCGCCGGCAACAGCGAATTTTTGCTCGAACAGCTCACCGCCGATGACCCGCGCCGGGAAGACGTTCTGGAAATTAAGAAAGCTTCCGACCGGGCCGCGGTTTTAACGCGGCAGCTTTTAGCCTTCAGCCGGCGGCAGATGGTATCCCCCGTCGTTTTGGATTTGAATTCCGTCGTGAACAGTATGGAAAAAATGCTCAAGCGGTTGATTGGCGAACATATTTCTCTGGTTACGGTCTGCCCTCCCGGCCTGGGACGGGTAAAGGCCGACCCGGGTCAAATTGAACAGGTAATAATGAATCTGGTGGTCAACGCCCGGGACGCTATGCCCAATGGGGGAAAGCTCACCATTGAAACCGGTAATATCGTGCTGGATGAAAGCTATTCCCAAGAACACGTTGGTTCAAAACCGGGCCGTTATGTAATGTTGTCGGTAAGCGACACCGGTTGCGGAATGGATGCCGAAACACAAAAGCATATTTTCGAGCCGTTTTTTACTACCAAAGAGCAGGGAAAAGGAACCGGTTTGGGGCTTTCCACGGTTTACGGAGTCGCTAAACAAAACCAGGGCTACATCTGGCTTTACAGCGAAGCGGGAATTGGAACGACCATAAAGATTTATTTGCCCATTGTAGAAGAGGTTCCGGATCAAACGACTGTGGCATCGGTTTTGCTCGCTCAACCGGCCGCCGGCACGGAGACCATTCTTTTGGTTGAAGATGAAGAGTCCGTTAGAACTTTGGTCGGCAAGATTCTGCGTAAAAGTGGTTACACCGTCATCCTGTGCCCCAACGGGGAGGAGGCGTTGTCCCGGTGCAAGAGCCATTCCGGCCGGATTGACCTTTTGTTGAGCGACCTGGTGATGCCCAAAATGGGCGGGCCGGAAACGGCCCGGCAAGTTCTTTCTTTAAAACCGGATACAAAGGTGCTTTTTATGTCCGGTTATACGGATACGACCAAGGTCAATTTTCGCGACCTTTCTTCGATGGAAAAAATCCCTTTTCTGCCAAAGCCCTTTACGCAGGAGGGCCTGCTGCGCAAGGTCCGCGAAGTGCTGGATTCCCAAAGAAAGTCGAAAGCCCCGGTGCCATAGTTGCGGGCTTTCTTAATGCCGGAGGTCGGAATCGAACCGACACGGGGTTTAAGCCCCACGGGATTTTGAGTCCCGCGCGTCTACCAGTTTCACCACTCCGGCGTCTTTCCGAAAATCGTTTTTCCGAGCGTCTTCGTCAAGCCTATTCCAATGTTAATCGGGACATACCTCTTTGGTAGCCGCGACTTTAGTCGCGGAGATGTCCGACGCTGAAGCGTCGGCTACCGGAGAGGAATAGGATATTCGGAAGTTGACAAGGCCCGATTTGACGGTAATTTAATTAGGTATGGCGTTTGAAAATTTAAACGAGCGCGAGCGGCAAATTTTAGAAATTCTAATCGCCCATTACATTCAAACGGCCGATCCGGTCGGTTCGCGGGTGATTGCCAATCGGTATAATTTGGGTATTTCCCCGGCCACCGTGCGCAATACGCTGCAGGACCTGGAAGATTTGGGACTCATTCAACAGCCGCATACGTCTGCCGGGCGTATGCCCACCGATGCCGGTTATCGGTTGTACGTTGACCAGATGATTCATCCCGAGCCGCTTTCCCAACTGGAGAAAGAGCAAATTAAAAAAGAGATAGCCGCCGATTCGGCGGCGGTGGAGCGGATTTTGGAGCAGACTTCAAAAATTTTGGCCACCTTGTCCAATCAACTGGGTATATCCGTGGCTCCCGATTTTCAAAAGGGAGTTTTGACGCGCATCGAGCTGGTTCCGGTCACCGAGCGGAAAGTTTTGGTTATAGTTGCCGTAAAAGGGGGACTGGCCGGCACCATACTTTTAGAAATGGAAGTTAAAATAAACCCGGTAGCGGTAGAAGAAACCTCGCGTGTTTTAAATGAGCGTCTTGCCGGCCGCTCACTGGGAGAAATTCAAAAAACGCTTTCCGAGCGATTTAGGGATGTTTCTTTCGGAGATCCAAAACTCATTAAATTGTTTTTGGACAATGCGCTTGCTCTTCTACACGCCCCCCCTTCCGAACAGGTGCACGTGGAAGGAACCGCCAACATTTTGCGCCAGCCCGAATTCCAGAATCAGCAAAAAATCTCCTCTTTAGTCACTTTTCTCGAGGAACGAAAATCACTGGTGGAGATTATCTCCTCCAAAGGGATAAAAGAAGGCATTGTAATCACCATAGGAAAGGAAAGCGACCGGGATGAAACCAAAAATCTCTCCATCGTTACCTCAACCTATCAGGTGGGGGATTTGAAGGGCACCATCGGCGTCATCGGGCCGACCAGGATGCCCTATTCCAAATTGGTTTCCATCGTCGATTATACGGCCCGATTGCTCACCGAAATGCTTTCGGAATGAAGAAAGACAAGCCGAACGAAAAAGAAAGTTCTATGGAAGATTTGAAAGTAAAACCAGAAGAGGACGTTCGGATGCCCCTGTCGGGGGAGGCGGAAGTTGCAACCGAGGTCAAGAAAGCGGCAGAGGCGGTTGCACAAGTTGAAGCCGAAAAAGAAGGGCACAGCACCAAGCTCAAGGAAATGGAAGACCGTTACCTTCGCCTGGCGGCGGAGTTCGACAACTTTCGCAAAAGAACGGCAAAGGAATTCCAAATGGTTATCCGCACCGCCAACGCCGGGATTCTTCTGGAGCTTTTGGAGCTTTCCGATAATTTTGAACGGGCGCTTTCAGCTTCCACCGAAAATTCGGAAAGCCTGCGTCAAGGGGTTGAACTTATCAACCACCAGCTAAAAGCCCTTTTGAAAAAGGAAGGCGTCGAGGAGCTGGATGTTGCCAACAGGCCTTTCGACCCGGCCACGGCCGAAGGGGTAATGCAGATGGAGTCGGCCGAGCCGGAAGGGAAGGTCATCGAAGTTTTGTCCAAAGGGTACGCCCTCGGCGGCCAGGTGCTGCGTCCGGCAAAAGTGGTGGTTTCCAAAGGGGCTTCAATCCTCAAATCGGAGGAGGAGTCGATACCCGAATGAAAAAACTCGCTTGCTGGGTATTTCTTTTCTTTTTATCGGATGTTTGTATAGTTGCCCAAACGGCAGTACCGGATTTTGAAATCAAAAAGTTGGCCGACGGTGTCTATGCCGCCATCGCCACCCCGGATGGAAAGGCGGTCTCCAACTCCGGTTTCATCGTTAACGACAGTGACGTCATCGTCATCGATTGTCACATCGCGCCGGAGATAGCCCGCTCGCTTCTGGCCGAAATTAGAAAGGTGACTTCCCGGCCGGTTCGCTATCTCGCCTTAACCCACCGCCACCGCGACCATGTCGGCGGGACTACCGCTTTTGGCCCAGAGGTGGAAATCATCGCCCACGAGAATGCCCGCGCAAAGCTGGCAACCGACAGCACGCTTGCGGGACAAATTAAGCTTCCCGGCCTGACCTTCGACAGCCGGCTCTCCTTTTACCGCCCTTCGCGAACCATCGAGCTTTTCTATTTAGGCCGGGGGCACACCGATGGGGATATCGCCGTCTATCTTCCGGCTGGAAAAATTCTTTTCACCGGCGATTTGTATTTCAACGGCTCGGCCGGGTATCTGGGGGACGGCTTTTTTGCCGACTGGATTGCCAATTTGAAAAAGCTGGAAGCATTGCCTGCGGAAAATGTGGTGCCCGGACACGGGCCGGTTTCAGCCCGCGACGGGCTTTTAAAATTTGGAACCTATCTTGCCGATTTCCGCAAAGCGGTAAAAGTTTTCGTCGATTCGGGGAAAACGCTGGAAGAAACGCTTCAAAATCTATCCTTGCCCCAGTATCAAAACCTGTTCGGCTGGGAACGGTTTAAAGCCCGTAATATCACCCGTTGTTACCAAGAACTTAAAGGCGGGCAAAGATAAAGGCGGCTTCGGGTTCGGATTTTCCCCGGTTTCTTCCTGCGGATTGCTTCGGTTTGAAAATCCCGATATATTAAATGGCTATGTCCAAGCGGGACTATTATGAAGTTTTGGGAGTGGAGCGGGGCGCCGCCGAGGATGAAATAAAAAACGCCTACCGGAAGCTGGCGTTTCAATATCATCCCGACAAAAATCCGGGCAGCAAACAGGCGGAAGAAAAATTCAAGGAAGTGGCCGAGGCCTACGAGGTTCTGCGCGATCCGGAAAAGCGCCGACGCTACGACCAGTTCGGCCACGTACCGGCCGGCGCCGGTCCGCAATATGCCGACTTTAATTTCGGCGCCTTTGATTTGTCGGATGCCCTGCGCTCTTTTATGCGCGACTTTGGCGGGCTGGGAGGTTTTGAGGATATTTTCGGCCCGGCATCCGGCGGAGGCCGCCGCAGCCGGCGGACAACCGGGCAAAAAGGGCGCGACCTGAAAGTTGAACTGCGCCTGACTTTGGAGGATGTGGCCAAAGGGGTCGAAAAAACCATCAAGTTAAAGCGGATGGTTTCCTGCGAGGTTTGCGGCGGAACGGGAGCGGAAAAAGGGAGCTCCCGCATCACTTGCCCGCAGTGCCGGGGAGCGGGTGAGGTTCGGCAAGTGCGCCAATCGATTTTCGGCCAGATGATGACCGTTACCACCTGCCCTCGGTGCGGAGGCGAAGGCCAGATTGTGGAAAAACATTGCACCAACTGCGCCGGGCAGGGAAGGGTGAAAGGAACTTCGACCATAAACGTCAAGGTTCCTGCCGGAGTTGCAACCGGCAATTACATTCCAATTCGAGGAGTAGGGGATGCCGGGGCGCACGGCGGCCCTCCGGGGGATGTTTACGTCTTCATCGAGGAAGATGAGCATTCAGTTTTTAAGCGTCAGGGAAACGATATTATCGCCCAGATACCGATAAGTTTCCTCCAGGCCGCCCTGGGAGATGAGATTGAGATCCCCACCCTGGATGGTAAGGCTTCTTTGAAAATTCCGGCCGGAACACAATCTGGAAAAGCTTTTCGCCTTCGCGGACGCGGGATTCCGGAACTGCACGGCTACTCCAAAGGAGATGAAGTCATTCAGGTTTTGGTCTGGGTTCCGACTTCACTTTCTTCGGAGGAGAGAAAGCTGCTGAAACAGCTTTCAGAAATGCCTGGTTTTAAACCTCCTAAGGATAAAAGTTTTATCGACCGACTGAAAGAAACGTTGGGAGTTTAGTCTAAAACGAGCCTGGATAGGTAGATTTTAAGTAAATGCATTGTGCTTTAGTTGCCGAAGTTGACAAGCGGTTGGAAGAATCAGTCACCGGTTTTTTCATCCAAAATCTTTCACATAATCTTTTGCTGGAAGAAAACGGTAAAAAGCTCAAGGTCATTGGTTATGTATCGACCCAAGACTCGGTGGCCCAGAAGAAAATCAAGTTGGCCGATTTTCTTTTTCAGCTATCTCTGGAAAAGCCGCATTTCTTTCCGGGCAAGGCGTCCGTTCGTTACGAAAAGGAATTTGACTGGGTGGCGCAGTCGAAAAAAGGTTTTCGACCTAGGCAAATTGCTCCGGATTGCTGGGTTGCGCCTCCCTGGAAAAGAGGGTCGCATAAAAACGAAATTATCATAGAGCCGAAAATGGCCTTTGGAACCGGCGAGCACGCCACTACCCAGCTCTGCTGCCAGGCAGCCGCTGCTTTGGTCCGGCCCGGAATGAAAGTTTTGGATTTTGGCACCGGCTCGGGCATTCTGGCTATTCTGGCGGCAAAATTAGGAGCATCTAAGATTGTTGGAATTGACAATGATTCCTTGGCGGTTGAAAATGCGCAAGAAAATATCACGCTTAATAAGGTTTCAAAACAAATTCAGCTCCGGTTAGGATCGTTTGAGAAAATCCAAAACGAAAAATACGATTTGATTTTTGCCAACCTCATTCTTTCACAGATAATAAGCTTTTTTCCTCATTTTACCGCGGCTCTGAAACCGGTCGGCTTTTTGGTTGCCTCCGGTATTTTAACCCATCAGTTACCCCAATTGAAAAAGTTTTTGACCCGGCGAAAGGCGGAATTGATTGCTTTAGGCCGGGATTCGGACTGGGCCTGTCTGGTGATTGCTCCCTGACTGTGCGGATAGTTACCCAGTTTTATGTTCATTCCGAAGATATTCAAGGCGACGTCTTGCTCCTTCGGGCGGAAGAGACCCGCCACGCCACAAAGGTTTTGCGCCATAAGAAAGGAGATTTGATTATTGCCTCGGATGGCAGCGGCCGGTCATTTGAAGCCGAGATAGTTTCAACTTCCGCGGATGAGCTGGAAGCCAGAATCGTCAAAACGGATATCGGTAGAAATGAACCGAAGATAAAGGTCTCCCTCGCCGTTGGGCTTACCAAAGGGGAGAAAATGGATTGGCTGGTGGAAAAAGCGACGGAGTTGGGGGTCATCGCCATCTATTCCTTTTTCGCCCGCTACGGTGAATTGAAGTGGGGCAAGGAGCAAATCGCCAAAAATGTCGCCCGCTGGCGGCGGATAGCAGTTGCAGCTTTCAAACAGTCCTGCCGTTCGGTTATTCCACAAGTAGAGGTTTTGGCCAACCTTGCCGAAGTTATGGATAGAGGAACGGATGGTGAAATTTTAGCTGCCCACCCGGTGCCGGAAGCAAAATCGGTTGCCGGAAGCATTGGAACCGGGGAAAAAATAATGGGAATAGTTGGGCCAGAAGGCGGCTTCACTCCCGAAGAAGTGTCCATTCTTCAAAAAACAGGCTCCCGGCTCGTTTCGCTGGGCCCGCGGCGGCTGCGCACGGAAACCGCCGGTCTGATTTTGCTTTCCCAGATACTTACCGTTAAAGGGGAACTTTAATTCTTGACGAAATGAGAATTGGACTTATATTTAGAGGTGACATAGTAGTTAACGGAAACTTCCGCCGACGCCTAACTGTGAAAGGGGGTCGATGTAATGACCGGCGTTAGAGTGCGGGAGGATGAAACTTTCGAGAAGGCTTTACGCAGATTTAACAAATCTTGCGAAAGGAGCGGAATATTGGCTGAAATTAAAAAGCACCAACACTTCGAGAAACCATCCGAACGCCGTAAAAGAAAACTGGCTGCGGCCAAACGCAAAACCCGCCGCCAGCAAATGATGGAAGAATGGGAATAAAAGAGCGGGTTGACGCCGACCTGACCCCTGCCCTAAAAACGGGCGATAAGGTCAAGACCGGCGTTTTGCGTGTGTTGAAATCGGAAATCCGCTACAAGGAAATTGACTTAAAACATCCGCTTACCGACGAGGAGACCTTGCAGGTTCTCTCCTCGTCGGTAAAAAAGCGGAAAGAATCGATAGAAGAATTCAAAAAGGGTAATCGTCCCGATTTGGTAGCCAAAGAAGAAGCCGAACTGGTTATTGTTCAATCTTACTTGCCGGCCGAACTTTCCGATGCTGAACTATCCGATATAATTAAAAACACCATTGCCGAAGTGGGCGCCGCTTCGGGCACTGACCTGGGGAAAGTTATGAAAAGTTTGATGCCCAAAGTGCGCGGACGTGCCGATGGGAAGAAAGTAAATACGATGGTCAATTCCTTTTTGGGAGGATGACGAATTTGGAACTTAGTGGCAAAATGGGCTGCCTGGAAACAAAAGAAGGGGGGCTTTTTTTACTCGTTCCGTTTACGCTGCGCTCTTCACTCGTTACACTCGCTTGCGGTGAGCGCAGCGTAAACGGAACGAGAACGCAAGCGAAGCGTTTGAGTGAATCGGATGACCGCCTGATTTGGGGAAACTCCGAAATGGTAGTTTCCGAGTTCTCCTCTACAATCAGAGCGGAAAACAAAAACACCAACTCACGGAGGGGTGGGTTATGAACTGGTTGGATTTTGTGCTAATCGCTCTTTTAATCGGCTCCATTGCTTTAGGCGTAAAACGCGGCCTGATTCGCGAGGGGATGGGGTTTGTTGGCCTGGTTGTCGGTGTTGTTATCGCCATCAACAAGGTGGATGCGATAACCGCCTGGGTGCTTGCGCATATGAAGGCTTCGCCGGTCTTCGTTTCCTTTGTTTCCTTTGTCGTGATTCTGGTCGGCTTTTACCTGCTTTTCAAGATTCTTGGGATGATTTTTTACAAGGTGGCGTCCCTTTCCGGGCTGGGGAAGCTGGATCAGGTGGGGGGCGCCCTGGTCGGCTTCGTCCGGGGATGGATTGTGGTCGGCTTTGTCATCTTCCTGTTTTTTTTCCTTCCCCTGCCGCAGCGGTTTTACCAGTCGGTAGAGAATTCCTTTTTGGCCCCGGCGATGACCGGCTCAGTGCCGATGCTTTACGAAAGCACCGGTTTTATGCATCCCAAAAGCCCGGACTTTATGCCCAAAATCCGCTCGGCTTTGGACACCCGGCTGGCCACCAAAGATTACGAAAACCGCCGCATCGGTTTCGGCCGCGACGACGGCCGCTACGGCGAACGGGTGGCGCGGGTTTTGGCCAATCTGGAAGCGCGCTACGGCACCAATCCGTAGAAAGGGAAACTCCGAGCGTTTAGCGGCGTAGTTTTTTAATTGAAGCGACCCCGGGGCGTTTGCCCCGGGGATTGTTTTATGATGGCAGCGGATTTACAAACTCAAGAAGCTTTAGAATTCGGAAAAGTTAAAAAAGTTGCCGCCGGCTTTGCGCTTTCACCGGCCGGTGCAAAAGAGCTTTTTGCTTTGCAGCCGCTGGTTGAGCGCGAAAAACTCTTGGCCCGGCAGAAACTGGTGGGAGAACTTCTGGAGATTCTTAAAAGTCAGGTTCCCTTTCCATTGGAACGGTTCGAGGACCTTTCGCCGCTTTTTCCCAAGCTCAAAATTGAAGGGATCCTTCTTGTCCCCAAGGAACTCTGGGAGGTGGCGCAATTCTTTTCGTTGGTAAATCGATTGGTTGGAGCAAAGAAAAGACTGCAGGAGCGATTTCCGGTTTTGGTTGAATTTCTGTCGTCGTTACAAGGGGATAAGATTTTTCCGGACGCCTGTTTTAAGGCGTTAGAACCAACCGGTGAAGTAAAAGATTCCGCAACCGCTCTCTTGAAGTCCTTGCGGCAAAAGATTCGTGCCTTAAAAATTAAGATTGAAGACCGCCTCTGGAATATTTTAGCCAAAAAAGGTTTGACGGGAAAACCGGAAGGGTATGTAACTCTTCGCGAAGGACGTTATGTAATTCCTTATGGTGAAAAAGACCCGGATTTGAAAAAAGCGATTGTTCACGACCGTTCTGCTTCCGGCGCCACTTTTTTCGCTGAACCCGTGGCTACGCTGGAGGCAAACAACGAACTGAAAGAGGCGGAGCTGGCGGAAGAAGAGGAAGTTAAACGTATCCTGTTCAACCTTTCCGCGATGGTGGTCGAGCGGCACGAGAAATTAGAGAGAGAATTTAAGGCTCTTGCCGAGCTGGATTGTTTTTGGGGGCTGGCAAATTTTGGCCACCGAATCGATGGGGTTTTACCGGAGCTTTCCGATGGCGATTTGATTCTTAAAAGTGCCCGACATCCGCTTTTGCTTTTTGCGCACGGTCAGTATGAACCGGCCGGTGTGGTGGCAAATGCTTTGACCCTTTCCAAATCTCGTCACGTTCTGCTTATCTCCGGTCCCAATGCCGGCGGCAAAACGGTTGCCTTGAAATTAGCGGGACTTTCGGCTTTGATGTTTCAAGCGGGATTTCCCCTTCCAGCTAAGGAAGGAACGCGCCTGCCGATTTTCAGAAAGATTTTTGCGACCATTGGCGATGAGCAATCAATCGAGCTCTCGCTTTCCAGCTTTTCGGCGCATTTGGTTCGGCTGAAAGAAAGTTTAAAGGATTTGACGTCGGAGAGTTTACTTTTGTTCGACGAACTGCTTTCCGGAACCGACCCGAAAGAAGGGGCCGCCTTGGCCGAAGCGTTTTTAGGTTATCTGCACGAACTGGGTGCAAAGGTCATAGTGACCACTCATTATTCGAGTTTAAAAACCTTGCCGGAGATTTATTCCGGGATGCAGAATGCTTCACTGGATTTTGATATTCAAACCCTGCGGCCAACCTATCGTTTGAAAACGGGAATTCCCGGCGGGAGCTTTGCCATCGAACTGGCTTCCCGAATGGAATTGCCTGAATCTATCGTTTCCGAAGCGAAATCTAAAGTTGGTTCGAGGGAAAGAGAGCTTTCGACTTTGCTGGCGCGGGTAGCGGAAAAGGAAAGTTGGCTGGAGAATAAATTGAAGGAATTGGAAGAGCGGGAACAGAGACTTTCCGTCGCTGAAGAGGCGCTGAAAATCGAGCGGGAAAGTTTTAAGCAGTTTGAAAAGGAGAAAAGAAAAAAGGTGGTTGAAGAAGCCGCTTATTTCGTTAGGCAGGTGCGCAAAGAAATTGATGAGCTGATCGCATCAGCAAAAAAGCAAGCGAAAGACAAAGCGGCTTTGGAAGCGGCGCGCCGCCAGACCGCCGCTCGCTTACAAGAGCTTGAAATAGAACGGGAACGGCTGCAGGAAAAAATCGTGCTATCGGGCGAGCTTCCGAAAGTTGGGAATCAGGTCTATGTTTCCGTTTTGAACGCTAAAGGAACTTTAGTCTCGCTTTCCAATTCGGAAGCGGTAGTGGAAATTGAAGGGAAAATGTACCGCTTGAAGCCGAACATTCTCCAGTCTATTGCTTCTATTGAAGGGAAGCGAGGGGCTGCTCACAAAGCGGAATATGATGAAAAGCTTTCTTCCGAGCTGGACTTACGCGGGCTTTCCGGGGATGAGGCCGTCGAACAAGTTGATCGGTTTATCGACAAAGCGATACTTCTCGGTTTTCCTTTTGTGCGCATCGTTCATGGTAAAGGAACCGGCGTTTTGCGCAGACGGGTAAGCGAATTCCTTAAGGCGCACTCCTCTGTAGAAGAGGCGCGCTTGGGCGAATTGGGTGAGGGAGGCGATGGCGTGACGATTGTGAAACTCAAAAGTTGACTTTTTTTAAAACGGGGTTATATTTCCGGCGTATAAGAGAGAAAGTCCCGGCAGTCTTGTGAGTATCTACGAGAAAATAGCCGGGAGTTAAACCGAAACAAAGATTGGATTGTAGGCATGCAGAATAATAAAAAGGGTAGCGTATCTGGCGAATGGGTGGATAAAGTTCGTGAAGCTACCGACGTTGTGGATATCGTTTCCGAATATCTTACGCTGAAGAAAAAAGGGAAAAATTTTCTTGGGCTTTGCCCCTTTCATCAGGAAAAAACGCCCTCGTTTTCCGTCTCGCCCGAAAAAGGCGTGTATCACTGTTTTGGCTGCGGCAAGGGGGGCGACGTTTTCAACTTCGTAATGGACTTGGAGCATTTTTCCTTTCCCGAAGCCCTGCGTTATTTGGCGCGCAAGGCCAACATCGACCTTCCGGACAAGCGCGATAAAAAAGAACTGGACTACTACGAAAAGCTTTACCTGGCGGTCTCCGTGGCGCAGGATTATTTCCGCGAGTCTCTGGAGGATGAAAAAATCTCTGGCGAAGGTTGGTTTTATCTTAACCGCCGGGGCGTGACGAGGGAGATGATTGACACCTTCCAGATCGGATATGCGCCGATGTTTTGGGAAGGAATGATCGATTACGGCAAGAAAAAGGGGATTAGCTTGGATACTTTGACCATCGCCGGTTTGGCGGTAAAGAAAGATTCGATGCTGCGCATTCCAACCCAGAGCGGTCACTACGACCGCTTCCGCCGCCGCTTTATTTTCCCGATTCAAAACATTTCCGGGCGTATCGTGGCCTTCGGGGGTCGCGCCGTCAATCCCAAAGACCAGCCCAAGTATTTGAACTGTCCGGAAACTCCCATCTATAAAAAAGGCAAGGAGCTTTTCGGATTGGCAATCACCAAGGAAGAAATTCGGAAATCCAAAACCGCCATTTTAGTTGAAGGCTACATCGATTTAATTTCCCTCTATCAGCGCGGAATTTTTAACGTGGCCGCCTCTTTAGGCACGGCGTTTACTGCCGAACAGGCGATTTTGCTGGCGCGTTTTGCGGAGAATGTGATTATCATTTTCGACCGGGATGCCGCCGGCGAGTCGGCCGTTTTCCGTGCCGTTGAGCATCTTTACGATGCCGGGCTGAACGTGCAGGTTGTGCAATTGCCGCCCGGGGACGACCCCGATTCGTTCGTGCGCGACCACGGCAAGGAGGGGTTCGACGAGTTGTTGAAACAGACGCTCACCTACCTGGAGTTCCGTAAAAAACAGGTGGGCTCCTTTGGAACGCTTTCCGCTTCCGAGCAGGAAAAAGTCTTGCTCGATTTGGCCGGCATTGCCAACCGGATGCGCGACGATGCGCGTTCGCTGCTTTTTCTGGAAGACTCCGCTAAGATGATGGATTTCGATTTTCGCCTGTTGGAGCGCTACGTCAAGCGCTTGCGCAAAGCGAATGACCAGCAAGTGGCTAAATCGGAAATAGCCGGGCCGTCCGATATGGAAGGAGACTTTTTAGCGCTTTTAATCTCCCATCCCGAACTTTTGGCCGGCTCGTCGGGCGAATGGCTGGAGTTTTTCTCCAAGGCGGATTCGTATGCTCTTTTTGAAACCCTTTTGGAGCGCCACGTGCAGGGAGGGAAAATCGGCTTCGATGTTTTAATGAGCGAGCTGCCCGAAGAAAAGTTTCATTCCTACCTTTTGGTGCTTTCCCAGCGGGATCTGGGCGAGGCGGAGCCAAAGCAGCTTTTGTCCGATTATGTCAACCGGCTTAACGAGCGAAAGAAAAACCAGCGCATCAAGGAACTCAAACATCTTCTGATGGAAGCGGAGAAGGCGGCGGATGAGGCGCGGGCCAAAGAGCTGACCTCGGAGTTAGATAAGATTTTCAGGTAGATTTCATATTGCTTGTAAGGGTTCAATAAATTGAACCCGCCTTTTCCCAATTTTCAAAGACTCAATGATCCAATCCCCCTTCTTGTCTTTTATGTGTAGGGCTGGGTGGGCAAAGCCCTAATCTCCAATGCCCGATCCCTGTTTTTATTGGCAGGCCCTAAATACAAATACTTACGGGCAGGGGAAGGGGATGTCCAAGAAGACTTTGTTTAGTTCAAGAACCACATCAGCGGGGGAGGCCACGCCGTCGCAATTTAAGTCGCAGGCGCAATCTCCGGCGGGAGGAGTGATTCCGAGAAAAACGCAATTTAATTCGAGCATAACATCCGAAGCGGTAAGAATCGTATCCCGATTTAAATCTCCTTTAACTTTTATTACGGTTACCGTGAAGCTGCAGGTGTCAAAGTTGCTATAAACATCTCTTGCAATGCAATTCACTTTGGTTGTGCCTCGTGGGAAAATACTACCGGACGGTGGAACACAGAGAACAGTAGGGTTAGAACAAATGTCGGTGGCGCTCGCAGCGAAGTTCACTTTCGCAGCATCACAACGGCCTGAATCGGTATTAACGATAATATTATTCGGACAGGTAATCACGGGCGGTTCACTGTCAATAACCGTGACTATGAACGCGCAGCTGCTTTTGTTGCCGGATATATCAGTAGCCACACACCTGACCACAGTTGCGCCCAACGGTAAAATTGAACCAGAAGGCGGCATGCAAACAACTGGAACCGGTCCTGGGCAATTATCGATTGCGTCTGGAGTCAAATAGTCAACTGTCGCATCGCAACGGCCGGAAGTGTTGCCAACGATTAGAGTATCAGGATTGCAAGAAACTGAAGGGGGGTAAAAATCTCGCAATGTGACGGTGAAAGTGCAACTGTCTTTATTGCCTGCTGAATCCATCGCGATGCAAGTGACTGAAGTTATTCCTAACAGGAAAAAGGAACCAGATGGTGGAGTACAGGTGAAACTGGCCCCCGAGCAGTTATCGCTTGCAAACGGCTGGAAAAATACCTTACCTCCTTCGCACGAACCGGGTGAAGTAACCTTAGTAACGATGTTTGAACATCTAATAGTAGGTGGTACAGTATCAACCCCAAGGGTGCAAGCTGAAAATGGCGAGCGGGCCGGCACTTTGTAAAGTCTCCATTCGTCGGAAAGCCGAGTATCGGGGCCGGGATCTCCCAAGTTCTGAAAACCAGGGAATTTATTAACTTGGGCAACAACATAGATTAAAGAATCTGCTACTGCCGCAGCCGAGATGTAAAACTCGTGTTCACAAGGTGTTGTTGTCCCGTTGCATCCGGGATGGTTAGTTTTAGTGACATTAGTTTTCAAGTCCCATGAGCGACCGTTGTCGAAAGAGCCAGAACACCAAATATCTGCACAGGGAAATACCCGCCCTCCGGAAACAGAGGGATCAGTGGTATCCGCCTGAATACCCGGTGTTGTTGAGTCTTCGGGTGGGGAAGACCAAAGGCAAAAGAGATCTGCTCCATCATTTGGTGGCGGCAATAAACCGGGCGGCCGGTAAGCCAGGGTAGGGTGCTGCCAAATGCCAAAGCCAAGAACAAAACCGGTAGTAGAATTATCCCGAGATTCATCGTAGAAAAGGTTGATTTCTGCTACAAGATGCGGGCCATCAACCGAACCATTCGGAGAAACAGATAGGTGATGGACATGCCCTCCAGGAAGAAAGAGGGTACCAGAGGCCCGGTCGAGCCAAACAATATGGAAGGTATCAGCTACCATAAGCGCGCTGAGGGAACCGTTGACAAGCGGTTGGAAATTGGGAAGTTCAAAATCGCCTGTAGCGTCGTGTGCAGGAATATCCCAGGTTATTCCACCATCCGTTGAACGTGTCCAAAGAATATGCTCACGGTCATTGAAAACCGTGCTGTCATCCGGCAGCCCTGTTGAAGCAACCCAGATGGTTTCTCGGTTCCCGGCCACGGCGAAGTTTAGAAAAGAAGAAACAATTACCGGAATCTGCGGTGTCCAAGTCTCGCCGCCATCGGTGGTGCGGGAACCGCCTATATCGCTGCCGATGAAGTTGGACATCAGGGCAACCCAAGTGGTTTCGTCCACAACATATACGGCAGGGTCTAAGGGACGGCGGGGGTCGGTGGATACGGTTTTGGTAGTGATTTGCCCCAAGCAAGCACCGCTGTCAAAGTTTACTATCGTGCCGAGGTTGGCCCCAACTCCCCGGCCGACCCAAATCGCACGGCCGGACGGCGTAACATCAATGCCACCATTCTGATCGGATTGGGGAGGGTTGGTGTGTGGTTCGGCACCTACCGCAAAAGTCATTGTGCCGGTGGTTGGATTGTAACAGTTGTATTGGTTGCGGTTATTGGTGATTGAATGGCCGTCAAAAACTGGATAAAGCACGTGTACGTTCCCATCGGGAATATTTACTGTGTGGCGTTTCCAGGAGCCATTGTTGTCATTTTCCCGGGCGCCGCTGTGCATTAGGATATAGGGGCTTACGGATTGGGAAATTAAGGGTCCTGAAACTCGAGGCAGGGGAACGGAGACTTCTTGATTGGCTCCAGCTTCGATCAATCTTGATCTTGAATTTTGGTCGGCAGAAATAAGGCTCGGCATTAATGGAATTGCAACGGAGAGACCGACGAAAATTCTAAGAGCTTTTTTTGAATTCAACATTAAGATCTCCATCGCTTTTTTTGGAACACCATTTTCAATTATTAATACGCTGGAATAAGCAAAACATTTGCACAAAGTTTCAGCACGGTGGGGCAACTCCGAGGAAAACGTAGTTGAGTTCGATGACGACATCGGCGGCGGTTAAAACGGTGTCGCAATTCAGGTCGGAATAACAGAGGTCGCAGGCGCCAAGGCCGAGGAAGACGCAGTTGAGGAAAACAACAACATCGGCGGAGGTAAGAAAACCATCTCTGTTTATGTCGCCTTTGTTGGCAGGGCAGCTTTGAGGTGTCCTTGCCGGGGCGAGATATAGGCGGACCTGGTTATTTGCGTTGGTATTGGGGCCGGGGTTTTGGGCATCCATCTCCTGCGCGCCGGCGTAGGCGTCCACCACGGAAAGTATATAGATTAGGGAATCAGCACTGGATAGAGCGACGGCATATTCCTCCGATTCGCAAGGAGTAGAGTCGGTGCAGCCGGGATTACGAGTCTGGGTAATATTCTGGGCAGCATCCCAGGTGCGGCCGTTATCGGAGGAAGCGGCGCAATAGATGTCCAATTCGGGATAGGGATTAAAAACGACGCCGGAATTGCTTCCGGCAGGAGCAACCGTGTCGGTAATTTCGCCAAAAGCGTTGGCATTAGCCTGAACCCAAATTGCATAGAGGATGGGAGGGTTTTGTCCCGATCCTGGCTTAAGGGATAAACTGGCAGAACCGAAGGTTTCGCTCATAATCGGCCAGCTTGGTACTGGCCGAAGAGTTGCGGCGTTGCGAGAGTAAGGAATTTGCGCGATGACCGTTTCTCCGAAAAATGTTCCATTGGGCGCAACAGCCAAATGATTGATTTTGCCGCCGGGGATGGCGTCCGGGTTAGCGCGGTTGACGGAAGACCAGATGATGTGGAGCGTGTCGCCCGCATCCATAATCGCATACGGGCCGCCGGGGCCGAAGAAAGGTTCGAAATCAGGGTTGTCGAAATCCTGACTGGCATTTACCTGACCGCCCCACGTTGCACCAGCGTCGGTAGATTTATTGTACAGAATTTCATAGCCGAGTGAAGTGTCGGGCGCGGCTGGATTCGAAGCGGAGTAAGCGTAAACAAGATTGCCGTGGCCGGTAATGCCGGCTTGGAGCCATTGGGCTTGGATTAAGGACGCAGGAGCGCTCCAGGTTTCGCCGGCGTCGATGGTGCGGCTCGTGTAGGCGGTGTCGGCGTCGAAATTATTCAGCACGGCAATCCAAAGCGAGTCATTGACGGCGTGAATCTGTGGGTCGCCAAAGGTGGGAGGGCCAAGGCAGACGGTATCGAGAATTTGAGTCGCCGAACACTTTGCAATCGAGTTGCTAACTGTCACTAACAGGGACGCGCCCAATGTTTGATGGCCGATTTGGATATGTTTTTCGCCGGGCGTGACAGTAGAAGAGCCTGCACGCTGCAAGGTTCCGCCGCTTTGAGATTCAGAGCCGCGCGGGAAAATCAGGCTGTCGGTGCCATCGCAGCGGATGGCGTTGTACACCTGTCCGCTGAAGCGCGAGCGCCACATCATATAAATCGTTCCGCCAGCGGTTTTGGTGATGCGCTGTTTTGGATAGCTATAGCCCATTTGAAAACCCAAGCTGGAGCTGGGGGAAACTAAAATGTATGGAATGGCAGAAGAGTTTTTTGTGCTATGGGTTTGGTTTTTGGCGGTCTCGATAAAAATACAGAGGAGAGTCAGTAAAAACAAAGTTAGAGTTCTTTGACTGCCCCTCGGGTAATTTGACATAGGGGGAAGGTTAACGTTGTATGAATATCTGTCAAGAGCGGTTATGTAGTTTGTTTGCGCAGAAGATAAAGGGCGGCAGGGCCGCCCTTGAGTGCTCTTGACGAATTGTTAACAGGGGGGAGGACTACCCAGGAAAACCAGGTTGAGTTCAATCACCACGTCGGCGGAGGTTGCCAGGTTGTCGCAGTTCAGGTCGCAGGAACAGCTGCCATTGGGAGGTGAGGTTCCCAGGAAAGCACAATTCAGTTCCAAAACCACGTCGGCGGAAGTCAGGAATCCGTCGCGGTTTAAGTCCCCCTTCAAAGCGTTGACGGTAATGGTGAAGCTGCAGGTGTCGGAGTTGCCGGCTAAATCAGTGGCAATGCAAATCACGGTGTCCACCCCGGCGGGAAAGGTGGAACCGGAGACGGGAGTACAGAGAATGGACGCGTTGCCGCAATTGTCGCTGGCAGAAGCGGAAAAATTCACCACGGCGCTGCACTGGGCAGAGTCGGCGTTGACAACAACGTTGGCAGGACAGTTAACAGATGGCGGCTGATTATCGATTACGTTCAATCCATAGACCAGCGCCTGACCGGCATCGGAAACTCCGCCGGGGTTGGCACCTGGAATACCGAGCAGAATGTCGTCCCTCCCGTCCCCGTTGGCATCTCCGGCCCCGGCCACCGCCGCACCCACATTATCGCCGGGGGCGGTGCCGTCTTTCTGAAAAAGAAGGGCTCCGGTGGCACCGGAATAAAGGTAGGCCGAGCCGGCAAACGTAAGAGCGCCAGGGCTGGCCGTGTAAGCGCCGACAATAAAATCGGGCCGGCCGTCGCCATCCACATCTCCAGCACCGGCAACGGAATGGCCCAGTTGGTCGCTGGCGGCCGCGCCATTTTTTTGGAAAAGCAGCGCTCCTGTGGCCCCGGAGTAGAGGTAAGCGCAACCGGCATCAATCAGACCTCCCGGGTCGGCTCCCTTGGCGCCGACAATAAAGTCGTCTTTTCCGTCGTTGTTCAGATCCCCGGCGCTGGCGACCGAGAATCCCATATTGTCGGTAAAGCCGAGACCGGGTACGCCATCTTTCTGGAAAAGCAGGCTGCCATCCGCTCCGGAGTAAACGTAAGCCGAGCCGCCGTCCGTCTGCCCTCCCGGGTCGGCGCCACGCGCCCCGATTATGAAGTCATCTTTTCCATCCGCATTGACATCTCCGGCACCTGCCACCGAAACTCCCAAATTGTCTCCTCCGCCATTGCCCACAGCGCCGTCCTTTTGATAAAGCAGGCTGCCGTCAGCGCCGGAATAGACAAAGGCCGAGCCGGGGGAAGCGCCGATTGCGCCCGGGCCGGCGCCACGCGCGCCGATGATGAAATCGGGCGTGTTGTCACCGTTGACATCGCCCGCTCCGGCCACCGACCAGCCGAAATAATCTTCTTGGGCGGCACCATTTTTTTGATATAAAAGCGTTCCATCTTCCCCCTTGTAGAGAAAAACGGAACCGACATCCGGGGAGCCAGCCAAGGGGGCGCTGATGATGAAATCATCTTTTCCGCCGCCGTTCATATCACCCACTCCGGCCACGGAGAGGCCAACCCAGTCGGCGTTGGCGACGCCGTCTTTTTGATACAGCAGGCCGCCGGTTGCGCCGGAATAGACGTAAGCGGAGCCGGCTTCCGTGTTTCCTCCCGGGTCAGCTTGAAAGGCCCCGACGATAAAGTCATCTTTTCCGTCTCCATTCACATCTCCTGCTCCGGCCGCCGAATAACCAAGCAAGTCGTTCATAGCTGTTCCGTTTTTCTGGTGAAGCTGCGCGCTAAAAATGCAAGGGTTGGGGGTGCAGCAAAAGCCGCCACTTTCCGAGGTGTCGGTAGGCGAACTGCATCCCTGATCGCAGGGAAAATCGGCGCAGCCGTTGCCGTCGTTGTCCAGGCCATCCTGACAGGCAATGGTGGGGGTCGGGACGGTTGTGCATAAAACTCTTTCTTTGCTGTTTCCCAAGCTGCCGCCCGGGCGGTCTTTATCGTATCCGGTCCAAAGAACATAGGCTTTGGTGGAAGCTCCCGTGCCGGTTGCGGCTATCTGTGCGTAATCACCAATCAGGTAATATCTGGGGGAGCGGTCGGGAGGGGGGTCTTCAAAATCGAGCGCATTGGCGGAGGCGTTAATCTGAATTGGCGCAGTCCAATTGCTGCCGCCGTCGAAAGAGGCGGTGTAATACAGATTTGCAGTAGAGGCATTCAGCACTCCGCCGTTAACCAAACCGGTTTCGTTCTGGTAATAGGCGACGTGTATCCAACCCTGCTCGTCCACATCCATCATCGGGAAATACTGGGTTTTGCCGGAGGCGGTGGGAATGATGGCGGAAGTCCAGCTGGTGGCGCCGTTGGTGGAGACCGAGAGATAAACGTCTCCCTGGTCCAGCGCTGAGTTAGCCGGGTTTGGATTCCGAACCGCAATCAAATAGAGGTAACCCCGCCGTGCGCCGGAAGAGCGGTCGATATCAATGGCGCCATGATTGTCCATGCGGTGCCCGTTTAAGCCCCAGAAGGAAGTGATTCCCAGCTGCTGGCCGGCGGCGGGCCAGGAGAATGTAGATTTGGAGTAAATGGTGTCACCCGGCCCGGAGAAGGCATTGGTAATTTCGTGAAAGGTGGCGTGAACCGTAGCACCGCCGCCGGAGACGGCATTGGCCAAAATGTAAACCTGGCCGTCGGCGGTGCCGGCCAAGGGCTGCATTTTGTGGCCCCGGAAGGGGGGGGTTCCAGTCCCGGAAAGCTGGATTTCAGTGATGGCGGAACCGACGGATGAGACAATCTGCAGGAAAGAACCGGTGAAGACGGCTGACGGACCGGCGCTCCAGTCGTCGTAACACAAAAACACCTTTCCGTCGTGGGTGGTGCCGCTGCCGCCGCCCCGGGCGGCGGTTTTATCAATATCCACCATCTCCCGATCCTGGAAGACGTTTTTAGTACGCTCGAAAAAGAGCGAAAAACTCGCTCCGCTATTGGTGGAGCGGGAAATGATGCTGTGGGTTTGAATGCTGGTCGGAGGGGAGGCATTATTTCGAATCAAAGTCGAAAAAAATTCTCCGGCGGCGTTGCCGGCATTTGACCAGGGGTCGAACGGATAGCCGGTGAAACTACCAGTGGGAAAGGTGCGCGAAGTCCAGGAGCTGTTGCCGTTGGTGGAGTTGCTATGGGCGGTGTCGGGATTGAAGTCAAAGGAGGCGTTGTAGCTTCCAACCAGATTGTTCCCATCCGCGTAATTGACGGCGAGGGAAGTTTCCGAGCCATCCTGTAGATAGATATCCGGCCCCGGTACTTGCAGCCGGTCGGGAGGGATTGGCTGGAAGGAGGGTTTGGGCCTTTCTATGGGAATTAGGTTGCCCAAGCTGTCGAGGGTGAAGGCTTTTCCTTCAAGAGAGGCGGGGGACGGCGCTGCATCGGCCGGCAAAGAAACTATCGGTTCCGGGAAGAAGATTGCTCTGTTAAACTTTTGAGCGGTGGTTTTGGGGGCTGTCAGTCCTAAAATGGCAAGAAGTATTCCTGTCCCCCTTAAGATTTCCCGGCAATTCATTTTATACATCCCTTTAGAGAAGTTTAAACCTTCAAAAAACCCGGTTGTTTTTGGCCTGTTGTTAAAATCCTTTACGCTTATATCATAAACAAGCCTCACGCGTTTGTCAAGCGCTTTTGGGTTCGTGAACCTTGACCGTTCGCGGGTTTGTGGTTTTAATGTAGGATATGGGGAAAATCATAGCCATTGATGGCCCGGCAGGGGCGGGGAAATCGACAACGGCTCGGCTGGTCGCCGCCCGGTTGAGATACACCCATCTCGATTCGGGGGCGATTTATCGGGCGATTACGCTTTTGGCTGTGGAGAAAAAATTACGCTTCAGGATGAAAACGGGCTGGTTTGGCTGACAAAGAAGATGGAGGTTCGTTTTCAGACCGAACCAAAAAATCGGATCTTCGGCAACGGCCCAGGTCAGGATTTTTTAACCGGCGCCACAGAACCCCTTAATTTAAGGTGACAGAAAATAGGGGTGTATGGCCATACACCCTACTTCAAAAACATCATCCTCTTCGTTTCTGAAAAGTTCTCTCCCTTCAGCCGGTAGAAGTAGGTTCCGCTCGAAAGCGTTCTCCCCTTTTCATCCGTTCCGTCCCAGCTTAGCATCTGTTCACCAGCCGCTTGCTCTCCTTCCAGCAAGATTTTCACCCGCTGCCCGGCTGTGTTGAAGATTTCCACTGTTACATTTTGGCGTTTGGGGAGGTAGAAGCGAATGGTCGTTGTCGGATTAAACGGATTGGGGTAGTTCTGGGAAAGCTCAAACCGTTTGGGGCGGTTTCCCTTTTCTCCGGGCACGTCGGTAGGAGAGGGTGCCATAAGGGCAAATATGGAAAAACTATTCACCCTGCCGCAGACGATGTTGCTGGCGGTATCCAGCGAAGTGGTCACATCCACCCACATGTTCGATACGTAATGCTGCAACTGCACCTGGGCTTCCTGCAAGGGGGTAAGCCCGGCCGGGTCGTAGGGGAAACAGATGGTCACCGAATCGACATAAGTGGCGGTGGTGGTCAAAGCGTAGTAGAGCGGAGAGCCGGATGGTAAAATCTGAAACCCGTTGACTGGCGGAGGGCCGGAGGTGCTGGTCGTTAATGATGTATTGCCGGATGCGCTGACGCTGTCGAAAATCAGGGTAATTCCGCCCGACAGGGTAACTGCCACCGGACTTCCGACAGGTGTGTTGCCAAAGCCATAGACATAAGCCGAACCGGCATAGGTACGCCCGCCCGGGGCGGCATAAGGCGCACCGATGATGAAATCGGCTTTGCCGTCTCCATTCACATCTCCCGCCCCGGCCACGGAGGCGCCCAGCCTATCACCGGCGGCGCCGTCTTTCTGAAAAAGCGCAAAGCCGGTGTTGCCGGAATAGAGATAAGCCGAACCGGCATCGGTGCGCCCTCCCGGGTCGGCCAAGTAAGCCCCGATGATAAATTCGGCCCTGCCGATTCCATCCACATACACATCCCCAGCCCCGGCGACGGAGAAGCCAAATAAGTCACCAGCGGCTGCGCCGTCTTCCTGGTAACGCAGGAAACCTGTAGCGCCCGAATAAACGTAAGCCGAACCGGCATTGGTACGCCCACCCGGGTCGGCATAGATAGCCCCGATGATAAAATCGGCCTTTCCATCCCCGTTCACATCTCCGGCCCCGGCCACTGACCGGCCCAGCAGGTCACCAGCGGCTGCGCCATCATACTGGTAAAGCAGATTGCCGGTGGCGCCGTAATAAACGTAAGCCGAACCGGCATCGTTACGCCCTCCCGGGTTGGCGTAGAAAGCCCCGATGATAAAATCGGCCTTGCCATCGCCGTTCACATCCCCGGCCCCGGCCACGGAGTAACCCAAAAAGTCACCGGCGGCTCCGCCGTCTTTCTGGTAAAGCAGAGCGCCGGTGGCGCCGGAATAAACGTAAGCCGAACCGGCATTGGCACGCCCGCCTGGGGAGGCCAAGTAAGCCCCGATGATAAAATCGTCTTTACCATCCCCGTTCACATCACCCGCTCCGGCCACGGAAGTGCCCAGATAGTCACTGGCGGCGCCGTCTTTCTGGTAAAGCAGGACACCTGTGCCGCCGGAATAGGAATAAACGTAAGCCGAGCCGGCATCGCTAAGCCCGCCCGGGTCGGCCTGAGGCGCCCCGATGATAAAATCTGCCTTTCCATCTCCGTTGACATCCCCGGCCCCGGCCACGGAGGCGCCCAGACTGCCAAAGGCGGTGGCGCCATCTTTCTGGAAAAGCAGAGCGCTGTCAGCGCCGGAATAGACAAAAGCCGAGCCGGCTCCGAAGAGCCCGCCCGGGCTGGCACTAGGAGCACCGACAATCAAATCTGGCGTTCCATCCCCGTTCACATCTCCTGCCCCGGCCACGGAGTAGCCCAGACCGTCATTGGTGGCGGCGCCATCTTTCTGGTACAGCAGGACGGGCTGGGGAAAGGCGGAACTGGAAAGGAAAAAAACGGCAATTAAGGTTAGAAGTGGTGGAAACCTGCGCATAGCTACCTCCCGTTTAATCAGGTTTGTATTCGCCAAAAACCTTGTCTTCAGCGGGGAGATTGCCCGGCTTGCAGGTAATTTCCCCGGTAAAGCCACTATGAACAGGAGTAAGATAGCTCCCCCAAAATTCGTGTCAACCGGAAAATAGCTTGATTTAAGATTTGATTGGCTGTTTTATTCGGTTGAATGTCGGAAAAAACTCAAAGAAGGAAAGTCATCGCCATAGATGGGCCGGCGGGGGCGGGAAAATCGACCACGGCCCGGCTGGTCGCCGCCCGGCTGGGATACGTCTATCTCGATTCGGGAGCTATCTATCGGGCGATAACGCTTGCGGCTTTAGAAAATAAAGTTGCGTTAGAAGATGAACGTGCAGTCGTTGAGTTGGCCGGGAAACTGGATGTAAAGTTTCAAACAGAACAAGACAAGAATCGGGTTTTCTTAAATATTCGCGAAGTGACGGAAGCGATACGGTCAGCAGAGGTTGATAAAGCGGTTACGCCAGTGGCGGGTATTTCGGAAGTTAGAAAAATAGTCGTCGAAAGGGTACGGGAGCTGGCAAAAGGAAAAAATGTGGTAGCCGAGGGGCGGGATGTGGCTACGGTTATTTTCCCGGATGCGGACTTGAAAATTTATGTCGATGCTTCGGTTGAGGAACGTGCCCAACGAAGAATGCTGGAGTACCGAGTTAAAGGGAAGATAGTGGAGTTTGAGGAAGTATTTGAAGAGATAAAACGACGGGATGAAGCGGATAAAAGTAGAGAAGAAGGGGCTTTGAAGATTGCACCGGGTGCCGTCCGCATTGATACCACGGGGCTTTCGATTGAAGAGCAGATAGAAAGGATTTTGGAGTTGGTTGGGGGGCGTATTGGGGGCGAACAGAAGGTTCGCCCCTACAAAAGCAAAATGAAATGGTTTTACTTTTTAATCTGGAGCTTGGTGCGGAATTTGGGACGGGTTCTTTGGCGGTTAACTTGGGAAGGAATAGAAAATATTCCTTCCCAGGGAAGCGTGATTATTGCCAGCAATCATATTTCGTATTACGACCCGCCGCTGGTCTCCGTCTCCTGTCCCCGGGAAGTGCACTTTATGGCGAAAAAGGAGCTGTTTTCCATCCCGGTTCTCGGGTTTCTGATTCGACGGTTGAACGCCTTTCCCATCCAACGTCAGGGGGTTGACCGGCAGGCGTTGGAGAAGGGCATTGAAGTTTTGAAAAGCGGCCGGGCGCTCTTAGTTTTTCCGGAGGGGACGCGGAACAGAAAGAAAGGAGAGTTTTTACCACCCAAGCCGGGGGTTGGGGTTTTGGCGAAAGAAGCTGGAGCGCCGATTGTGCCGGCTTATATATCGCGTTCCGACGAGCTGGCGAAAGTTTTTTTTAGTTTCGGAAGAGTCCGAGTAAAATTCGGCCTGCCGATTGCGGCGGAGTGGGTTGCTTCCGTTCCGGAGGGGAAGGAAGGGTATCGGCAGATTGCCGAAGAGGTAATGCGGAGGATTGGGGAGATAAAAAGCAGTTGCAAAACCCAAAAGGGTGTATAAATTAGGAGCGAATGGAAGTAATACTTTCCAAGGAAGCCGGGTTCTGCTTCGGGGTGGAGCGGGCCATTAAACTAGCTTTAGAGTCGACCGAAAAGGATGTTGAGAAGGTCTATACCCTCGGCCCGATTATCCATAACCCGCAGGTGGTGGAAGATTTCAGGAAAAAAGGAGTGGAGGTTATTTCCAGCCCAGAGGGAATCGACTCCGGCGGTGTGGTGGTCATCCGCGCCCATGGGGTGAAGCCATCGGTTGAGTCGCAGATCAATGAAATGGGAATGGCGGTAGTCGATGGGACCTGCCCCATCGTCAAACACAGCCAAAAATATGCCAAGAAGCTGTACGATGAGGGGTATCAGGTAGTCATCATCGGCGAAGAGCACCATCCGGAAATCATCGGTCTTTTGGGATACACCAACGAGACCGCCATCGTTATCGATCCGGACGCCACCAAAGTGGATATTCCGCCCGGGAAAAAATTGGGGGTTATTCCGCAGACGACTTTGGAAGTGAAGGATTTTCTGCGGGTGGTCAGTCTGTTAATTGAAAAAGCGAGAGAGGTGCGAGTTTTCAACAACGTTTGCAACGCCGTGACCGACATTCAGGAGGCGACCAAGGAGCTTTCCGAAGAAGTCGATATGGTCATCGTTATCGGCGGTAAAAATTCGGCCAACACCTCGCGGCTGGCGGTTATCTGCCGCGCTCTCGGAAAAAATGCTTATCACATAGAAACGCCGGATGAGATCCAAAAGGAATGGTTTTACGGGATGAAGCGGGTGGGGGTCACTGCGGGGACTTCCACACCGGATTGGATTATACAGGCGGTGATGGAGCGGGCCGGCCGACTGGGCGCTGAAGCGGAAAGGGAGGCGGCAGCGGTTCGGTAGTTAACGAGTTAGTACCCGTTTCGATTATCTTTAAGAAATTTAAAACTGGAGAAAACGGCTTGCGTTTGTCCGCGGGCTATTTATATTTAGGCGTTTTGCCCTTGAGGGCGAAAAGCAAAGGAGGAAATAAAACGAGTGGTTTCGAAGTCAAAAGGCGCTAAATCTATTGCAACGTCCGGAGGTGCGCGCGCGAAAAACAAAGCAACCAAGAGAAGTGTACCAACCGATTCCAAACCGAAAGTAACCCGCAAATTAAAAGAGAAAAGAAAAATCGTAATCCAGCCCATTGAAGGCTCTCCGGCTTCTTTTGTGGTCGGGGATGCTTCCGCTCTTTTTGATGAGAACGAACGGGCGAATTCCGCTTTTGGACAACTTTTGGAAAAGCAGGAAATCGTAATGCCGATGGTTGCCGAAGGAGAAGTGGTTAAGGGAAAAATCATCGGGATTTCGGGTCAGGACGTTTTGGTGGATGTCGGTTTTAAGGCGGAGGGGATAATTCCTCTGGCCGAATTTTCCGACCCTTCGGAGGTGAAACCGGGAGAGGGAATAGATGTTTTAGTTGAAACCCTCGAAGACCAGGATGGTCAATTGATTTTGTCCAAACAGAAAGCGGATTTTATGCGGGTTTGGGACCGAGTCAAGGAAGTGCACGAAGCCAATGTAATCGTCAACGGCAAAATTTTGCGGCGCATCAAGGGAGGATTGGTGGTGGACCTGTTCGGAGTAGAGGCGTTTTTGCCGGGTTCCCAGGCCGGTTTACGCCAGGTTTTAGACTTCGACAATTTAATCGGGCAATCCATGAACTTAAAGGTGGTGCGGGTCAACAAACTGCGGCGAAACATCGTGGTATCCCATCGGATGGTTTTGGAAGAAGAGCGCGACAAGATGCGCCAGCAGGTGCTTTCCGAAATCGAGGTTGGTCACGTGCGTGAAGGAGTGGTCAAAAACATTACCGATTTCGGCGTGTTCATTGACTTGGGAGGTCTGGATGGGCTTTTGCACATCACCGATATGTCCTGGGGGCGGATTTCGCACCCTTCGGAACTGGTAGCGCTGAACCAGAAAGTGAACGTCAAAATTTTGGATTTTGATAAAAATACCGGGCGAATTTCCCTGGGAATGAAACAGCTGACTCCTTATCCATGGGAAGGGGTGGACGAGCGGTATCCAATGGGCCGAAAGGTCAAAGGGAAGGTGGTATCTATCACCGATTACGGTGCTTTCGTAGAGTTGGAACGCGGGGTCGAAGGCCTCATTCACGTTTCGGAGATGAGCTGGACACAACATGTTAAACATCCATCCAAGCTCTTGGCTGTCGGGGATATGGTGGAAGCGATAGTGCTTTCAACCGACAAGCAAAACGAGAAAGTTTCTTTGGGCATCAAGCAGATGACCCCGGACCCGTGGCAGACTTTGGATCTGCGCTACCCCGTTGGGACCCGGCTTTCCGGCCGGGTACGCAATTTGACCGCGTTCGGCGCATTCGTCGAATTGGAGGAAGGGATCGACGGGTTGGTACATATTTCCGATATGTCTTGGACCAAGCGGATCGCCCATCCTTCGGAAGTGATGAAAAAGGGTGATAAGGTTGAGGTTGTGGTCCTCGGTGTGGACAAAGAAAACCGGCGGGTTTCACTCGGATACAAACAGCTGCAGGGAGATCCCTGGCCGGGCCTGTCGGACCGCTTCCATTCCGGGGTGGAATCGCAAGGGAAAGTGGCCCGCTTTATGGACCGGGGTCTGGTGATTGAGCTTCCGGGAGACGTGGAAGGATTTGTCCCGCTTAACCATTTAGCCGTTCCGGGGCTTTCCAAGCCGCAGCAGGCGTTCAATGAAGGGGAGGCATTGCCGGTGGTGATTCTAGAATTTGACGCTTCCAATCACAAAATAATCTGCTCGGTTGAAAATTATTACCAGCGGCGGGATAGGTCTGAATTAGAGAAACACATCGCGGCGCATCCGATTCGCGAAAAAACAGAGAAAGTAACGCCCAAGCCGGCGCCCGAGCCGGTTGGGTCTGAACCAACGCCCGAAGGATAAATGCCGAGGGTTTCCCTCTTTAGTCTTGGTTGCCGGTTAAACCAGGCCGAAACTGAGGCGATGGGGGAGGCCCTTGAAACCGTCGGTTTTGACACCGTTCCCTTCGGCCAGCCGGCCGAGCTGACTTTAATCAACACCTGTACCGTTACGCAGGCGGCGGACGCCTCGTCCCGCCAGGCAATTTTTCGCGCCAAGCGAATTTCTCCGGAAGCCAAAATCGTTGTCACCGGCTGTTTTGCCGAAACCCATCGGGAGGTTTTAGAAAAAATGCCGGAAGTGGCCCGGGTGGTGGCCAACAGCCGGAAAGAGGAGATTTTGTCCGAACTGGCCGACTTGTTCCCGGAGCAAATACTTTCGGGCACTTTCTCAGTGCCGGCGGATTTTGTCAGCCCCAACCGCACCCACACCCGCGCGTTTGTAAAAATTCAAAATGGCTGCGAAGACCGCTGCAGCTACTGCGTGATTCCGTTTTCGCGCGGCAACGAGCGCTCCCGAGCGGCGGACGAAATTTTAGCAGAAATTAAGCGTTTGGAGAAAGCAGGTTACCAAGAAATAGTTTTGACGGGAGTCCACATCGGCAAGTATTGGGATGGGCAGATTCGATTGGATGGTTTACTGCGGCGGATTTTGGAGGAAACTAAAATTCCCCGCCTGCGGCTTTCCTCGATTAAAGTGAATGAAGTGAACGAAAAGCTCCTGGAGCTTTTTCGCTCGGAAGAAAGAATCTGCCCGCATTTTCACATGCCGATTCAGTCGGGATGCGATACGGTGTTGGAGCGGATGAAAAGAAGATATCGGACGGGAGAAGTGCGGGAGGTTCTATTGCAGTTGAAGGAAATACGGCCGGAGTGCACTATCGGCACAGATTTGATTGTCGGTTTTCCAGGAGAGACGGAGGAAGAGTTTCAAATTGGCTACGATTTTATAGCTTCTGTCCCGGTTGATCATATGCACGTTTTTCCCTATTCCGACCGGCCGGGGACGGCGGCGGAAATGATGGCGGATAAAGTTCCGGTGGAAGTGAAAAACGAGAGAGGGGAGAGATTTCGGCAGCTTTCCGAACAAAAATGGAAAGCGCATTTGGAAAGATTCGTTCATAAGGAGCTTTCGGTTTTGTTTGAGGCGGGGCGGTCGAGAGAAAAAGGAGTTTCGGCGGGAACAGCTGACAATTTCATCCGGGTAATTGTTCCGGCAGATGAAGGGCTGGCCAATCAACTGAAGCGGGTGAAAATTTCGTCGGCGGAGGGCAAAAGTTTGAGCGGAGCCGTGGCGTGAAGTTCCTCTGGGCGGCGGTTTTGGTTTCGGCGGCGGGAGCTGCGCTGGTTTTCAGCGTTAAAAAAAACAAAAGATTTCTTTTAAGTTTTTTTGCCTTTCTTTTTTCGGCTTCGTTTCTGGTTCTGCCGGATTGGCTCGGTTTGGAAGACCATCTTTCTTTCCTGGGGCAGGGGCTTTCGGTCTGGGCGGCGGCGGTTTTCGCCGCCCTTGGGATATTTTTCCTTTTTAGGGAGTCCGTTACAAAAGAAGAAAAGATTTTTGTCGAAGCGGCTCCTTTAGCGGAGTTTTTCGGGTCGCTCAAAGAACTTTTGATTCATCCCTACACGCTGGTGGAGGTTTTCAATCTCTCCCTTAGAGAAATAAGCCGGCTTTGGAACATTCCGGCCGGGGCAGTTTTTATATACAATCAAAACAGCGATGAGCTTTTGATAGCGGCCAGCTTCGGGCTTTCGCGCGAGCAGGAGAACCGGTGGGAAAAAATTCGGGCGAAAGAGGAGCTTTTTTCGCGTGCGGTCAAAACCGGAATGGGCCTGGTAATGGGAGATTTGTCGCATTCGCGCCGAAGCTGGGCCGGTCTGGCGCCCTTTACCAATTTTGGCTCGCTGGTTTCGATTCCACTGGTCGGGCGGGAGCGGATTTTGGGGCTTCTGGTCTTGCTTTCGGAAAAACCGTATCGATTCACTCGCGCAGAAGAGGTGGAGCTTGCTCCGGTCGGTTTGGCTTTGGGGATGTTCGCCGACGGAGTGCGCATTCTGCGCGAAGGGCGCAAGCGAGCGGAGGAAGCAGCCTTTTACCGGCAGGATTTGGAAAAAACGCTGGGAAGTTTTGCCTCGCTCTCCACAGGCGATGCGCTGCACAATATTTTAGATGCCGTTGCAGAGAGATTGGCTTATCAAATTGGATTGGTTTTAGTCAAGCACGGGGAAAGATGGGAAGTGGCTTCGGCCAGTTATGAGCCGTTAGTTGGGGAAACGCTTTCGCCGGCTCTGACTGAAGTGGTCACCAATGGATGTCAAACTTCCGGAGCGAAGAAGCTTTCCGATTTGCGGTTCGACGGGCTCACCGCCCCGAGCGGAGTCGAGGGGGAGCAGCTTTCATCAATTTTTGAAACGCATCACGAGTTGCCGAAAATCTCCAAGGCGCTTTTGGTGCCGCTTTTCGAAGACAAGAAAACAATCGGGGCGCTTTTCTTTGGATTCGAGGCGGACTTTAGGGCGGGTGATTATGAATTAGCCCATATCGCCGGCCTGGCCGGTGTTGCCGCGCTTGTTTTGTCCCGGCCTTCCGGGGCGGCGCCGGCAGAAAATTGGGTGGGCGCTTTGCAAACTTTGTCGGCGGTCAAAAGCGAAGACCAACTGCGTTCCTTTTTGGATTTTGCGCTGGCAACCTTTTTTCAGTTTGAGACCGGATTTCTGTTTCGAGTCGATGATGACAGCTTGCAGCTTTTGAAAAATTGGGGGTCGGTTGCGTTAAGTCCGATTGAGCTTGGTTTGAAAGAAGGAGTTTGGGGAAAGATTGCCGCCCAAAGAACTCCGCTTTTACTCTCGGCTGAACAGGCAAAAGAATTGATGCAGATGCTCCCTCGAACAGCGGCAGAGCAAATTTTGAGAGCAACCAATGGGGTTGGTTTTCCGATTTCGCAGATGGCGGTGCCGCTTTCCGGTCGCGATTCGCTCTGGGGAGTTTTGAGTTTGGAACGCTATCGCAATTCATTTAACGCGGCGGAGTTTGAAAAATTGGGAGCACTGGCGGAGTTGGTTTCAATGAAGTTAGTGGCCCTCGAAGGTGTGGGCGTTGCCGAGGGGGTGGAAGTCGGCAACGAACTCAACAACGATTTGACGGCCATTCTGGGAAATTTGGAATTGGTCTCCACGGAACTGCCGGAAGGTTCCCCCTTGCGGAATAAGTTGGAAAATTTAGGAGAGCTGGCCCAAAAAGCGGGAGAAAAAGTGGGACGCTTGACCCGCAGTTTGGCCTCCCTTTCCGGGGCGGAAAAAGACATAAACCGATTGATTGGCGAGGTGGCGGAAGAAGAAAATAATTTGGAAGTGGACTTGTCCCCCCTGCCGGAAGTGCGCATCGACTCGTTTAGCTTAAAGACCTTTTTACGTGAAGTGATTCAAGAGCTAAACGAGAAGGGCGAAGGCGGCGCTTTAACTTTAAAAACAGACACCGACAATCAATACGTTTACATCCGCCTGCTTTCGCGCAAAGGAGAAGAGCGGCGAATTGAGGCTGTGGCCGGGGCAGAGCCCGAGCTTGCAAAGGCCCTGCACGGGCAGGCATTCGGGCAGATGTTCCGTTCCGATTTTTCGCGCCTCGAAGAAAGCTTATCACCTTCCGATTTAAGCTGGATTACGGAAGCGGGCGGGCAGGTAAGTTTGGTGGAAGACCAGGAGAAGGGGCGGTCTTTGACTTTGCGTTTTCCGATTTCCTCAACTTTGTCGGGGTCGAAAAAGGGACGGAAAAAAAGTTTGAAAATTTTAGCCATCGATGACCAGGCGATAATCCGCGACCTGTTGGTCAATATGTTCGGCTCCGCCGGTCACGAGGTAACCACCGCCGAGCGGGGGGAAGAAGGCATCGCCAAGTTCAAAATCCAGCGCTTTGATTTGGTCGTAACCGACCTGTCGATGCCGGATTTGTCCGGCTGGGAGGTGGCGCGCGAGGTGAAAAAAATGCGCCCGGAGGTTCCGGTCATCCTCATCACCGGCTGGGGCCAGAACTTCGACGAAGAAAAGTTGAAAGAAACCGGGGTGGACCGGGTCGTCACCAAGCCCTTCCGCATCGAGCAGTTGATGAAAACGGTGGAGGAACTGGTTTTTAAAATCATTTCCGCACCTCGTAAGGAAGCTTGACAGACAATTCTCTGTCCTTCTATATTGGTTAGGTGAGTTTGCCAAAGAACAAAAGGGTAAGAAAATTTAGTTCTTGCCGGAAGGGAGGATATACATGAAAGGTAGAAAGTTTCTATTGGGAATGGTAATTCTAATGCCGGATGCTTTTCATGCCAATGCACGGGAATTTTTAAAAACGGCATTTTTCCCGGAGCCAAAAGTTACTGCACCAACCCAAGTGACACCCCTGCCGCCCACTTTCGAGGGAAAGGCATTTGTTAAAGACAGTTTGGGCAACTATGTTCCCATAGAAAGTCCGTTACCGCCGTTTAGGCCCTTCGAAAGCATGAGCCCAGACGTAGTCCAAGTTCCTGGTTACGATGTCTGGATTCAGAACGGTTCAGAGACCTCTATAGCAGTGAATTCCGCAGACGGCGAAAACTCGGTTGGGGCCTGGAATCAACTTAACTGTGAGAATCCCAATGATCCTACTCTTCCGCATGGGTATACAACCGACGGTAATCTGTGCTGGACGCTTCGGGAATTCCCCAGGGGAATTCGTATAGGTTTTCCATATGATCCGTGGGTCGTTGTCGGGAACTCACCTGGGGAGTTTTTTTCTACCCTAATAAGAAGTGACGACCCGTGTGGGGTTATCTACACCTCTCACTGCATTATTGCTCGAACAGCGGATGGAGGAGGGAGTTTTTCTCTTTTCTTTGAAAAAGATAAGCGTGTAATGCAGGATAAGGAAGCTGTGGACATTGACCGAACTATGGCCGGTGGTGGTGGGGTTGGGGCAATACATGATGGCAAAGTGTATTTGGGCTACGACGACCGATGTTTTGGAGGAGTCGATACTTGTGTTTCTCGGGGATCCTATCTACAAGTTATCTCCCCATCCGGAACAGCTTTAGTGGAAATCCCAATATCTCCGGCTTACTATCTGCAACCCGTTGCTGGCACCACCGATGGAGAGGTATTTGTAAAATCTGGTGGTCAGGGCACGACCTACTTTCATGAAATAACCAACGGAGGAGCAGGTCCCAACAGCTTGAACAAGTCGGCACTGTTTTGGAGTCCGCCTGGCCAGCCTCTTGGCGGGGGTCGGCGTGGACTCAATGGACATAGAATCGATCAATTTGGTTACCTTGATATTGACCGTTCAGACGGGTCTCGGCGCGGAGATCTTTACTTCATTTCTAATCGCAATCCAAATGCATCTGATCCCACGAGAGACCAGGGTGATATTTACCTTTCGGTTTCTACCGATGGGGCGAGTACCTGGTCAAGTGCGATGATTCTGACCGCGCTTGGGAAAACCCAATATTTTCCTATGATGGATGTAGATGAACAGGGGTGGATTCACGTTGCTTATTATCAAAATGAAACTGGATCCGCAAACGGGGGTGTGTTAAACGCTTCTACCGCCAATATCTATTACACCTTCTCGACCGATGGGGGTTTGAGTTGGTATCCGCCCAAGCAGGTCAATTCCCCCCCCAACCCGCTTCAATTCGAAGACCCGCCGCCCGATCGGGCCTCAAGGAATTACTATCTGATTGGAGATTATGCCCAGATTCAGGCCACTGGAACTGATTTCTCCACAAAAGCGTACATTCTGTGGTCCGGATACAATACGGCATGGGGATATCCGCGGGTTTTTTGCACCACCGTTCAAACGCTTTCTCTTTTTAATAATTTCAGCCAACTCAATCAACTGGATGGCGCAAACGCGGGCGACCGGTTTGGCTACGCGGTTGCGGACGCCGGTGATGTTAATGGTGATGGGAATGATGATTTTATTGTCGGCGCTCCGTATGCCGACCCGGGAGGCGTTCAAGACGCTGGTTCAGTTTTTGTTTATTCGGGAACAACGCAAGCTTTGCTTTACCAGAAAGATGGCGGTGCGGCGGGGGGATGGTTCGGCCGGGCGGTTTCGGGCGGCGGAGATGTGGATGGGGATGGGAAAGATGATTTTATTGTCGGTGCCCCGTCTGTTGGTTCCGCCTATGTTTATTCCGGAGCAACCGGGAACTTGCTTTTCCAAAAAAATGGCATTGCACAATATTCTTTTGGTTTTTCGGTAGCTATGGGAGGAGATGCTGATGCCGATGGTCGGGGAGATTTTATGGTTGGGCAAAATGGAAGGCTACCTTTTGGAGATTTTGGGGTTCCCTGTGTCGTTTACGTTTATTCCGGAGCGACCGGAGCTTTGCTTCGGCAAATCAACACTCCGCCGGGATCGTATGTCTCGCACTCCTTTACGGGCGATTTAAATGGGGATGGGGGAAACGATATTATCATCGGCCAGCCCTTTTACAAACTTCCTTTTGCGCAAGGAAGTTATTTTGCAGTCTATTCAGGGACTACCGGCTCTAATCTTTATGGAGGAAGCTATGTGGGCATTGGCGGGTTAGGGCATGCTGTAGCTGGGGGTAAAGATGTAAATGGCGATGGAACGCCAGATTTTATGGTGGGTGATCCTTTCGGTGACCTTAGTTGCACTGGGGGTGCCGGTTTCGCTTTCGTTTATTCTGGAGCGAACGGAGGTCTGCTTCATCAGGTGTCCGGCTCTGCTCCCGGAATGAGTTTGGGATACTGGATGGCTACAGCTGACGACCTGAATGGGGATGGAAAAGATGATTTTCTTCTCGGATCTCCGGGTTATGGCTACGCTTTTGCTTATTCCGGCTCCGATGCTTCATTGCTGTTGCAAATAAAGGTGCCTTTTCAACCACCAGCTTCCGGAATTGGCAACTCTTTGGCTACGGCCGTTGACTTAAATGGCGATCAAAAAGTTGATATGGTTTTCGGAGCACCTTATGCCGATCCTTTCGGTCTTACAGATGCCGGCTCCGTTTTCATTTACACTTCCAACTTCACTCCTACCGTTGCGAGAGGGGACATGAACGGGGATGGAATTTTGACAGCTTCGGATGTGGTTTTAGAGCTCAATTGTGTTTTTTTAGGACTTGGTTTCTGTCCGCTTTCGGCGGCGGATATGAACTGTGATGGTTTTTTAACTGCCGCAGATATAGTTATTTTATTGAATCTGGTTTTCTTAGGAACGCCACCGCCCTGCTGATAAACTTCGGAAAATTGCTCTATAAAGGCGGCCAAAAACCGCCTTTTTTCTTGTTTGAAAAAAGTACTGCTTAGCCCTTTAAAAACGTTGTTATCCCAGCTGCATCCCCAAATCTTTCATCACCCGCATCGCGGCGTTGTGGCCGGCGGAGCCGATGACCGAGCCGGCCGGGTGGCAGCCGGCGCTGCAGGAATAGAGCCCCGCAATGGGCGTGGCATAGGGCATCCTTTGGTCAAAGCCGAAGGTGTTGTCAATATGGTGGATATGCCCGTAGCTGATGCCGAAATGCGTCTCGATTTTTTTGGGCGTCAGCGCGAAAACATCCACCACGCTGTTTTTAAATCCGGGGGCAAACCGGTCGGCGATGTCCAAGAGGTGCGCCACATAGCGGTTTTCCTCCTCGTCCCAGCTTTTGTTTTTAAGCCCCTCGGCTTCCCTCGACTGCGCTCGGGACAAGTCGCTCGGGGTTTTCAATTCATACGGCACCCACTGCACAAAAAAAGCGGAGTTGTGATGCCCCTCGGCATCCTGAAGCGAAGGGTCGGCGGCGGTGTGAATGTACCACTCGATGGTCGGAAAATCGGCCAGCTCACCCGCTTGCACTTTTTCAAACCCCCGGCGGATTTGGCCAATCACGTCCGGCGCATCCGGCAAAAGATGGATGGTGGCGTTATGCTGGCCGCGCGCTTCCGGCAGGCAGGTAAAGGTCGGCAATTTGTCCAAGGCGAGGTTCACCTTCAAAGTGGTTCCGCTGCGCTTAAAATTGTCCAGCTTGGCGTTGAACGCTTCTGGAAACTTTTCCCTGCCAACCAGAAGGCGCATGCGAAACGGGTCGGCATTGCTGATTATGACTTTGGCCTCCATCTCCCGGCCGTCCTGCAACACGATGCCGGTTACCTGTCCGTTGCGGGTGGCAATCTGCCGCACGCCCGCTTCGGTCAAAATCCGGGCGCCGGCTTCTTGGGCCAATCGGGCGAGTTCATTGGATATACTGCCCATCCCGCCTTGGGCAATCATCCAGGTGCCGTCGGCGCCGGGCAGGCGGCACATATTATGTACCAGAAAATTCATCCCCGTGCCGGGCGTGCCGAAGCTGGCGGAAAGCCCGGAAAAGCCGTCGGTGACGGCATACATCGCAATCAAAAGTTCGCTTTCAAATCCAAAGCGGGCCAGATACTCTTCCACCGGCTGCGTCACCAGATTGATGAAGGTCTGGCGCAAGGCCGGGCGGATATATTTTTCCGCCGTCTCGGAAAGAGTTAGTGGCTCTTCCAGCCAACTGGGAGCCAGGTCGTCGCGAATTTGGGAGATTTCCCGCGCCAAGGCCTCATTCGCTTTCCAGTCCTTTTCCGAGAAGAAATTTTCGAACTGTTTGCGCATCGCCGCCGCGTCCGACCCGAACAGAAGGTAGCGGCGGTCGGTGGTCGGCAAAAAATAGTGCGGGTCCCGGCGGATCAATTTGAAATTCGCCCCCAGTTTGGCGATAAGCTCCGGCGGCATTACACCCAAAAGATAGGCGCCGGTCGAGGAGCCCAAGTTAGGGGCTTTGGCGAAAGGATACTCGGTTTTGGCGGCGCCGCCGACGGCCGATTTCTCTTCCAGCACGGTCACCTTCAATCCCTGCCGGGCCAGGAGTATGGCCGCGACCAATCCGTTGTGTCCCGCGCCAACGATGATAATGTCCGTTGCAGTTTTATTCATAGACAAGTTCTGTCAGTTTATCAGCTTTCCTCTGTATTGTCAAGTTTGGGTCTTGCCAATACATTCTCGTGGCGCAGGATAAAGTTCACCTTTGGCGAACGTGCCCTGCTTTTCGTTTGTGCAGGTTTGTGGCGCACGTTGAGTTTTACCCAACGTGCGTTGTCTTGTTGTCCAAGAAAGCCGCGCAGGTTAGGTGAAACTTAACCTGCGCCACAGCAGCTGAAATCGTAAAATTTCTTTACAATATTGAAAATTGCTGCGTATATTCTTTGGTGGAGGAATGAAATGTCATCACGTTGGCTAATATCTGCGTTACTAACCTTAGGTCTATCTACGGGTGTTTCTGCCCAGCAGCATATACAAGGCTTTGTTCGGGAGTTTGCAATTCAGGGGCTGCCGGCTCCTTTTTCTTTAAAATCTTTTGATGTAAATGGGGACAGCGTTTCGGACTTGCTTATTGTAAAAAGCAACCGTTTGCTTGTTTTTGACGGCAAAACCTTCACTCTTCTGTTTCAAGATTCGACCACACCTGGCACAGCGAATCTAAACCCTGCCGATGTGAATCGAGATGGTGTTATTGACCTTGTCGCTACCAGCAAGGATACGGCTGTTGTAGTCTGGTATGGGCCGGACTTTCAGAGCCGGAGGGTTTACCTTGTGCGCAGCGGTTTTATTTCTTTTGCCGCTCGGAACAGGGAAGATGCACAGGTTGAATTCTCGTTCGCGTTTAAGCATACCCATATATTTTGTCCACCACCGCCGTCTTTTTGCAACGATACAACAGAAGGGCATATATTGAGGTTTATTGATACAACATTGACCTTCTTCGATTCAGTTCATGTGGATTTGAACCCAACCACGTTGTCGTGGGAGAGGACAAGCCCCGGGCAGTACAACCTGCTTCTAATTGGCTATTATATTTTTAACCATTATTACAACGGGATTCCGGGAGATGGTCCAGGCCGCCTCACGAAGTTTAAAGTCGAACGGATGGAAGGGCAGCAAGTTTCAACCCTTTTAAGCTATTTTGCAGTCGATGATTATGAGTCTCATTGTGGGTTAATACCAATTTTGCGAGCTTACTCGATAGGCAACATTGACACTGACACGGCAAACGAATTAGTTGCATTCGCAAATCCCACAACAACTTTCCCGGGCTGCCATAGTACACCGTTTTTTGGTATTTACGATATTCTTACAGGAATACAACAATGGGGGCGCACCGATTTGCCTGGTATTATCTCGCTTTTTACCATCGACCTCAACGGCGATGGAGTTCAAGAGCTTTTGTCTTACGAAATTCAAAGTGGGAAGCCCGGCCTTGTTGAGTACCAAACCACAAATGGAGCAACGTTGGGATTTACAGAATTGTCTTTTGCGCCGACAACTTTATCAGCAGGTTTGTTTGGAGATCCAGTGAAGCCCAAAGTGCTTTTGGCTCACGCGGATTCAGTAGTTGTGTTCAGAGTCGTTACGGATTGCTCTGAAGTTAAGGGGGATATGGATTCTGATGGGAATCTAACCATCTTCGACGTAGTTCTGGAATTAAATTGTGCCTTTCTTGGCACTGGATATTGCGACTTCTGTTATGCCGATGTGAACTGCGATGGGATTTTAACAGCTGCGGATGTGGTTTTGGAATTAAACGCGGTATTCCTGCAAACTCCCTTACCCTGCTCTTAACGTAAAATCAATTTCTCAAGAGAAAAATCTTTTGATGGCTTCGACTTCAGTCGAGGATTGTTATCCGACACTAAAGTGTCGGCTACCACTATAGGTGGATTTCGCATCTGCCAAGAAACGATTGGCGCAAGGGGGGGTTTTATATAAATTAGCCAGCTATGCTACGATTTTTCACTGCGGGGGAGTCGCACGGGCCGGCGCTGGCGGGCATCCTCGAAGGGCTGCCGGCGGGGCTGGCGATTGATTTTGATTTCGTCAACAACGAATTAGCCCGGCGGCAAAAAGGATATGGGCGGGGCGGGCGGATGAAAATCGAGCAGGATAAAGTCCGCATTATTTCCGGCATCCGCCACCAGAAAACATTGGGCAGTCCGGTGGCTTTCGAAATTTCCAATCGGGATTGGGAAAATTGGAAGAACATAATGAACATAGAGGGGGAAGGGCCCAATCCGCTCACTGAGGAGGAAAAGAAGAAGGCAATTCCGGGGATGGCGCCGCGGCCGGGGCATGCCGATTTGGCGGGGGCCATCAAATACAATCAATATGATTTGCGCAACGTTTTGGAGCGGGCATCGGCAAGGGAGACGGCGGCGCGGATGGCCTGCGGGGCAATGGCGAAAATTTTTTTGCGGCGCTTTGGGATAAAAATCGCCAGCCACGTGATAGAAATCGGCGGAGAACGATTACCAGAGAATGCACGTGCCCCTTTTGAGGAGATTGCCCGGCTGGCGGACGATTCGCCGGTGCGGGCCATCGACAAAGAGACCGAGCGGCGGATGATGGCAAAAATTGATTGGGCGATTGAAAACAAGGATACGGTGGGAGGCGTTTTTGAAGTGATTGCCACCGGAGTGCCGGTAGGCTTGGGGAGTTACGTCCACTGGGATAGAAAATTGGATGGGCAGTTAGCGGCGGCGGTGATGTCGATTCATTCGGTCAAGGGCGTGGAAATCGGCGCCGGATTCAAGCAGGGTTCGCTTTTCGGCTCGCAGGTGCACGACCAGATTTATTTCGATTCAAAAAAACCGGGGGAACGGAAGCGGACAAAATATTTCTACCGGCAGACCAACAACGCCGGCGGGTTGGAGGGGGGCGTTACCAACGGGGAGGATATCGTCATCCGCGGCTGCTGCAAGCCGCTTTCGACTTTGATGCGGCCTTTGAAAACGGTGGACATCAAGACCAAAGAAGCGCGGGAAGCGATCGTGGAGCGCTCGGACGTATGCGTGGTTCCGACCTACGGCGTGGTGGCGGAAGCGATGGTGGCTTTGGTTCTGGCGTCGGCGTTTATGGATAAATTCGGGCAGGACAATATGCAGGAAATTGAGGAACATTATCGTTCATATTTGGAACGGCCGTTTTGATTGGCAATTTGAGGCGGCTGAATTTATTTGAAAAGTATGGAAGGCCAAAGCCTTCCGCTACCATATGAAAGGCGAACGAGGAGGGAAATGATTAAGACAACGGTGGTGGGGAACTACCCCAAAATCTCGGCGGACAAAAGCGCGCCGAATTTACGAAATACCCTGAACGCTTTCGATCAGAAGAAAATCACGGCCGAAGAATTGGAAAAAGTTTATCAGGCCACCATTCAGCGCGTCATCCGCGAGCAGGAGGAGGCGGGGGTGGACTTGCCGACGGACGGGCAGATACGCTGGGACGATATCGCCACTTTTTTTGCAAAAAATTTTGAGGGAGCACATATCAATGGTTTGATTCGGTTTTTCGACAACAACGTCTATTATCGCAAGCCGGTTATCACGGGTGAGTTGAGTTTAAAGGCACCGGTATCCGGCACGGAATATCGAACCGCCTCGATTCACTCGAGAAGGAGGCTTAAGGGGGTAGTCGTCGGGCCGTTCACTTTGGCCAAGATGTCGGTGGATGAATATTACAAAGACGAAGAAAAGCTGGTGATGACTTTGGCCTCCATTCTCCGGCAGGAAGTTTTATCGCTCGAGGAAGCCGGGGCGGAATACATCCAGATCGACGAGCCGTATTTGGCATCCGCGGCGGAAGGTTTGCCGCTGGCGAAGAGAGCGCTGACGGAGTTGTTGGCAGGAGTTAAAGCTAAAAAGATACTGTGTCTTTATTTCGGCTCGATTGCTCCGTTGGTTCCGGCTTTGTATGATTTGCCGGTGGACATTTTTGCCGTGGACACGGTTTCCAAGCCGGAAAATCTCAAGCTACTTTTGCAGGCCCCAAAAGATAAAAGCATCGTTGCCGGTTGCATCGATGCGCGCAATATAAAGTTGGAATCCAGGTCGGAACTTTTCGGCATCTACAAAATTCTGGCGGCACAGAATCGGCCGGAGGTTTTCGTTTCCCCCTCCTGCGGGCTGGAATTTTTGCCCCAAGCCGATGCGATGTCCAAGCTGAAGTGGATGGTGCAAACGGTGAAGGAGTTTGAAAAAGGCGCGTCAAAGAAATCAACCGCCAAAGTCGTTCGAAAACCCAAGGCCAAGAAGGCAAAAGTAAAGGTGAAAGCGAAAGGCAAGCCTAAAGCAAAAGTTTTGAAACGGAAGACGGCAAAGAAGAGTATCAAGGCGAAGAAAAAGTCGGGGAAGTAGGAAAAGAGCTTGTTAGAGCATTTAAAAAAGTTTGATCCCGAGGTTTACCGCGCGATACAAGATGAAACGCGGCGGCAGGCAACCAAGCTGGAACTGATTGCCTCCGAGAATTTTGTTTCCGAAGCGGTGCTGGAGGCGATGGGCTCGCCTTTGACCAACAAGTATGCCGAGGGATATCCGGGCAAGCGTTACTACGGTGGGTGTGAATTTGTCGATGTAGCGGAGAATCTGGCTATCGAGCGGGCAAAACAGCTTTTCGGCTGCGAGCACGCCAACGTCCAGCCGCATTCCGGTTCGCAGGCCAATATGGGGGCATATCTCGCCGTTTTGGAAATTGGCGACAAGATTTTGGGATTGAATTTATCCCACGGGGGACATTTAACCCACGGGCATCCGCTCAATTTTTCGGGAAAATTCTTCAAGGTAATCCCTTACGGTGTCGCACCGGATACCGAAACCATAGATTACGATGCGCTGGAAAAACTGGCGATAGCGGAAAAGCCGAAAATGATAGTCGCTGGCGGCTCGGCCTATCCGCGCATCCTCGATTTCAAACGCTTCAAGGAGATTTGCGATAAAGCTGGGGCATATCTAATGGTCGATATTGCCCACATAGCCGGGTTGATAGTAGCTGGGTTGCATCCAACGCCGGTGCCGTATGCCGATTTCGTCACCACCACCACGCACAAAACCTTGCGCGGGCCGCGGGCGGGGATGGTGATGTGCAAAAAAGAGCACGCGCAAAAGTTGGACAAGCTGATTATGCCCGGCATTCAGGGCGGGCCTTTGATGCACGTCATCGCCGCCAAGGCAGTGGCGTTCAAGGAAGCGCTTACCGAAGAATTCAAACTATATCAAAGGCAAATTGTTGCCAATGCGAAGGCTATGGCGGAGGCGTTTGCCGGGCGAGGGTATCGCTTGGTTTCCGGGGGGACCGATACGCATTTATTTTTGGTGGATTTACGGCCAAAGAGTCTCACAGGTAAAGAAGTGGAAAACACTTTGGATTTGGCCGGGATAACCGTCAACAAGAACACCATTCCTTTTGACCCCCAGCCGCCTTTGATTACTTCCGGAATTAGAGTCGGCACTCCGGCGATTACAACGCGAGGGATGAAGGAACCGGAGATGGAAGAAATCGCCGGTTTGGCAGATGAAGCATTGCAGAATCGGACCTCCAAGCAGAAACTGGCGGAAGTCGCCAGGAAAGTGGAAAAGCTGGCTTCGAGGTTTCCGTTATATGCGGAGAGATTGGCTTCGTAGCTATGCTGGTGGAGTTTGCCACGTTCCCTCTCGATAAAGGGCCGAAATTTTCCAAGCCGATTGCCAGGGTCGTTGATTTGATTGACCGAAGCGGGCTGAAATACCAGACCACGGCGATGTGCACGTTGGTTGAAGGGGAATGGGATGAGGTTTTCGCTTTGATAAAAAAGTGTCACCATCTTTTGCGCAAAAATTCCGCTCGGGTTTATACTCGAATAGTGGTGGACGACCGCAAAGATTTCCCCAATCCGCTGAACGAAAAAGTTGACCGGGTGGAAAAGGTCTTGAAGCGCAAAATCCGGCGATGAAGGTCGTCATCCACCACTGGCTGGTATTGGTCACGGCACCAAGCCGGAAAATAGCGAAGCTGATTTCGTCCGCACTTTTGAAAGAGAAATTAGCCGCTTGCGTTACAAGTCTGCCGGTTTCTTCCCAATACCTCTGGCAAGGAAAAATCGAATCAGCCGAAGAAATTCAGCTTTTGATAAAAACCTCGGCTCCGGTTGAGAAAATAAAAAGACGAATCGTGGAGCTGCATCCCCACGAAGTGCCGGAGATTTTAGCTTTAGAAATCAGAAAAGGACTGCCCGCCTACCTGGCCTGGATGCTAAAGGAGTCGGGTTGATGCGTTATCGAAAAGTGGAAAACGGGTATTTTCTCCGGCTGGAAAAGGATGAAGAGGTTTTAAGCTCAATTATGCAATTTGCTGAAAAAGAAAAAATCGGCGCCGGGGCTTTTTTCGGTTTAGGGGCTATCAAGCAGTTCGAGCTGGGATATTACAGTATGGAAACCCGTTCCTATGAAAAAAGAAGTTTTGAAGAGGATATGGAGGTCGGTAATATCTCCGGCAATATTGCCTATTTAGAGGGAAAGCCATTTGTGCATACGCACGTCACCGTCTGCGGGCCGGAATTGAAGGCCTGGACCGGCCATCTTTTTACGGCCAAAGTAGCCATTACGTTGGAAATTTTTGTTTATTCGACCTCTTCAAAAATAGAAAGAAGGATGGATTCGGCTGTTGGTCTGAACCTTTTGGATCTGTGATTACTTTTTCTTCCGATTTTGGAACCGCCGACCCCTATGTTGCCATAGTCAAAGGAGTCATTCTTTCCATCAATCCCCGGGCGCAAATTGTTGACCTGTCTCACGAGTTGGCTGCCCACGATGTTCGCCGGGCGGCTTTTTTTGTAGTCTCCGCCTGCCCTGTTTTTCCCAAAAGGACGATTCATCTCGGCGTGGTTGACCCGGGGGTCGGTTCAAGACGCAAATCGATTCTGCTTGAAACAGAAAAGGGATTTTTTGTTGGACCGGATAACGGGCTTTTCAGTCTGGTCTGGCAAAACAGCAGCGAGCGAAAAGCGTATTGGCTGAAAAATGAAAAATATTTTTTCAAAGGAACTTCGCACACCTTTGCCGCGCGTGATATTTTTGGGCCGGTTGCCGCGTATTTGTCTTTGGGCATAGCTCCCGATGCATTCGGCCCGAAGCTCGGCAGAATTGCTTTGGCTGGATTCCCCAAGCCGGCTAACAAAGGTTCTTCAAAAGGCAGGCGTAAATTTCTTGGAGAAATTATATATATTGACCACTTTGGAAACCTGGTGACGAATTTTCCGTACGAGCTTCTGGCGGGAAAGAAAAGGATTGAAGTTAAATTGGGGAAGCGGATTATGAGAGGATTGGCTAAAAGTTACTCAGAGATTCCAAAAGGAAAATCTGCCCCCATTTTGGGAAGCCTGGGTTATTTGGAAATTGCCGCCAATGCCGCTTCTGCCAAAAAGCTTCTGAATGCGGCAACCGGCTCAAAAGTGGAGTTGATATTGCAATGAAGTGCCCCTACTGCGGCAAGGAAGAAGACAAGGTCATCGATTCCCGCAGCGTGCAGGACGGCAAAGCGGTGCGCCGTCGGCGGGAATGTCTTTCCTGCAGCAAACGGTTCACCACCTACGAATACGTGGAAAACGTCTCTTTGATGATTGTAAAAAACGACGGGCGGCGGGAGCCGTTCGATCGCTTGAAACTTAAAACCGGCATCGAACTGGCCTGCAAAAAACGGCCGGTCGGCTCCAAGAAAATTGAAGCGGTAGTGGATGAAATTGAAGAACGACTTTTGGCATTGTCCAAAGGAGAAATCGAGGCGCCGGTAATCGGAGAAATGGTTATGGAAAAGCTGCGGGAAATCGATGAAGTTGCCTACGTCCGCTTTGCCTCTGTTTATCGAAAATTTCAAGACAAAGAACAATTTCTGCAAGAGTTGAAAAAACTGCTTGGTTCTTAGGCGGTCACGTTTTGGATAACCTTCACTATTAACCCGCAAAAAATGACCCGCAACCCAAAAGAGATGACTTTTGTCGAGCATCTGGATGAGCTGCGGAAGCGGATTTTAATTGCAGCCGGGGCGGTTCTTTTGTTTTCCGCTTTGGGCTGGTTTTTTTCCCGGGAAATTCTGGAATATGTTACCCGCACCGTGCCGAGCGTTTACTTCACTTCGGTTACCGAAGCCTTTTCCGTTCGAATTAAAATTTCAATGTGGTGCGGGCTGATAATTAGCGTTCCAATAATTCTGTATCAAGCCTGGCAGTTTGTCGTTCCGGGGCTTTTGGAGAGTGAATCCAAAGCGGCTTTTTGGGTGATTACCCTTGGAACGATGTTTTTTCTCATTGGGGGAACTTTTTGTTTTACGGTCATCCTGCCCCTGGTGGTAAAATTTCTTTTGAGCTTTCAAACCGATAAGTTGCAGCCTTTAATTACGGTTGGCGACTATGTGGGGTTCGTCGCCTTTATGGTTTTTGCGTTTGGAGCAGTTTTTGAGCTGCCGATTGTTCTGTTCTTTTTGGGAAAGCTCGGAATCGTGGATTCCCGGATGCTTTCTTCCGGCCGGCGCTGGGCCGTTGTGGCAATTCTCATCTTGTCCGCCGTTATTACGCCTACGCCGGATATGTTCACCCAGCTGGCATTGGCCGGGCCGCTTTACGTTTTATATGAAATTTCCATCTGGGTGGTGAAATTTACCGGCCATAAAGTTTGAGGAGGCTTTTTGGAGGTTCGTCTTTGCTTTTCGTTCCCAAATTGACGATTGAATCATTTAATCATTGTCAGATTGAAAAAATGAGTCAATGGTTCAATGAATAAATGATTAAATTGTTTGTATGATAGGGCAGACCATGCAAGAATTGAATCATTGTTGGATTGAAACATTGAATCATTGTCAGATTGAAAAAAAATGAACCAATGATTCAATGGATAAATGATTAAATTGTTTGTATGATCGGCCAACTTATTTCTCATTATAAAATTCTTCAAAAGTTGGGGGGGGGGGGGATGGGGGAAGTCTATCTGGCCGAGGATACTTCTTTAGGCCGCGAGGTGGCGGTGAAGTTTTTG
>Ga0184627_10000028_pt1 | contig 90969 bp, 86 predicted proteins | sample PLM3_127_b1_FD_133150 | JGI IMG/M metagenome (GOLD analysis project Ga0184627, IMG submission 133150) | Groundwater sediment microbial communities from an aquifer in East River, Colorado, USA - PLM3_127_b1 | ecosystem: Environmental > Terrestrial > Soil > Riparian zone | place: USA: East River... | reverse complement strand
GTCCGCCATGGGCGGAGTGGGGCACCCCACAAGCGGTGGGCGACCCAGTTTCCCAAATTCTCCACAATTCTGCTACTAAATGCCCAGACTACTCATTTAGTAAAGTGAGCACCAAGATGACCACGAACAAAATCAAACCTAGCCCCAATCATTGCCTTTCACCTGCCCAAATCGTAATCACCACAAAATCACTACAATTAAAAGTAAAAATAACAAAACGAACCCATTTTGCAGCCGGGGGGAACCGAGCCCGAAATATTAAAGATTTGTCAAAACGAACCCAATTTCCTCTTCCCCTCTCCCTTTGGGGGAGGGGCCAAGGGTGGGGTCTCTCCAGGAGAAATCCGAAAAAATAAAGATGTTAAATATTACAAAACAAACCCATTTTCACCCCTCCTGACGCAAAAAACTGGGGTGGCCGGGCCGCCCACTCTAATTCAAGCTAATTCTTAACCGAAGTTTCCTTGCCGGCAAAAGTCTTGATAAACTCAAGCCACCGCTCTTCCAGCTTCGGGAGCGGCAGCATAAATATGCGCTCTACTTCAGCGGAAAAACTTCCTTGTGACGCGTACAATTCCTTCAAAAAGTTAATGTCGTAGGCATAGACGACATAGTCCACAAACGAGGCAGCTTCGGCGCTTTGGTGGCGTTCGAAATCGACATTGACACTTGTATCAACAGCCAGTCTTCTCAAAGGAATAAATGTGCCGCTGTCGATGAACTTAAGTGTCGCGTCATGATAGTTATTGGCGGAACCATCCAAAAGCGCAATGATTCCAGCCTTGAGAAACTTATGCCTCGGTTCTCCAGCGTACCATTTGGGCAGAAGATGCTTTACAATAGGCGGGCCGTAAAAACTCGGAAACCAGAAATGAATTACGTTGCCGTCACTGAACGGAGTGTCACGCTGCGTAACAGTCAGGCCGTGCGCGACACCGGTATAGAAGTATATCACGATGCTGTCCTGTGGCTCTAATCTTAAAAAGGCGCAGGTTTGTCGCGCCATCGCCGAAAAGATTTTGGCAAACTCCTCGAATTTTTCCTGATGCAGGTGATTCGGCGGATGAATAAAAACTATGTTCTGGTACTGGTATCGCTCCCACCCCATAAATGGCTCCTGGCCTTGATAAATATGTGTGAATGATTGTGAACCAGTAGCAGGTGTTTTGTCCTTCGTCCCCTCATCTTTTTCGCCGCAACTGGAGATTACCGCCAAAACAATAGCAATCACGAAGAAGTTTCGCCTGCCCGACAAGGCTGTCATCGGGTATTGGTGAGCCTTGAGATTCATTTCCGCCCAATATATCCGAGCTTGGTAATACTGTCAAATTTCATTAACAGTTAAGCATAACGGCACTGTTCCAAAAATGCCTTGACTTAGCCCCCGATTTTGGACTGATTAAGTCTTTTTAGGACACTTAATTACCTTGAAATGAGAGAAACCAGCTGCAGTCGTTTTCGTAAAAAAAGTATTGGAGCGGAGGCAAATAGAATATGAAATTAACGGACCGTGTGGAGAATGAAATAGTCGTTCTCGAGCCAAAGGGAAAGATTATGGGCGGCCCCGATGCCAGCCTCTTGAACGACAAGATTCACGAATACATAGAGAATAACCGAAAAAAAGTGGTCATCGACCTGGCCAAAGTCGAATGGATGAATTCCACCGGACTGGGCATTTTGATATCCGGCTATACCAGGCTTCGCAATCATGAAGGCGTTCTCAAATTGGCCAATGTCACCGACAAGATTCAATCTCTTTTGACCATTACTAAACTGGTTACGGTGTTTGAGACATTCGATTCGGTGGATGAGGCCATAAAGTCCTTTAAGAAATAACGCCACTTTGAATTGAAAGTCGATCAGACGAGAATTCACCCAATTATCAGTTCGATTTTGGCCGAACGTTAGACAGCTATGCAAAAACCTCAAATAAGCGGCAATCGTATTTCTATCCCTTCCAATCAGGAATTCTTATCGGATGTTGACATGTTTATTGAGGGCATTCTGCGCGGTTATGGCGCCGATGAATCCATAATCGCCGACATCGCCATTTCAGTTTCGGAACTGGTCAATAATGCCATAGCTCACGGCAATGCGCAAAACGACAGCAAGAAAGTAATTGTCGAGATTGGCAAGAATACCGATGTGGTAACGATATCAGTAATAGATGAAGGTGTGGGATTTAATCCCAACACTCTGGCTGATCCTCTGGCTGAAGAAAATCTTTTGAAGGAAGTCGGCCGCGGCATTTTCATTGTTAAATCATTAATGGACAGTGTTGACATAAAACCCTCACCGCACGGCACCAAAATCATAATGACCAAATCGATAAAATAACCGCAGGCGAGGGCGGTGCTCTACGATGAGTTTTGAGCTCCTTATTACAGTTCTGCTGTTCGTGTCGGGCGGGTTTCTTATCTTTTTGGCAGTTACTGTCACTCGTGATAACCTCAAGAATCGTCTGAATAGAATTGCCGGCGCCATGCTTTTCTTTGCCGGACTCGGTCCGCTATTTCTGGCGATGGGTACGGTCATAAGTTTGTCCGCGCCAGTGGCGGTCAATTTCGAAGATGTTCCGGCTTACGGCAATCACAAGATTTGGGAACTCTTTTTCCCGTTCCTCCTTTTATTTGCCTGGGTTTATCCGGTCGACCAGCTGAAGAATATCCGCTATCGCTGGTTGAAGTATTTAATTTTCGTCCCACCTCTTTTGCATTTGCTGATCCTGACTTCATTTGACCAACTCGCCGGGTTTCTGGGTATTTTTGAAAAAGAGACGACGCAAGAGGGAATCGGCAGTATCATCCTCAAACCATTGGGACAGCTGTTTGCCTGGCTGCAGATTTTTATCAGCATTATCCGCACCTATCACAACGAGATATTTAATACCATTTATATTCTCTACGTCGCCATTGCCTTTTACCTGTTCAGCTCCGGCTATAAACAACTGACCAGCGATAGTTTGCGCTCCCAGGCCAAAACGGTGCTTCGCGGCGCCCGGGTCGGGTTAATTCTTTTAATTCTTTCGATAGTCTTGTCCCGAGTTCTCCCCTGGTCGGTCAACGATGAGATTTATGACCTGACTACTGTGCTGGCAGTTCTGATTGGCGCGGGCGTTATTGCTTTTGCAACTGTCCGCTATCAATTCCTGAATGTCAAGTTGGTTTTGCGGCAGTCATTCGTTTACAGTATCTCCTATTCAATTCTGGTCGCAGCCTATGTCGCCCTGATTATTAAGTCCGATGATTTGATGGCGCCAATGTTCAAAGACCAGGCCCAAGTATTCAGTTATATATTCATAATCGTACTATTGTTCGCATTTCAGCCGTTCACCCAGTGGATCGACAGTTTTATCCGGTCAGTTTTTATCAGAACTCAAATTGACCATCGTAATGTTCTGGAAAGATTCTCTCGTCAGATTATTTCCGTTTTGGATCCGCTTCAGTTAAGACGAATCATCAGCGACACCCTCAAGACTTCCGTTCTGGTTGATCAGGTTTATTTTGTTATGTTTGATGATAATGTCGGCGAATACGTATTGCTCCCGTCCGATGATTTTCCGAAGCAAATAGTCCTTGAACGAGACGACCCGGCGCTGGGAGCCATAAACTCCTTGAAAAGTACTGAATATCTAAGCGCCATCGGCAATTTCGGCACGGAGGTTAAATTGGCAGTGGCGTTGACTGAACGCAAAGTGCGTCTGATTCTGCCCATTAAAGAAGGCGACCACTTGCTCGGATTTGTGGCGCTGGCTGATAAAGCCGCCGGTTACAAATATACGTCCGAAGACATAAACTTGCTTCAGGTACTGTCCAATCAAATGGTCACGGCGCTTATAACTGCCCGACTCTATGTTGAATCAATTGAGAGACTGCGACTTCAGGAAGAAGTCAGCATGGCCCGTCAAATTCAGTTGGACCTGCTGCCGTCGTCGCCCCCAAAATTTAAGACTTTAGCGATTTCAGTTCATTCGGCTCCCTCAAGGACTATCGGGGGTGACTTTTATGATTTTATTCATCTTCCCAATGACCGTCTGGGAATTGTGATTGCCGATGCTTCGGGGAAAGGGATGCCGGCGGCTCTAATGATTGCACAGATCCAGGCCATGATTCGAAGCGAAGTCAATAACGGCATTCCCATTTCAACGATGCTGAAGAATATAAATCAACAAATAGCTACATCTACCTCACCCGAAAAGTATGTTACTCTTTTCTATGGCGAACTTAACCCGGCCACCGGAGAATTCATTTATTCCAACGCCGGCCACAACTACCCGGTACTGGTGCACGCGGGACATCGGATTGAACTTCTGCAAATAGGAGGCACTGTCATCGGCGCCCTCCCCATGCTGGAGTACAGCTCAACGGTTATTAAAATGGAGCCGGAGGATTTCCTTTTCCTGTTTACCGACGGGCTATCGGAAGCAATGAACAATGCCGAGCAGGAATATGGTGAAGAACGCATTAAGAAAAAAATCTGCGAGCATTTTGACAGCGATGCCGATACGCTGGTCAGAGAAATAGTAAAAGACGTCAAGGCTTTTGACCCTACTGATCCGCCCCGCGATGATACCACGATAATTGCCATCAAATTTAATCATGGTATTGGCAGGTAAACGAATTCACCCTAATATATGCGCAAAAACACAAACTTGACTTGGGTAGTGAGGCGCTGTTTTATGCCAAAACTGAAATAGAACAGTAAATTATATGATTCATTTTTACAGAGTTGTGGTTAGCGTTTCCTGCTTTATCTTGGTGGCTGCTCTAACAAGTCAGGCACAGTACCAGGATTTCGTCCGTAAAGAAACCAAGGCCAAATTTTTCCGGGTCTCCTTTGACAAAAAAAACATCTCTGTCACGAAGTACTCGGCTGATGATTCAATTACAGTTGCGGCATTGCGAGAAGATATTCAAACATCCGGAGCGGAAATAAGAATCGCCAAAGATGTTATTTTCTCTTCTGATGGTCTCATGTTTCAAGGCGTAAAACTGCCATACGAAACTATATCCGATGCCGATGTAGTCTCTGAAAATGGCCAGACCAGAATTACCTTTTATGAGAGTACTTTATCGCCCGTTCAAGTCAAAAAAATCCGCGAAGGTAACATCATTACCTTCTCCGACCCCATTACGATTGACAAAGATGATTTTATTAAAGGGTTGGTGCTGTCGATAAAGGGGCCCATCATTGTCAGCGGCGAAGTCAATAAAGACATCATTTCCTTATTCGGTGATGTAACTGTAATAACCGGCGCCGTGGCCCGTGGAGATATTGGATCTATCACCGGCCAAGTATCAGTTGAACAGCACGCCTCTCTCTATGGCGAAGTATTCTCCGGAACCAAAGATTTTGACTCCCGACGCTTCCGCTTTTATCGCGAAAACGAGTTCGAACCGGGCCTGATGCTGAATTATAACCGCGTGGACGGACTTCTTCTCGGAGGAAAATGCAGCTATGTCGACGCCGATTCGATTCTGCCATCGGCTGAAATCGACTTAGGCTACGCCCTCGAGTCAAAACGATTGCGATATTCCGCAAGATTGTCTCATACAATCATTCGCAAACATTCACTGAAAATTGGGGCCGAGTATTATCAGAAACTGACATCAGAGGACGACTGGCTTTTAGGCAACGCAGAAAATGCAGTATTTGTCCTACTGGCAACCGAAGACTTTAAGGACTACTACGAAACTGAAGGCTTTGCCGGTTGGATTGAAATGAAGCCGGCCAGGCATCTGGAAATAAGCACCGGTTATCGTTATGACGACACCCACTGGTTGAGAGCCCACAGGCAGATGTGGTCGCTTTTCGGCGGCAGCAAAATCTTTCGGGAGAACTTCAGTTCGGTTAGTGAACCATACGGGTCGGTCGGTGTGGCTGAAATCGACTCGACTGCACACGGCTCGATTTTTCTTAAAGCCGAATATGACAATAGAGAATTCGATAAGGAATTCAACGCTTCCGGCTGGGGCTTTTTGGGCGAACTGGAGTTGTCGCAGTCCGACCGTGGCTCCGATTTTGATTATCATCGTTACACTTTGACTGCTATTCGTTATCAATACGTGAGCAAACGTGCCGCCTTGAGACTGCGTGGAAGATATGCTAACAGCGATGGCTATTTACCCATGTACAAGAGATTCTTTGTCGGAGGATTAGGTACACTGGGTGGATTCAATCATAAAGAGTATATGGGCACCCGCTACTGGATGACTAATTCCGAGTTTTGGATTAACTTGCCGATCAGTATTCAGACATACTTGGTCCTCGTTTGGGACGTAGCCCAAATCGCCAACGATACCAAACTTGATGATAATGCCGAAGTCCGTCACGACATTGGAGTCGGTTTACGAATGGCCGGAATCCGAGTAGATGTCAGCAAGAGACTTGACAGTGCCAGTGACCGTGACCCCAAGGGTTACGTTCGTTTTACGCGCAATTTCTAACCATAGACCGCTATCGTTTAAATCCTTTTCAACAAGCTACCTTTCAGAGGCTTATACACAATTAGTAATTTCTTACTTTAGGCTCACCTGCCAGCTTTTGATTCATGATTTCTAGCCACTCCGAAACCGTTAATTCCCCTCAAAAACGGCCGATATAATTATGGAAAAACAACTTAGGGTAAAATTTATCCGGCAGGCAATGAGCAAAGAAAAGACCAAAAGACCCGGGAAGTCACGAATTCATAAAGAAATGACTGAACCAACTACGCCAAAGACTCAATCTACTGATATTTTCGCAGACCTTGAAGCCACACTCGACCGTGTGGCCGAGGCCAATCCCAGAGTTCAAGAAGAGCCTACCGCACCCAGCAGAAGCATAACTGATCTTCGGGCACTTCTGGAAGTTTCACTGGCTATCAACTCTTCTTTGGTGCTTGATGATGTACTCCAAATAGTTATGCATAAAGCCATTGAATTAATGGGCGCCGAGCGCGGACTCGTCATGCTGCTAAACGATGAGGGAGAACTGTCGACGAGATGCGCCTACAATCTTTGCAAGGAAGAAATGAAGGAAGAAGATTTCCGCGTGTCCAGTTCCGTGGCTTATGAAGTAATTCGCACCGGCAAGTCTATTTACACATCCGATGCTTTGTCCGATGAACGTTATGCCAATCAGCAGTCAATTTTGGAACTGCACCTGCGCTCCATTATGTGTGTCCCCATTAAAGTAAAAGATAGAATTATCGGCATTATCTATCTGGACAATTCCGTGCAGGCGCGGATGTTTTTGAAATCAGATTTGTACTTGTTTGAGCTATATGCCCAACTTGTATCCAATGCCCTGCACAACGCCGAAATATATCAGTCACTATTGAATTTACAGAGATATACCGAATCGGTTATTCAAAAATCGCCGATCGGACTGGTGGTACTTGATAATCATGCCCGCATTTCAAAAATCAATTCCATTGCACTGGAAATATTTGATCTCAACAAAGACAAAATCAATCTCGACGGCGAAAACGGCCCGCCCACCGCGTTTCTGGGACTGATGCCGGAAAAAGAACAATCCCGCTGGCAATATATGATTGAGACTGTCCTGTCGTCCAAAGAAGATTTCGCTGACCCCAGATATTTTCACAACACCGGCTATGAAGAAAAAGCTCTGTCGATTAAGATCTCGTCGATTTCACAATTGCCCCGAGGCGGCGACGGCATAGTCATGTCAATTGAAGACATTACTGAAAAAGTTATAATGGAAAAATACGTCATCCTCTCCGAAAAGCTGGTGGCCAAAGGAGAAATGGCAGCCTCGATTGCTCACGAGCTTAATAACTACCTGGCCATTGCCTCCAACAACGCCGAGCTCTTATCGATGAACGTCGATCGCAAAAATTTCGAGAAAGCTAAATTTAACGCCAGCACCATCGTGGACAACGTTTTCAAGATCAAGCGCTTCGTTGACAGCTTGATGGACTTTTCCCGTCCCGAGACTGAATATATTAACTACAACGTCAAGCATCTGATTGAAGATTTACTCTTCTCGCTACGGGTGCAGCCGCGTTTCAAGAGCACTCATTTCACTGTTGATATCGCCCATGACCTGCCCAATATCGAAATGGATGTGGGCCAGGTTCAGCAAGTGCTCATGAATCTCTTGAATAACGGCGCTGATGCCACGGAAGAAAAAGCTATTGCTGAACAGAAGGCCGGCAATCAGTATAAACGCGAATTATCCATTAAAGCCAATTTCGACCGTCCTAATGAAAAAGTGATAATCGAAGTCAGCGACAACGGCATTGGTATGTCCGAAGAAACCATGAAGCGCCTGTTTAATCTGCACTTCACGACCAAGAAAAGCGGACATGGTCTGGGGCTGGTCAACTGTCAGAAAATTATCGAACAGCATCAAGGCAAAATTACGCCTCGTTCTACACTCGGTAAAGGAACGACTTTCGTAATCTCATTACCGCGCCACCAGCGCAAATAAAATCGGATATTGACTATGATGGAAGTCCCCGGACTAAAAATCGCAGGTCCGCTGGGGAAGGGCGGCACCGCACAAGTCTCTAAAGCATTTTCTACTGAACTCAAAAAAAGTGTTGCTGTAAAGTACCCGCTGCTCGAAGACCCTGACTCGATTGCTCAATTCTCAAATCTAGCCCGACGTGAAAACAAACTAATCGGCAAACTAAAATTCTCCGGATTTGTAAACGTCCTTAGACACTCTGATAACCCATCGTATCTTTTATTGGAACTGTGCAACGGCCAGTCCCTTGAAAAACTGGGTAAAATCGAGGACATGCAGATGCTGCTTGTCATAATCAGCGCCATTGCAGCAGATCTTGAATTTATCAGATTAAACAACATTATCCATTGTGACCTCAAACCACATAATGTGTTTCTCCCCTCCGATTTTCCATTATATGATAACGGAGATTTATTCTTCGCAAAAATATCGGATTTCAGCCTGGGCCGTTTTTTCGATGAACCGGAATCCGCTCGCGCCGGCCACGGGACAGTCGGGTATGCCGCACCGGAAACGGCAAAAAATGGAAAAACATCGCACAAGTCTGACCTGTTTGCCTTGGGAGTAATTGCATATCAATTGGCAGCCGGCCAGCATCCGTTCATCGTTGATGAAACAGACCCGGTTAAAATTGAGAGTCGGATTCAGGAAGATGAACCTGTTCCACTGACTGTATTTCGAAGTGATTTCCCGGCGCAATTCATCGAACTGGTTAATACTCTTCTGGCAAAAGATGAAAATAAAAGACCGCAGACTGCGTGGGATGTTTGTAAAACACTCCATGGGTGTGGCTGCCAGTATCCTTTTGAACAAGTTTTGGCTCCGTCATCACTGCTGAAATCCCATACCGATTTCGAAAAGTTTGTCGGAAAGTTTCTGGAATTAAGCGAAAAACAGAATCGACAGTTGCTGGAATTTACAAACTCGAAACCGGATTTTGTGCGACTGGTGCTCTCTGCTAACTTTGCCCGCAAAAACCTGATTTATACCGGCAAACGCTTCGTTGTTAAAGCTAATTTCTATTGGCCGTCATATTTGAGGCGGAAGTCACTGTCCTTTTTTGCCGGGTCTGACCTGGCCGGGAAAAGGAAAATCATCAAAGCCGCAATTTCTGGAAATGTTAAAACGGCCAATGATGCTCCCCCGGGAACGGCAATTTTATTCTCGCATTTGCTCTCTGCCCCATATTTGAAAAATCACTCAAGTAAATTCGCGATAAAAAGTGAATCAACTGGTGATTTTCAGGCTGCAGTAAAGCTCTATCTACAAGCCGGTCAATTTGAAAAAGCGCTCGCCTGTGCGGAAAAAGCGACTGCAAATCTTATTGACGCCCGTCAACGGACTGAAGGCATTCACCTGATAAATCGGGTGGTCGAATACGCAGAGATTACCGGGCGGGGGTTCGATACCAGACAATTGCTGATGGTGAAGGGCGACGCTCAACGAGCCGGCGGAGACACCGACAGTGCCTTAACTACGTACCGTCAGATTATTGAACTCTACCGGGGCAAGCCGCCTGACAAACTGTTGGCCGAAACCTACCGCGACCTGGGAGACTTGTATAAAACCAAACAAAAATTTGACGACGGCATCAAAGTTTTAAACAGAGCGTTGGAGATTTACGGCAGCTTGAGAGATGAACTGGAAGAATCACGCACCTTGAATGCTATCGGTGGAATCTACAGAATTGCCACCGACTTGCCCAATGCCTTAAAATTCATGCGGATGGCGCTGGCCATTCAAAAACGAATAGAGGCAGTGAGCGATGCCGCCAATTCCTTGAATAATATTGGCTTAATTTACGGAATTAAAGGTAATCTGCCAAGAGCCATAGCCATCTTCAACATTACACTTAAAATGAAAAGGCGGGTGGGCGACCAGCAGGAAATCGCCCGAACTCTGAATAACCTCGGCTATGCCCACCAGTTGTGCGGCAACTTAATTGATGCGCAATCCTTCCTCAAAGAGTCTCTCGAAATAAATCACCGCATCGGCAGCAAAAACGAAGAGCTGAACAATCTTTGGATCTTATCAGAAATCATGATGAAGTGCGGAAATCTTAGTGAAGCCACCCTCTACGTAAAAGAAGGTTTGGAGTTGGCTGAATCGCTTAGTATGAGGCCTGCTCAGGCCTATTTCATCAAAAGCCTGGGAGACATACATCGAAGAATGTGTCGTTTTAGCGATGCTGAAAGTTGCTATGAAAAAGCAACCGCGTTGGCCCAAGAAATTGATGAGAAAGTCCTGGAAATTCGACTACTGATAAGCAAGAGTGAGCTGCGCTACGAAATTGGCGATTCGAGAGCGGCCGTCAGTCTTGCCGAAAAAGCAACCGCGGATGCCGTTTCTCTGAAGGCCGAAATCGAGGAGCTACAGGCCTTGATTATGCTGGTAAGAACTCGCGGGAAAGCAGAAAACATAAAGCGTGCTAGGGCCATTGTTCGGGAGCTCAAATTGACCCGAGAAAATCTCCTGCTCGAGTTTGCCTATTTGCACTTTTTGTTGGAAATCAATGCAAAAGACGACCTAAAAAACCTTTATAAGGGTCTTGAGCCATGCTTGACTAAAATGCAGGAGGACATTGAATTCCCCAAACTGCTGAACGTTGCTGCGGAAATCCACATGGCATTTAACGAAGGACAAAAGGCGGCCGCATTGCTTTCTAAATCACTACGCACAGCACATTCCAAGAATTTGGTCTCTGAAGAAATCACTTCATACATACTAATCGGAAAAATGGCGTTTAATGAAAGTGATTTCGAGAAAGCCTTTGGGAACTATAAAGCTGCATTACAGCTGTGTAAGCAGGCGTCAATGACCATAACGACCGCCGAAGACAAGCAGTTGTTTATGAAGAAACCAAAAATGGTATTTCTGGCTAATCAGATCAGGCAGTTAAACGAAAAAATAGGATCAAAACAGAAGGCAGGTGTGTAATTGACACCTGCCCCGGAAGTGAACTAACCGTAAAATTCCAGTCAGCTATCAAACGCTACTAACCACTCCATCCAAACGGTGTCAGGCGCGCTTCCAATAGCTCGACCGTCAATCTGTAGTCTGTCATTGTGAAATCACCTCCTCGCGTGATTCTTCGATCCCTGCTATCCTATAGTGGGATCAAAAAGAATCTTTGTATTCCATTTATATTTACTCACGCTAAATATAGGGCAATGTGATGCGCCGTCAAGCGGTTTCCTCACATTTTTCTCATTAAAATACGGTGTGATGCGATGCGAAGTTGTTAAAGTTTCAGGGAAAAGTTTTCCGAACGGAAAATATTTACCACCACGACCAGAACTCAACCCGGACAAAAGATGTCACTTTGCGCAATGCGAGCCCAAAAAGCGACTTCTTCCCCACCTCTATTTTGGCATAACCTGTCATCCCCTCGTAAAGAAGCCCTTCCGGGTTTTCTGCTACAACCGAGACCATAAAGTGCGCTTTCCCATCGAGTTGCTCGGCTTCTTTCGGAATATGAACAACCCGTCCATTAAAAATTCGCGATGGATACGATCTGACTTTTAACTTCACATTCTGGCCATTTTCGACCAAATGAATGTCAAAATCCGAAACCGGCACTAGAACTTCCACTTCGTGAATGTCAACAACCGACAGCAGGCTTTCGTCGGCTTTGACCGCAGAAATTACGCCTGCGATCGGGGCAATAATTACTTGCGCATCGCGCTGCTCTTCCAGAAAACGAAGATTAGCTTTCTGTTTATCAATTTCTGAAATAATCACCGATTCTTCTTGTGGTCTTGGAGGAGATTTTAAGAGTGCGAGCCGGGCTTTTCGGTTAGTCAGTTCTGCGTCTGCAATAAGAAATGCCGACTGGGCTTCCTCAAGCTGCGACGCCATAACCATATTCTTTTCTGATAACTCTCTAATTCGATTATAATCTCTCTCCAACTGATCGACTTTGGTTTTGGCAGCATCAACTTGCGACTCGCTCTCTGCAATTTCTTCCTTCTTTTTGGGAGCACGGAGCAGAGCCAGTTGGCCTTCGAGACGAGACAATTCGGATTGGCCGGCCAGAATCTCATTGGATACTTGATTGGACGTCAACGTGGCCAGAGTATCGCCAACAATTACTAATTGGCCGTCTTTAACTCTTGGAACGAGGTCCAGAACGGCCATGTCAGTAGAAGCCATTTGGAGAAAACTGGCCTGATTTTTGGGATCGGCACCGCCCTGGCGAAGTTTGCTTTCCAGAAGTCCCAACTCGTTAAGCTTTAATGAGAACTCTAATATGGGCTGAACGCTGACTTCCCCGGAAACCCGGTGTGGGAACCGGACGAAAAAGAAGCCAACTACAAAAACGACCAAGAATATACCGTATTTGGCTAACCTGGCCGGCTGTTTAAAGATATCTTTCATATAGACAAAATGCTGAACAATCCCTCTTGCCAGTGCGGCTATGTTTTTATTTAAACTAAATAATAGCGCTGCCGCCAGCAAGATTAAACCAAAGCCACCCAACTGCTCCAGCATAAATCCTGCAACCAAATATAATACATAACCGAGCAATGCCGTCGAATAAATCAGGGCGAATACTGAATACCAAAGAAAGGCTCTTTTCTCGCGCGATGTGGCTGATTTGGGCTCAATTGGCCAGCCCAGAACATTTCGTTTGAAAAGATTCCCCAAATAAGCAAACGATTTCGAACGCAAATTGGGAATATCCAGCCAATCCGATAATAGATAATACCCATCAAGTTTAATCAGCGGATTTAAGTTGAATAAGAACGTGATAAAGGAAACGAGGACTATAAGGTAGGCAATATCATTAACGGCACTGCCCGAAACGGTAACTCTCCAGACAAATACAGCAAATGCAAACAATACCAACTGAAAAAACGGACCGGCGGCAGTTACGGCTAACCGAAGTGACTTCTTTTTGAAAAGCCACGCGTCAGAAAGATTCGAATAAAAACAGGGCTGGAAGTACAATAGTAATACTCCCATTTCCCTCACTTCTCCCCCGTGATAACGGCAAATGACGGCATGAGCAAATTCGTGTAGAGCTACTAGTATGAAAAGTGAAACGACAATAGCCGCGATTGAGCCGAAACTGAATATGGCGTTGAGATTTAAATTAAAGCTGTCTATGTTTGCAAAGAACAATACTGCCCCGGCTAGTATCAATAACACGTCAAATACAAACCAATAACGATTGTGAAACGGGCAATAAATTCTGACCAGTTTGTCCAGAATGTTGGTCGGGTCAAAGGCCTTTAACCTGATGAATAAAAGCCGTGAAAAAAGAGATTTCTTCTGTTCCGTCTGGTAGCTTTTCCGTGATATTTCCTGCTCGGCGCGGCTGTTTTCGAGGAAGTACAGCTTTTCCAATTGAGCCACAAACGATTCCACATCGCTTGCCAACATTCGGTGTCCGAATTTCTCCTGAAATCCTTGTGCAATTGAGTCATAGGCAGTGGTTCCATCAAGCTGCTTCACCAGCCAGTATTCCGGTTCGCGCAGACGAAAGAATCGATTGGTGATGGGGTCCTTGATATTATAGACGGTCTGCCCGTCAATCTGTGCGGACGAGACAACTAAATCCGAGCGAAGTTTGGCCAGTGGCATAGAGAAAATTTAGATATGCCCTTCAAATGTTGCAACAAAGAAACTTTATAGAAATTTAAGCCGATTTATTTTTAGGTTCTAAGAGTCACATAATAGTCTCGACTAATAGACTCAATTCTCAATTTCTTATCATCGACATCCGCAAAAAGTCTTCTTATTTGATCTTGTTTATACAAATAAAGCGGACATTTGTGTCTATAACGAATCTTTCTTTGCCACGCCAATAATCCCTGACTGGCAGGAAAACTGAACATGGCTTTTACTGCGGTAATTGTTCTTACTTTCATTATTACAGCTTCTGGAGCATCCACATAATCCATGAACCCCATTGCTACCACATAATCAAATTTGCGGTCAAAGTCACAATTTGCAAAATCGGCTACTTTAAATTTGCACTTGTCCGACACATTGTGCCTGATAGCCTTTCTTTGTGCCAACTTAATCATCTTTTCGGCGAAATCGACGCCCAAAACATAGTCTGCACCTGCGGCAGCCAAGGATACGCCATACCTTCCAGTTCCACAACCAATATCCAGAACTGATCTTCCCTCTATCGGTTTGCATTCCTCGATCGTTTTCTGGAATCGTCTGGTGACACTTTTCCTGAGAATCCTATTCAGCAACCGCTGCAATGGATTTGTTGCTTCATACAAGCTGTCAAATTGTGTAGCATTATTGTCAAAAAAGTCTTTAACCCTCATTTGATGCGTTTTCATTGTAGGTTCAATCTGTGATTCGTTGCCAAATATTCGTCAATTCTTTTGAACTTGAACTGTCTGAATAGTCGTTTAAGTTTGTTTTCTGTTCCATTAATATTGATGTAGGTCTTGAATTTTCGATAAGGATTCATTGCCAAACGCGGCTGACTTGGGTCAATTTCCCTGGGGTGTATATAAAAAATAACCGGATTCCCTTTGTCGAGAACTTGCCTTGTCATAAAATCGATTAGTCGAAACGGAAACAATCGAAAATATCCGCCGCCAAAAAGGCACCACTCTTTTCCCCAAAGGGAAACAACTGTAATTGGCACTTCGATTATCGTCCCATATTCAGTCTGAATTGGGAACGGTAACTTTTGAGCTCCCTTCATTCCTCCATGACCTCTTGACGTGGGAAACAGCGATGAGTCATATCTGAGACCGACCTTTGCTAGTGAAGTTGGTAGCCAAGTGGACGCAGTCGTGTAAGAAAAACCGGATGCGCGGTAACCTAAGACTTTTTTCCCGATAACTTGTTCAAGAAATTCCTTTGATCTTGATACATCTATTTCAAATCTCCTTTGGCCCATTTTAAAGGCCAGCTCATGGGAATATCCGTGCGATGCTATTTCGTGGCCTCTTTTGTCGGCTTCCAGTACGAGCTGCGGATATCGTTCTGCAATCCACCCTAAAAAAAAACAAGTCGCCTTCACCGAACTTTCATCCATAATATTTAATAGGAAATGAAAATTCTTCTCCACACGTGAAGGCATTTTGGACCAGACTCCTATCGATGGTGCCGTAGGCACTTCCAAAATGTGATACCAATCCTCAACATCAATGGAGAACAAACACTTGCTCATAAACTCTTTCTACCTCGAAAAACTCGTAGCGCAAAAGTGTAAATCCATTTACATTATTCAAACTGAAAAGAGATAATTCAAGTTCAATTAGTGTCTAGAAATATCACAAAGGAGATTTTTATGCCCCATCCCGTAATTCATTTTGAAATCACCGGAAAAGACGGACCAAGAATCCAGAAATTCTATACCGACCTGTTCGGTTGGGAGATCAACTCCAACAATCCGCTCGGCTATGGAATGGTTGACACCAAAACTTCCGACGGCATCAAAGGCGGTATTTACAAGGCGCCTCATGATGTCCCTTTTCTGACCCTGTATGTGCGTGTCGATGATTTACAGAAGTTTCTCGACAAAGCCGAGAAACTGGGCGGACAGGCAGTAGTGCCTCCTACACCAGTTCCGGGGATTGGCGCATATGCATTCTTTAAAGACATCGATGGAAACATTGTTGGACTGTTCAAAGAAGCTTAATAAACCGCTGCTCTCGCTCTTTGTTGACTTAACCTGCGAAAAACCGCATTTTGTGCCGCCAAAATGACTTCATTGAATACTTACAAAGGAATTCATGCGTTCCAACGCTGATGTCGTAATTATCGGGGGCGGCATCATCGGTTTTGCAGTCGCCTTTCATTTAGCCAAAATGAAATTCGGCCAGGTTGTACTGGTCGAAAAAGAAGCTATGATCGGCGAAGGCTCGACCTCGAAAGCCGCCGGCGGCATCCGTGCCCAGTTTGCCCAGCAGGTTAACGTAGAAATGTCCATGATCTCGCAGAAATTTTTTAAACGCTTTAAGCAAGAGACTGGCAGTGATGCAGTTTATGATCAAGTGGGGTACTTGTTCTTGCTGCAAAATGAATCCGATATTGCGACATTCAAGAAAAGTGTCGAGATGCAGCAAGCTATTGGATTGAACACCAAATTACTCGAACCCAAAGAGATTCTCAAAATTGCACCGCATGTAAATGTTGAGGACATCAAACTTGGGACATACTGCAAAGATGACGGCATTGCCGACCCATGGGAATTCCTGCTGGGCTTTGAAAAAGCGTCTCGCCGACTGGGTGTGGAGATTGAACTTGAGGCGGAAGTAACTGCTATTGAAGTTTCGGCTGGACATATAAGCGCAGTTCAGACTAAGAAAGGAAGAATTAAAACTCCTTTGGTCGTAAACTGTGTCGGGCCTTATGCGAAAAAAATCGGACAAATGGTTGGCGCCAAAGTTGAAGTCGAACCTTATAAGCGGCAAATCGTAACTACCGGTGAACTGGATTTTGTTAAGCCGACTTTCCCGCTGATTGTAGACGTAGCCTCCGGTTTGTACAGCCATAATGAATCCAAAGGGCTGCTCCTTGGATGGGGAGACAAAAATCGCGGACCATCATTTGATATTTCAGTTGAGCCGGAATACACCGATGCCATTTTGGAAAAAGCTCTGCACCGAATACCCCAGCTGGAATCGGCCGAGATTGCCAATCAGTGGGCCGGACTTTACGAAAGCACCCCCGACCATCTGGCTATTATCGGCTGGGCGCCGGAAGTAAAAGGGATGTTTCACTGCTGTGGATTTTCCGGACACGGTGTAATGCACTCCCCCGCCGCGGGTCGGATCACTGCCGAAATGCTTTCAGGAAAAGAGCCGTCGATTGATATCGGCAGACTGTCTCCGGAGAGATTTGCCAAAGGCGAATTAGTAGCAGAGACAAATGTTATTTGAACTGCGGCAGATTATCGAAATTCTAGTTTTCTTTGTCGTGCAAATCCAGCATCGTGGAGCCTTCGCTGTATTCGACCGAACGGACGTGAGTCAATTTCAGTAACTTTTGAGTTACGTCTCTGATTTTGAGAGCTGATTCTTCAACCACGCGCAATTTTTTGATAGTGTCTTCGGACAGCCCTTGCGGCCGGCTCAAGAGCAATTGAACGTTTCCAAGAATGGCAGTTAAGGGATTGTTTACTTCGTGATTTACGGTGACTGCGGTATCAGTGACGGCGCTCAAACGTGCTTTGTCGATGATTTCTTTTGAAACTCCGGCTGCTAATCCAGTCGAATCAGCGGCCAGTGACAGCGAAATAACCGCCGACAAAGTTTCTAAAAACATGTCATCTATTTCGGCCCGCCTCCGTCCCTCCTGAATTCCAATCATAGCGCCGAACAGCTTGCGGTCGTGCTGCAAAGGAACCGTAAAAGCGTGGTATGGTTTTTCTCCGCCGAATGATAAATAACCAGTGGTGAGATTTTTGTCTTTACGCAATGTCTGAAAAAGTTCTGATTCCAGGTTCAGGAGTTTCCGGCGATTTTCGTCGCCCGCTGCAAAAGTCACATTTATGGTCGGTTCCCCTTTTTCATTCCACAAATAGACCGATGCCGCCGACAGTCCCACAATTTGGGCGGAAGCGTCCACTGCCTTTTGGGCGGCTTCGTTGAGATTGGCGCCTTCGCTGGAGGAAATTGCCAGTCGGTTAATAACCGCCAGTTTGTTATTTATGTCGTTCACGAGTATTCAATAACCTATCTTCTAGGCTAATTGAGCAAAAGTAATGCCCTAGTTTAGAGCCCGGAAAAATCAGAAGTAACATATTGGAACGGCTTAAAATATGGCGAAAAAAGCCAGTTTTCCAGCCTTTTCTAAGTTCAAAATCTGCTCAATCCGCGGTAATAAAAACCGGCTCCGCCGGTGGGCAATTCGTTGCATTCCGTTGTCGCAAACAAATTGACATTACCAGTGTTAGAGGTTATGCTGGAAGCTTTTCCGAAAGGGATATAGAAGAAAATGCTGGAACCGGTTATTCACGATAAGTGCGGGGTATTCGGGATATTTCGTCATCCCAATGCCGCCGAACTGACCTATTTTGGCCTTTACTCGCTTCAGCACCGGGGACATGAATCGGCAGGAATTATTACAGCCGGTAATGGCGAAGTCAAACTGCACAAGGGGATGGGAGAAGTCTCCGATGTATTTGCAGACAAGAAAATCCTCAAACGCCTCACCGGTGATATTGCTATTGGTCATACCCGATACAGCACTACCGGCGCCTCATCGCTGATTAACATACAGCCTTTCCTGATAACCAATCGTTCCAGCACCTTGGCTATCGCCCATAACGGCAATCTAACTAATTCCTCGGAACTTCAGCATAAACTGGATGCCCAGGGGTCTATTTTTCAAACAACATCGGACACTGAAATAATCCTGCATTTGGCTGCATTATCCAATAAGAAGACTCGAATGGGCCGAATTTGCGACGCCTTAAATACTATCAAAGGGGCCTATTCTCTGGCTTTCTTAACTGACGATTCCATAATTGCCGCCAGAGACGAATACGGGTTCAGACCGCTGGCACTGGGGAAATTCGAGAAATCATGGGTGGTGGCTTCGGAGACTTGTGCGTTTGATATAATCGGGGCCGAGTACGTGCGGGATATTGAACCAGGCGAAGTTCTGGAGATAAACGACAAGGGGTTGAAATCTTATTATCCGAATAAAGCACAAAAGTCAGCGTTCTGTATTTTTGAATTTGTCTACTTTGCGCGACCAGATTCGAAGATTTACGGGGAAAATGTTGATAAAATTAGAAGGCGGCTGGGTCGGGCTTTGGCCAGAGAGCACCCTGTTAAGGCCGATATTGTCATCGGTATTCCCGATTCAGCTAATACAGCGACGCTTGGTTATGCCGAAGAGAGCGGCATCCCTTTCGAGATAGGATTGATAAGAAATCACTATGTCGGGCGAACTTTTATTGACCCCGACCAAGAGATTCGCGATTTAGACGTCAGAGTCAAATTCAATCCGGTTAAAGGTGTTATCAAAGGGAAAAAACTGGTGGTTGTGGATGATTCAATCGTTCGTGGAACTACCTCCAAAAAACTGGTAAAAATGCTGCGCGATGCCGGCGCCAAAGAGATTCATTTCCGGGTCAGTTCTCCCCCAATTGTCTCTCCTTGTTTCTTCGGGATAGACATGCCCACCAAGAAAGAATTAATCGGGGCTAATAAGTCGGTTGAAGAAATCGAAAAGTACCTTGGAGCCGATTCACTCCGCTATCTGTCTCTCAAAGGTATGCTGTCGCTGTCAGCACTGCCCAAAGGGTCCTTTTGTTCGAGCTGTTTTTCAGGGAAATATCCCATGAAAGTTCCCGAAGTCAACGGCAAACACCGTCTGCAACAAACGCCAGTCGATACGCTTTAGTTTCATTTTAAAAATGCCCTTCGTTGAGACTTGCCATTGACAATTCTATGGCCGACAATATATTGTAATGAAGTTTAGGACGTACCCTTTGCCAAAACTGTTTATACTACCTCACCATGGCCGTTGACTGCAAAAGGAGACATCTTGGGTAATCTCAACTATCGAATTCGTCTGTCCGTCGCATGTGCGGCCATTTTCGTAACAGTATTATCACTTCCCATATACTCAAAATCACCAATTCCGGACAAATCACTTCATTCTGCAATTGCACCCCGAAAGCTGGCTGTCAAACCTCCCCAGACAAATATCAACAGTGACGCACAAGTAGATTTTGTAGTGGTAAAGTTTAAGGATGAACATAAAGTCCGCCTGATCGGAAGCACTTTTTTCTCCAAATCAGGCGCATCCTTAAGAGAGGCCAATACCGCCATGGAATCGCTAGCCCCCAATCGCGTGCGCCGATTGTTCAGCAGCCAAACCGAAAAAAGCCTCGATCTTAATAAAGAAGTCTTGAGCGCCAAATCCAAAACTGAACTGGCAGACTTGAATGGATACTTCAAAATTGACGTCACGTCTACGGCGGAAGCACAGCAGTTGATTAACCAATTTAATTCTATGGAAATAGTGGAAATTGCTTACTTTCAACCTAAGCCGGAACCTGCCGGATTTTTTGAGGAAGCCACCGCCCCCAATTTTCAGCCCAATCAAGATTATCGTGAAGCCGCACCCGCAGGCGTTGATGCCGACTATGCCAACCTTTTAGCCGGGGGCGATGGATCTGGAATTAAGATAATTGATATCGAAGGGGCCTGGAGGCATTCTCACATCGACTTAACTGCCGCTGCAGGAAGTCACATTGCCGGCAATATGATAAACGATTTATCCTGGCGCAATCACGGTACAGCCGTCTTAGGCGAAATGATCGCCAATGATGATGGTCAAGGTGTGGTGGGAATTTGCCCCGGTGCTGATGTCGGCACAGTCTCGATTGGGAGTTTGGCAACGTCAGAGGCTCTGTTAATCGCTGCTGACAATTTGCAGCCTGGTGATGCCATATTGATTGAACTCCACGCTCCGGGACCACATTTCAATTTCCAGACCAGACCGGACCAACTGGGATATGTCTGCATGGAATACTGGCAAGACAATTTCGACGCCATTCAGTACTGTTGGGCGAGAGGTATAACGGTGATCGAGGCCGCCGGAAACGGCGCCGAGAATTTCGATAATGCCACTTATTATCAAGACTTATTTGACACGACCTACCGGAATTCTCACGCCATAATAGCCGGCGCCGGGCATCCACCGGTCGATTTTGAAAATTTGCAGCGCGAATCATTCTCGAACTACGGCGAACGTGTGAATCTGCAAGGCTACGGTTCCAATGTCTATTCGACCGGCTATGGCGATCTCTACGGCAATATTGAAGATTCATTCTATACTGCAGGTTTTAGCGGCACATCTAGCGCTTCGCCCATTATAACGGGCACTGTAGCGTGTTTACAGGGTCGCTACAAAGAATTATATGGGACAACATTGAACTCCGACTTAGTCAGGTCGATTTTAGTAGCCACCGGCACACCTCAACAGGGAGTTGTCAGCCAGCATATAGGGCCGCGTCCGGACCTGGAGGCGGCATTTGCAATTCTGACGCCGCCACCTTCGATATATGCCGAACCCATATACTTGGATACAACTCTTGACGAAGGCACTACCGGGGAATTTGATATCTGGCTGCATAACCGCAATCTGTCGGTCGCCATGGATTTTTCAATAAACGATAACGATTCACTGACAAAACTTATTGAGGAGGACTGGCTGCAGGCTTCGCCACTGGTGGGAACAATACCACCCGAGGATTCAGCTAAAATTGATGTGACGATGGATGCATCACTGGTCGGGGACAGAATTGCCAAATATAAAGGCGTATTGGAAATCAACTGGGGTCCGAGCGGAGGGTCACTCGATTCGTTGACACTAGTTCCGGCGTTTTTGGAAGTTCCCTGTTTTGACACAACCTATACGTCAAAAGCATCTGATGATGCCGGCGGGCCGGTCTATAGCTGGATTTCGGCCAGGACGCTTGGGACCAAGCTTACTAATACTTCTTTCCACAATACGGCGCCCAATCCTCTCGATGACGGCACCTCCGGACCCCACCCAATCGGATTCGATTTTCCTTTCTTTGATTCTTCGTACAGCCAAGTCCACATTGGTGTCAACGGTGCAATTTCGTTCACCGATGTTGATGTGAATTTCGGCGGCTACTTTGGAGTATTGACTATTCCTACGACTGAATTTCAAACGCTTGTAACCGCTTTTTGGAATGACCTGATTTTCGACACCGGCATTGTGCCGGCATCAGGAATTTATATTTATCGCAATGCCGCCAATGACACCATGGTTATCGAATGGTACAAACCCGGAAACTTCAATTTGGCTAATGACACCACGACTGATTTCGAAATAATCTTCACGGCTGACGGCAATATCCAATTCCAGTATCTCGAAGTCGGTAACGGTAGTCTGAACCAGTTTGCTGTAATCGGAGTTACCGAAATTGAATGTGCCGCCAAAGATCACTACAGCAATGGGAACCCCGTTGCCAACCTGGTGAATGACATGCAGGCGGTGCAATTTGTGAGCAATATCTGGGATTATGTCTGGGCGGGAGATTGCCACCGTGATGGAGTCGTCAACATCCTTGATTTAAACTTCACCGTTAACTATATATTCCGCAATGGACCGGCACCGGTTCCTTTTGTCATCGGTGATGTCAACTGTGATGGTACTCCAATGCAGATTCTGGACTTGAACTATCTGGTTAATAGGATTTTCAGAAGCGGCCCGCCTACCTGCCAATTCATTCTTAGAAATTAGTCACTGGCGTCTATTAAAGCAGTTTAGTTTTACAATATTGAGAAGAACGCTGAACGCGTGAATTCCAAGAGGTGGCCGGGAAAAATTCCTAATCCAATGGTACCGACGATCGTTATGACCAGCACCGTCACCAGGGCGGGCGTATAACTGACCGGAGCAAAAACGCCCTCGAAACGGTCCAGGATACTAACTTTTACGACTCGAAAATAATAATAAACAGAAATAAATGAATTCAATACACCAATCACGGCCAACCAGATAAACCCGGCATTAACCGCCGCCGAAAACAAATAGAATTTGCCAAAAAATCCAATGGTCGGCGGGAATCCGGCCAATGCAAACATAAACACCGCCAAAAATGTCGAAAGATAGGGGTGCGCTTTGGATAACCCGGCCAGTTCGGTGAACTCTGATTTACATCCGGCTCTGGTTTCAAGCTGGGTTACAATTGCAAATGCGCCGAGGTTAAAAAAGCCATAGGCGATTAAGTAAAAAATAGCCGCCGATACTGCTTCTCCTCCCCCCACCGCAAGCGCCACCAGTATATATCCGGCATGAGCGATTGACGAATAGGCCAGCATCCTTTTGACATTGTTTTGACGAAGCGCTAAAATATTCCCTACGGTCATCGTCAACACGGCCAGTACCCAAAATGCAGTTGAAAGTGACTCCATGCCTTCAAAGCCATAACTGAATATGCGCAGCAGCGCTGCAAACCCTGCCGCTTTTGGGCCCACACTGAAGAATGCGGTTACCGGAGTGGGCGCCCCTTGATAAACATCGGGCACCCAGGTGTGAAACGGCACCGCCGCCACTTTGAAGGCAAACCCAATCAAAACTAATGCCGCTCCGGAAAACATATACAGACGATAATTGGAGACAATATATGAGAAGTCGGCCGCAATGCGCCGAAGGTCAGTAGTGCCGGATGCGCCAAAAACAAATGCAATACCCATAAGTAAAAAGCCGCTGGCGAAAGCGCCCATGATGATGTACTTGATACCAGCTTCGTTTGATTCCAAGGAATGCCGGTCCATCCCGGCCATGATATAAAGCGGCACGGACATGATTTCGAGACCAAGAAATATTACCACTAAGTCGGTAGTGGTAGCCATGACCATCATCCCCATCGTTGAAATGCACAAAAGCGCATAGAATTCGGGGCGATTTAAGCCTTTGGCTGACAAGAAGCGCTGCGCCAGAAGCAAAATGACCAGTGAACTGGCCACGAAAATGATTTTGAAAACGGAAGAAAAATCATCGCTCATTATCATTCCAAAAAATCCCGATTGCAGATTATGTAGCTGGCCGATTGAGAGAAGAAGCGACAACACCATTCCAGCCGCGGCGATATGGGGCGCCAGCTTGCCGATGTTTTTGATATTGGCCGTGACTAGAATTATAAAGGCCGACACCAGAAGCGCTATTTCGGGCGCTATGATACGGAAATCTATGGAAGCAGCAATTGGGTCAATCATCATACTAAAATCTACTGCGGCGACCGCCGCATCGAATTAAAACCCTCACCCACCGCCAAAGCCGGCGGTTACCCGGCCGTCTTCAACAATGACCGGAACAATCTTCTCCCCTTTGGTCAACTTGAGCACTTTGTCTTGTGCTCCGGGCGTATCGTGTACGTCGATTTCATTATACTTAACCCCTTGGTCAGTATAATGTTTTTTGGCTGCCGCACAATAGGGGCAGCCCTTTTTGGTGTAGATGGTTACATCTTGTACTTTGGCAATCATTCCCTTCCCTCCTTATTGTCAGATGTTGACGATTTTATTTCTTTGTCAATAACATTTTCTGATTCGGAGAACTGGTAGTCAACCTGTTTATTGAGCTTAGCTGTCTGGACGATTTGTTGGATTTCTCTAATTGACGGCTCCAGTATTTCCAGCAGGGGCTTGGGGTAAACTCCAATTAAGAAGATTAACGCAATCAGAGGCGCCAGAATTATTTTTTCTCGCATGCTCAAATCAAGAAGCTTCTCGTTCTCCGGATTGGTGATTTTTCCAAACACCACCCGCTGAAACATCCACAGCATATAACAGGCGGAGAAGATTACGCCGGAGGCAGCGACAATTCCGTAAACAGAGTTTTCCTTGAACACACCCAGCAATATTAAAAACTCGCCCACAAATCCGTTAGTTAGCGGCAGCCCTATCGATGACAGAGTCACAATCATAAAAGCGGTGCAAAACGCCGGCATCACTTTGGCCAGACCGCCAAAATCAGAAATGAGACGGGTATGACGGCGTTCATAAATCATCCCCACGATTAAAAACAAGGCGCCGGTAGAAATCCCATGATTAATCATCTGCAATACCGAGCCTCCCATCGCCTGCATGTTCAGCGCAAAAAGTCCCAGCATTACAAAACCCATGTGTGACACCGATGAAAACGCCACCAGTGACTTGACGTCCTTTTGCACCATAGCTACTAATGCGCCATAAATAATTGCAATGATGGCCAAGATTGATATGAAGGGCGTAAAGGTGACTGTGGCATCGGGAAACATCGGTAAACAAATTCGGATAAAACCGTACGTCCCAAGTTTCAAGAGTACTCCCGCAAGAATTACAGAACCGGCGGTGGGAGCTTCCACGTGTGCATCGGGGAGCCAGGTGTGCAGTGGGAATAAAGGAACCTTGATAGCGAAAGCCAGTGCGAAAGCGCCGAAGAGCCACATTTGGACATTGGGAGCAATGGGCATCTTCATTAGTTCGAGCATATTGAATGAAAACTGTCCGGCGTAGGCTTTGTATTCAAAAACCAAATAAATGATGGCCACCAGCATCAACAATGAACCAAACATTGTAAATAGAACGAACTTTATTGCGGCATAAATTCTGCGAGGCCCACCCCAAAGGCCGATAATGAAGTACATCGGTATCAGCATCACTTCCCAAAAAACGTAGAACAAGAACAAATCGAGTGAACAAAAAACTCCAATCATACCGGTAGTCAAAAGCAAGAGTGAAACATAGTACCCTGTGATATTGGTCGTGATTGAATTCCATGAACAAAGAATTGCCAGAATCGTCAAAAGAGCCGTCAGGACAATCAATAGAAGCGAAATGCCATCGATGCCCATGTGAAAACTAATGCCCATAGAATAAATCCACGGCCAGTTAATTTCAAACTGCATGGGATGAGCAATGGGATCAAATCCGGCATAAAGGAGAATCGAAATAATGAAGGTGATAATTGCGAACAGCAGACTGAATAGTTTGATTGTTTCGTGCTGTTTTCCGGGCAAAAGTAAAAGCGCCAAAGCGCCGACGGACGGGAAAAATGTGACTAAGATCAATTCCATCTAGACTAACACCACATAGGCTATTAACAGAGCCACGCCCAATGCAAAGACTGTGGCGTAGGAACGGATTCGGCCGGTCTGGTAAGTGCGAAGATTTTCTGCAATCCCCTCGTAAAGTTTAGCCAGCCCGTTTATCAATCCATCGATGAACAGGACATCCATTATTTTCCAGAGAAACACCGAGAGATACACCAGGGGGCGGACAATTAGGAACCCGTAAATTTCATCCATGTAATATTTATTCAAGAGCAACTTATAAACTCCTGACATTTTTGATGCCACGGAGTCGGCCAATTCGGGTCTGCGTCGATAGATTCTATGAGCAGAGAATATGGCAATACCCACTGCTGCTAATGTCGCTAACATCAGAAGGAGTTCCATCGAGCCGCTTTCGACCGCAGACGTCAGCATGGGAGATTCTAATTGATGAGTCCCGTTTGCAGCCATGACCGGCGACAGCCATTCTTCAAAGTAATTGGTGACGCCAAAAATATGCGGCAGTCCAATCCAGCCTCCGACAATTGAGAGGACCGCCAGTATCACTAAGGGGACGGTCATCACGCGAGGCGATTCGTGAAGATAACATTTTGTTTTTTCGTCCATTCTTTCTTTGCCGTAAAATGTCATGTACAAAAGTCGGAACATGTAAAAAGCTGTCAAGGCGGCAGTGACTGCGCCAATTACCCAGAATGCAGTACGGCCGTATTCGGAAGAAAAGACTTTCCAGAGAATTTCATCTTTGGAGAAAAATCCTGACAAAAGCGGAATACCGGTAATGGCCAGGGTGGCGATAAAAAACGTCATGTAAGTTACCGGTAGATATTTTTTGAGGCCGCCCATAAAGCGCATGTCCTGCTGGTTGGACATGGCTTGAATGACCGAACCGGCCCCGAGAAATAATAACGCTTTGAAAAAGGCGTGAGTCACTAAATGGAAAACTCCCGCGGTAAAAGCCGCGACACCGCAGGCCAGAAACATATAGCCAAGTTGGCTGATCGTTGAATAAGCCAGCACTCGTTTAATATCATTTTGAACTAACCCAATTGTAGCTGCATAGAGAGCTGTCGCAGCGCCAACAATTGCCACAACCAATAGAGCATCGGGGGCGAGAATATACAGGGCATTGGAGCGGGCAATCATGTAGACACCGGCAGTAACCATAGTAGCTGCATGTATCAAAGCTGATACAGGTGTTGGACCTTCCATAGCATCGGGCAGCCAGACATAAAGAGGAATTTGTGCTGATTTGCCAATAGCGCCTACAAAGAGAAGAATACAGATAGTGGTAACCGTGACGCTGCCAAAAGCGAACACTTCGGGGGCTTTTTGGGCTATTGTCTGAAAATCCAGAGATCCTAATTGCCAGAAAATAAAAAACATGCCGATCAAAAATCCAAAATCGCCGATGCGATTGACAATAAAAGCCTTTTTGCCGGCATCGGCGGCTGACTTTTTCTCAAACCAAAAACCAATTAAGAGATAGGAACAAAGACCCACTCCTTCCCAACCGACAAACATAAACAGAAAATTATCGGCCAGCACCAGTACCAGCATGGAGAACGTGAATAAATTTAGGTATGCGAAATAGCGCCCGTAGCCGTGGTCGTGGGCCATATATCCGACCGAATAAACATGAATGAGAAAGCCTACTCCAGTGACCACGAGTACCATTACCGCCGAGAGCGGATCCAAAAGAAATCCTATATTTGCCAGAAACTCTCCGGATGGTATCCAGTTGTACAGAACTTGATGAAAAACTCTGGATTCAGGCGACAAGCCTTTTAATTCCAGAAACAATAACAATGAAATCATGAAAGACAATCCAACGGAGCCGCAGGCGATAAGCGACACTAACCGCTTGGGCATGTAATTTAAAAACAAACCGTTAATCAGAAATCCGGCCAACGGCAATAGTGGAACTAAATAAAGATAATCGGACATCAGTCTCCAGTGTTCACCATTTAAGCAAGTTATAGCGATCGATATTGATAGTCCGTCGGTTATTGTAAATCGTAATTACCATCGCCAGGCCCACGGCGGCCTCGGCGGCGGCCACTGTCAAAACGAGAAATACAAAAGCGTGTCCATCCATCAGATTGAGAACACGCGAGAAGGCAATAATTACGAGATTGGCGGCATTCAACATTAATTCTACGGCCATCAAAAGCACGATAATATTGCGTGATATCAGTACTCCGATCACCCCAATGCCAAACAATACTGCGCCTACCAACAAAAATGCCGTGATATTGACCATAAATTATTTGCTAACCTCGTCAGCGCTCATTTCCGATATGGCTTCAGGAATTGGTTTAGCTGCGGGTGCTGCTTCCGTCTCCCCGGGGAGTTCTTTACGGGCAATTATCACTGCACCTACAATTGCCGCCAAAAGCAAAATGGAAGTCAATTCAAAAGGATAAAGATAGCGCGTAAACAACAATGTTGCCACCTGTTCGGCCGAACCAAAATCACCTTCGACTCCGCCCATAACACCGGTAGGGACGGCACGACCAAATATTGATGATTTGATTATGAACGCCAGTTCCACGGTGAGCCCAATCGCCAAAATGTACTTGGTCAGGTTTGAAACGGGCGATGATGGTTTTCCCAGGTCTTCGTCGCCTCGCAAATTCAAAATCATGATTACAAATAGAAACAGCACCAGTATAGCCCCCGAGTAAACTATGATTAAAATAGCGCTGACAAAAAGCGCCCCCAACTGAATGTATAGCACCGACTGTGCCACCAGTGAAAGTATGAAGTAAAGTACTGATGCCACCGGGTTGCGCTGAGCAAACAACATAGTGGCGCCAAACACCGCCACAGCGGCCGATACTATAAAAATGGCGCTGTCAATTGTAATCGTCATCGAACTTTGTCACCTATGCCATAGGCCCGTCGCACTCTGCGATAAAGTGTCTTGAATGGGTTCTCTTTTCTTGGATGAGGTACCAGCATATCTTCCTTGGTCCAGATAAATGAATCGCGATTGTCGCTTGAGAATTCGTAATAATGCCCCAGGAAGATGGCCTCTTCGGGGCAGGCCTCTTCGCAGAAGCCGCAATAAATACATCGCAGCAGGTTTACTTCAAATACTTTGGCGTAGCGCTCCCCTTTTTCGTTCTCGTCCGGTTCCATGTAGATGCAGTCCGCCGGACAGGCCGCCGCACACAAGCCGCAGCAGACACAGCGCTCGCTGCCATCATCGTAGCGTTCCAGATAATGACGTCCCATAAAGCGCGGCGCCATCGGCTTTTTCTTGCGGGGATAATCGAGCGTTACCGGCTTCATGAACAAATGCTTAAACGTCACCGCCAGCCCCTGCGGCATTCTAATAAAAGTTCTGATTATCGCTTTTAAAACTTCGTTCATACTCTATTTACAAAAGCTTTCCATAATCATAGCATTACAAAAGCCGCGGTAACCATAGTATTCAACAACGCCAATGGGAACAGGACTTTCCATCCAAAATTCATTAACTGGTCATAGCGAAAACGCGGAAACGTAGCACGCAGCCAGATATATACAAACATGAAGACAAAAACTTTGGCCAGAAACCAAATAATCGGTGCAAATATCGGCCCGCCCCAGCCGCCAAAGAACAACGTTACTGCAACTCCTGAAACGGCCAGCATATTGGCATATTCTCCGATGAAAAACATCGAAAAGCGCATTGAAGAATATTCCGTGTGATATCCGGCCACAAGTTCCGATTCGGCTTCAGCCAAATCAAAAGGCGCCCGATTAGTCTCGGCAATGGCGCAAGTTATGTACAGCAGAAACCCCAGCGGTTGCTTGAAAATATTCCAATGAAGTATCGAATCGGCTTGCTGGGCTACGATTTCTGTCAATGAAAACGTTTGAGACACTAAGATTACGCCGACAATCGAAAGCCCGTAGCCGACTTCATAAGATATCATTTGTGCCGATGAACGAATTCCCCCCAAGAGGGAATACTTTGAACCCGAAGACCACCCCGCCAGCACAATGCCATAAACTCCAAGCGAAGTAATGGCAAAAATGAACAGCAATGCGACAGGCAAATCAGAGATGACGCCTTTGGTGGCGGAGGGCAGCAAGCCGAACAAATCAAATTCCGATGTAAATGGAATAACTGCAAAAACCAGTATGGCCGGAACGAATGAGATAATTGGAGCCAGCGCAAAGGTAATGCGCTCGACGTTGTCTGGAACAATGTCTTCTTTGAAGATCAGCTTGACGCCGTCAGCCAATGGCTGGAGTAGTCCAAAAGGTCCGGCATAGGACGGTCCGATGCGATGCTGCAAATGTCCCAATACTTTTCTTTCCAGGTAGGTGGCATAGGCGCAGGCAGTCAACAGCACAAATATCACAATCAGAATTTTGACAATTGTGGTTATAAAGTATTCGGCGCCCACTTTATTCTTCCAACTTGACAATTTTAATACTGTCCACTCGCTTTTTTCGCATCAGAAGCGATGTTGTCGCAGTGGAACCGAAATTGCGAGGAATCAATACAATATCATTGTCGAGGTGCTGCGAGATTTTTACGGGTACGATGATTCTTCCCACCGGTGATTCCACTTTAACCGATTCGCCGTCATCAATATTGAGTTTTTTGGCCAAATTGTTCGACAGTTCCAGATCAGCTTCACTGCAGAAATTCAAAAGTGATGTCGATTTTTCCGTCAAGTGTCCGCTGTGATGCGGATCGTCACAGATAAATAACGGATAAGGGTATTCTTTTTCGATTTGCGGCGGTTCCATTGGCACCGGCAGATATTCGTTCGGCCAGGGAATGGCCGAATCAAGCTGCAATAATCCGTTTATTTCTTTTTTTCGTTCATTATCAGACTTGAAAAGTTTTCTTTCAAACTGTTCGGCTATGGCATCTATAATTTCAAAAGCCGGTTTGGCTTCATTCAAAGGTCTGACTGCCCTTTGAGCGGTTTGGATTCTGCCTTCAAGATTGACGTATTCACCGTCATATTCGGCCCAGCTGCACATCGGCAGGACTACATCGGCCAATGCAGTGGTCTCTGTTTCAAAAAGGTCGCAAGCCAACATAAAATCAACGCGCTCCAGCCCTTCCGCCGCAAACTCACGGTCCGGATACAATCTAATGGGATTAACGCCGACGGCAATAAACCCCTTTATCTCTTCTTTTTTCATCAAGGCCATCATGGCATCCGTATTATTGGCGGGGCTTTCCGATTGGTCGGGCCAGAGATTTTGCAGATGCTTCTTGACGGCCGGCGCCGGCTCGGATGCCAGCCCAAGTTTTTCGGCACCTTTGGAATTGGCGTAGCGCGCCAGTACCGCCAGCTGTCCTTTTTCTTCAATGCCGAAGAGCTTGTTAAGGTTGGCCATTGCCGCACCGATTTTATCCCGGGCGAGTGAACCAGCTACTAATTCCCCGGCTATGAAAGTGATTTTTTTGCTTCCGGCCAGCGCCCGGGCAAGTTCGATATATAAATCGACATCAATTCCAGTTATTTTGGCAATCTCGTTTAGATTCTTTGGAGTTACCTTTTCTTTCAGGCCTTTTCCCAGCGCGGCATCGACCAGGCCATTCTCAATCGCCGCCAGACAAATGCCACTCAATACTGCTTCATCCGTGCCCGGCTTATAAACCGCTTCCAGTTGGGCGATATCGGCCGTGCGAACGGCGTACGGGTTTAGCGAATAAATACGCGCATTGTTGAAGTTAAACGCGCGTCGAATTTTCAAATACTCATTCTGGTGCTCACGAATTAAATCCGTCCCGAAAGTGAAAATGACATCGGATGATTCAATCTCTGAAATCCTGAACGGCCGTGACGCCGCGATAACAAAGGGGCTGTCTCCCGTAGTAGGCAAAAAGCGATACTCTCCGCGATAATCGACATTGTTTGATTTCAAGACAGTTCTTAGAAGTTTCGAAAAACTGTGCAGGCTGGCATTGTCCAGGCTGGGATTGATTAATCCGCCAATACATACCCCGCCGCTTTTATCTTTGATTTCCCCCAGCCGGTCTTTAATTAGTCCCAGCGCTTCTTCCCAGGTTGCCTGAACCTGCTTGCCGCCTTTCTTGATAAGCGGTGTTCTTAGCCGGTCGGGGGAATTCACCATCTGATATCCGTAGCGGGTAATATCGCACAGCCAGCCGTCATCAATTTCATCATTGCGCCTGGAAGTAACCCGAAAGATCTTGTTTTGGTGGTCTTCTTTCCAGAAGAGAAGATTGGCACCGGAGGCTGTAGAATTGCAAATGGACGGAGTCGTTTTGGTCAGCCAGACTCTAATTTTGTAGCGCCAGTCGGTGTTGGTCAGAGCTCCGACCGGACAAATCTCCACCAAATTGCCGGAATACGGATTATCCACCTGCTCGCCGGGAGCGGCGTTGATTTCGGTGATATTCCCACGTTCATATGCGCCCAAATCATATTCGCCAAAAGCTTCTTTGTTGGCGCGAACACACTTGTAACAGAGAATGCAGCGGTTGCGATTAAGAACTATTTCAGGACCGATACGAACGTCGTCAAAAGTTGTTGGCTCTCCCCCCTCGATAAAGCGCATCTTGTTGAACTCGAATCGGGAATCATCGTAGCCGTGGGCAAAAGTCAAATCCTGAAGGTCACACTCGCCTCCTTTGTCACAGGTAGGACAGTCTAACGGGTGATTAATCAACGTAAATTCAAGCACAGCCTTTCTGCCGTCTTTAACTTTGTTGGAATTGGTATGCACGACCATGTCGTCGGTGGCCAAAGTGGCGCAGGAAACCTGAAGTTTCGGCATTTTGTCGATTTCGACATAACACATGCGGCAGGCGCCGACCGGTTTGAGCTTGGGGTGGTTACAGAAAGCCGGAATGCCAATGCCAATTTGTTGAGCGGCATCAAAGACGGTCGTACCTTTGGGAACGGTCACTTTTTTGCCGTCGATTGTAAAAGTTACAGACTCCAGCCTAATTTCAGACTTCGGTTTTTCTTTGACTGCTTCTGTCATGTTCATTCGCAACGGCTAAAACTCAAAATGCGACTTCACTATACACTGCTTGTGCTCTATGTGATGCTGCCATTCTTCGCGATAATGTTTGAGAGTTGATTGAATGGGCATTACAGCCGCATCGCCCAAAGGACATATCGTTCTTCCCAGGATATTTCCGCAAATCGAATCCAGTTTTTCCAAATCTCCCGGCACTCCCAGGCCGTCTTCGATTCTCTGAATTATTTGTTCCAGCCAGCCGGTGCCTTCGCGGCAGGGAGTGCATTTGCCGCATGATTCATGACGGAAGAATTTAATCAATTTCAGAATTGTCCAGACTACGCAGGTCTCTTCGTGGAATACAATCACTGCGCCAGAACCGAGCATAGAGCCGGCCGCGGCCAGAGATTCATAATCAAGGCCGACATCAATCATTTGCGGCGTTAAATAAGGCGTTGAGGCGCCGCCGGGAATGACCCCTTTGAGCTTTTTGCCGCCTAAAATACCGTTGCCGTATTGTTCATCGTATATAAACTTTCTTAAGGAGAAGCCCAATGGAATTTCGTAGTTGCCGGGTCTATTTATATGGCCGGAAAGTGAAACGAGTTTGGTGCCGGCCGATTTTTCAGTGCCGATAGAGCGATACCAGTCCGCTCCGCGACTAATTATGTGCTTAACCGCCACCAATGTCTCAACATTATTGACAATGGTCGGGCAGCCCCACAATCCTTCAACTGCCGGAAAGGGCGGACGAATGCGCGCCATCCCTTTTTCGCCTTCGAGAGAATTTATCAGCCCGGTTTCTTCGCCACACATATAAGCCCCACCGCCGGTGTGAATAATCATGTCCAAATCGTAGCCGCTGTTGTAGATATTTTTGCCGAGATGCCCGCTGGCATACGCCTCTTCCATCGCTTTTTCCATGCGTTCGATACAATGATGGAACTCGCCGCGGATGTAGCAAAACATCAGTTTGCAGCCGATGGCGTATGCGGAAATAGCCATGCCTTCGATTAGTCCATGCGGGTCGCGTTCCATCAAAACTCGGTCTTTGCAAGTACCCGGTTCGGATTCATCGGCGTTACAGCATAAGTAGCGCGGCTTGGGAGAATTTTTGGGGACAAAGCTCCATTTCATGCCGGTCGGAAATCCGGCCCCGCCGCGACCGCGCAACCCGGATTTTTTGACTTCTTCGGTGACTTGGTCTGGTTTCATCGTGGACAAAGCTTTTTTCCAAGCTTTGTAGCCGCCATTTTCAGTATAGCGCTCGATAGAGAACTGTTCGGGGTCTTCGACAAAATCAAACAGATGAAGTTTGTCGTCGGCGGCGGCCTCTTTGGCGTTGGTAATTACGGGAGAGTAAAAGCTCATTCTCGGCTCTTTAAATCGTCGAGTATTTTATCAAGTTTCAGTCTATTTAAGTTTTCATGATAATCTTCATTGATTTGAATCATGGGCGCCGTACAACAGGACCCGAGACACTCTACTGCAATAAGAGTAAACAAGCCGTCTTCGGTAGTGTCTCCTTTCTTAATGCCCAGCTTATCCTCGACATATTTAATCATGGCATCGGAACCCATTAAAGCGCAGGAAATATTATTGCAGACTTGCAGAAGGTATTTGCCGCGAGGTTTTTTGGGAAACATAGTATAGAACGTGGCTGCTTCGGCGATTTCCACATGGGGCACATTGATTACTTTGGAAATCTCTCTGTAAATCTTTTCGTCGACATAGCCCAGTTGCTTATAGGCAATCGTCAGCGCCGGAAGAATAGCTGCTTTGCGGTGGGGATAACGCGCCGCTTTTTCTTTTATCTGACTTACGGACTTGTCAGTGAGTATCATCGGTCAACTTCTCCAAGTACAATATCAATTGAGCCTATAGCACATATCACATCTGACAACAACCCTCCCTTGGATAATTTGGGCAAAGAGGCCAGATTTACAAAAGACGGCGGCCGTACGCGGACTCGCCGGGGTCGATTAGTGCCGTCACCGGTTATAAAGAAACCCAGTTCACCTTTGGGGGATTCAATTGCCTGATACACCGACCCAACCGGAGCTTTGAAGCCATCGGTAATTATCTTAAAGTGAAATATCATTGATTCCATTTTATACAAAACATCTTCTTTCGGAGGCAGAACGACACCGGGGACATGAGCGAGATAGGGGCCCTCGGGCATGCCGTCGATGGCTTGTTCTGCAATTCGAAGTGACTGACGCATCTCTTCCAAACGGATTATATAACGGTCATAGGCATCGCCGTGTTTTCCGAGGGGAACATCAAAATGAAAGTTTTCATAACCGCTGTAAGGATTGGCTTTGCGGACATCAAAGTTAACGCCCGAACCGCGCAAAAGCGGACCGCTTAACGAATAGTTAATGGCATCTTCGGCAGATATTACTGCAACCCCTTTGGTGCGGTTGATAAAAATAGGATTTTCGGTCAACAGAGTTTCGTAATCCTTGATTTTCTCTCTGATAGTCTTAATGATATGGCGAACTTTTTTGTCGAAATCTTCGGGTAATTCCTTGGCCAGACCGCCAATACGAATATAACTGGTCATCATGCGCTGTCCGCCGCAGGCCTCATAGATATCAATTATTAGTTCTCGCTCACGAAACGCATACAAAAGCATCGATTGGGCGCCCAAATCCAGAGCATGCGTTCCCAGCCAGACTAAGTGTGAGGCGACTCGGGTCAGTTCTGCCAAACATACGCGAGCCCATTTTACTTTGTCGGGAACTTCGATATCCATCAGCTTCTCCACCGCCAGACAATAACCCAGATTATTTGACATGGGAGCCAAATAATCTATTCTGTCCGTGGCCGGAAGCGCTTTGTAGTACAATTTCGATTCCATTGTCTTCTCAATGCCGGTATGAAGGTATCCAATAATGGGCTCGGCATTAATGACCCGCTCGCCGTCGAGCTCAAGTTTCACCCGCAGCACTCCGTGTGTGGACGGATGTTGCGGCCCCATATTGAGTGTGATTGTTTTCGGTTCAGGGCTCACTTTATCACCTCGGGCGGCAAGTCTTTGTTCCATGAAAAATGCGGCTGCTCCCAGGTCAACGGGAAATCTTTGCGAAGCGGGTAGCCTTCGAGTTCATCCGGAGTGACAATCTTGGTCAGATTGGGATGTCCTTCGAAAATTATCCCGAACAGATCGAATACTTCCCGTTCCAGCCAATTGGCGCCGTGCCATATACGTGTTAACGTTTGAACATTGGGATTGTCGGCGTTGACTCTGATGTTTAAAAAGAAACGATACTTAAAACGATACGAATACAGATTATAAACAACTTCAAACCGCCCCTCTTTTTCTTTTTCGTGACCCAGCCAGTCAACGCAGGTGATATCGGCCAAGTATTTGACCGCAAATTCACCGCTGCCTTGAAGAGTTTCACAGACGGGGATCAGCGCATCGGGCTTGATGCGATAGGAGACTTGTCCTCTGAATTCTGCAATTTCGATGATATCCTCAGAGAATTTATCTTTGAGAAAAGTGGTGAGTTCGTGCTTCATTTATCCTAAAAAGCTTGTTATTATTTTCACATTCCAAGTTATCAAAAAACTCCTGGTTGATCAGCAGATGATCAAAAGGCATAAGAATCAAAAGTCATTCCATTTGCAGAATCTGCCAATTTTTTGAGCCGATTCCATACAGCTACGATACAAATTACTGCAAATGAAAAGACGAGGTTCGTGCCTTTGTGCAAAAGTGATGTGTTTTTCATTTCCTTCCCATCTCACCTTCAAATCCATCAAGAAGATGCATGAATCAAGCCGGCTGTCTTCCCCATTCCTCATGTTTCTTTTTAAGTGAATCCTTTTCAACTTTTTCAAAGAGCTTCAAGATGCCGTCCATCAACTGCTCCGGTCTGGGCGGACATCCGGGGACATAGATATCGACCGGTATGATACGGTCAACGCCCTGCACGAGCGCATAATTATTAAATACACCGCCGCAAGAGGCACAGGCACCCATTGAAATCACCCATTTGGGGTTGGGCATCTGTTCGTATAGAGTTTTTATTACCGGCGCCATTTTCACTGAAACTCGTCCGGCCACAATCATAAGGTCGGCTTGTCTGGGAGATGCCCGCATAACTTCCATGCCGAAGCGCGCCAGATCGAAGTGTGACGCAAAAGTCGAGATCATCTCGATAGCACAGCAGGCCAGACCGAACCCCAGTGGCCACATGGAACGTTTGCGCGCCCAATTGACCATTTTGTCCAGCTGGGTCAACATGATTGAATCAGGTATTTTTTCTTCTAATCCCATTTCAGTGCGCCTTTACCAAGGATGTAAAAGTATCCGACCAATAAAATCGCTACGAAAACTAACATCTCCAAAAATCCGAAAACCCCCAACTTATCGGAAATCACGGCCCACGGGTACAAAAACACGACCTCAATATCGAATAATATGAACAGAATAGCTACCATATAGAATTTTACCGGAAACGGCTCGCGCGTGGACCCTTCAGGTTCAACTCCGCATTCATAGGCGTGCCCCTTTTTCCCTAACTTGGTGCGCCTCCCCAAAAAGACTGACAAAAAAACCAATACACCGGCCAGTCCGGTACTAATAACTACTAACAATAAAATCGGGAACAATTCTTCAAACATTTGTAATTTCTTTCCATGTTGCTAAGGCTTTAACAGTACACAGGTTAGACCTCAAAGTCAAGGGGGTTCAAAACCTAAAAACCTTGCCAATTGACTTCAGAAATCCTTTCACAAGTAATAATAGTTTAAGGGCTTGTCATGTTCCAATTAAAATTCTTATGTCTTGAACTTCATCGCAATTTGACCAAAATTCCTCGAGAAGAACTTTATCGAATTTCCCATAAGCGGTCGAGTGCCCACCGAACTCCAATATTTGTTTATTTTTATCAAATTTGATCATTCCTCCCCCCTTAATCTCAATCTCGTTATCTAACACTTCTATCAAATCGGGCTTTTTCACCCAGCTGTAGCCAATGTCATTGATGACACAGCATTTATGCACCAGTTGCGCGTGATAACGATATTTTGAGAGCGGCCCAAAGACCAGCCACAAAGAATCTCTGTCTGTGATTAGAATGAGTTTGCAGTTGAAGTCAAAGGTTGGAAAATTGTGAGATTCGTCGAAGAGATTTACTAAATGATAATTCACGCTAAATTTTTAGTGGGCAGACGAGGGCATCTGCCGCCCACAAGGCTTAAGTTTTTCATTCTTACTTACCCCAATAAAACTCTCGGTCTTTTTGATACTTAATAGACAGAACCAGTGGTTTTCGTTCTAATATGGAATCCGTTTTGGCGTCTAGAATAAATAAGACGAAACTCATTTCAACTTCAGAAATGTATTTTTTTGAAGGTAAGCGGACGGAAGGTAAACACAAGCTAGTTGTGTATTCACTGGTTTCAGAATTTCCATCAACATATTGGGCTTCCATAATGTTCTTTTCAAAGTTTAGCTCTTCAATTCGCAAAATAGTCGAATCGATTCTCAAATTGAAATCAAGCGCAGACAATCCCTTAGGGGGATAATAGACTACACACACACCCCACGAAGTTCCGTTGCTGTCTATTTCAACTGTGTGTTCTGGAGGTTCACCCCCCCACCGTTGAAGTGCCGATACAAGTATTCTCCCTTTCTCAAGATATACTAAGGACGGAGATGCATAATATCTATGATAAGTTACACATCCAGCTAGAGATATGAAGAGAATAGCTGATGCCAAAAACACGTCATTAATAGGCGAAATTTTTCGTCCAACCAAGGGTATTATTTTCATTATCCAAACTAGAGCATTGTATTTGTGGGCGGCAGACGCCCTCGTCTGCCCCATGATCATGCTATTGGCATCCCGATTCTGATATGATTTGAGAATATCCAGCCCCGATTTCCCCGCCAGCATTCCACACGATAAATGCCCGGCTGCTTTACAGTGTAGTCAAGCGAATTGGTTTCAGTCGACAGCACTCTATTTCCATTATGAATCAAATGCACCGTGGCCTTGGCCGGTAGTTTAACGGTTAATCCGGCATTTTCGGCAGAAGGCAGACTTCCGCCGGAGACAACTTTGTTCGCTCCTTGTACTCCATAGAATTCGAATTCGTCCGCCTCGCCCCAGCGCAAATTGGAAAAGAAAACCCGGCAGTCACGAAGGGCACTGAATAATTGCTGTTTGGCTTGATTGAAGTCTTCGGATAGTTTATGAGGCAGAAGAAGATGAGTTCGGAGACTGCGAAAATGAACTTTGTAGGGGAAAATCTCCACAGTAAAAGGACCCGCTTTCACGGGAAAAGCATGAGCATCAACACCTGCAATACCAACCACTTTCCTTTTCAAGTTCAGTTCATCCCATTTATTTAGAATTCTCTGCGTAGGACCGATCATAGATTTGCGCGGCGAGAACGACATCACCAATTTATTAAAGCGTGTGAGTTTCTCCATCCATTCTGACATCTGATTCCAGAGCTCAATTCCGGTAAAGCCCTCCACTGACCAGTCAGTCCAGGGATATGGAGGATATTCTACTAATCTGTCACGAATTTCATCAGGATGCGCCAATATACCGATGGTATTATCAGCTGCCGAGGCGCTGACATACTGTTTTACTGAAAGCGATTCATCATACACGCGCGGTGAATTGAAAATCAGATAATGATTTTTGTCGTCCGGGTCGTTGTGCTCATAGCCGATTACCACGAGAGTCTTATCGTAATATCCTTCCTTGCCTGCTTCACGCAAGCTTAAGGTCATATGGTCGGTGAAAAGCATAAAATCCAAACCGGCTCGCTGCCCAATGGCTACCACTTCTTCCAGCGGCTTGGTGCCGTCGGATTCGGTAGTGTGCATATGGATAGCGCCCGAATAGCTGTGCCAATCACCGGTTTTCTTAGCCATGTTTCACCTGTTCCGGATGCGGAACCTTGCGATATATATACAACCCAATCAGCATCATGACAATCAATCCCAACACACCAGCTTTATAAGGTATCGCCCTGTAAGAATTCGCCTCGACGTTCAGAAAATCTATTGTGAATTTACCCAGCGGGCGATCAACATTAAAATAATAAACAATCGTTGTCCACACCAGCGGCCCGATTACCGCTGCAGCTCTACCTGACAGTGCAAACAGGCCGTAAAACCGGCCTAATTCTCCTTTGGGAACAAGCTCACCCAATAACGGCCGCGAAGTCGTCCACAAGCCACCCAAAAGAATTCCGACTACCGAACCGAGTATCCAAATCACTGTTCGATTTTCGGCCAATATGAACACTAGCAATGCCAAAACCCATCCCCAGACTATGGCGCCGAGTGCAGTTTTGAGAGGTACAATGCGAGATACATGCCCAATGATAAATGAGCCGAATACAGCAGATACTGTTGAAATTATCAGAAAATTAGTCAGTTCAGTGTCAGAGAAACCAATAACAATTGAGCAGTAAAGACCAATATTGAGGATTACTGTGGTAACCGCGTCTTCGAAAAAATAATCGGCAACCAGAAATCTTAGAACCCCGGGATATTTCTCTGTGCGCCTTAGCCCTTCCCAGACATCTTTGTAAGCCTTTTTTATCGAAGGCCGATGCGGGCTGACAATCGGCTTTTCGTGGACCCCCAAAAAGAATGGGATGCTGGCCAGGAAGAATAAAACTGCTGTCGGCATAAATGCACCAACTTTTCCCCCAGCGCTTATAAAGGGAATTTCCAAACCGAAAAGAGAGCCGCTGACAAACGGCAGCACTACGACCATACCCAAAATCGAACCAAGATACCCAAACGACACCCCATAACCGGAAACCAGACGGGCCTGCTTCCCTTCGGCGACCGAATAAAGGAGTGAATTGTAGAAAGGCATGGCCGCTTCATAGGCAAAATTTGAGACCATTAATAATATGATAGTGCCCATGACAAACGATGGTGGAATGAATCTCATCAACCCTGTTGCAATGCAGCAAGTAATCGTAAATAGAAGCACAAAGAACTTTTTTTTGGCCGAATGATCCGAGCGTGCCCCCAAAGCCGGAATGAGCAAGACTACAAAAACCATGGAAATTGAAAAGGGTATATCAAACCAACGGTCATCCTTGCCGAGGTCTTCAACCAGATATCGTTTCAAGTAAAGCGAAATGATATTCATCGAGAAAATGGTATTGGCGAAATCGTAGAGCGACCAGCCGATAACTTCTTTGCGAAGCAGAGTTGACATAAATAAACTAAAGTCCCAGGATTCCGGATATTTTTTGCATACCATTACAAACTATTTGAAGGAATTGCGGAAGCTCCAGCCCCAAATTGGAACAGGCCTGCATGTTTTCACGTGATGCGCCGGCCGCAAATCTCTTCTCGTTAAATCGCCGCATCATGAAGTTAGTGTCAACTGAAGCCAGCCTTTTGTCCGGGTGCATGAGTGCGCAGGCAACCAGAAAACCGGTCGATGGGTCAACGCAATAGAGTCCCCAATCCAGTTTTGATTCGCACGGCACATGCCCCGGATGCGCGTGGATGGCGTGCATCATATTTTCGGGCGGCTGATATTGAGCCAGCCATTCGGCGGTTAAATAAGTGTGGCGGGCTTCGTCATCTTTGGTTTCGTTGTAATCGAGGTCATGAAGCAATCCGGTCAATCCCCAGAATTCCACGTCTTCTCCCAGATGTTCGGCCAATTGGCGCATGCCGGCTTCGACAGATAGAATGTGTTTCAAGAGATTATTGACGCCAATTTTCTCTACGACTAACTGGTAAGCTGTTTGGCGCGGCAGAGGAAGTGCTTGCATTTAACGAATAAACCAACGTGCCCTGCGGTCTGTCAATCAAAGAAGTTCCAGGCTAATCCGTAGTAAAAGAATCGACCGGGAATGGTCATCTCTTCGCGGGCTTCATATACATTGTCAAAAGTGTTCTGAAAGACCAGATGGAAACGAAAATTTTTCAGCCCCAGCGAGAGTTTGGCGTTGGCGACCAGTTCTTTTCCAAGACCTGATTTATCATAACCGTTGTATGGTCCGGTGTAGACTAATTCGCCGTGAGCGTATAAATCGACCAATCGGTCTTTCCAATAATAATGCAGTTCCAGTCCGCCGAAAACATTGTATTCCGGTTGATACGGCCGCTCACCTAAACTTTCGTAATCATATTTGTGCCAGGCAGCTCCGGCGTTAAATCGCAAGATATCTGATAATCGTATGCTCGGCCTCACCGAAGCCGTGACAAAGGTGATGTCATCATTCACAGGTGTAAAATGTCGAACTGTGACGACACTTCCGATAATTTCCGATGACCATTCGATGGCGTCGGCAATTCTTCCACCCATAATATTGATGGACAAGCTATTATCAACTGTTCCTGGTTCGACAGTCAGACTGCCTATTAGTTGCGATTCTTTTTTTAAATTGGAATTGCCTGACTCGGAGTACTCTTGCGTCGTGGTTCCATAAAGAGTGACTTGCTGGAATGGGAGATTCAGTTGATGCAGAGACGGCTCTTTTTGAGAGAAACCGGCTGACAGCTGGATAAAAAGTTTTTCAAAATCAGACTGATACAGAATTGTGCCGGACGGCAGCAAATCAAAGTCGTCGCTGTAAACTGCTTTGGCTTGCATGGACAAATTGTGAATCTTTTTGAGTGTGGTCAATGAAAGAGCCATAGACGAATTGAACCGATGATATTCCGTCAAAGAGTTGTCATAATCAAGAAAATCCGCAGAAGCTTCGGCTTTCAGCAGTTTCGAGCCCAGCTTTCGCTCGTTCACCACAAAAGCACCGTTTCCCGTATTATTGTATCGGCCTTTGTAAATGTTTCCGATATTGGAACCCTGACGCAAATGCCGGTAGCCGATTTCGCTGCGCGATGAGCGTTGGTCGTTTTGAATTTCAAACGAAGCGCTCAAGGCCCGGTCAAAACGATCTCGATTCAAGAGCGCTCCCCCGGAATCTGGTCGCACGGCCAAGGCAGCCTCACGGTCGTACATTTTAGCATCGAGGTTAAATCCAAATCTGTCTTTAATGGGAAAGAATATAGCAGCCGTGTAATGGAGCTGCTCGTCATCGCGTCCAATTACTACTCCGTCCGACTTCCTGGAAGAGGCCGACAGTTCGATACTGCGCCCGTTAGAAAACTTGCGGGCATATCTGCCGCGCACAAAAGCATAGCCGAAAAACCCCTTATCGGCCATAAATGATGAAGCCGGCTTGTTGCTGTCGGCTGTGGCCGTGACAGTGAGCAAAGTGGCCAGGCTGCTTCCGCCGCCAAACAACTGTCCCATCGGCCCAGGGATGATATAAACCGGGCCATCAAGAGCCGTTGGTACGTCGTTCATGTCAATCATTCCGTCCGGTTCAACAATGTGTTCAAAAGGAGTATAAGGAATTCCGTTGATGAGCACATTTAACCTGTCACCGGTCAGTCCGAAGGGCTGAACAGTTTTGCGCATCGGTGTGGATTGGTAATCGACCACAAAAAAACTCGGGTCGAATTTGAAATAATCACCGGCATCGTGAAAAAAGGATTGGGTAATTTGGGGGCGCTGATTAAACCTTTCCAAAATCAAATAAGTCAACAAACTGTCGTAAAAAGAAAATCTTGCAAGGGCTTTTTCCGATTCCTTGAATTCCTTAAGCCGCTTTTGAATATCAGCTAACCTCTGCTCTTCGGTAGGCAAAACGCCCGGAAGGAGAATACTGGGATTGAGTGTATCCTGTAAAATTGTGCTGTCATTTGATGGCTCTGGTTTGACGGTATCCGCCGTTGCTGGCGTTTGCGCCAATAGCTGCGCCGGGGAAAAAGCAAGAAGCACGAATATTAAGGTCTTCAAAATCATTATAAGTTGCGTTCCCGTACATAAAAAGGCCGCAAGACACGGAAAAGCAACGGGAAAATAATGATATTGGCTGCCAAGGCATTAATTGAAAAGAGCATACCGGCGATAAATCGTTCGCGAAACGGCTGGAATAACCAGGCATCGACCAAAGAAACCGGAACGAAAAAAACCACTGTGCAGAACACACCCGCAACCACCAATAATACATAACTTTGCCAATTGAATTGTTTAGGGTTTATCAGATTTCGAAACGAGAATCCCACGCTTCCGCACAAAGCCGCTCCGATAATCTGCGAAATTGCCACTGGAACTGGCGCCGGGCCGAAGGGATTAAACAATGTCCACAAACCCATGCCAATTGCCCCCACCAGCATTCCGGGGACAAATCCCCACAAATATCCGGCGGAAAATACTATGAAGAAAATCAGCTTAATGTTGGGAAGTGCAGCCGTTCCCCATGAAAAAACATAAATTAGTGCTGAAAAAAGTGCAATCCGGGCTAACAGCCGGGCATTGCCGGTCATCGAATAACCAATACCTTGGCTTTATTCTCGGCCAGGAGCTCTCCCCGGTTGGGATCAGAATACAATCGCGCCAGACAAACGTACACGCCCGAGGCGATGTCAGACCCGGCTTTTGTTTTCATATCCCAGTCAATTTCGAACAGCACTGTTCTGACATAGGGATTGGGGTCCAAATAGGGATTGGCAATTGTGTCACAAGTATTGATGTATTCTCCGGCTGCAGTATAAATATCCACCACGCAATAAGGGTCCAGATATCCGGGAACTGATTGTGAATCGGTCGGAATTGTAAAACGAAATCTCAAATCCTGGCCGCCCATTTGATTTATTACAGCGGGATTCGGATAGGCCGTCAATACCGCTGCCTCTTCATTGATGGCGGAAGTATCAATTGTTAAAACAGTGTCAATTAATCCAGTATCCAAAGAATCCGTTATGAAATAGCCGTACCAACTACGCCAGTCAGAGTCGGTGTACGGTTCCCATTTCCAGGATGCCGGAGCCAGAGCCAGAGTAACCGATCGATATTGACGCGGGTTGGCAATTCTGATAAAGGGTGATGTATCATCAGGGAAAGTCGTGTCTGAATATGTGTATTGATTAGAAATCAAATCCTCCTGATTTATCTGGTAAATATGCCAGCCTTGGGGAAGTGCGGAATCCACGCCATTACCCAAAACCATGGCAACTCTAAACAACGTATCAGCAGAATCAGTATAAAAAACCGCTCGCGTATTATTCAATTTGAAATAGGCGGCCCCGTTTGGCTCGGGATTTTTCGGATTGGAGTTCGCTGCTTGATTTGCCGGATAGTCGTCAAGAACGGTGAACTCCGCTTCCGGAATCACCGGGTAAAATTCTTTTTCACTATAGCCGACACTTAGAGGCGCACTGGCAGCACGGGAGCCGGTGAAATAATTCCAAAATGTAAATTCTCCGAAATCAGAACGAAAGTTTTCAGTCCCGCCGCTGGCGGAATCAATCGCAATCTGCGCCGCTTCCAACATATCGGGGCCGAGACCCATCGTGCCGCATTTTAACCATATTGATTTAATGATGTCCCGGCCGTATTTTTCGGCCAGGAAAATGGCAAATACGCACGAGGCATACGGATGAAAGTCCACGCCGCTGTTGAATTGCTGGATGGAATGACGGGGATTATCAAAGAAAAACTGAAGCACCGAGTAATAATCATTTATGTCATCATACATTTCTTCTTCCATCCAGACGGCGGAAATCTCCAGCCAATAAGGGCGCCTTAACGCCGGGATGGAGTCGGTATAGTTTTCCATTTCAGTCATATCGATAGTAAAGTGAATGGCATGGAAGAATTCATGTGCCATGGTAACTCTGACGGCATCCAGCGGATTATTGTGATATCTAGAAAAACCGGATTCTTGATAGTCGTTGTCCATCAATATGAAGGATGTCCCTACATAAGTCGGTGAGGCGAACCAGACCGAATCAGGATATGTCAGACCGTAATAGGCCCCGCCCAAATTCATTAAGTAAACGTCATACAGACTGTCCACTCCCGAAGGGTAACCGCCATCAGAGAGAGGTTTGGGATAACCAAGAGTAGTGACGTGATGCAGGTAAACCGAATCACAGATTCTGGCAGTATTCACAACATAATTGGGAATGCCGCCGGTTGTCGCCCCGGCTTGATATACGGCATGGCCCCCGCTTCTGGTGAAGTGAATCTTAAAATAACCGCCCGGGCTGTTGTATGACTCGTTGGTGACACTCGGTCGCGCTGACAGAGACAGTGCGTGCCGGTCTACCAGCTCCTTATCAAAATGGTGAAAATTGGTATAGTAGTTCAGCGCTATGGGTGTGGCACACTTTATGGGGAATTGTATGGTGTCAAAATCTATCAGAGATTGTGCTTCTGATGGTATGCCATCCGGGCCTTCAAAAACTGATTTGTATAATCCAATCAATTCCAGTTGAGTTTCTCTTGAAAACTCGCCGTCGCCTACAGCCGACCCGATTGGGAAAACTGCAAAGATTATGCCTGCGGCAAAAAAACTTCTTAACGATGTCATTTATACGCTTTAGTCTTTTGGAGTAAATGGGACAAGTAGATATAGGAGACTTTTTGAGAACCTATCGTGTCGTTGCGGCCTTCGCGGCCATGGAAATCGGAGCCGCCTGTAACTGATAAGCCAAATTCCTGTGCCACTTTCTTAAACCTCTTTACATCTTCAGTCGAATGCTCCGGATGGAAAACTTCTATGCCATCCAACCCCATGCCAACCAGCATTTCAATATACTGATGGGCTTCGCCGACTGCCGGATGAGCCAAAACCGCTACGCCGCCCGCAGCATGAATAAGCTCAATAGCCTCGGTTGGAGTAAAATTAGCTTTGGCCACATAGGCCGGTCCGCTGACTCCGATATATTTTTCAAACGCCTCGTTGTAACGCCTGACAGCGCCGGAATCAAATATGGCCTCGGCCACATGAGGGCGCCCTATCACTCCCGGACCGGCCTTTTTCTGGACATCTTCATAAGTAATCTTAACTCCCAAACGGTTCAGCTTTTCAACCATTTTGCGCCCCCGTTGGTTCCGCGCTTCCTGGAACCGGATTAAGGCGTTTTTGAGGGGAATATAGTCAGGATCAAAGCCATATGCTAATATATGCAGATCCGCAGTTTTGTGGCTTGAACTTAACTCGACACCGCTGATAAGTTCCGGATCACCGGAGGTCAGTTTTTTCTCGACGCTCCGATACCCTTCAATAGTGTCGTGATCAGTTATGGCAAATGCTGCCAGCCGAGCGGAACGGACTTTTTCCAGAATATCAGTCGGGCTTAAGACTCCGTCCGAACAATTAGTATGCATGTGCAAATCTACAAAGAGATCCATCAGATTACCCCCAGGTTAACGCTGTTTGAATGAACAATGAGGTTTTCCCTTATTTTAATATATAATCGGATTATCGGGCCGTTTACTTGAAGAATCAATAGTTTTCATCCAATCAGTGTTTATAGTAACTTTTTTCAACAGCAGTGACAGAGATACTGGTAACTTGTCTTAGCCTTTCTTCCAATACTTTTTCATTTGTAAACCCATCCAGACGCAGGTAAAAGTTAACAACATCGGTGGCGGCGTCAAAAGGAATTAATCCGACAATTTCAGATGAGGCAATGTTTACTCCAAAGCGTTCGGCTTCTGATTTGATTGTCTCGAACACTCGAAAAACGGGTGTTTTTTGGTAGTCAGTCAAATTCATTGACACTTGAACTTGATTCCTACTTTTGATTTCAAACCCGAGCGCTTTGACAAATTTAAAGCCGCCCTTGGATTCGCTGATGGCGTTAGCAATTTTTTTTGCGATTGCATTATCCATTGTGTCGAGAAAAACATTGAAGGCAATTAATGGTCCCCGAGCGCCAATGGCAGTTGCTCCCGCTTTAAGATTCATTTGTGTGGGGCCGCAGTCGGGTGTTTTGGAAATGTCGTATGCAATACTTTTGGTTAGTTCCTCATATTGCCCTCGCCGTATATTGGCCAAATTCTTCCGTTCTTCACTTTTTGCGGCAAATTCATAAAGATAGACGGGGATTCCAAGCTCCTGGCCAACTCTGTTCCCCAGTTCGTTGGCCAATTGCTCGGCCTCATCCATTGTAACGCCGTTAAGTGGCACAAACGGAAATACATCACAAGCGCCAATTCTCGGATGGACTCCAGTGTGCTTTGTCATGTCTATCAATTCACCAGCTTTTTCGTAGGCCCGAAAGCCTGATTCAACTGCATATTCCGGCTCAACGATATAGGTGATTACGGAGCGATTGTGGTCGATGTCCGAATGTATATCCAGGATTTTCGCGGTTTCTACAGTTGATATAGCGTCCGCTATGGCTCGAATAACTTCAGGACTCCTGCCTTCGGAGAAATTGGGAATACACTCAACTAATTTCTGCATTATATATATCTGAAAAGAGCCGGCCAAAAGGCCGGGACTAATATACTTCGATTTCGCCGAGTTTGTAATCGGTAAGTTCGGCGGAAATCGAGCCCACCAGAACTTTCGATTTCATAAGTACCGGCAGGCGCAGACGGTCATCGGTCAGCCAGACTTTGAGCTGCCCCTCGTGCTTGAAAACCCCCACTGATTTCAAAAGCGGTTCAACCACATAACATTCAAAAGTGCCGGCTTCAACCGTGATAGTTTCTTTTTCAAGTACTTTCACTTCCAGATTGAACAGCTTGCCATCGTTATAGTGGTCCACGAAAACTGATTTCCCCACTTCCAGGCCTTGAGTCCTGACATAATAAAATACGGAAAGTGCGTCTTGAACAAACAACGGAACATCGGCCGTGTCTTCTTTGTAAAAGGCCTTTTGATGGCGCTGATCGAAAGTGATTAATCTCTGGGCGTGGTATTTTCCTTCATTAAGATTTTTTTCGAAACGCCAACTGAATAATCCCAAAGCGTCCACAATGGTCTCGACCCGATCTTCAACTTTGTAAAAAGTCGAAAAAAAACTATTAGATCGGGCGATAGATGTTATCAAAAAGCAGGGGCGGTTCTCATATTCAATCAGGCGTTCGACGCTCATAGTCGCCGTGCCGGCATTTATGAATCCGTATTTTACTTCGAACTCCAGATGTTCCCCCACGCCAAAAGAGAGGTTTTCCAGATTCCGGTCAATGGGATCTCCAACCTCTCCAATTTCGGGATTGTTCTCGGAAGCTTCCGCCGCTCCCATTTCGAATGACGCAAAATAAATAAACGGTGCCACGCCGATTAAAATCACTAAGGCCAGAGCCAGATTTTGAAGCTTATTTCGAATGGGCTTTAACGGTTTCATCTATTCTTTTTACAATTTCCGGAAGGAATCGGCCGACCTCTTCGCCAATCTCAAGAAACGTGTCCTTATAGTAATCCAAAGGCATGCCAATGGGGTCATCCACGCCGTCGCCGTCGGGACTGTGATCGGGAAAATTCTTGAGAAGGAAATACTTGTCTGACGAACCGGGCTTGACCCGCACCAGTTCCCGCAAATGTCCCGGAGTCATAGCCAAAATCAAATCAGATTCATCGATTAAGGATTCTGTCAGCGGTTGTGAACGGTGTTCGGACAGGTCACAATTCCAGATCTTGCTCGCTTCGACGGCAAATTCCGTGGCCGGAAAATCAGTCGCCGCACTGGTGCCCGATGAGATAATTTCGAATTTACCCGGACGTTTTTTCTCAAGGAGAACTTGCAGAGCGCCGGCCGCCATGGGTGAGCGGCAGGTATTTCCGGAGCAAACGAACATTATGACGTACTTATCACTCATTTATTATTCAACTGATTTCAAAATGTCGTTTGAACTAATGGCGCCTTCACGAAGTATTGTTATCTGACCGTTAATTACCTGAACAACTGTTGAGGCCGGATTGTTCAGTCGGCCGCCATCAATATATAAATCAATCTGGTCGCCAAAAAGGCCACAGATTTCAGAGATTGATTCCGGCTCTTTTTGACCCGAGAGGTTGGCCGAAGTTGCCGATAGTGGTCCGGTTTTGGCCACCAACGCCCTAATGAGCGGTGATGATGAAATCCTAAACCCGGTCCTGTTATTCAGGGTGAAAAACCGCCCAAAATCTCTCTTCGACTTTAGGACTAATGTCAATGGCCCAGGCAAAAATTGATCAGCCAATATTTGTGCTTTGGGGGGAAAATCAGCCAGCTCTTTAAGCTTTGAAATTTCGGACACAAAAATAGCCGACGGCTTGTCAATCCTCCTCCCTTTAACTTCGAAAAGCCGACTTACCGCCTCCGGCAAATCAATTCTTGCTAACAAGCCATAACGTGTTTCTGTCGGTGCGACCACCAAGCCTCCCTGATTCAGAAATTGGCATGCCTGTTCGATGATAGCCGGCTCCGGTTCATAAAAGTTAACTTGGACCATTTGGTAATGAGCCATTGTCGAAATACGGCTCATCTTACTTCCCTTTAGCAGTGTCCGATTTGGGGACGGGAAGATTGTAGTAAAGAGGCCGGGCTTCTTTGACGTTTACTCTTACCGCCACAATCCAGGCGTTTTGGTAGCCGGCATTTTTCGCTTTTTGCAAATAAACTTCGGCATCTTTGCGATCGGAAAAACTCCCTACTCTGACTTTGTAGTACGGAACTTCATAATCCAGAAATACCGGCTGGTCGAAGACTTCTTCGGCAATTATCCGCTCACGTTTGGCTTCACCAAAAAGTTCGGTGGAATGCAGTTGTATCCGCAAAGCCTGGCTGGCCAAAGTATCCACTTGGGGTTGTATAGTTTTAGTTGGCGGCGTTTGTTTTTCATCTACAGTGTCTTTTACGACATCAGGGGCATCTTCCGAACCAGTTATTGCCCCCTTATGAGGCTGGAGCTTGGGAATTATCCTGGTGTCTTGTGGCAAATCAAGCGGATCCAGTTTGGATGGTATAACTTTTGTCGTTGTCTCTTCTGAAACGGTCTCTTCCCCGTATTTTGCACCCCCGGAACAATTCCAAAAAACCGTAAGAAGCTGAAGGACAAAAATGAGTTTACAAAAACTTGCGTAGTTTTTCATTCTGTTCCACTAATGATAATAGGTTTTTAATATTCCCCGTTTGTGTCTTATGAACCACCAAAGTAACATCTGCAGTCCTAACCACCACTAAATCGGAAACTCCCAGACAGGCTACCAGCCCATCCGTATCATTATACACCGTCATTTCGTAACTTTGAGCGGTAAGCGCCGGACCGATTACCACGTTGTTATCACTGTCATGGTCTTTGTAACGGTCGAGAGCGTTCCAATTGCCGATATCATCCCAGACGATGTCGGCCTTGATAGTCAAAACATTTTTGGCGTTTTCCAGTACAGCCACGTCGATAGAAATGGAGAGAGCCTTTTCATATAATTCATTTTTGGCCTTCTCTTCTCCTTTGCTGCCGATTTTGGACGAGTATTCCTCGAGTAACTTCCCCAGCGCCGGCTGACAGATCTCAATCGCTTTAAGAATTGATTTGGCCGACCAGATAAACATCCCACTGTTCCACAGATAGGCGCCGCTGAAATAGTACTCGTGGGCGACTGCTGCTTTCGGTTTCTCGGTAAATGCGGCCACTTCAAAAATTAAGGTGGAATCAACTTTCTTATAGACATCGCCCAGCCTGATGTAGCCATAGGCTGTTTCCGGTCGAGTGGGAACTATCCCCAGCGTAAATAACTTGTCCTCGACAGCGGCAATTTCAACACCAGCATTTATAAGTTCGCACAATCTTTCCGGAAGTCGAATCAAATGGTCGGCTGACAATACTACCATCACTGCTTGCGGATCTGATTTTAGCAAATGTACCGCCGCCAGACCGATAGCCAGACAGGTGTTTCTCCCTTCCGGCTCGCCATAAATATTGGACTCTTTCATCCCTTTAATCGACTTGACTATTAAGTCCGACATATTCTCCGACGCAACGACTCGAATGTTTTCAGCAGGAATAATAGGGAGCACGCGTTCGATAGTTTCTTCCAGCATCATCTTGTCTGAAATCAGACGAAGAAACTGTTTGGGGCGTTGGGCTGTTGAAAGCGGCCAGAACCGTTCCCCGCGCCCTCCGGCCAGTATTATGCCATAAACTGAATTCTTGTCCATCGCCGTAAGTCCTTGTTAATCAGGGATAATAGCCGAGCGTAGGAATGCAGTCAAGAAAAAGAATGAATAATACTTGTATCAAGTAATTTGAACCATAAAATGACTGGCCAGCCGATTCAGCCCGGGATTAGAAAGCGAATCCGATAATTGAAATTTCATAGCATTTGTACAAAATCTCTCGAAATTCCTTTCACTGCCGAAGAATCTTTTTCGGTTCGGAGAAACGTAGTAATGCACCAGAGCATACATCGGATTTGCGGCAATAACCCTCATTTCCATTTGCTTTAAATCGCAGAACTTTCTCAACCAATCTAAACCAACCAAGGTAACAAAATACCCGTCTTCCCTTTGCTCTTTCATTTTGTAACTCTCTTTCAGGAAGACACAATCGGTGTTGTTAACCACGACGAAAAACTTCCCTTTTGGTTTCATTACTCTAAACGCTTCAAACATTGTCTGCCGTCGCACTTCTTCCGGTAAATGCTCCAACAATCCGAAACAGGTCACGATATCGAACGAGTCATCACCGAAGGGGAGATTATCCGATGATGATTGAACGGTGTTGACGCTAACCGCCAATTTCTCTTTGTGAATTCTCTTTTTCAGCAGCTTTAACATTGCCCCGGAAATATCAACGGCGGTTACTGCCGCTCCAAGTTGAGCCAAGGCCAGCGCTATCCTGCCAATACCACTTCCGATATCCAGCGCTCTCTTCCTTTTTAGACTCTTAGGTAATACCGACTTGAGGCTCTCTTTTTCCCAATGGTCATAGGCCGCGTTCAGTGCCTTTGGAGCATTGTAGGTCAGAACAGCAGATAATGGGTCAGTCGATTCAAGCCGCTTTGACCAGAAGTTCGATGCTTTTGTGCTACTATATTTTGCCATTGCCAAAATTTCCGAAAACTATTTGAATTCTCCTAAATCCAGCCTTGCAAATCAACCAATAAAAACTCACCATATGTCACTGCCCTACAAAAGTTTATGGACAAACAACTAAATCAAATACTTGTGACCCATTTCACTTACCTTTTGGAACCGAAGACCGATGTAATGGTTACAATTTATATACTTTACTTTTTAGTATGGATTTAGTTTATTGGCTGGCTGGAAAAAAGTTATGAGAATATCATCGTTAGAAGAATATGGTTTAAGGTGCCTTTTGGCCTTAGCTACCCAGGGACCGGAGAGTCAGTTGACCATTCCGGAAATAGCTCAAAAGGAAGGGCTGTCGGAGCCGTATGTGGGGAAGCTTCTCTCTCTTTTGAAAAAGGGGAATCTGATAAAATCCGTTCGCGGGCGCAAAGGCGGTTTTACAATTGCCCGCCCTGCCAATGAAATTACTTTGCTTGAGGCAGTCACCACTCTGGGCGGACCGCTAATTGAAAACGATCATTGCACCAAGTTTACTGGAATCCTTCAAAGATGCGTGCATTACGATTGCTGTTCAGTACGCTATGTACTTGGGGGATTAGTGGCCTATATTGGGGAGTTTTTGTCGAAGACGACCTTGGCTGACATTATGAAAGACCACGAAATAAGTAATAAAGAATGGCTGGCGGGAATGTCCCGGGCAATTACTGCACCGGTGAACCCATCTGGCACGAGAGATAAACAACACGGGTTTGAGATTTAAATGCGGTTGTAATAGGAAGGAATGATTCTCGATGTCGAATACAAAGCCGCTTTTTGAATTTAAGAATGTACACGTAGCAGTGGAAGGAAAGGAAGTTGTCAACGGCGTTTCGCTGATCATCAATGCCGGCGAAACTCATGCTGTCATGGGGCCAAACGGCTCCGGCAAATCATCGCTCTCGAACGCGCTGATGGGACACCCGTCATATACGATTACCAATGGCGAGGTTTACCTTGAGGGCAAAAACATTTTAGAAATGGAAGCCGATGAACGCTCTCGCGCCGGTTTATTTTTAGCTTTTCAGTATCCTCTCCCGATACCGGGCGTGACCGTAGCTAATTTCTTACGCACGGCAGTGAAAGCTCATCGCGGCAAAGACGCCGATATGTCTGATTTCCGCAAAAACCTCAAAGCCGAAATGGACAATCTGTCAATTGATCATTCATTCGCCACGCGCTATCTAAATGACGGTTTCTCCGGCGGTGAAAAGAAACGAATAGAAATATTGCAGATGGCAATGTTAAAGCCGAAAATGGCGATGCTCGATGAAACCGATTCGGGACTGGATATCGATGCCCTCAAGACAGTGGCAACGGGTATCAATCGATTTCAAACAGAAAACACCGGCATACTTTTGGTGACGCACTATCAGCGAATGCTGAATTATGTAAAACCTGATTATGTGCACGTAATGGTGCGCGGCCAGTTCGTAAAATCCGGCGGTCCGGAACTGGCTTTGAAACTGGAAGAACTCGGCTACGACTGGGTCGACGAACAATTAAGCGAAAAAGCAGGAGTGTAAATAAAATGTCCGAAGCCATTAGACAACAGAATAAAGAATTGTCCGCTATAGGACAGGATTATGCCGCCAAGTATGGCTTTCATGATCCGGTCGAGTATTTCCATAAAGGCGCCCGAGGCGTCAGCCACGAAGTCGTGGAAATGATTTCCAAAATGAAAAAAGAGCCGCGCTGGATGGCCGAACGCCGCCACGAAGCGCTCGACATCTTCTATGCCAAAAAGATGCCCCAGTGGGGAAATACCAAGCTGCTCAACGAAATCGATTTTGATAATGTCTACTACTACATGAAACCGATTGAGAATCAGCAGAACAACTGGGACGACGTGCCGGAATATATCAAAAAGACTTTCGACCGTCTGGGTATTCCCGAAGCGGAAAAGAAATTTTTGGGCGGAGTCTCGGCGCAATATGAATCAGAAGTGGTTTATCATTCGATGCGCGATGATTTGAAAAAGCAAGGTATCGTGTTTCTCGATATGGACAGCGGCCTTCGTGAATATGAAGACATTGTCAAAAAGTATTGGGGCACGGTCATTCCCTCCAATGACAACAAATTTGCCGCTTTGAATACGGCCGTCTGGTCCGGTGGCTCATTTATCTACGTACCGCCCGGTGTCGATGTGAAAGTTCCACTCCAGGCCTATTTTCGCATCAACGCCGAGAACATGGGTCAGTTTGAACGGACCTTGATTATCGCCGACAAAGGCTCGCGCGTGCACTATATCGAAGGCTGCACGGCACCGGTCTATTCGACTAATTCATTGCATTCGGCAGTTGTAGAATTAATAGCACTTGATGACGCCTATATTCGCTACACTACAATTCAGAACTGGTCGCGCAATATTTATAATCTCGTTACCAAGCGCGCCAGCGCCTACAAGAACGCCACGGTGGAATGGGTCGATGGGAACATCGGCTCACGACTGACCATGAAATATCCGTGCGTCCAGCTATTGGGTGAAGGCGCCAAAGGTGAAATTTTATCTGTGGCGTTCGCCGGAATCGACCAGCATCAGGATGCCGGCGCCAAAGTCATTCATGCCGCTCCACATACTTCATCGAGGATAACTTCAAAATCGATTTCGAAAGAAAACGGCCGCGCTTCGTATCGTGGGTTGGTGAAAGTGCACAAGAATGCTCATGACTGCAAAGTTTCTGTCGAGTGCGATGCACTTTTAATCGGTGAAGACGCCCGTTCGGATACATATCCGACTATGGAAATCGACAATGACCAGGTCAAAGTTGAACACGAAGCCCGTGTCTCCAAAGTGGCCGCAGAACAATTGTTTTATCTGACCAGCCGCGGACTGACGGAAGATGAAGCGAGACTTCTTATCGTAAACGGGTTCATGGAGCCGTTCACGAAAGAGCTGCCGATGGAATACGCAGTCGAGTTGAATCGTTTGATTGAACTTGAGATGGAAGGATCGATAGGTTAACGATGTCATCACAGAAAACCCTGGAACCAGTCGAACAAAGTTTTAAAATCGAAGAGCTTTCGCCGGAACTTCTGACTGGTCCCAGTTGGCTCAACGAAAAACGCCAGTCTTCACAGCAAGCGTTTAATGATACACCCGTCCCCAGGCGAGGCCTTCACTATTGGCGCTATACTGACCCGGTGCAGTTTCTTTTTGACCGCGAGCGTATGACAGAAGGTGAAGTCAGCGCCAATCATAAAAAAGTCGAAGAAGTCGCTCTTAAACAGCTGCAAGAAAATCATACTTCGGGCCTGGTGGTCGATTTAAGCGGCCGCAAAATTAAATTTCACCCGTCCCCTCTCCCCGGAAAAAATGGTTTGGTGGTAACCTCACTTGGCGTGGCCATGAAAGACCACCAGAAACTGGTTGAGCCGCACTTGTATAGTCAGATAAATAATGATTCCGGCAAGTTCGAGGCCATGAATGGTGCGCTCTGGAACGAAGGCATTTTTGTTTATGTGCCGGACAATGCCGTAATCGAAAAGCCTCTGCATATTTTGCACGACGCCGGTGTTGAGAACTCCATGTCATTCCCACGGACGGTCATCATTGTGGGGAAGAATGCGGAGTTTACGCTTATCGATGAATATTCAGGCGGCGGCATGGACCGCGAAAAAGGGGTCACTTACGCCAACGGGGCTGTTGAAATATTTGGATTACAGGACAGCCGGACGCGTTATGTCTTTCTGCAACGGCAGGCTTCGGCGATTACTTCATATTTCACACACCGGGCGCAAATTGAACGAGGCGCCAACATGATGACCATAGCATTGTCATTCGGCGGTTCGGTAACAAAACAAAACTTCGGCGTGACTCTGAACGGCCCCGGCGCAGAAAGCAACATGTACGGGCTTTTGTTTGGTACCGGCCGGCAGCATTTCGATAATCATACCTTGCATAAGCATGCTTCAGGACAGACCCGTTCGAATATCAATTTCAAGGTGGTATTGAGAGACCGGGCTGTTTCAGCCTACACCGGACTTATTCGAATTGAGAACCGCGCTAAAGGGTGCGAGGCCTATCAGGAGAACAGAAATCTTTTGCTTAATGTAGGCGCCCGCGCCGAAACCATTCCGGAGCTGGAGATTCTCAATCAAGACGTTGTCTGCACTCACGGCGCCACCATCGGCCCGATTGACCCGGAGATGGTTTTCTATTTGAAATCCAGAGGACTGACCAAACCGGAAGCTGTGCAGATGGTTGTCAGCGGATTCGTGTCGGACACTTTGAAAATGGTCCCCGAAGATTTGCGGCACCGCATCAGCGATTTTGTCGAACAGCGTCTTGAAAATATCTAGCCGCAATGTCAGGATTCAAAAAAGTGGCCCGAGTTGAAGATATTCCGGTCGGTCAGGTCAAAGGTTTTGAGGTGGGCTTCGATAAAATTGTCGTCTGCAACACAGGAAATGGATTTTACGCCGTGATTGATGAATGTACGCACGAGTCGTGGCCCCTAAGTACCGGCAAATTGAAGGGAAACATTCTTATTTGTCCTCATCACGGAGCGCGATTTGATGTCACCACCGGAGCTGTAACTCATGCTCCGGCGATTGTGCCGGTTCAGACGTATGAAGTGAAAGTGGAAAACGGCGAGATTTTCGTGAAACTTGATTAATATGCACACCCGACCAAAAAGCGGCGAGGCAGCACTCATCGACGAACGGAATTTCGATGTAAACAGAATCAAAGCCGATTTCCCGATACTCTCTCAAAAAGTCAACGGTCACCGGTTAGTCTATCTTGATAACGCCGCCAGTTCGCAAAAGCCGCAAATGGTAATCGATGCGATTGCCAAGTACTACCAAGAGGACAACGCCAATATTCATCGAGGTCTGCACACTTTGGCCGAGCGCGCCACATCGGCGTACGAGCATTCACGTTCAAGAGTAGCTCGGTTTATTGGTGGAGTTGATCGTGAAGAAGTCATCTTTACCAGCGGCACAACTGCGGGCATTAATCTTCTCTCCTATTCACTTGGCGAACAAATCATCAAAGCCGGTGATGAAATACTAATCACCGAAATGGAGCACCACGCTAATCTGGTTCCCTGGGTGATGTTGGCCAAACGGAAGAATGCAGTTCTGAAAAGAATTCCTATTACCAGGGACGGCCGGCTTGATTTGACTAAAGTAAACGGACTTTTGTCCAATCGCACCAGGATTGTTGCCCTATCTCACATGTCCAATGTTTTAGGGACAATTAATCCGGTAACCGAAATTGCAGAAATAGCCCACAAGAAAGGCGCAATCGTCATTGCCGATGGCGCACAAGCTGCTCCTCATATGCCCGTCAACGTTCGAGAACTGGGTGTCGATTTTTATGCCTTCTCTGCCCATAAAATGCTCGGACCAACGGGTCTTGGCATTCTCTATGGAAAACGAGATTTGCTTGAGACTCTCCCCCCTTTCATGACCGGCGGTGAGATGATTCGCGAAGTTTATTTCGATAAAGTCACTTGGAATGAAATCCCTCATAAGTTTGAACCGGGCACTCCCCATATTGCCGGAGCTATCACTTTTGAAACGGCCATCGACTTTCTGGAACAGATTGGAATGGAGAATATTCGTCAGCACGAGATCGAATTGACCGCATACGCCATTCAGAAACTTTCGCAAATAGATGGACTCGAAATTCAGGGGCCACTTGATGCCAGTATCCGCGGTTCTGCCATTTCTTTCACCGACCCGAATATTCATCCGCATGATATCAGCACGTTTCTGGATTCCAAAGGTATCGCTATTAGAGCCGGCCATCACTGCGCCCAGCCGCTCATGCGGGCGCTCGGCAAAGTGGCCACTGCCAGAGCATCACTTTATATCTACAATGATGAAGACGATGTCGATGCATTGGTCGATGCCCTTATAGAAATGAGAAAGTATTTTGGCGTATGAGCCACGAACTCGATTTAATGTATCGGGACGTTATTCTCGATCACTATCGCTCTCCCCGCGGGCGAACGCCCATAGAGAAATCCGACTTCGCTTCCGAGGGGCACAACCCCGCTTGCGGTGATGATATAACTTTGAAAATTGCGCTCAAAGATGGTACGGTCAAAGATGTTTATGCTAATTGCCGAGGCTGCGCTATTTCGACTGCTTCCGGCTCTATTATGGCCGAAATTCTCAAAGGAAAAACTATCGGCGAAGCCAAAGTTCTGGCTGCCAATGTTAAGAAAATGTTAAAAGGCGAAGAATTTGAATTGCCTGATGACGTTGATGATATCGAAGCTCTCGAAGGAGTCAAAAAGTTTCCTGTCAGAATCAAATGCGCACTTCTGGCTTGGATGACACTTCTTGAAGGGATTAAAAACTATCAGAGCGGTCATGCCCAAGAAGTTACCGTCATTTCAACTGAAAGCGGAGATGAATAGAATATGGCTCTGCCCACTAAAGAAGATGTATTGGAAGTACTTAAACCTATCTCCGACCCGGAAATTCGGATCGGTATTGTGGACCTCGGACTGGTGTACGATGTGATTGTCGAAGATGACGCCAAAGTAATCGTGAAAATGACTCTGACTACTCCCGCCTGTCCTTATGGTGATATGCTTTTGGCGATGGTCAATCGCGCTGTCGAAGACATGGAGAATGTCAAAGAAGTCAAAGTAGATTTGGTCTGGGAGCCGCCTTGGGACCCGGTGCAGATGGCGTCGGATACCGCTAAAGATTTATTGGGTATCTGGTAACTGAATTTGTGGGCGGCAGACGTCCTCGCTTGTCCTGAGCGTAGTCGAAGGGTCTGCCCCTTTAAGATAAATGTCAGGTTGTCATTCCCGCGCTTGTCCCGAGCAAGGTCGAGGGGAAGGCGGGAACCCATCTTCTCGAGGTGCATACATAAGGAAAGAAAATGCAAAGGGTGTCCGCGAAATGTCTTCGAACAGTTTTGACCCTTGCTGCTTTGGGTCTTCTCTCAACTTCAGTATTGGCGCACCCCGGATCGGGTATCGCTGTCGACCGGCTCGGCCAGTTATTCTTCCTCGACACCGGCTCGGGACTGTGGAAGCTCGACACACGGGGCAAGCTGACCCACCTTTCGAGACTTCGCTATCATTGGCTGGCACTCGACACCGACAACCGGTTCGCTAATGCAAGGCTTTCGTCGAGCTTGGGGGACATTTCGAAAGCGGGAACTAATCCGACATCGCTTATTTCCAGCGACTATCCCATTACAATTGGAGAGGACGGACATTTTTATTACCCATTCAATTCAAGTGGGAAAGTGCAAATAAAGCGTGTTTTAGCTTCAGGGGAAACTTCAGTGCTGGTAACTCTTCCATTAAGTGCCACTTGGCCGTCGCTTTCGCATGTAAATGGCCTCGCGACCGGACCAGACAGTTCCTTGTATTACACCGAGAATAATGCAATACGCAAGATTTCCAAGGATGGTCGAGTTTCGATTTTTGTGATAGTCGCCGCACTTGTAAATGGACCGTCAATACCGGGAACAGATCAACACCCGTATCTTCGTGGGCTGGCGGTCGATTCCAGTGGAGTCATATACGTGGCTGACAACGGTGATGCCCGAGTGTTGAAAATTACACCCGACGGGAACATTACCACTCTGGTCCAAACTCAAAGTCCGTGGGCGCCTACTGCTGTCGCCCTCTACGGAAGTGACATTTATGTAATTGAATTTTCTCACACGGCCAGTGACAACCGGACTGAATGGATGCCTCGCATCAGAAAGATTACGGCCGACGGGAAGTCCACAATCATTTTAACAGTCGACCAGCTGCCCGGCGCCCGTTGAACAATAATTCAGAAGTTGACACCCGCATTTTTCGCTCAAAAACGCAGGAAAATGGGTTCGTATTGTTATATTTAACATCTTTTTTTTTGAATTTCCCCCTTCAAATAGGACTGTAGAATTAGGTTCGTTTTGCTAACATTACATTTCTGTGTAACAGGACCTGTATTGATTTCGAGCTTAATTCTGGCGGAAAAGCTGAACATATTTGTAGTTTATTACTTAGCATATTGGCATACTCTCTCATTAATTGTGGTTTCAAAGTATTCCACACAAGTTCGATATGGTTCTTGCAACTATGTCCAAAATCATTGAATCGAGAAATGCGCTTAGTCAGTCAGAACAGACCTTTCTCCGCTGGCTGACATGGATAGGTTTTGTACCTGCCATGTTTTCTGTCATCCTCCAAATGAATAGCGTGCACGGGGGATTTTTGACAAATTATCTGGCGGATCTGGCCGGACCAATCTGGTGCTATGGCACGATTCGCCAGAAAAAGACATTGTTTAAGAAAGTTTTATCGAAAGTTTCAACACCGGGATTTGCGGCCATTTTTGTTTTTTTGGTCGGAACTTCGTGGGAAGTGTGCCAGGCAATTGATTTTAGCGGCACGCCGTTGGGTATTACTCGCGGGCGGTTCGACCCATTAGATATAGTTGCGTTTGCAGTGAGTCTGGCGGCATGCTACGCCGCCGACAAGATTTTTGCACACAAAATCAATTTGGCCCAAGAAAGGACGTCATCCCGGACTTGATCCGGATACCAGTCGTTCAGAGTTTCAATTCAAAAATTTGTTAAAACTTTAACTGAACTCACAGCCCCAGCGGCGGGTGGGCGACCCGTTGTTTCTATTTGAATTTAGATTCTATGAACTCAATCAACGTCTTGGTTCTCACAAAGTAGTCTTTCGCACGATTAAGAGTAAGGCCGACATCTTTTCCATGTGCCAACTGTTTTCTATTATTACTAATACTGTCGACTGCATCTTTCAATCTAGGTTCAATCGTTTCTTCTAGGTTCTCTGCAATATTGGGAGCAAATGAACGGATTAATTGGAGGATTTTTTCCAAATTTGGGTTATAAAACGAATCCATTCGTGATGTGATATAAATGACAATTTGTGGCTGTGCCCTCTTATGTGAATACGATTGCACTAAGTCCCGGCACCATTCTTCTAAAAGGCCAGACATCAAAATACACAAATATTTGGCAACTTCTGACTGAAACCAAAGATCAGTTACGCCAGACGCGTGCTTAAACACTTCATTTATTCTAGATTCAATTTTAGGGCGACGGGCATATATCATACAATTGATTCGATGACATTTTTTGCCATCTGAATACGACCTGTAACATTTGTTTGATCAGTCGTACCTACATTGCACTTCTCAAGAAATGCTTGTTCGGTCAAAAGTCTGAGCATTGCATTTTGATATTCCAATTTGTTCTTGATCGGTTTCTTTGAAAGTTTATCGGCTGTTGCAACTAGAATAGCATCAGTAACAGATGCATTTAAAGCACGTTCCGGCCTGAATCCTTGAGGTCCCAAAGTTTCGGAAGCAAGTTCAACGGTTGCAGAGAAGATTTTGCTAAAATTATTTGCATCTTCTTTTGAAATACGTCGAAACTTTCCCATGAAATCACTTAAGAATAATTTCATAGGTCTCTTATAGTTTTTTAGATCAAAATGAAGGGCGAAGAAACGCAAAATGAGTTCCTGATCTTTCATTCGAATACTTTCAGGGCCATAGATTGTGCGCCAGTTGGGATTCTCATTGAGTTTCTTTAACATTGCGGAAAAACTGCCTTCGTAGACACACGTGCGTATTTCTTGTGAACTGAGTGGACTACCAAGGGTATTCAATCGTTCGAAAACAAGATAAATGCTGGATTGGTCTTCTTTTGGAGCCTCTTGATTAATGATAGTGGCATGAATAATTGAATTGTCAAGCATACGCCGATCATCGTCTGCTAGAGTTTTATAAGTAACCCCCTGAAAATCTTTTCTTACTCCCTCCAACTTGAACTCTTTTCCTTGAGTAACACCCTCATAAAAGTCTCTTAAAGTAAAAAGTCTTTGTTGACCATCTATGATGATTAGCCTTTGGGTGTCCGGGTCTTTCGATAGGAATATACCTGGAACTGGCAATCCAAGAAGAAGAGACTCTATGAACTTCGAGCGTTGCATATAAGTCCAGATGAATCCCCTTTGAAACTGGGGCTTTTCAATATCCCCTTCTTTAAATCGTTTGACCAGAGTATCAACCGGGTAATCTGCGCCATAGCTTGAAATTGCATAACGAACTTCTGCAGGTTCTTTTAAATCTTCTTCTTCAGACTGGTCAATCACTTGTTCAAATTCAATTGTTCCAGTTGCATTATCGGCGTCAGATTTTTTCATCGATCCCTCTTAACTAGTTGATTCACAATTATTGAATTCTTTCAACTATCACCTACACCAGCGTATACCCACCATCAACGATTACCGTCTGCCCGGTAATCCAACTGGCTTCCTGCGATGCCAAAAAGCAGACAACATTTGCCATTTCCTGCGGGGTGCCGACACGTTTCCAGGGAGTGCGGGCGCTGACATTACGCAGCATCTCCTCGAAATTCGGGAAGACTTTCAATGAATCAGTAGCGATAAACCCTCCGGAGACACAATTCACCGTGATTTTCTTTTCAGCCAGCTCCACTGCCGCATATTTGACTATGTTTTCTATGGCCGCCTTGGAGACGCCAATCGATGCGTAACCGGGGATGTAACGAATTGAACCCAGTGATGACAATGTCACAATCCGGCTGTTCTCGGGCATCATCGGCACCGCCAATTGCATACATTTCAAAAACGCTTTGGCGTTGGTATCCATCGAAATCTGCCAGGCCTTGTCATCGACTTCGAGCATACTGGAATAAGCGCCGAGTGCCGCGTTGGAGATTAAAATATCGAGCTTGCCGAATCGGGATTTGATTGCCTCGAACATCGGCGGCAGCTGCTCCATATTCCCCATATTGGCGCGATGCAGCATGCACTCCACGCCGTAGCTTTTGATTTTTTCTTCCGCCTGTTTGGCCGATTCTCGGCTGCGGAAATAATTAATGACAATATTGGCGCCGCCTTTGGCCAGTGTTTCGGCTGTCGCCAGCCCGATACCACGCGTGCCGCCGGTGACAAAGGCAACTTTCCCTTTGAAATTCATGAATTCCCTTTCCAACTAAGAATATTTGCGAAAGTTAAATCAGATTCTTGCCGCTCTGCGATTCCAGCTGTTCGGCTAATTCTTCTTTATAGACTGTCTCAAACTTTATTTCATACAGATTATCATAAGCGCTGACCAGCTTGGTGCAGAATTCATTCATATTGATTTCTTTGCCGATTTCTTTTTTGAGCGAAGTTATCACGGTCGAACTTAAACCGCACGGATTGATATTTTGGAAATCTTCCAGATTCGTATTCAAATTTATGGCCGCGCCGTGAAATGTTACCCAGTTTTTGACTGCAATTCCAATCGAGGCAATCTTGCGTTCATCTACCCAAATCCCAGTATGTTCAGCGCCGCGCTTTGCTGAAATGCCGTATTCGAACAGAGTGTCAATAATGCCCTGTTGAATATTGCTCATGAATTGGTGTAGATTTCTGTCACGCCGGGTCAAATCGAAAATGTAATAAATGACCAGTTGCCCGGGGCCGTGGTAGGTGACATCCCCTCCACGCTCGACAAAGACCGCTTTGTCTTTCAGCTTAAGATAGTTTTCTTCTTTGCCGCTTTTGCCGACTGTGATTACCGGCGGATGCTCGAGCATCATCAAAAGATCCCGGGAGAGGCCCTCTCGACGCATTTTGACGAGTTTACGCTGCCAGATGAGGGCTCGTTCGTAATCGATCCGCCCCAGCCACAACACCCAGCCGAATGCTTTTGATGCCACGTCTGACATGCTCAACTAACGCAACTGCAACAGCAGTTTTTTGGTATCAGCCAGATATTCGTGAACTTGATGCAAAAATTGTACTGCGACGTGCCCATCGATCAGGCGATGGTCAAAAGATAAGCCGAACGTAGAAATATCACGAATCACGATTTGTCCACCCACCACCCACGGGCGTTTGACAATAGCGTGCACACCAAGTATGGCCACCTGCGGCTGATTTATTATCGGCGTTGATGCGGTCGCGCCGAACATTCCGGCATTGGTGATGGTCAAAGTGCCGTCGCTGACATCATCGGGGCGTAATTGATTGTTACGAGCTTTGTTGCCAAGTTGATTTATTTCAACAGCCAGTTCGACAATTGTCTTTTTGTCAGCGTCTTTGATGACGGGAACAATCAGTCCTTCGTCGCGGGCGACTGCAATACCGATGTTGTAATAATTCTTGAAAATAATTTCTTTGTCGGTAATCGAGGCGTTGAGTTTGGGATATTCTTTCAATGCCGTCGTGGTCGCTTTGATGATGAACGGCATGAAAGTCAGATTGGCGCCGTAGGTTGCTTTGAAATCATCTTTGACGCTGTTGCGATAGGTTACCAAATCAGTGAAATCGATTTCTTCGAATGTCGTTACGTGCGGCGAAGTATGTTTCGACTTCACCATGTGGTCGGCGATAAGTTTGCGCACGCCTTCAAGAGGCTTGCGAGTTTCCTTTTGGTCGGGAGGAAGCGGCTGGAATCTCGGAATTTGAACTTCTATTCGCGGTCTAGATGGCGCCGATGGCACTGCAGCGGCAGTCTGACCGCCATTGATAGGGCGAGGCGGCGCGGGCATCGGAACCGGACCAGCGGTAAATCCTTTGGACTGCGAGCGTCCTTCAACGGCACGCAGTACATCTTCAACTGTCACAAGACCTTCTTTGCCGGTGGGTGTCACGACTGTCGGGTCGAGTGAGTATTCGCGCATCATCATGCGGACTTTGGGGGACATTTTCCCCTGACCGATTGGCGCGGTGCCTCGTGGAGCTTCGGCAACAGCTGTTGCGGCAGGAGCGTATGAAGGTGTTGGAGTTGATGCACCGACTGCGGCAGTACGTTTGCCTTGAGCCGCATCGACAGATGCTTTACCGGTCTCTGATTTGACAACTTTGGAACTGCCGTCATCGATAATAGCTATACGAGTACCGACCGGTACTACGGTCCCTTCTTTGACCAGAATTTCTTTGACGACACCGGAGACCTCCGATGGAATTTCGATATTGACCTTGTCGGTCATCAGTTCGACCAGCGGCTGATTGAGTTCAACCTTGTCGCCAACTTTAACTTTCCACTCCAGAATCGTGCCCTCGAGCACCGATTCACCCATCTGCGGGACTATTACTTCAACCGCCATATTCTATATCCTCTTTATTTGTGCGCGGCAGACGTCCTCGTCTGCCCGTTATTCCATTTCGAGCCGGAACCCACCATAAATCGTGTGGCACCCGGTTAATATTCGTGGGCGGCAGACGCCCTCGTCTGCCCCTCATTCCAGTCTAGGAAGTAATATAACCCCAGTCGAAATATGGAGTCAAGTTTGAGGATTTGAGCGGATTTGCTAAAAAATCGGCTGTGTTCAGACTTGATATATCTGTATATAATTACCGCAGGTATCATCGAACATCGCCAAAGTCACCGGCCCCATCGGGGTTGGCGGCTTTTTGAACGCTACCCCAAACTTTTTCATTCTGGCGAATTCTTTCTCGATGTCATCCACCTGAAAAGCGGTCAATGGAATCCCCTGCTCAAAAATGGCTTTCTTGAATGTTTTGGCGGCGGGGTTTTCGTCCGGCTCGAGAACCAACTCGGTCCCATTGGGTTCATCGGGAGAGACCACTGTCAACCACCTGAATTGTCCAAATGGTACATCGTTCTTTTTAACAAAGCCAAGGACTTCAGTGTAGAATTTGAGCGCTTTGTCCTGGTCGTCCACATAGACACTGTTCAGTTTTATTTTCATATAAATATCCTTAGTTGGTGGGTGGGCTGTCAGGCCGATTCAATTATAACTTCGCTCTTAATTGAGTTGGAAATAAAGCATTCTTCATGGGCCTTGTGATGAAGCACTGACAGTTCATCCGGTGAAGGGAGCTTTTCGGGAGAAAACTGAATATTTGGGCGGAGGGTAATGCGGGTAATGGCCATTTTCCCCTGCGGGTTTTTTTCCATCACGCCAAAGGCATTATCCACATAGCTTTCAACAACGAATCCTTGTTTGGCGGCAAGGTACAAAAACATCAGCATGTGACAGCTCGAGGCGGCGGCCACCAGAGCTTCCTCGGGGTCAATGGCTTCGACAACTGAAAAAGGAGCGCGCACTGCTAACGGTGAGGCGGAGGCGGGAACTTTAATGCCGCCGTCGAAGGACCACTCGTGCCCTCGGCTGTATTTCATGTCGGTAAAATTAGCCTCGTGCCGGCTCCAGCTTATTTTGGCTTCGTATTTGTGCATTTAGGGCTCTTTTATTGTGGGCGCCTTGGCCTGACGGAAACCCGCTATAAATGGTGGGGCACCCATATCACCACGACACGCCTACCGCTTTGTGGACATAGGTTTCATCAGTAAGCTGATTCAGCATAAAATCAGCCACATCGGAGCGGGAAATGCCGACAGTCCAAATATAGTTGCCAACTTTATCACCGACTTTGTACTTTTTTCTCCCTTTGCGATTGTTCAATGCGCCCGGCCTTACAATTGTCCATTTGAGAGAACTGGCGCGAATGGCAGCTTCCTGCCGACCTTTATCCCAAAAGTAGAATGGGACAATTATCGGGATGGTAAATAGTGTGTAGTAGAGTCCCAACTTGCCAAAACTATCTCCAACTCCCAGCGAGGTTTCGCAGATGAATCGGGCCACGTTGTGACTTTCCATTGCCTTGATAATATTTTTGGTGCCGTCGGAAAGAATTCTGGTTGGGCCGAGCCAGCGCTTGTGTCCCAATGCACAAAGAACTGCGTCCTGTCCTTCAACAGCTCTGCTGACCGACTCATAATCCAGCACATTCCCCTGCATGACTTTGAGATTGGAATCAGAAAATCGGGCACGTTCTGGCTTGCGCACTAACGCAGTCACCGTTTGTCCCCGCTCCAGCGCCTGCTTAACTAATTCCCTGCCCGTCCCGCCGGTGGCGCCGATTATTAGGATTTTCATGGGGTTAATTACCCATCCGTTCCAAAAATCTCTCAATCTGTCTCCGGTGGCGCAGGATGTGGACGATAGCGTGCTCCAAAAGCTGTTCCAAGTCATAGGTCACGCCCCAGCGGACTTTCATCGAGACGGCTTGAATTTGTTCGTCAGTAAACTCCCACTTCCCTTCGAGAGTCTTGGCGGTGTAGGCCAGGAAAGCGTCAATCTTCTTAGCCGCTTCACTGTGCTTAACCGGCACGAGTTCCGGTTTGGCGGATGGCATGCCATGCGCCGCACGGATGTAATCCGCATAGCCATATCCGGCCCGCTCCACGTGGGTCATAATGGTCCGAATGGAGCGGCAGTCATCGTCTTTGGTTTCGGTATCTACGATGCGGTTGAATTGTTCTTCGGAGACGCGTGACAGGACGTTTTTGAGTTCGGCAGCGGCGCGTTCGTACTCATCCATCATGGCACCGACCCCGCCTTTGCGGTAAGTTTTTGTCATATTTTTAGCATAACATATCTCATGCATCCCGTCAATGGCGACAATCTTCTCTGGGCGGCCCGGCTCAATGCGAGAGCAAATCGATAGTGTATGCAATCACAACGACAACAGCCGTGCTGATTAACACGTATGCAACAGCAGAGCGTCTGCCGAATTTGCCCCAGACCACAGTGATTTCGGTGATGTCGGTAGTCACTCCAACCATCAGCATCACAAAAACGACTCCAAGACTGGCGCCCATCGTGTAGAGTTGGCCGGCAAAAACACTGAACCCCTCGGAGCAACATTCGATGATGGCGCTGAGCGGTACCGCGAGAAGGATGGCCCAGGGTGAGTCCGATACTCCAAGGTAGCGCTGCACCACAGTCGTCGGCACGAACGCGGACACAGCCGCCGCAAGCGCCAGCCCGATGGCCAGGTATTTCCCGAGATCGCGGAAATTCTCCCAGGCATGTCGCAAAACGCCGACCAGCCGTTTGTGCCATCCGATAACATGAACTGTGGCGCCGCCCGAGTATCCATCGCCGCTGTTAGAATCGCAGGCGTTGCAGGCTTGAATAGAAGTCGGCATCGGAGAATCGATCTGCTGATGTTTCTCCAAACGAGAGAGTACCAGTCCTGTTAGAAGTGCCGCGATCACTGCGCAGACCATAAGAAGCGCTGTATTTGCCACGCCCAGGAAGTTACTCAACACCAGGAATTGTGGCACCCCGGACCACGGCGTGGCCAGCAAGAAGGTTAGTGCCACTGCAGTACTCGCTCCCTTTTCGCGCAGCGTGACCGCCATCGGAATGGCGCCGCAGGAACAGGTCGATGCGACCAAACCCGAGAGCGCGGCTTTCAAAAGTGAAGCAAGATCGTTTTTGCCGTAGTGTCGGATTATAAACGTGCGGGGAACGAATTCTGACACTACACCTGCCGCAAGAAACCCAAGCAAGAACCAGAGCCAGAGGTCACCAACAAGGGCCACCAGTGCCGCGAAGTATTGCTCAATGTAGGTCATAGGCTGGAATATGATAATTCAATTGACGAGGTTTGGCAAAGCTCGTCATCACGGAGTTGATCCCGGACAGCCGGTCAATATCTGCACCAAGCTATTTATTCAGAGATTATTGGAGCCCACGGGCAGGAACCCGCAATGAATGGGGGTCACCCGCGGGGAGTAATTTGTGGGCGGCAGACGCCCTCGTCTGCCCCTGGGATTGAGGGGAACCCACCGTAAATGGTGAGCCATCCGGCCGAAGTCAGAAATTATTTCAAGCGTTCCTGCGGAGTGAGAGTCACAAATGTGGTCTTGCCTTCGGTCTGGTACTGAATTTTGTCTTCACGCGCCAGCCAGCCGACGGCCTGAAATGCGAGTGCCTCTGTCTCTTTTATCACCTTCGGCAGTGTCGCAAGAGACACCTTGTCTTTTTCGTGTAAGACGCGCCAGATGGCTCCGGCTACATCTCCTACTTGTTGTTTCATATCGACTTTCCCTTTCATTTTGGTTTGAGCTCCTTGCATGGACAAAAAGAACAACAATAAGTTCTGGTTAGCAACTTATTTCTGTGCGCGGCAGACGTCCTTACTTGTCCTGAGCCAGCTTGCCCTGAGCTACGTCGAACGGGTCGAAGGGTCTGCCGCTTAACTCGAAGAGTCAACTTCTTGGCATTGTGTCGTTTTCCCGGACTTGCTGAAAGTCCGCCGTGGCGGTATCCGGGATCCAGTACTTTCTTTAACGAAAACGAGAGTTTTCGTTGTCCCACGCTTGACGTGGGATCCAGTCGTTCAATTGGCCAAAGAAGCTGAATACGAAGTTCTTTTCGTTAAGTGCTTATATTCACCGTCTGGATCCCAGCTGAAGCTGGGAAAACGCAGGGGTTTCGCGGGTTTAGCAGTGGCACGGGAAACTTGAGGTGCCAATTTGGAACCTCAAGATTGATTGCATCTTGATATTTCAGAATGCAATATCAAGTTAAGAATCGCGGGAACCCACCCAGAGGGTAGGCTACCCAGCGGCAGATGAGGTCACCTGCCGTGCACGGAGTATTTGAATGGCTAATTGGTAGACAAAGGGTTATAATGATATTTGTTTTCATTATTCAGATTCTGGGGAAAGAACGAGGTTTAGAGTTTTATCAATATGAGGACTCATTTAATAAAAATCGGAATACTGAGCGCTCTACTGATATTGCAACCGATGAGTTATGCTTATTCACAGAGCGAAAAAACCGATCAAGAACTTCTAGAAGAAAATTTACAAAATGCGGAGAAACTGCGTATTTCATTCCAAAGACTGGATTCACTTTCTATTGATACTTTAATACAGAAAATAAATGGTTATATTGATCTAGGCATTAACATCCATATAGAGTTTCTTTCGCTGACATCTTCTATTGTGGCTGGAATACTTGATTTGGAGGAGGCATACTCAATAATACCAGACACTTTGATATTGGAGGTTTTGAGGTCAGGACGGGGAGAATTTGACAAAACGGGCTCGCGTTTACGGTGGGGAGTATTGAACGGCTGCATAAAGTCACAGATGAAGAAAATTATGAACGCAAAACATAATAAACCAGAGCTAGTGGAATCTTTGCTCGAGTATTATACATTGTATCAAGAAGTATACGAAGTTGATGAAAATACGGCACCATACTACAAATTTCTAGATGAGAAAATCATCGAGTTCAAAGAAAAGAAAGTCAGAATTTCCTCTAGAATTGAACTGTTAATGGATTAATCGAACGAAACTGCGAAAACCAAACAGTTTACGCAGGTGGATTCCCGTCTCTATATTAGCTTTACAGTTTTTATGTCAATTACGTCAAAGAGTTTGGGATATCTTCTTGCTCTCAAGAATATTTGATCTGGAAAAACGTCGCCGCCATCTTTTTGCTTGTAAAGATTCCTCCAAATTATCTCATTAGCAACATTTTCGGTAGAATCTGTCTTATTCGGTCTGTCGCGAAGTACAATTTGCATCGCTTCGTGAAGTGTCAATTTGCCCACAAATTATTTACTCCTCTTTAATGCAATTGATCGATTTCGTGATCTCTTGATCATTTCCATGATGGTATTTATGTCAACTTCTTGCGTAATCCCTTTTGCTACGACAGTGTGACGGGTAGCTGATCTGCTATATGAACTTACATCTTGCCATAAATCTTCAATTCGCGTCCCAGTAAGTAAGTGAAGATTTATAGAGTCTTCCTCGGGCTCAATCCATGCAAGTACATCCCATTCAATCTTGTCTTCGGAAATATGAAAATTCGGTTTCCCAGATTGCCTTGTGACCTTAACAAATATACCTGCGTCTAATACTCTTTGAACCACCAATTGTAAGTATTCCTCAACCTCAACATCCATTTGATCTGCAAATTCTATCAATTGTTTGCGGTATTCACGCTTCTCGAATAATAATCTTCCAATTATGTGGTCCATATTGGCCTAACCAATCTCCAACATCTTCTCCAGCGCCAATCTGGCATCGGAGCGGGTGGGTTCCGGGACGGTGATGGGTTTGAGTTTACTCATTTATTCTTTGAATCCAATTGGCCTCTTTTTTGAAACCGGCGGAGCCATAAGCTGCCTGATTGCATCAAAAACAGATTTAAATTGCGCGTCATATTTCCTTTCGAGTGCATCCAGTTTACGCGACAATTGCGCATGAGAAGCCAGCATTTCTCTCAACTTAACAAAAGTCCGCATGATTTCAATATTTACTTTTACTGCCCGTTTACTTTTAAGAACTCCAGAGAGCATTGCTACGCCTTGTTCGGTGAAGGCTCTTGGGGTATATCTTCTACCTCCCCAAATTGAGGTGCCAAAATGTGATTTCAAGTTGTTCAATTCCTCTTTTGTTACCCTAAACATAAAGTCGCCTGGAAACCGATCCAAGTTTCTGGAAACAGACTGGTTCAACTCTCCGGTTGAAACACCGTAAAGTTGAGCCAAGTCCTTATCCAACATGATATTATGACCTCTTATCCGAAAAATTAGATTCTCAATTTTTGTATTTGGTATTAAATAATTTGATGACATTTATTTGCTTGAATACCCTGCGAGCTAAAATGCTTACTCAATCTTGATATAACAAATTGTTATTTCAAGATATTCAAGTTCTGGAATTCTAACAATCACAATTCTACGGCATTTTCCCAGTGTAGCCAAACTTGAGGTTCCAAATTGGAACCTCAAGATATCTCCAACATCTTCTCCAGCGCTAATCTCGCATCGCTCCGGGTCGGGTCGGGGACGGTGATGGGTTTGATGTCTTTCAGATTCTCCAGCGTGTAGCATAAATCGTTCAAGGTGGTGCGGTACATGTTGGCGCAGACGGGACAGGTCTGACCCGAGAGTTCAAAAATCTTCTTGTCGGGATAGGCGTGCGCCATGCGATTGATAAGATTGATTTCGGTGCCGATAGCGATAACCGAGCCGGCGGGGGCTTCTTTGCAAAAGTTCACGAGGAAACTGGTCGAGCCAACGCCATCGGCCAGCGCCACCACATTGTGCGGCGTTTCCGGATGCACGATAACTTTGGCGCCGGGATATTTGGACCGCACGGCGGCTACGTGTTCCGGGAGAAAGTTAGTATGAACATGACAATGCCCTTTCCACAGGATTATTCTGCTTTTCTCCAATTCATCTTCAGTTAATCCTCCGTCGTCGCGGCTGAAATCCCAGATGACCATCTGTTCAGGTTTAATGCCGTACTTGATGCCGGTGTTGTAGCCGAGATGCTGATCGGGAAAGAAGAAAATCTTCTCGCGCTGTTCGAACGACCATTTAAGCGCGGCGGCGGCGTTCGACGAGGTGCAGATAAGCCCGCCGTTACGGCCGGTAAAGGCTTTGAGTCCGGCGGCGGTGTTCATATAGGAGATAGGCATGATTTTTTTAGCGCCGCCGAATTGCTGCAAATATTCCCAGGCGGCCATGACATCGGATATTTCGGCCATATCGGCCATCGGGCATCCGGCAAGAGGATTGGGGAGATAGACCAGTTTGGAGGCATCTGTAAGTATATCCGCCGACTCGGCCATAAAATGGACTCCGCAGAAGACGATAAACTCGACTTCTTTCTGCGCCGCGGCGATTTTGGAAAGGCCGTAGGAGTCGCCGATATGGTCAGCGCATTCGACTACTTCGAGCCGTTGGTAATGATGCGCCAGAATGGTCAGACGGCTACCGTATTTTTGACGTGCGGCGGTGATACGGGATTTGAGATCTTCCGCAGTGGCCTGGCGGTATTCTTTTGGTAATGAGAAGTACATATATTTTTATTTCTTAATGTATCATGCTTCGACTCCGCTCAGCATGACTTATCGTATCTCCACTCTGCACAACTTATCATATATTCTTAAACCTATGTTCAAGTCACCTTGAGCGGAGTCGAAAGGTGACTCGTGGGCGGCAGACGCCCTCGTCTGCCCCGTTTTCGGGTTGGACATGTCCAGCCCCTACATTCCCATAGCCCCGCTTTAAGGCGGGGTGGGAGACCGGCCCATCTTCTAACGCTGTCGGGCGAGGGTGCCCGACAGTACCCCGGAATGGATTCCAGCTTTCGCTGGAATGACAAACTCTTCTCCCCCTTCCTTTTAGGGAAGGGGGTCGGGGGGTTAGGTTTTCTTTACTTGCTCCCCCGCGTGTGCCTTCTTCATGGCGATCACGTGCTTGTCGGTCGAGTGGCCGGGGGCGACTTTGGCTTTGGGGTCGATAAGATGCTTGGCGTTGTTGACTGCGATAGCCACTTCGCCGCAGCCGAGTGAAATCAGTTTCAGTTTGCCGTCATAGGTCACCATGTCCCCGGCGGCGTAGACGCCATCGATATTGGTGCGCATGTGCGTATCCACCACGATGCCCTCATGGTCAAGCTTCAAGCCCCAGTTCGCAATCGGCCCCAGGTCTATTATAAATCCTACATTTAAAACAATGGCGTCGACTTTAAGTTTCTGCTGTTCGTCCGTTTTTGTTTCGTGAATGACAGCGGTTTCCACTCTGGAATTGCCGCCGATTTCTTTGAGTTCCCAGAAGGGGTGCTTCATAGTAACACGGGAGTTCAGGACTTTGCGGACGGAATCTTCGTGGGCGCTGAAATGACTGTTGCGGTGAATGAGCGTGATAGATTTGGCGATGGGTTCAAGCATGAGAGTGTAATCGAACGCCGAATCTCCCCCGCCGACAATGAGGATGTCTTTGTTTGCAAACCAGTTTTTGTCTTTAATAAAGTAAAAGACGCCGCTTCCTTCGTATTTGGCAAGATTGGGCAGATTTGGTTTACGGGGAGTGTAGGCTCCGAGTCCGGCACAAATAACCACAGTTTTGGTCCAGTGGACTTTTTTATCGGTGGTGAGTTTAAATACGCCATCGACACTTTTTTCTAGATTCATGACTTCTTCATCGAGACACCAGGTGTGCGGATATTCGGAGGCTTGCTCGTACATTTGATTAACCAGATCTTTGGCCGTGATTTTGGGGAAACCGGCCATATCGTAGATATATTTGTCGGGGTACAAAGCAATCAGCCCGCCGCCGACTTCGCCGAGCATGTCAATAACTTTGGATTTCATGAGGCGTAAACCGGCGTAGTACATGCCGTAGAGAGCGACCGGCCCGGCGCCTATAAAAGTAATGTCGTAGACGTCCTTTTCCGAGGTTTCCACTTTTGGATTTGTGTCAATAGGCGTTTTCATTGGAGATTATACAATTCCCTGATTAATTTCGTGAAAGAAGTGAGAAAAATTAAGCGGGAAAGCTTTTGGACTTGTGAGCCGTGGTGCTTTCCGATTCGAGCTTTTCGATTTGGCGGAAAAGGTCATTGATATCTGGGACTGTTTCATAGTCATAGCGTCCAATAAAGCGAATAATGCCGTTTACATCAATTAAGAAAACAGTGCGGTTGGCGAACCCTTTTTCGGAGAGAACGCCGTATTTCTGCGACACTTCACCCTGCGGCCAAAAATCGGACATGAGCGGAAAAGATATGCCGCCCAGCGATGCCGACCAAGCTTTATGGCTGGCCAGAGAATCAACCGAGATTCCCAATACCTGGCAATTGTATCTTAAGAATTTGGCGCTTTTTTCTTCGTAGCCGGGGATTTGCGAAGAGCAGGCAGGAGTCCAGTCGCCGGGGTAAAAAGCCAGCACCACATTCTGGCGTCCCTCGTACCATTTCAGATTTAATTCACCTTCACTGTGAGTTGGCAGAGTAAAATCGGGGGCGCGGTCGCCGACCTTGAGTTCTTTAACGTTGCTTGATGGTTTTTTCATCACGGTACCATCACTTCTGAAGTTTAGAAAGTAATCATGGAAAGTGCCTGTGAATACCCTGTCCTGACAATAAAATAATAGATTTTGAATTTTTGGCAAGTACTTGTTATAAAATGGATAGAGAAATCAGTTCTTAGCCTGGATGAATTCGATCGCCTTGCGGAGCCGTTCCACCGACTTTTCTTTCCCCAGAATGTCCAAAATGTCAAAAAGCCCCGGGCCGACAGTCATGCCGGATACAGCCAGTCGGGTGGGGTGAATCAATTGGCCTCGTTTGATGCCTTTCTCGTCGGCGAGTAGGTTGAGAACCTGCTCGGCGGACTCTTTGTTAAACTGCGGAAGCCCTTCAAATCGCGAAGCCAGCTCTTTCAATAATATAGCATTGTCCGGGGTGAATTGCTTTTGGGCGGCGGTTTCATCGTAGCTTAAATTATCGGTGAAGAAATAGCTCCCCAAAGTGGCGAAATCCAGTAAAGTGCGGACGCGCTCTTTGAGTGAATCGACAATTCGGGCAGATCTTTCGCTCCCTTGGTCGTTGTCTGCTTTGATGGCGTGGAGTGTCATTAGAATTTCACTAAGATTAATATTTTCCGCCTGGGCATAGTGTTCCTGCAATTTGTTTTCATCGAGGTTTTTGATAAACTCTAATATTTCCCGGGCATTTTTCATCATGATATGCTGTTTGTTGAAGGCAATCAGCTTTTCTTCATCGAAGACAGTGTTGGAAGTATTAAAATGCGACGGGTCGAAAATCTGAACTAGTTCATCCGGAGTATAGATCTCCCGTTCCGTTTTGGGTGACCAGCCTAAGAGGCACAAATAATTAAACATCGCTTCGGGCAGGATGCCTTCGCTGGCGTATTCGGCCACATCTTTATCACCGAGCCGTTTGGAGACTTTCTTTTTGTCGGGACGCAAAAGTAATGGCACATGGCCGAATTCCGGCTGTGTCCAATTCAGAGCGCGATAAATATGAATCTGCTTGAAAGTATTGGTGATATGGTCATTGCCGCGGATGACGTGCGAGATTTTCATTTCGTGGTCATCGACCACGACAGCCAGATTGTAAGTGGCGGTGCCATCGGAACGGGCGATGATAAAATCTTCTATTTCGACATTCTGCCTTTTGATTTGTCCCGAGACCATGTCGTTGTAAACGGTTTCACCATCGGGAATTTTGAGGCGAATGGCAAATGTCAGTCCACTGTCGATTTTAGCCTGAATTTCTTTATCTGACAGGTTTAAGCATTTGCGGCCGTACTTGTGCGGCTTTTTTTCGGCGATGGATTTGGCTCTTTCCGTTTCCAGTTCAGCCTGGGTGCAAAAGCAGCGATAGCCGTGTCCGCCGGCCAGAATGATATTGGCATAGTTGCGATAGAGCTCTTTGCGCTGCGACTGATAGATAATTTCTTCATCGCTCTCAATCCCCAGCCATTTTAGAGCAACAATGATGGCATCGACCAACGATGAGTCCGAGCGTTCCACATCGGTATCTTCGATACGAATCAAAAACTTCCCGCCGAAATGCCGCGCATAGAGATAGTTGAAAATGGCTGTGCGGGCGGAACCCACGTGGAGGTAGCCCGATGGTGAGGGAGCGATTCTAACTCTAATTTCAGGACTGCTCATGATTAATAAAAGTGGCTTCGCCACCCTGCTAGCCGCCGACTGTCCTGCTGGGGAATTCATCTTCGCGCGGGTCGTGTGGAGGCTGCGTTGGCGGCGGCTCCGGATGAAACTCGTTTACGGGCGGCGGGGGTGGCGGCGGCATGGGATTTGGCGGCATTTGAGTCTGGGCCTGGATAGGTGTCGGAACCGGCGCTAATTCGACAATCGAATTAAGATTAAATTCCAGCCCGCCGGTGATTTTGGCCACCAGATTATAGATGGCGACTCCGACTACTCCCATCAGTGTATAAACAAACCCTCCCATAAGCGCGAAGAAAAACGGAATCACAACTACTAAAACCCCGATTGGTGCATCCGATGGCGGAAATTCTTCTTGAGGCATGTAGGGGAGGTTCTGCATGACTGCCATAATGAATCCAAATAGAAAAGCGTAAAGAACCCCTATCAGGAATCCAAAGATCATGTTGACAAAGAAGGCCACTTTTATGAACGCCCAGAGGCTGATTGATTTTAGTTCAAATCGCATTGTTTTCTCCGCCGGTTAGAATAAGATTCTCGATTTATAGTATGGGAAGAGACGCTTGTCGTCAACTTTTATGTGTCGGTAAACTTTCAACATTAGTAGTCAGACCTAATAATAAAACGAGCGTCGACTGCCTTGCATTCCCCTTTATTTGAACCGGCAAAGAACGGATTAATGTCCATTTCCGTAAAACAGTCAAAGTCCCTGACCAATTGCGAGACTCGGAGCAGCGTGTCTTCGACAGTAACCAAATCAACCGGCTTGGCACCGCGAAAACCGGTCAAGAGCGGATAAGATTTTAAAGAGCGAATCATTTCTTTGGCGGTCTGGATGGTCAGAGGATTTATCCGGAATGAGACATCTTTCATTATCTCCACATAAATACCGCCTAGGCCAAACATGATGAGCGGACCGAATTGTGGATCGGTGGTCATGCCGATAACAGTTTCCACTCCGCCTTTAATCATTTTCTGAATCGCCACGGAGAATTTATCTCTTTGTTTGAGATTGCCAACGCGCGATCGCAACTTTTTGAATGCATCGCTGACTTCTTTTTCAGTTCGTAAATCAACCAGGACACCGCCCGCTTCGGTCTTATGCAGCATTGTCGGAGTGTTGATTTTCATCACCACCGGAAAGCCAATCTGTTTGGCTGTGGCGACCGCTTCTTCGGGAGAATAGGCGTCCTCGTAACCAACCGAGGGTATGCCGTAAGCTTTAAGAATTTCTATGGCTTCATCACCGATAATGGCTTTTTGTTTTTTCTGGCGAGCTTCATCAACGATTTGCTTCACCCGGGACAAGTCGACCGTGAACTTTTGGATACGCCCTCTGGGCTTTTTGAGCCATTGGTAATAACTGTAGGTTGTAGCCAAGGTCGTGGCTATAGCTTCCGGATACATATAAACTGGGATGTTATTGCTCCGCAAGAATTCGATCGCCTTAGAGCCCTCGCCGACACCCATAAAACAAGCCAACACGGTCTTGTCTGTTTCTTTAACTGATGCCAGAATATTCTCGGCAACTTCCATTTGATTGATTGTTACAGGCGGCACAAAAATAGGCACAATTGAGTCATAGCTTTTGTCATTTTTGACAGCGTCCAGCGTTATCTTGAATTCTCTGGCGCCTGCTCCGGCCACCATGTCCATGGGATTCGAGAATGAAGCTTCCGCTGCTATCGATTTCCTCAATTTTTTAACAGTTGCCGGAGCCAGGGGCGGCATTTCCATTCCATTTTTGATTAAGGCATCGGTGGCCAGAATACCCGGTCCGCCGGCATTGGTCACCACCATTACTCGGTTTCCTTTGGGAATGGGCTGATTCGAAAGCGCCGTGGCCACGTCGAACAACTCCTGTACCGTTTCGACCCGCATTACACCGGTTTGTTCAAATAAAGCATCAACGCCGACATCAAGTCCGCCCAGCGAACCGGTGTGCGAAGATGCCGCTTTGGCGCCGAGAGTTGTACGACCGGATTTCACCGCTACAATTGGTTTATGGCGTGAGAATTCACCGGCAATGCGGGTGAAATTGCGGGGGTTGCCGAAGTTTTCGAGATAGAGCAGAACTATATCCGTGTCAGGGTCGTTGCGGAAATAGTCTAGAATATCGTTCGAGGACAAATCGGCTTTGTTGCCGATTGAGGCTACGATGGAAAAGCCGATATTGAGTTCCCTGGCATGGCTCATAATGGCTTCACCCATGGCGCCTGATTGCGTGATAAACCCGATCCGTCCACGCTTGGGAAAAGTTTTGCCGAAAGTGGCGTTCAAACTTATTTCCGGATGAGTATTGACAACGCCGAAACAATTGGGACCCATCATGCGCATGCCGAATCGGCGAACTTCTTTTAATACTTCCAGTTCGCGCTTTTTTCCCTCGGGGCCGACTTCGGAAAATCCAGCTGAAATTACTACTACTCCCTTGACTCCCTTTTCACCACACTGTCGAACGACATCTTTCACAAATTCTTTGGGGACAATGACAATAGCCAAATCCACCGGATCAGGGACATCCAGAACTGTCGAATAGGCTTTGATGGAATGAATTACGGATGCTTTAGGATTAACCGGAAAAACTTTTCCGTTAAATTCGGCCATGAGGATATTGTGCAGTGTCTCGCGGCCGATGGTTCCTTTGCGGGTGGAGGCGCCGACTACTGCCACTGAAGTTGGCCGGAAAATGCCGTCTAATTGATGCGGCATGATGGTTTAGCCCCCGAGTGACGGACTTCTGAATAAAAAGTTAACACGCTATTCTGCTTAATGCCGACTAATTTCAATTACCGGGCGCAGAATTCGGCTGTTTCACCTTTTTCTTTTTGGGCTCTTTTTCCGAATTTCCGCCGCCATGCCGCAGAGTCGCCTGGGCCGCCGCCAATCGGGCAATAGGTACGCGATACGGAGAACAGGAGACGTAGTTCAGCCCCACAATGTGGCAAAACTCAATGGAACTGGGATCACCGCCGTGTTCACCGCAAATTCCGACTTTCAAATCCGGCTTGGTGGAGCGCCCTTTTTCAAAGCCCATTTTAACCAGCTGCCCCACCCCATTCTGGTCAAGGGAAACAAACGGGTCGGTTTCAAGAATACCGTTATCCAGATAGTACTGCAAAAATTTGGCGGCATCGTCGCGGGAAAAGCCCATTGTCATTTGCGTTAGGTCATTGGTACCGAAACTGAAAAACTGCGCCTCGGTGGCGATTTCATCGGCGGTCAGCGCCGCCCGCGGGATTTCTATCATGGTGCCGACCAGATACCCGACGTTCACTTTTTTATGACGGGCCAATACTTCGCCGGCTATTCGATCCACCACTTCCTTCTGGTTTTTGAATTCATTGATATGACCTACCAGCGGAATCATGATTTCGGGATGCACTTCTTTATTGTCTTTGGCCACGTCGCAGGCGGCTTCCATAATTGCCCGCACCTGCATTTCGGTGATTTCCGGAAAGACAATACCAAGCCGGCAGCCGCGATGACCGAGCATGGGGTTTATTTCAACCAGTTCATCGATTCTTTTTAGAATCTTGGTTAATTCTTCGAAATCTTCTTCGAAACGGTCAGATTTTTTGTCCAATTCTTCGAGTTTCTTCTGAATTGTTTCTTTGCGCGGCAAAAACTCGTGCAGCGGCGGATCCAGCGTGCGAATGGTGACCGGCCGACCGTTCATCACTTGAAAGATTTCCTTGAAATCTTTTTTCTGCATGGGTAAAAGCTTGTCCAGGGCTGCCTGGCGTTCTTCGGGGGTGTCGGCAATAATCATCTTCTGCACGGTGGGAATGCGGTCTTCGGCAAAAAACATGTGCTCCGTTCGGCATAAGCCGATCCCTTCGGCTCCAAACTTAATGGCCTGTTCGGCATCGCGGGGTGTATCGGCATTGGTACGCACCCGCAGTGTGCGCACTTCATCGGCCCAACTCATGAACTCGGCAAACTCCTGTGACAATTCCGGCTCGACTGTCGGCACTTCGCCGATAATTACTTCCCCGGTGGAACCGTTGAGAGTGATTACATCACCTTCCTTGATAGTCAGCTTGCCGACTTGAAATCGTTTTTTGTCGACATAAACACGAATAGATTCCGCGCCGCACACGCAGCATTTCCCCATACCTCGGGCAACTACGGCGGCGTGCGATGTCATCCCGCCGCGGGAGGTGAGAATACCCACCGCAACATTCATCCCTTCGATATCATCCGGATTGGTTTCTTCGCGAACCAGAATAACTTTATTTCTTTTGCCGTGTTTGACGGCCTCTTCAGAAGTGAAATAAACTTTCCCCGATGCCGCACCCGGCGATGCCGCCAGTCCGCGCGCGACTACTTGATATTCTGCTTTGGGATCGATAGTCGGGTGCAAAAGCTGGTCGAGGTCGGTGGGTCGGATACGAAGCAGTGCCTCATCTTTTGAGATTAGCTTTTCTTTGACCATGTCCACGGCAATCCTGATTCCGGCCTGGGTGTTGCGTTTGCCGGACCGGGTTTGGAGCATGTACAGCTTTCCTTCTTCAACCGTGAACTCGAAATCTTGCATCTCGCGGTAATGCTTTTCCAGCCGTTCGGCAATTTCACTTAGCTGTTTATGAATTGCCGGCATCTCTTTTTTCAGTTCGCTTAAAGGCTGCGGTGTGCGAGTGCCGGCGACTACATCTTCTCCTTGCGCATTTACCAGAAACTCTCCGTAGAGTTCTTTCTTTCCGGTGCCGGGGTTACGGGTAAAGCCCACGCCCGTGCAAGATTTGTCGCCCATATTGCCGAATACCATCGCCTGCACATTAACGGCCGTTCCGGGCAGAGGCGGAATGTGATTTATTCTCCGATAACTGATAGCTCTGGGATTATTCCAACTACGAAAAATGGCATCACGGGCCATGCGCAGCTGCTTCCAGGGATTGTTGGGAAATAATTCTCCGGTGTTGCGGGTGATAATACTCTTGTATTTTTTAATAATATCTTTTAAATCGTTTTCCTGAAGAGAGCTGTCTTGCCGGATGCGGCGCTCTACTTTTTTCTTTTGAATAACTTCGTCGAATGATTCCTTGTCGATACCCATCACAATTTCGCCGAACATTTCCATAAAGCGGCGATAATTGTCCAGCGCGAAGCGCATATTGCCAGACTTTTCTCCAATGCCAATGACGGATTCATCGTTAATGCCTAGATTCAGAATAGTGTCCATCATGCCTGGCATGGAGTGTTTGGCGCCGGAACGTACTGAAAGCAAAAGCGGATCGCCTTCATTTCCGAATTTCTTGCCAACCGATTTTTCGATTAGACCAACAAAGTTTTCCAGTTCCTGGTCAATCGATTTGGGGACTTCCATACCGTTATCATAAAAAAGCTTACAAACATCGGTTGACATCGTGAATCCCGGCGGTACGGCGATGCCGGCTGATACCATTTCGGCCAGATTGGCGCCTTTGCCGCCCAAAATATCTTTCATTTGGGCATTACCGTCGGCCCTACCAGGTCCAAAATAGTAGTAGTAACTTGCTGGCTTATCTATGGTTATGACGGGTCTCTCGGTCTTTTTTTCACGAGCGCGCTTGATTCGCACCGATTTAGGCTCTGATTCTGCGGATTCTGACTTTCTGGGCCGGCCTCTTTTCTTAGGGGCCGCTTTAACAGTGGGCATATTTCGTTTTTTCTCCTGTTTTCATTAAGAATTGGGGTAGAAAAGTATCAAAAAATCGTCGCTTAGGCAAACTAAAAGGCGATAGTGAATTAAGAAATTCTCCATCGCCTTTTCCGTTCAGTTGAATAGTTGTGCAATTACATAGTGAAGAATCGTTCTCCGTTGATAATCTTTTCAAGCATGCGCAGCGTTTTCTCGACAGGAGAATGCATCAGGTCATTGGTGTTAAATGTCGTGCGAATCACTTCCCGGGGTGCGTCAGAGCCCTTCCCCCGGCCAATACGGGCCTTTTTCTTGTGGGTTAGATTGTACTGCCTTTGGTATTCCTTGGCCTTTTCCTTGTGCATCTGGTAGTAGCGTCTCTGGTACTCACGCCTGGCTTCTGCGTTTGAGAGGTTACCATTGATGACGATTTTACGTTTTTTCTTCGGTCTTGCTTCTTCAACGGATGTGACTGGTTCGGGTTCCATGCTCCGAGCCATTCCCTACCTCGCTTTCCCTGTGGAATTGCTACCCTCATGTTCCTCTAATGGTTCAGCCTTCACGGGCTGAATGGTTCCTCCGGGAGAGACTGTAGGAAATCTCTTCCTGTCTGTCAAGTGATTTTTCGCTAAATTCAAGAGATTTAATCTCTTAACTTACAGGAAATAATAGACCTACTTTATTTAAAATTTGTTAGGTTTTGTAACCTCCCGTGTGATAATGTTTTACAAAGATTGTGGTCAGACAGCTTAACCTATTGACAATCAACATCAAAGGAGATGAATAATACCGCTGGACTCTGGCAGCTCTTTTTGAATTCTCAAGTGGACAAGGACATTTGCTTTTTGACCTTCGCATAAAAGAAAATCTGCCTTTTGGAATAATCGCAGTAATCTATTTCTCTCTACAATAGAGGCTCAATTTTGACAATCAACAAAAAAATGAAAAAGATTTGATTTTTTTTAATACCAAAACGACCTGAAAACTAGACTTGAATAAAGATGCCTAAGCAGATTTCACAGATGAGGCGTTTTTGTTTTTCAGATACTTCAGGAATTCACTGATGGCATATATTAAAAAGACCAGTATAATCAACCAGAACAAGACCAGATAGCCGGGGCTGAAATTCTCATTGGTGAAATCAAAACTGTTTCGTTTCCAATTCTTATCCAGGAATTGAATGCGATTGATCAAAAGCGAGATTCGCGCCATCACGGTGAATCCAAACGAGGCCCCGAAGCCGATCATTAAAGTCCATATCCCCAGCTTGGCCGCACTGCCGAATACACCGGTATGTGCTTTCGAGAAATAAAAATATATCAATGCTGAAACAGTCCCGACAAAAATTATGATGTCTGAATAGCCTGCACCCATATCCAGCCAGCCGCTGCCAAAAAAACTTTGCCAGTTAATTGGCTCCATCATGGAATAAAGTTGTCTATTGACTCGATTGGCCATTTCCAGCGGGACCGCTAACCCGGTGGCGATGCCGATGTAAAAGGCCACCGGCCAGCGCGACACCCACGACCATTTGCGGGAGAAGCGGGTGAACATCATGATTCCGAGAATGGCCGGAAAGATGTACCACCACTTGGCTGAATCCAGCCACAGAAAATAAAAATGTCCGTCGGCCAGTCTTCCATACAGGTTCGTGACCAATCCATTGTGCCAGAGAATTATGACGAAATATCCCGCTGATACGCCTACGAAAAGGTGCTCGGCGAATTTGTACATGGGGTTGTCTTTATATAGAAATGAAAAGACCGAGAGTGTCAGGAAAGCCGCTAATGATGTCCAGAGAAATTGTCCAAGTTCCATATTCTACTTAGCTCTGCACTTTCTTACGGTTTTTGCGGCCGGCGAAATGCCCGATGTTGCCCATCAGAATAAACAGAATGATTACCAAATGAGCCGGCAGCTGCACTCTCATGCCGTCTTTGGCCAATCCCGGATTGTCGGTCATGTCTTCATACTGCGCCGCTCCCAAAAGTCCCCCCATAATTCCCATCACCTGACCCGACTGCAAAAATGGATAATACTGCGCGGTCATGACACCGGTCAGTCCCAGTGCTAATGGAAAGTCAAATTTCCCCTGCCCGTAAGAAATCCAGGCATCGGTAATATTTCCGCCTGAAACATCGACCAGAATGGCGATATCATCATAGTTGTGAACTTTTTTCATTAAAGGAAGCGAATCAAGCGGCGTGCCGTAATAATCCGATGGAAAGGGGGTGCGAAAATCCTGACCCATCGCCGTGATTACCAGGGCGTAATAAGGTTTATATCCCAAAAAACAATAATCGACTCCATTGACCAATTCTCTTCCCTTATACTCAACCCCGTTATAAGTTTTGTCCACTCTCAAGGAATCAGCCAGATCATGAATGGCCTGGTCGGCCATACCCGGTCCATTTTGCGAAAGCGCCGTAAAAACAACTCTTAATTTTTTCCTGAAAGCGTGCTCCATTATGGCATAGGTCATCGGGTGAAGTTCCGCCTGATTGGACGGGTCATAGTCGATGGCCACAAAAATGACCTCGCCGGGCGGGAGTGAATCGATAAAATTGTAAATGGCGCTGGTCTCTTTTTCGACAATGGTCGGGACAGTGAAATCCGAATAATAGGCCAACAGACAAACAGCCAAGAGGAATAGATATATCCAACGACGATCTAATTTCATGAAGCGTTCGAAAATATTCATTTCGACAATTTATCCTTTACCCATATAGCCGCGCTCGATGCCGAGAATGACTTTTAAGGCCGTGGCAACCATTCCCAGTCCAATGCCGATTACAATGGCTCTTTGAGCAGCGAGATTCGGTACATTCATCACCCAGGTCGAAGTTTTGGAAATTAAATCACCCCAGGGGCCGGGTGTGAAGCGGAGCATTACGATTAACGCCGCAATCAACAATAGCGATGCCAAAAGATTTCTGGCTCGGAAAGCCCGGTATGATGCTGATGAAATGAAGAATGCCAAAAGAGCAAACATGGTGGACTGCAGCGGCACCATAATGTTACTGAAAAAGTTTTTAAACATCGTGTTTTCGAGACCTTCGGGCGTGTAAAAATGGAACTCCCAGGATTTATCAAAAATGGCGATGAGTGTAAATACCAAACCCAATCCGATTCCTGCAAAAAACTTTTCTTTCGACCTGGTAGCTCCGGCGCCAAAACCGAGAATTCCCTGCACTAAAAGCCATAGCGCAATCAAAAGTACAATCAATGACGCAAAATAAGTCCACCACGAACTTGAAACATTCGAGGTGAACCCAAAGAATATCATGGCCACCAGTCCGACCAGCGTGACGAAAGCGTATTCCCAATTGGGCTTGCGTTTGTTAATCTTATCAATGGAGACGCTAATCAGCGACCAGATGCCCAAGGCCAAAGCAAATATGCCTATAATAATTGTCCAGTCATTTAGAAAATCTTTGGCTCTTTCGGAATTCTCGTGAGGCACAAAATTCTGCACCACCATGAAAGTGCCAAACAGAAATACAAAGAGAAGCGGCAGTTGTCTTTTCATAGTTCTTTCAACTAATCAATTACTTTGAACAATTCTTTGAAATTGGCCAGCCAGGCCATCCCCAGATCTCCTGCGAAATTAACCGCCAGAATTCCAAATAAGGCCAAAACTAATACTGCGGCTTTAGCATAATCTTGTGCTTTGAGTGAGCCCAAAAGAAGGGGCTCACGCCCCAGATAGGCCGATGCCGCAAATAATTCTTCACCGATTAAAGTATAGTCACACGCCACAACGAAAAATGGAATTTGAGCGATTTCATCAGTACCTGCAATCTGAATTGAGCCGGAAACTACGCCCGTTTCAGCCAGCATCAGAGATTCGGCGAAGAATTTCCCCATGTAAATGTTAGTGGCCGGAAGTTCCCGAAGCATAATGCCATTAACGGCGCCGACATAGGCAAATTGTGCGTTGGTAATAAAGTGAACGGCATCCTCTTTGTAGTCATTGGGGCGGCCAGCATCCATATAAGCGGTCTTGACTACATCCTGCGCTACTGCCATTACAATCGGGTCATAGCATGGCACTATCAAGGACGTTTGGTACTCGGCAACGCGTTTGGCCACGCGGCTAAGTATTGTAAACGATGCAATGGTGGCAATATCAGAAGCGGTGCCCAATCCAAAGACGTATAGTATCGGTCGGCCCATTTCGGTGGCTCGGCCGATGGCGTCATCGACAGCTTCGATTCCCGCCAGGGGACGAACATATAGCTCTTTTCCTTTTTTAGCGGCAGAGACAAACATTACTGTAAGAACTGTAAAAATTATTACCGCCCAAAGAACCGGATAAAGACCTTTATTGAACCATTGGCCATAACTATGAACCGGGCCGGTACCTTCCGAAGATGAAAAAACCGCCGGGTCCGCGGTCAGGGCATCAACTCGAAAATAAAAGTTGGTATCATCAGGAATGAATCCCGTCGTTCCGGCTTCAATGGAACTGGAGTTTTCAAAAGTTTTGGAGCCCAACGGCACTATCCCGACAGTATCAAACGGACCTTCGGGGGAATTTGAACGCATAATGCGATAGCCTATTACGCTATTCGCACCGCCGCCGTCATCAGTTGACGGTTTCCAGTTAACTGTAATGGAATGGCCGTGATCGCTATCGGTGTCGGACGCGGTCAAGCCGGTAACAGGAGCGGGCGGGTGCACCACGGCAGTAGCATCGACGGGTACTTGTGCTGCGATTGTTGAATAGATGACAACTAATGCAATTAAATAGAATACCCCGAGATATTTTTTCATTTTGAGAACACTAAACATCAATTAATTATTCTCAACCAATCACCCAATAGAAAATCCATCCGGCCGATCAAAAGTGACATACGACTCATGACCGTATATCCAAACGAAGCGCCGAAAGTGACCATCAGAAACCAAATGCCGACTTTGGCGGCGGCGCCGAATGCTCCTTTGTGTTCTTTCGAGAAGAAAAAGTATATCAATCCCGTAACGACGCCAACTAAAATAACGTAGGTTCCCAGAACTTCAGCCCAACTGGAGCCGGCCAGGTCGCTTTTCTGGGCGACATCGGAAATAGTCGAGGCAACTTGATTCATGCCATTGGTTACGAAATAAGTCATCATGTAAAGTCCGGCGGTGGCACCTACGATAAAGGCCAGCGGCCAACGCGCAATCCAACTGGTCTTGCTGTAGAGACGACTTAAAAAGAGAAGTCCGAGCACAGCTCCGCCGTAGAGCATCAGGTCTTTTTCAGCAGCGACCACCGCACCCAGCCAGAATTTTTTGTAGATGCTGTCAAAAAAGTAAACTATGGCATAATATCCAGCCGAAACTCCTATAAAGATCGCTTCAGTAACTTTGTAAACAGGATTATCCTTATAGAGAAACGAAAAGATGCCCAGTGTCAGTATGGCGCCAATCCAGATGCCGAGTAGTTCCATAAATTATTGCCTAATTATTACCTTCGGGATTTTTCTTTTTCCGGCCAAGTACAAAGAATGCCACATTCCCGATTATGACAAAAGCCATCACCGTGGCATGGCCAAACATTTGGGCCAAAATAAAGGTACTGGCTTTACCTTTTTCGGCGAGGACCTTCTCAAATTCGGCTGCCCCGCTCATGCCGCCCAATAATCCCACCAATTGTCCGGAACTTAAATACGGATAAACTTCTGTGGCCTGAACGGCGGTCGTACCTGCGCCGAGATCGGATTTGTATCGATCAACACCAATTTGCACCCATTCCCTGGTTCCGGGATAGCCGGCGCCGAAATTCATGATGAAGTCAATGTTGCTGAAATTAACGACATTTTTCAAAATAGGAATGGAATCATAGGGAATCAGCCGTGTATCTCGAGGGAACATGCGCTTAAATCCATCGCCCATGGACAAAATTACAAACTCATTCCCGGACTGAAATCCGAGGTTAACCCAATCAATGCCTTCTTCGTGCGGTTTAACCGCGACTAACGAATCCCTAAAGGCTTCTTGCAGGGCCATGTTGGCTTGTTGCGGACCCTGGGGCCACAGTCCCATGATTATCAGTTTTAGATCGTGCTTGAAAGCATATTTCACAAACGCCACTGCCATCGGCTGCAATTCCGGGGCAGAGGGAGGGTCAAAATCAAAGGCGCAAAGAACTTTTGAACCGGGAGGCAGTTTTACAATGTGCTCATATAGTTTTTGGACGTCCGTGGTGATTGGAAGAGGCGGCGTTACCTTCATCATTAGCGGGAGCATGACGGCCAGGCCAATATAGGCAAAAACGATTCGTCGCTCAACCGGTCGTCCGTCAATTGTGCGATAAAGAACGTAAATGAGCGAAGCACCCATTAGACTAAGAATAATTATGGCTAATGTATTCAGCATCAGTTGCCGCCTCCAACGTGCGATCTTTCGATTCCAAGAATCACCCGCAGCGAACTGGACATGATTCCCAAAGCAATTCCGATAAGAATTGCCCGCTGACCGGCGGAGTTGGGATAATTCATAATCCAGTTAGCCAGGTTGCTGAAAATTGGGGTTTCGGTAAAGATGGACGAAATGCGGTCAAGGAGTGGAACACGTCCGCCCATAACCAAAAAACCTGAAATTAAAAGCAAGGTGGCTTGAATGTTGCGAGCGCGGAAAGCACGATACGACGCCGAGCCGACAAAAAAGGCCAACATCGAAAACATCGTAGATGTCAAAGCTGTGTAAATGTTTTGGTAGACCCAGTCAAAACCGGTTCCGGTATCGGAATACGTGTATTGAGGTGTGGCATTTATGCCGCTGAAGCCGCTGTAGAATCCGACTATCAAAGTGCCAAATAACGATGCGATGATTAAATAAGAATATGGCCAGCCTTCAGATTTGCGAAAAATCTTTTCCAGCGAAACTTTGAGAAGATTGAGTACACCCAGCCAAATGGCGAATGCCTGGACAATAGAGACCCAGTCGCCGAATATAGACTCGGCTCTACCGAAGGGAGTATGCGGAATGAAATAGCTGATGGCAAAGACCAACCCGGCAATAGATGTTATTAGAACGGGAACTTCTCTTCTCATTTTCCTAACGCTATTCTACTTTTAAAACCTGGCTTAAGTCGTACAGATTTGCAGCTGCCAGAATGGCCCCTACAATTAAGGCAATTAAAAAGATGGCCTTGCCGACATCCTGACCTTTTAATGAGCCCAGCTGCCGCGGTTCACGAGACAGGTAAGCCGAGGCCGCAAAAAGCTCTTCACCTAACAACGTGTAATCACAGGCCGAAACAAAAAATGGAAGCTGGGTTTGTTGGGCAGTGCCGGCGATTTGTATGGCGCCGGTGGCATTCCCCGTTTCGGACAATATGAGCGATTCTGCAAAGAACGCCCCCATATAAAAGATGGTGGCGGGTTTCTCTCGCACTACCATACCGCCAACCGCGGCGGCATAACCGAATTGATCTTCAGTCAAATAGCGGACTTGGTCTTCGCGGAACGAGTCGGGACGGCCGGCTTTGGTGTAAGCCTCTTTCATTGATTCACGAGCGGTGACCATCACCATTGCTTTCGAGACGGGAACTTCGAGCCGGGTGTCATATTGCGCGGCAAGTTCCGCGACTCTGCCTAAAATGGCGATACCCGCAATAGTTTGGACGTCGTTCATGTCCTGAATGCCGGGGACGAAAAAGATTTTCTTTCCCATTTCAGTGGCGCGCCCGACGGCTTCATCAACGGCATCAATTCCGGCAATTTTGCGAACGTAAATCTTTGCACCCTTCTTGGCTTGCTGGATGTAGTAGATAATTGCCCCAACCACAAAACCGAGAAACAATAGAACCCATTTTCTATCTGTATTAAACCATTGTCCGAATGAGCGTACCGGGCCGACCGGTGTTGATGTTGAAATTATTCTGGCTTTTGCGCCGGCGGCATCGAGATATTCATAGTAAGCATCGACTTTATAAAAATATTCTTTTTCATCGTCGGTTTGGTTGTCGCTGTATTGAAGAATTCCCCGGGTGGCGTCGCCGACGGTTTCAAACGGTCCCGATGCTGATTCGGACCGAGTGACCAGGTATCCAGTCACTTGGCCGTTGCCGTCATCATCGGGAGAGAGTTCCCACGTTACCATGACTGCTCCGCCGCGGTCGTTGGAAAGGTCTTTGACCGCCACATTTACAGGAGGCTGTAGGGCCGCTGGGATGGAGCCAAACTGGTTTTCGGGATGTTTCGTCGGAACAGTTTGTGAGAAAGTGACAGAGCAGTTGAGAAAGCAAGCTGCAAGTAGAAAGAGAATAAGCTGTTTGATACTT
>Ga0184627_10000027_pt1 | contig 92633 bp, 86 predicted proteins | sample PLM3_127_b1_FD_133150 | JGI IMG/M metagenome (GOLD analysis project Ga0184627, IMG submission 133150) | Groundwater sediment microbial communities from an aquifer in East River, Colorado, USA - PLM3_127_b1 | ecosystem: Environmental > Terrestrial > Soil > Riparian zone | place: USA: East River... | reverse complement strand
GACTGGGCGCGTCCGTCCAGGGAATGGCTGGTCGTGGTGGTCACCCGGGGAACTCCTCCCCGCCCTCTCAGCTCAATGATTCAGCAGCTCGATCTGCCTCACTGAAGGTTGACACAGAGGGCGTGGATCGGGCTGCACCAGCCGACCGAGGCGGAGTTCGACTCGGTCCGGCGCGAGTTCAACCTGCACCCACTGGCCGTCGAGGACGCCATCCAGGCCCACCAGCGGCCCAAGCTCGAGGTCTACGACGACTCGCTGCTGGTGGTGCTCAGGCCGGGCCGCTACGTCGACCACGACGAGGTCCTCGACTTCGGCGAGATCCTGCTGTTCGTCGGCGACGGCTTCGTGGTCGCGGTGCGGCACGGCCTGACCAAGGCCCTGGCCCAGGTGAGGGCCAGGTTCGAGGCCCGCCCGGAGCTGCTGCGCTGCGGGCCGAGCGGGGTGATGTACGCGATCCTCGACCACGTCGTGGACAACTACGTCCCGGCCGTGGAAGGCATCGACCAGGACATCCGCGAGATCGAGCACCAGGTCTTCTCCGGCCAGGGCGGCTCGGCCGAGCGGATCTACAAGCTGCAGCGCGAGGTGCTCGAGTTCTACCGGGCGACCGCGCCGCTGCTCGACCCCCTGGGGCGGCTGGCCAGCGGCCGCCTCCCCAACGTCGACCCCGAGATGCGGGAGTACTTCCGCGACGTCTACGACCACGCGATGCGGGTCGTCGAGCAGGTCGACGGGTTCCAGCGCCTGCTCAACAACGCGCTCGAGGCCAACGCCACCCAGGTGACCCTGCGCCAGAACGAGGATGTCCGCAAGATCTCGGCCTGGGTGGCGATCATCGCGGTGCCCACGATGATCGCCGGGATCTACGGCATGAACTTCGACCACATGCCCGAGCTGACCTCGACGTTGGGCTACCCGGTCGTCCTCGGCGTGATGGTGGCGGCCTGCGCGGTGCTGTACCGGATGTTCCGCCGCAGCGGCTGGCTCTAGCGGCGGCCCCGGGTCACTGGACGGTGACCGCGCAGCTCGACAGGCCCCGCTTCTCGAGATAGCGCTGGTGGTACTCCTCGGCCAGGTAGAACTGGGAGGTCGGGGTGATCTCGGTCACGACCGGCCGGCGGAAGCGCGGCTGGGCCTGCTCCTTGCTCTCCTTGGCGGCCAGCTCCTGCTCGGGGCTGTGGAAGAAGACCGCCGACCGGTACTGCTCGCCGACGTCGGGTCCCTGCCGGTTGAGGGTGGTCGGGTCGTGCAGCTTCCAGAAGGCGTCCAGGAGCTGCTCGTAGGAGACCTGCTCGGGGTCGAAGTCGACCTGCACGACCTCGGCGTGCCCGGTCCGGCCGGTGCACACGTCCTTGTAGCTCGGGTTCACCATCGTCCCGCCGAGGTAGCCGGCCTTGGTCGCCACCACCCCCGGGATCTGCCGGAACGCCGCCTCCACCCCCCAGAAGCAGCCCGCCCCGAACGTCGCCCGCTCCACCGCCACGCTGTCGCCTCCTCGGTCGTCCCCCCCGGCACGCTCCAGTGTGCCCCACAGTGCAACCAGCTGCGGCGCCACGCGCATTCCGGCCAGGACGCCCGCGACGCCAGCCGTCAACTCCGGGAGGCGTGAGAAGGGGGATCCGTGGTATCCAAGGTGGCATGCCTCTTGCTTCCAGAGCTGGTCCCGTCGTGTCCGGCGACGGCGTCACCTTCCAGCTCCGCAGCGCCAGCCCCGACCTGGCCGCGGCCTGGCTGTTCCAGGAGGTCGCCATGCCCCGCGGCGGCTGGAGCCTCGAGCCCGACGGCAACGGCGGGCCGTGGCGGCTGCGCTTCCCGCGCCCGGCCGTCGACCGGATGGAGTACCTGATCGAGTTGCTCCACGGCGACGGGCGCAGCGAGCTGGTGTGCGACCCCGCCAACCCGCTGCGTGCCCCCGGCCCGTTCGGCGACAAGTCGGTCATCGAGTTTCCCGAGTACCGGCCGCCGGGCTGGGTGGTCCCGGCCGGCGCGCCGGCCGGGACCACCACCGACCTCGAGATCGACGTCCCCTCCCTGAGCGGGCGGGTGCGGGCCGCGCTCTGGACCAGCCCTGGTGGACAGCGCGATGCGCGGCTGCCCCTGCTGGTCGCCCACGGCGGCATCGGGTATGCGCAGTACTCGAGCCTCACCCTGATGCTCGACCGGCTCTCCCACCGCGGCGCGCTGCCGCCGATGCGGGCTGCCCTGCTCCACCCGATGCGGCGCGACGAGCACTACTCGGCCTCCGAGGCCTACGCCGAGGCGCTCGCCGCTGAGGTGCTGCCGTTCCTGGCCACGGTGGCGCCGGCGCCACCGGGCCGCCGCTTCCGGGTCGGGATGGGCGCCAGCCTCGGCGCGCTCACCATGCTGCACGCCCACCGCCAGCGCCCGGCGACCTTCGGCGGGCTGTTCCTGCAGTCGGGCAGCTTCTTCCACCACCGCTACGACCACCACGACATCGGCTTCGAGCACTTCCAGCGCATCCGCCGGTTCATGGACCGCGTCCACGCCGACCGGGAGTGGGGCCACCCGATCCCGGTCGTGCTGACCTGCGGCGGTGTCGAGCTGAACCTGCCCAACAACCGGGCCACCAGCCTGGTGCTGCGCCGCCAAGGCTACCCGGTGCGCTTCGCCGCCAGCCACGACGCGCACAACTGGACCGCCTGGCGGGATATGTTCGACCCGCACCTGGTGAGCCTGCTGAAGGAGCTGTGGGGATGAGGCGCGACGACTGGGCGGTCGAGTCGCCGGCGATCGGCACGGGCGGCGTGGTCGCCTACGGCCACTACGGGCGGCCGCTGCTGGTCTTCCCGTCCGACGGCGGGCGCCGCACCGACTTCGAGGACCGCGGCATGCTCACCGCCATCGGCGACCTCGTCGAGGCGGGCCGGGTCAAGGTCTACTGCGTGGACAGCTTCGACGACCAGAGCTGGCGCAACGACACCCTGTCGCTCGAGGAACGCGCCCGCAAGCACGGCCTGTACGAGGACTGGATCGTCAACCACGTGGTCCCGCGGGCCCACGCCGACTGCGGCGGCGCCACCGAGGTGCTGCTCACCGGGTGCAGCTTCGGCGCCTACCACGCCGCCAACTTCGCGCTCAAGCGGGCCGACCTGTTCCCGCTCGCGATCTGCATGAGCGGGGTGTACGACGTGGCGGCGGTGGGCGGCACCTGGGAGCGGGGCGACGCCGTCTACTTCAACAACCCCATGGACTACATGGCCAACGTCGACGGCGACCACCTGGAGTGGCTGCGGCGCCAGGTCAGCCTGGTGCTGGTCTGCGGCCAGGGCATGTGGGAGGACACCACCGGCGCGCTCGAGAGCACCAAGCGGTTCGCGGGCGTGCTGGCCGCCAAGGGCATCCCCCACGAGCTCGACCTGTGGGGCCACGACGTCCCCCACGACTGGCCCTCCTGGCGGGCCCAGCTCGCCCATCACCTCCCCCGCTTCTGCTAGAGCCAGAGGTGGCCGGGAGTGGTGCGAGGCGCGGTCCTCGTTCCATGTGGGGGGAGCTCGCTCCCCCCACGGCCCCCCAGGAGCGCCTGTGCCATGGCCCGGCGGATCCCGTCGCGGCAGCTCCGCCCCAAGAAGGCCGGTGCCATGGTCAGGCGGATCCCATCGCGGCAGGCCTCGCTAGGCGATCGCTAGGCGCGGCCGGGTACCGGGACGCCGGCCATCGTCTCGGCGGTGAGGTGCTCGACGACCGCCTCGAGGCTGCCGGTGCGCTCGAAGACCGCAAGCTGGCGGTCGGCGCTGGTGCCCTCGCGCAGGATGGTGTGCAGGTACTCCACGTCGGCGCGGGAGCCGAGCTTGTCGACCACGTCGTCGACGAACTCGAGCAGCTCGATGGCGAGGTCGCGCATGGGGACCTCGGTGAGCTTGCCGAAGTCGATCAGCTTGCCGTCGATGCCGTGGCGGGCCGCGCGCCACTTGTTCTCGGCCACCAGGGTCGGCAGGTACTTGCGGAACCCGAGGTTCTGGGCGCGCAGCTTCAGCAGCTTGGCGCAGATGGCCTGGATGAGGGCTGCCACGCAGACGACCTCGTCGACCCGGGTGATCGCGTCGCAGACCCGGAACTCGACCGTGGGGTACTGCCAGTGCGGCCGCAGGTCCCACCAGATCTTCTTGCCGTTGTCGATGCAGTTGGTCTTGATCAGCAGCTCGACGTGGTTGTTGAAGTCGTCGTAGGAGCCGAACTCGGGCGGGATGCCGGTGCGCGGGAAGCGCGACCAGATGACGCTCCGGTAGGACTTGAGCCCGGTCTTGCGCCGCAGCCAGAACGGGCTCGAGGTGGACAGGGCGAGCAGGTGGGGCAGGAAGTAGCGCGCCTCGTTCATGACCTCGACGCGCGCCTCCGGGTCGGGGATGCCGACGTGGACGTGCATGCCGAAGATCAGGAGCTCCCTGACCACGTCCTGCATCTCGGCCTCGAGCAGCTTGTAGCGCTCGATCTCGGTGATGCGCTGGTCCTGCCAGCGGGAGAACGGGTGGGTGCCGGCCGAGACGATCCGCAGCCCGTCCGGGGCGAGCAGGCCGGCCAGGGCGCCCCGCAGGCGCACGACCTCGGCCCGTGCCTCGCCGACGTTCTGGCAGATCCTGGTGCCCACCTCCACCACCGACTGCAGCATCTCGGCCTTGACGTCCTCGCCGAGCAGCGGCCGGGCGGCGGCGAGCAGCGTGTCGATATGGGCCCGCAGCTCCCCGTCGGAGTCGACGATCTGGAACTCCTCCTCGATGCCGATCGTGAGTCGCGGCTCGGTCACAGCGATCCCTCCACCACGTAGGCGGGCACGATGCTCCCGGCGCCCGCGGTGACGTTGAGCAGCGCGGACGACGACAGCCGGGTGAGCGTGCCCACGACCCTCCCGTCGAACAGGTACGGGTCCATGTCGACCGCGAGGTCGAGCAGGTGCAGGCCCTCGAGCGCGACCGGGAACGGCTCCCGGGGCACCGGCACGGCCTCCTGGACAACGTAGGACTGGGTCAGGGCGACGTCGACCGCCTGCTCCCACTCGTGGGCGTCGACCGTCCAGCCGAGCACCACCCCCTTGCCGCCGTACTCGTCGTTGGGCTTGAGCACCAGCTCCCGGGGCCGCTGGCAGGCGTAGGCGGCCAGGTCCTCGATCGGCTGGCCGTGGCGGGTGGTGGGGCCGTGGCGGAGCCTGCGGGTCCAGGGAACGTGCCGCTCGATCGCCTCGCGCTGGGCCGGGGTGTAGAGCCCGGCGTAGCGCTCGTCCGACAGCAGGGCCAGGCTCATCTTCTTGTGCAGCAGCTTGGCCCGGAAGGTGTTGACCACGCAGGCAGCCCCGGCCAGGTAGGCGTCGCGCAGGGCGTGGTGGGCCTCGTCCTCGGTGGCCAGCAGCTCGCTGGTGAGCACCCGGCGGTAGACGAGGTTGACCCGTTCCCCGTCGGCGTACAGGGCGCCGCCCGAGAAGTCCAGGCCGGCCGGGTCGCAGATGTGGGTGCGGACCCCGCGCGACTCGAACCACTCCCGGAACATCTCGAACTCCGCCAGGGTCGGCAGGCCGGGCCAGTCGACGATCGCGATCACCGGGGTGTCGCCCCGGCCCCACTGCCCGAAGGCGTGCAGCATGCAGTCGAGCTGGGCCTGACGCACGGGCAGGTGGTGCAGCCGCCACCGCTTGCGGAACACCTCCATGACCGGCAGGCTCTCGAACACCTCGGCGAGCACGTCGCCGTAGGCCATGCCCGCCGGGGACTCGGCGTTGTACTCGACGTAGCGGATCTCGTCGGCGAAGAAGCTGTCGAGCCGGCTCGACGGGGAGGAGGAGCCGCAGCCCGGGTCGGCCAGGGCCAGGCGCTCCTCCTCGGGCGACAGGTCCAGCTCGGCGCGCAGGTCGGCGTCGGTCAGCAGCGCCCGCTCGAGCGCGCCGAGCGCGCCGTAGACGGTCTCGGCGGCGCCCACCGCCCGGTCCCAGCGTGCCTGCTCGATGAGCTGCGGGCGCATCGCGACCGAGAGGGGGTGCTCGCCGAAGTACAGGCCCCGCTCGTGCTGGCCGTCGGCGAGCGCGGCGCAGGTCTCGTTGGCGAGCGTCTGGTCGTCGAGGAGCTCGTGCCAGGCGGCGACGGGATCGTTCACACGTACCTCCACCAGCGGTGCTCGCCCCGCCAGGGCGGGTCAGCCTCGCCCCGCGCGTAGCGCAGGACCAGCTCGCTCATGTGGTGCAGCACCCAGTCGAAGCCCTCGTCCTTGATCGAGAAGTTGTCGAAGTCGGGTGCCGGGTTGAGGAAGTCGATGGCGTACAGCACCCCGTCCTTGACCGCGAGCTCGACGGTGTCCATGTCGTAGCCGAGCGCCCGGGTGAGCGTGCGCGCGTCGCCGATGGCCCGTTCGCGCAGCTCCCCCTCGGGCGGGTTGTCGGTGAGGTAACGGTCGAAGAACGGCCGCTTGGGGTCGTAGCGGAACGGCAGCACGTCCTCGCCGATCACGATGCAGCGGACGTAGTCGTCCCAGTCGATGAACTGCTGCAGGATCATCGTCTTCTGCCCGGTCTGGTCGTAGGCGTGGATCAGCTCCTCCATCGAGGACACCACGTACACGTCGCGCCAGCCGCCGCCGGTGTTGGGCTTGAGCACCGCTGGCAGGCCCGTGTAGGCGACGATCGCCTCCCAGTCCAAGGGGTACTGGAGGTTGCGGAGCGACCGGTCCTGGTCGATCCAGCCGATGTACTCCTTGTTGGGCAGCACGATCGTCCTGGGCACCGCCACTCCGAGCTTGCGTGCCAGGGTGCACTCGAAGAACTTCTCGTCGGCCTCCCACCAGAACGGGTCGTTGATGACCGCCGTGCCGAGCAGGGCCGCGCTCTTGAGGTAGGCGCGGTAGAAGGGGACCTCGTGGGAGATCCGGTCGACGACCACCGCGTAGCGGGGCGGCTCCTCCAGCTCGCCAGCACCCCCGAGCGAGCACATCTCCGCCCGGATGCCGTCCTTCTTGCCCTTCTCGTTCACCACGTCGAGGAACGGCAGCGGGAAGGTGTTCTCGATCCCGACGAGCAGGCCGACGAGCTTGGACATGCAGGCTCCTCTCGAGCGCGGACCGGCGGGTGTCGCCATGGCGGGACGTCAAGCGACACGGCGGTCCACCTGTTGTTGCCCTCGCCACGAGCAAGCCTAACCAGGAGAAGCAGCCTCGGAAAGGGCCCGGCCAGACACTTGCCGAGCCAGGCCGGACGCCGGCGTCCGCGTGCAAGGGCCGCCGGGCACTATGATCTGGTGGCAGAGCAACCCGCGACCGAGGCGTCGACCATGCTCATCTGCGCGTTTGCCCGCTCGGACCCGGGACGGGTCAGGGAGCAGAACGAGGACAGCCACCACCCGGGCACGACCCTGTTCGCCGTCGCCGACGGCCTGGGCGGCCACTCGGCCGGGGAGGTCGCGTCGGCGACCGCCGTGCGCGTGCTGGCTCGGCTCGACCGCACGCGCCCAGCCACCGTGGAGGAGGCCCAGACCGAGCTGGTGACCGCATTCGAGGAGGCGAACCGGGCCGTGCGCGACGAGGCCGCGCTCGACCCCACCCAGGCAGGGATGGGCACGACCCTGACCGCCGCCCTGCTCGTCGGCGAGCAGCTCGTCATCGCGCACGTCGGGGACAGCCGCGCCTACCTGCTCCGGCCCGGCGGGACGCTGCAGCAGCTCACCAGCGACCAGACGGTCGTGGCCGAGATGGTCCGCAAGGGCCGCCTCTCCCGCGACCAGGCCGCCTCGCACCCCTACCGGAGCGTGCTGACCACCGCCATCGGGCTGGAGCAGGAGCTCGAGGTGCAGCTCCCGCCGCCGCTCCAGCTGCAGCCCGGCGATCAGGTGCTGCTCTGCTCCGACGGCCTGACCGAGCCGGTCGGCGAGGACGCGATCGCCGAGCTGCTGATGTCGTCCCCGGACGGTGACGCCACCTGCGAGGCGCTGATCGACGCCGCCAACGCCGCCGGCGGCCCTGACAACATCACGGTCGTCCTGATCCGGACCGCCACGGGTGACCTGACCGCCTGACGCGGCGGCGCCGGCACCGCGGCCCGGTGGCAGACTCCGCCGGTCCGGCCCATCACCATGAGCAGCGCCTCTGGTGTCTGGGATTCAACCGGTTATCGGTCATCAAGCGGCGACGGAAGCAGGGCCGGAGACGGGCCCGGGCACTGCCGCGAACGTGGGACCAGGCATCTGCCGCGGAGGTCGGTGCGCCTACCGCGGGCCCGACGCAGCGTGCAGAATCGACGCAGGGGGGTAGGCGGCGTGCTCCCGGGGTAGAAGAACGAGATGAGCAGGCGCATGGGCAACCAGGAGCCGACGAGACCGCTCGGGCCGTACGACCCGCGGCAGGAGCCGACGAGACCGCTCGGGCCGTACGACCCGCGGGCGGAGACGTCGCGCCTTGGCGGGCCCTGGCCGCCGCAGGAGCGTCAGCGGCCCTCATGGGGCCGCATCGGCCTCGCCTTGCTGGTCGTGGCGCTGCTCGTGCTGACCGTGATGGGGCTCGGGGGCCTCGCGCGCTGGCGGCTGTGGCCGTCCTTCCCGAACCCGTTCGCGACCCGGTCGCTGGACCGCAGCCCACCGGTGGTGCTCAAGGCCATCGAGGACCTGCACGTCTACAAGGCCGCTTCAGGCAACTTCCAGGTCCTGATCGACCTCGAGAAGGACTCGAAGTACCTGCCGTCGTTCCTCAAGGGCGAGCGGACGCTGTTTGTGGCGGCGGGCAGCGTCGACGCCGAGGTGGACTTCTCCGGCGTCGGCAAGGGAACGATCAAGGTCTCCGACGACCGGCGGTCGGTCGCGGTCACCCTGCCCCATGCCCGGCTGACCAAGGCCCGCATCGACCCCGACCGCAGCTTCGTCGCCTCGCGCGAGCGGGGCGTGGTCGACCGGCTCGGGTCGGTGCTCTCCGACAACCCGACCAGCGAGCGGGAGCTGTACCAGCTCGCCACCGCCAAGCTCGGGTCGGCCGCGGTCGAGAGCGGGCTCGTGGCCAGGGCCGAGGCGAACACCCGGGCGATGCTGGAGGGCATGCTCCGCTCGCTCGGCTTCACCAACGTCACCGTCACCTTCCAGGACCCGCCCACCTGACCACCGCAGTCAGGGCCGGGGCTGCCGCCTCGCGCCTGGCGCTGGCTGGCGGGTGACGCCCGGGACCACAAGGCCGCGCTAGGATCGGGGCCATGCGGGTGTGCGTCATCGGGGCGGGCTTCGCCGGGCTCGCGGCGGCTTGGGCCCTTCAAGAGGGGGGCGCCGAGCCGGTCGTGCTCGAGGCGCGCGAGCGGGTGGGCGGGCGCGTCCACTCGGCCCGGCTCGCCAACGGCGCCGTCGTCGAGCTGGGCGCTGAGTTCGTCGAGCGGGAGCACCGGGCGCTGGCCGGCGCCGCCGCCCGCCTCGGCCTCGGCCTTGCGCCTGCCGGCATGAGCTATGGCGACCGCGAGCCCCGGGGCGGGCTCGGCGTGACCCGCGAGACCCTGTGGGCCGAGGTGGCCAGGCTCGGGCGGCTGCTGGCCGAGCGGCCGGAGCGGCCCCCCGGCCTCTCGGTCGCGGCGCTGCTCGAGACCCTGCCGCTCGACCCGGGCGCGCGCGAGGCGATCGCGGCCCGCATCCAGGTCTCGGCCGCCCAGCCGCTCGGCGCGCTCGCCGCGACCTCGCTCGACCATGCCGGCTCGACGTTCGACCGGACCGAGAGCGTGCGGGTGGCCGGCGGCAACCAGCTCGTCGCGGCCCGCGCGGCCGAGCGGCTCGGCCCGGCGGTCCGGCTCGGCGTCCCCGTCGAGGCGGTGGCCTGGACCGGGTCTGGCGTGCGGGCCCGGGCCGGTGGGGGCGTGGTGACCGCCGACGCGGCCGTGGTCGCGGTGCCGGCCGCGGTGACCAGCCGCATCCGCTTCGACCCGGCCCTGCCTGCCTGGAAGGCGGGGGCGCTCGGGCGGGTCGTCTACGGGCACGCGGCCAAGCTGTTCGTACCCCTGCGGCGGCCAGCCCCACCCAGCGCGGTCCTGTCGGTCCCCGACCACTACTGGACCTGGACCGCGCGCGGCGCCGACGGGGCCGTGCAGCCGGTGGTGAGCGCGTTCGCGGGCTCGGCGCCGGCGCTCGAGCGGCTCGGCGTCGCCGAGGGCCCAGCCGGCTGGCTCGGCCGGCTGCGGGCGCTGCGGCCCGACCTCGACCTCGACGAGGACGGCGTGGTGCTGTCGACCTGGGACGACGACCCGTGGGTGGGCGCCGCCTATTCGACCCGCACCCCGGACCGCGACCCTGGCGACGACGAGCTGCTGGCCCGCCCTGCCGGCCGGCTGCACTTCGCAGGCGAGCACACCGCCGGCGACTGGGCCGGGCTGATGGAGGGAGCGATCCGCAGCGGCCAGCGGGCCGCCGCCGAGGTCCTCGCGCGCCCGCCAGGCTGAGCCGGCCGGTGGACCACCGGTCTATCCAGCGGACCAGGCGGAACGTACACTTCCGGGCAGTGCGGACATGGGGCGGTAGCGTGGCAGAGGCGGTCGGCGCCCGCGCGGGCGTCACGGTGCGGCGGTCCCGTGGCGAGGTGTACACCCGCCACGCGAGCGACGCGCTCCGGGTCGTGCTCGGCGCGGTCATCGTCGTGCTGTGCACCCAGCCGGTGCGCCCCGACCGGATCGGCACGCAGGAGACCAACGTCTTCCGGCTGATCAACGACCTGCCGATCCCTGACTTCCTCTACCCGCTCGTCTGGTTCCTGATGCAGCTCGGCAACCTCGGCGCGGTGCCACTGGTCGTGGTGGCGGCCGCCGCGACCCGCCGCTGGCGGCTGGCGCTCGACGCAGCGGTCGCCGGCGGCGCCATCTACGTGGTGGCCAGAGTCATCAAGCAGTTCGTGGAGCGAGGCCGCCCGCAGACCCTGCTCGACAACGTGCACATCCTCGGGGAGCCGGCCCGAGGCCTCGGCTACGTGTCCGGGCACTCCGCGGTGGCGGTCGCGCTCGCCACCGTGGCCAGCCCCTACCTCGGCCGTCGCGGCCGTCGGATCGCCTGGGCGGGCGCCGTCGTGGTCTGCCTGTCCCGCGTCTACGTGGGGGCCCACCTACCGCTCGACGTGCTCGGGGGCGCCGCGCTCGGCTGGGCGGCCGGCTCGCTCGTCCACCTCCTGCTCGGCGCGCCCAGGGGCCGGCCGTCCCTGGCTCGGGTGCACCAGGCCCTCGACCGCTACGGGCTCGACCCGGTCGAGCTGCAGCCGATCGAGCCCGACTCGCGCCGGTCGGCCAGCTACTACGTCACCAGCAAGGACCGGCCCGACCTGTTCGTCAAGGTCGTGCCGAGGGAGCGGCGCGACGGCGACCTGCTCTGGCGGACCTGGCGGTGGCTCACCCGCCTCGGGCGGGCCGGACCGCCGCAGTTCGCTCCGCCCGTGCAGCAGGTCGAGCACGAGGCGTCGATGGCGCTGCTCGCTGGGGCCTCCGGGGTGCGGGCGCCAGCGGTCCTGGTGGTGCGCCCGTTCGGCAACGGCGCCGGCCTGCTCGTCCAGCAGCGCGTGGCAGGGCTCGGCCTCGACCGCCTGGCCGCCGAGCGCGTCGACGACGCCCTGCTCGGCGAGGTCTGGCAGCAGGTCATCGCCCTGCACCAGGCCAGGATCGCCCACGGCGACCTGCAGCCGGCGAGCTTCGTGGTCGACGACGACGGCCATCCCTGGCTGGTCGACTTCGACCGGGCCGTGGCGGCCGCCAGCCAGCGCCAGCTCGACCAGGACACCGCCGGGCTGCTCGCCTCGCTGTCGCTGGCCGCCGACCCGGCCCGGGTGGCGGCATCGGCCCGCCTGGCGCTCGGCCCGGACGGGGTCGAACGGGCCGCGGTCCTGCTCGACTCCCGCGATCTCTCCCCCGCCACCCGCCGCGCCCTGCGCGCCCGTCCCGAGGTCCGGGAGCAGCTGAAGGCCTGACGCGCCGGCCAGCGGCAGAAGCGGCCGAAGTTCACGATCCTGTGGATCCGGGGAAACGCGCCTGGCTGAACCGAGCTGGTCGCGGTAGCCTCCGGCCATGCCTTCTGGCGCCGGCCCCCACCGGCTCATCGCCGACCGTTATGTCCTGGAGTCCGTCCTGGACGAACGGGGCTCTGGCATGGTCTGGCGCGCGCGCGACCGCGCCCTCGACCGGGTCGTGGCCGTCGAGGAGCTGCGCCCGCCGCCCGGGCTGGCCGTGGCGGAGCTGGCCGGGCTCGTCACCCGGGTCCGCCAGGACGTGGAGGCGGCCGCCCGGCTCGACCATCCGGGGGCGGCCCGGGTGCTCGGCCTGGTCGAGGCGGCCGGCCAGCCCTTCCTGGTGACGGAGCTGGCCGAGGGCACCACGCTGCGCGAGCTGGTCGACCGGCACGGCCCGCTGCCGGTCAGGCGCACGGCGCAGATCGGGCTCGAGCTGCTCGCGGTGCTCGACGCCGCCCGGCGGTTGGGGGTCGTCCACGGCAGCATCACCCCGGGCACGGTGCTGGTCGGGACCAGCGGCGCCACCAGGGTCACCGGGTTCGGCGCGCCCGCGCTGTCCGGCGCGGGCGCGCCGCCGGTCAACCCCGGCGCCCCGGAGCTGGCCTCCGGGCAGCCAGCCGGGCCCGCCGCCGACGTGTGGTCGGTCGGCGCCGTCATGCACTACGCCGTCACCGGGCTGCTGCCGGACGGCGAACCGGCGTCCGGCGCGGAGGAGCCGCTGCCGGCAGCCGCCGGCTGGCTCGCCCCGGTGCTCGCCGTCCTGCTCGCCGCGTCGCCCTCGACCCGGCCACCGGTCGCCGAGGCACGCGCCCTCCTCGAGCAGGCCCTGAGGACCACCCAGGTTGCCGCCGCGAGCTCCGGCGGCGCCCCGCGACCCACCGCGCTCCCCGCCACGCAGTCCTGGGCGCCGGGCACGGCCCTCGAGGTCGGGGGCGCCGGGGCTGCCGGGGCTGCCGGGGCGGCGAGCAGCGCCACGGTGGCGTTGGCCGGGGCGGGAGTGCCCCTGGACGGCGTGGGCGCCGGGGCCGGGACACCGCTGGACGGCGTGGGCGCCGGGGCCGGAATACCCCTGGACGGCGTGGGCGCCGGGCTGGTACCTGCGGCCGGGCTCGAGACGCCCCCGACCTGGGTCGGGGTGGGCGGGTCGCAGACCGGCCCGGGAGCGCCGTGGGCGCCCGCGGCGAAGGCAGGGGGACGCCGGATCCGGCGGCGGTCCCGGGCCGGTCTGCGGGTCTGGCTCGCGGTCGCTGCGGCCTCGATCGGGCTGGCCGCGCTCGCCTTCTTCGGCAGCGTCCAGCTGCTCGGCCGCCCGGCTGAGACGAAGCGGGCGCCGCTGCCGACCCTGGCCGCACTGGCCGCGGCCGACGACCCGGTCCCTACGACCAGCCCGCCGGTCACGGCTCCTTCGACCGTGCCCAGCTCGACGGCGCCCGCCCCGACCTCGACGGCCACCTCCGTACCGCCAACGACCACCGCGACCACCGCGGCCCCGGTGACCATCTCCCTGGAGGCCGAGGCGGCCGGCAACTCCCTGGGCGGGGGCGCCCGGGTCGTCGCCTGCGACGGATGCTCGGGCAACGCCAAGGTCGGCTTCGTCGGCAACGGCGGGACGCTGCAGTTCAACGGGGTCACCGCCCCCGCCCTCGGCCCCTACCGGCTGACCATCTCGTACGCGACGCGCGAGGACCGCGTCGCGACCCTGAGCGTGAACGGCAGCGCGGGCGTGCCCATCCCCTTCCCCAGAAGCGGGGGCTTCGACCGGGTGCGGCGGCTGACGGTCCTGGTGACCCTCCGCGCCGGCGGCAACACCCTCACCTTCGCCAACGGCGAGGCATCTGCGCCCGACTTCGACCGGATCCGGGTACGCCCGGCCTGAGCCTTGCGCCGGCCGCCGTCACCGTTTGGCGGCGCGCAGCACGATGAGCCGCGAGGCGCGGAAGACCCGCTGACGGCCGCTGACGAGGTTGGTCACGTCGTAGGCCGGGTCGTCAGCCCGTGAGCTGGCCACCGGCCCGACCACCTTCCAGGTCCCGGACTCCCCGGTGCCCGGCCGCCTGACCTTCACCTCGGCGCCCTTCTCGATGGGCGCTGCCTGCGTCTGCGACATCTGCGTCCTCCCGTCCATTGGCCTTCGGCCCGGTCACGGCGCCCGCAGGCGACCGGTCTCGCCGAGCACGATCACCGTGGTGACGTCGGGCTGGCCGCCGAGCCAGGCCGAGGTCACCACGGTGACGGTCACGGTGCGATAGCTGTCGGTCTCGTCGCGGTAGCCGAGGCCGGCCTCCACCGGGGTCTCCGGCGGGAACGCCTGCAGCGCCCGGACGAGCTGGCCAACGTCCATGACGGTCGTCTGGTCGAGCAGGCTGGTCGTCTCACCCATTGACTGGCCCTCCCTCCGGCCCCGCAGCGCGCCCGCCCGGGCGCGGCCTACCGGTGCTCGAACACCTGTTCGGATGGTACTCCTCAGGTGTGTCCGCGTCCACGGGCGAGGGCGACGTAGGCTGTGGGCGTGGTCGACCTCGATCTCCCTCAGACCGCCATCCTGGCCGGCGCGGCCGGGCCAGCGCCCTGGGTACGATCAGCGCCGCCGGCGCCGTGCTCGGCGCCGTCCTGCTGGTCGTCAGCTCGCCCGAGCTGTTCGAGTTGATCGTGCCGTTTCTGATCTTCCTCGCCTGCGGGCTGCTCGCGGTGCAGCCACGGCTGGCCCGCTTCGTGCAGGCCCGCGGGGAGCAGGGTGGCGGTAGGCGGCGCCCGCTCGCCCTCTACGCCAGCCAGTTCGCGGCCGCCGTCTACGGCGCCTACTTCGGCGCCGGGGTCGGCATCATGATGCTCGCCATCCTCGGGATCTTCCTGACCGACGGCCTGCAGCGCCTGAACGCCCTCAAGGGCCTCCTCTCCCTGCTCATCAACGTCATCGCCGCAGTCTGGTTCGCGCTGTTCGCCGAGGTGGCCTGGCTCGCCGTGGCCGTCATGGCCCTGGCGAGCCTGCTCGGCGGCCAGGCCGGGGTCTTCTTCGCCCGCCGCCTGAACGACCGCGTGCTCCGCGGCCTGGTGATCGCGTTCGGCGTGGCCGTCGGCCTGCGCCTGCTGCTCGCGTAATGCCGACCCCGCCGCTTGCATGGGCGACAGCAGCCGGACGCGATCACCGGGCCACGGGCGAGGTCGAGATGGCACTCGCGCGAGCAGGGCGACCACGTATTGAACCAGACCTTACACGCGACCCAGACTATACCAGCGGACCCGACTGTACCCGCGGAAGGGACGACTGCTACGGTTCGCGCCGTGAACGAGCCGGCCGGACGGGACCGTTGATGCGCCCAGGCGGGGAGTGGCGGCTCGCCGCACCCTGGGGGTCCCGTGCACGCCGGTTCGGCGTGGTGCTGCTGGCCGCCTCGGCCCTGGCCACGGGTGCGGCCTGGTACGGCGCCGGCATGCAGGCGGGCGCGCCGGGGCAGCCGCCGCCGGCCTTCTACCGGCTCCCCGACCCGTTGCCGCTGCCGCAGGGCCCACCCGACCGGCTCATCCGCGCCACGCGGATCGCCGGGCCGGCGTCGCTGCCTGGCGCCCGGGCGTGGGCGGTCCTGTACCACTCCCGCAGCGCCGACGGCCGCGACGTGGCCGTGTCGGGCCTGGTGGTCGCGCCGCCCGGGCGGCCGCCGGCCGGCGGCCGGCCGGTGCTGGCCTGGGCGCACGCCACCACCGGGCTGGCCGACCGGTGCGCCCCCTCGGCCCGCGGCCTGGCCGGGCTGCGCGCCTTCGGCCGGGTCTGGCTGGCCCGGCTCCAGGGGGCCGCCGGGGGGACCGTGCCCACCGCCGCGCTACGCGCCCTCACCGTGCGCCAGTGCGAGCTGGGCGGCAGGGTGCTGCTCACCGTCTACCCCGGCATCCACCACGGCAAGGTGACGGACGCGAGCGGCCCGGACGTGCTGGCCTGGATCCACGCCCACCTGGCGGGCACCCCGGCCCGCACCTCCTGCCCGGCGTGACCATCGCACCAGCGGTCCCGATCCGCGACGAGTGCCGCCTGCGCGACCCGCATCGCCTCCGCGACCCACGCCGCTGTGGGTCAGCCCGCCCGTGGGCGGCGGCTCACCAGCCGCGGATGCTCCTCAGGCGGAGCGGAGTGCGACCCATCGGTGGCGGGAAGTCCGGCTCGCCGAACTCGAGCCGGACGACGTCGCCCGGCCGGTCGAGCACGAGGTTGGGCCACCTCCAGGACCCCGGCAAAGTCGCGGTCTGCACCAAATGCCCGAACATGCCTGTCGCTGGAATCTGGCTCCCGGCCTGGACCAACGCGGTCGCGTGACGCCAGGCCACGGCGTGGGTCATCGGACAAATGGGGACGAATCGCGACTTTGCCGGGACCCTGGCCACGCCGCCCGGCGCGATGGGATGCGCCTTCGGCGCGCGCGCTGCTTCGCTGGCAGGCTCGGCAGCCCTGCGGTTCGGCCTGGTCCCGCGGTAGCCAGGGCTGGTCCTGCACTACGTCAGGAACCGGTCGAGATGCTTGACGAGAGCGATCCGGTCAGTAGACTGCCCCGGCCGGGGGCGGGAGCCGCGCCAGACGCTGCCCGCTGTCCAGCCTTGCATCATCCGACAACCGCCGCATGGGCTCCTGCGGGCTGCCCCGAAAGCAGGCTGTGCGCCTACCGCAGACCGTTCGCAACCCGGCAGGGGAACCGCCTCGAAAGGACCGAGTGTGAAACGAGCAGCACGGCTAGTAGTCGTTCTTGTCGTCATGCTTGCGCTGTATCCGGCGCTGGTGGGTGCGCCTGCGAAGGCCGCCACCGGCGACCTCGTCGGCTCCGTGACATTCAGTCAAGACTGCGGCTCGGGGCTTGGCGTCGGGATCGCCTTCGACGGCACCAACCTGTGGATCTCCTGCCACGCCTCCGACCCGGACCTGCTCCGGGCCAACCCCACGACCGGCGCAGTCGACGCCACCTACAGCATCGCAGGCGGCCTCGGGGCGCTCGCCTACGACGGCGGGCGCAACGGCCTGTGGGCGGGCTGGGGTGGCGCCGGCCCCAACGGCCAGGTCCGCTTCATCCAGCTCGACGCAGCCAAGAACGTGACCGGCTCGACCGACAGGTTCGTGGCCACCGACGCGGCTAACTTCACTAACCTCGACGACGGCCTCGCCTACGACGCCAGCGACGACAGCCTCTACATCAGCGCAGACGCCAGCACGACCATCTACCACTACTCCACGGCCGGCACCCTGCTCGGGAGCTCCCCGTGGGCCGGCCAGAGCTGCTACAACAGCGGCCTGGCCCTCGGCGGCCAGCTGCTCTACCAGGGCGCCAACGGCTGCAACCACGTCTACGTGGTGGACAAGGCCAACCCCAGCGGGCCAGTCCAGTTCGAGTTCGACACCGCTGTGGCCGGCGACCCCAACTTCCGCGATGAGGACCTGGAGTGCGACACGACCACCTTCCCGGTCGACGTCATGTGGTCCAAGGAGGCATACACGCCCAACCGCGCGGCGGCCTTTGAGATCCCGCAGGCCACCTGCGCCGAGGGCGGCGGCGAGGGGCACGGGCGCATGACCGGCGGCGGCAGCGTCTTCACGCCGACCGGCACGCGGGTGACGCACGGGCTCGAGCTGCACTGCATGCCCACCGATGGGCCGAACAACCTCCAGGTGAACTGGGGCAAGGGCAACCACTTCCACCTCGAGGTCCTGTCGTCGGCATCATGTAGCGACGACCCCGGCATCGGCCCGAACCCGCCGCCGGCCGGGTTCGACACCTACCGCGGCAAGGGGACCGGGCGGTGCAACGGGCTACCCGCGACGGCCGAATGGGCCTTTGCCGACGCCGGGGAGCCGGGCAAGAACGACACCGCCGAAGTCCACATCACCGGCGGGTGCACACTCGGCGTGAGCGGCAACCTGCGGAGCGGGAACCACCAAGCCCACGGGGCATAAGGCGCGGGGGGCGGCCGGCCGAAAAGGGTGTCGGCCGCTCCCCTGGCTGCGGACCGCTTGGCGGACCTGCGGCCGATTCGGCCGCAGGTCCGCCAAGCGGTCCGCGCGGGCGGCCACAGTTTGGCGGACCGATCTCCGGCATCGTCGAGGGAGGCAGCGTGTTCATTCAGGTCATCCAAGGCCGAGCCAGCAGCCCGGACGGCATCCGCGCCGAGCTGGACCGCTGGAAGGCGGAGCTCCAACCCGGCGCCGACGGCTGGCTCGGCTCCACCTCCGGGGTCACCGACGACGGCCGCTTCATCGCCGTGGTCCGCTTCGCGTCCGAGGACCAGGCGCGCCGCAACAGCGACCGCCCCGAGCAGGGCGCCTGGTGGACCGAGACGGCCAGGCACCTGGCCGAGGTCGCCTTCCACGACTCGACCCGGGTGCACACCTACCGGGGCGGGGGATCGGGCGAGGCCGGCTTCGTCCAGGTCATCCAGGGCCACACCGAGCAGATGGAGCGCCTGGCCGAGCTCGGCCGCGCTCAGGAGGTGGTGCTCGCCGAGCAGGCCCCGCAGATCCTGGGGATGACCGTGGCCGAGCACGCCGACCGTCCGGGCGACTTCACCCAGACGGTGTATTTCACCTCGGAAGAGGACGCCCGGCGCTCCGAGCGGGAGCGCCCGGCCGAGTCGGAACCGGAGATCCTCAGCCTGATGGCCGACCTGCGGTACTTCGACTTGCGCGAGCCGTGGCTGGACAGCCCGGAGTAGCATCCTGGACGGGGTGCTCTGGGGCAGATGGGCACGGTAGCCTGCGTCGATAGTTCGGCGGATGCAACTCAGCCCATAACTGCACCACCTACGGAGCTGCGCAGCCTGCGAAAACGCGCGATAGCACAGCGGTGGGCCGTTGATTCATGGTAAGGACGGTGTCGCCGGTTCGATTCCGGCGGGGGCTCCACAGCAGAACTACAGCTCAGGCCGGGTGCAACGCCTGGTCTGTTCCGTGCTCGGAGCGCGGCGAACCGTCATTTGCCAGGGATTTGCCAGAAGATCACGAAGGGCAGCCGCCAACCACGGTTAGTGTTGAGCGTTGACCTCTATGGCTTCCTCAGCGAGGCGCAGCCTGCGACTGTACAAGCGGATCCGTCTTGTGTGTGGCCGATGGTGTAGCGCGCCCACGACGTGACCGGCGGCGACGGAGGTCTAGCCATACCGACCTGAGAAGGGTGACGTCTGCTTGAGGCATCCCGAGCTGGCTGACCAGCAGCTGCCTATCCACCAAATCGAGCGCTGCCTCGAGGTCGCCCTCTCGGACCAAGCGGTCGACCGTTCGGGTGAGGCGGGCGGGAATCCCGTGCGGGTCAGGAACGGGAAGCGCGTCGGCCTCACGAGGCTCGAGTTCGAGGATGCCGCCGCCATAGCTGCGTCCCATGACCTCAGAGAACGCGAACGTCGCGCTGTTCATGAGCGCTGTCGCCAACTGCGATGCGGTGACGTCGCCGATGAGCCGAACACGGTGAACCGTGTCCGTGCTTGTCGCTTCGGTGAGGTTCGCAATAACCCGCGGGCCTGAATGGATCTGCCGGAACATGAACGCGTCCGGTGACCACGTCGAGGGGACCGACCACCAGTGCCGCCGAATGGAGCACTTGTAGCCGAGGTGAACGCCGGCAGCCTCTCCTTCCAGGACGTACTGCTCCAGGGCAGGATCTGTCTGGATTGGATAGCTTTCCGGAACCGCCAAGAGGCAGCAGCGCGTATCCTCCACGATCTGCTTGTCGAGATCCTCCTGCTCGAACACGATGCCTTGCAGTTGCACGGATCGTCCAACGAGCGGGACGCAGAGGTGTTCGAGCCGTCGCTCCCGGACTTGGCTCGGGGTCAAGCAGAAGAACGAGTTGCGGCCGGAGACGACGCCGACGTCGACGAGGGCGAAGTCCTCGAAGGTGCCAAGCAGCGCTTCGGCGCGCACCTGTCGAAGGACGTCGATCTGAGCGATATCGAGGTAGTACTTGGTCCACTTCTCGCGGTCGTGCCGAAGCGATGGGGCAAACGCCGAGTCCTCATTGATGTCGCCAGAACGGGGCAGGTCGGCGGCGTCGCCGTACTCGACGGTCCGCACCAGCGCGGGACCCTGACCGCGCTCTCCGAGCAGGAGGACCACCTCTTGCAGGACGCCGTCGAACAGCAGGTGGCGAAAGCTCACAATCGTGAGCTGGCCCAGCCGGTCGACGAGGTACTCTCGCAGCTGTGCGGCGTAACCGACCTGCAGCAGCTCCGCGGGCAGCACCAAGGCTAGGCGGCCGCCGGGGCACAGGGCTTCGACGGCGGCGATGGTGAACGGAACCCAAGCGTTGGTCAGCCGGTTCGGACGCAGCCCAACCTTTGTCATGAGCACGAACGCCCGCGCCCTCGTATCTTCCGTCCAGCTGCCAAAACGGATGTACGGAGGATTCCCGACCACTGCATCGAAGGTCCCGTGGCGCTCGTCGGTGAACCATTCGAAGAAGTCGCCGGTCACAACCGGGGCGCCGTGCCGTCGGGCCTTGGCGGCCTCCCCCTCGAAGAGTTCGACTCCGACGACCTCGTCCGGAACCCACGGGACCCCTGCGGCGCCTCTAGCTTCGCGCAGGTGCTCGATCACCGCGGAGAGGACGACGCCGTCACCGCAGCTCGGCTCAAGGATGCGCGGGCCGGCTGCGGCCGCCCACGCGGCGATGAAGCGGGCGACACGTGGTGGCGTGTAGTAGCCCCCTCGGAGCTTCTCCGCCGACGGCGCGGGTGGGGCCTTGAACCTCGACATAGACTCAGTCAAGCGCACTCCTGTGACAGACCGGACATCGACACCGCCGTCGAGACACGGCAGGACCGCAGGGACGCAGCGGTGCCGCGAGGAGCGCTGCGGGGGAAGCGAGGGACCCAGCCTTCAACTGCTCGAAGGGAGGCAGGCACCAGTATGGCGCATGGACCCGCGACGGGGGCACTCCTCGTGACCTTTGTGCGGCCAACCCATCAGCAAGGCCGCGGGGAGGTCGGCAGGCTCGTCGAGAACTTCGGCTCCCAGCATGACGACGTCACTCGTCCCCACGGTGACTACACCGAGTCCGCGCTACGGACCGACTTCCTGGACCCGCTGCTCGAAGCGCTCGGCTGGGATGTGAGCAATGCCCTTGGCCGGACGCAAGGCAAGCGGGAAGTCAAGGTGGAGCGCTCGATCGGGCTGGCGGGGGATGAAGACGACGAGACGGCGCGTGGCAAACCGGACTACGAGCTGCGCGCTGACGGCAAGCCGCGGCTGTTCGTCGAGGCCAAGAGGCCTTCGGTTCGCATCAGGGAGGCCGCGACACCGGCGCGGCAGGCGCGTCGATACGGCTTCAGCGGTTCGCTGCCAGCGGTCGTGCTCACCAACTTCGCGGATCTGGTGTTCTACGACACACGGACCGAGCCCCCGACCCAGGCGGGGGTCGATCAGGGACGGATCTCCAAGTTGACCTTCCATTGGACGGAGTACCAGGCCCGCTTCGACGAACTTTGGGAGCACCTTTCCTGGGAGGTCGTAGCCTCCGATCGCTACTTCGACGTCTTCGGTGTCGAGCGGGAGTTCCGCGGCGAGTCGGCCTTCGACGAAAAATTCCTGGCGCAGATCCGCGTGTGGCGCCAGCTTCTCGCGCAAGACATCGCCGACCACAACCCCGCCATGGACGCCGAGGAGGTGGGGGACGCCGCGCAGCGGCTGCTGAACGCGCTGGTCTTCCTCAGGTCTGCGAGGACCGCTCCATCGAGGAGTACGGGTCGTTGCAGGGTTCGCTGCCGGGCGGGGTCGGTCAACGGTTCGTTGAGGCCGACCGAACGTTCAACGCGGGCCTGTTCGACGTCCTCGCCCAGGTCAGGGTCGGGCCGAACCTCCTTGGGGACATGGTCCGAGAGCTGTACCACCCGCGCAGCATCTACTCATTTGCCGTCGTGCAGCCCGACATCCTCGCTTCGATCTACGAGCAGTACCTCGGTGAGAGCGAGTCGAGCTGGACAGCTCCCGCGTGCGGCTGCGAAGCAAGCCGGAAGTGACCCACGCCGGTGGCATCGTGCCAACTCCCGACTACATCGTTGAAGCGCTGGTCACCGCCGCCCTGGACGATCGCCTTGCGGCCTGCGAACGGGTCAATGACGTGCTGTCGCTGCGAGTCGGCGACATGGCGTGCGGGTCGGGAACGTTCCTCCTGGCGGTGTATCGGCGGCTGCTGGACCGGCTGGAAGTCTTGCTCGAGCGGATCCCCACCTTGGAGGAGCGACGCCAGCTCCTCACACAGACCATCTACGGCGTCGACATCGACCCGCAGGCCGTGGAGGTGGCCCGCCTCAGCCTCCAACTAGGACTGCTCGAGGACCAGGCCCCCGAAGTGGTCAACACCTCGACCCTGCCGTTGCTCCCCGATCTTCGCAGCAATATCCAGGTTGGCAACGCACTGATCGACGACACGTTCGACGAGGTCCTGCCGGAAGCCTCCACGGACCCTCGCGTGCTCGCCCGGGTACGCCCCTTCGACTGGAGAACCCGCTTTCCGTCTGTCTTCCAGGGCAGGCAAGTGGGATTCGACGCCCTCGTGGGCAACCCCCCCTACATTCGCATCCAGGTGCTGCACGACTTCGCCCCCGAGCAGCACGCGTTCTTCACCAGCGTTGCCTCCGGCTACCGGAGCAGCGAGGCATACAACTTCGACGCCTATCAGCTGTTCGTAGAACGCGGCCTCGACCTGCTCAGCGCTCGTGGCCTGCTCGCGGTCGTCGTCCCCCACCGGTTCACCGTCACCACCGCCGGAGCGCCGCTGCGCGCGCTGCTTGGAGCAGCGGGCGGCCGGCACCTCCGGTCAATCGTCTACTTCGGTACTCAGCAGGTCTTCCCCAACCGGACGACCTACGTGTGCTTACTGACTGCCAGCAAGCGCCCGAATGCGACGGTCAGCGTCAAGGTCGTCCAAGACGTGGCCGGATGGCGTGTCGGAGTGCATGGGGCCGCCGAGACGAGAGCGATCGGCGACTTCGGTATCGGGACGTGGCGGTTCGGCCGAGACGAACTCCGCACGCTCCACCAACGGCTTCAGGAGCGGTTCTTGTGTCGACTCGGTGACCTCGCCCACATCTTCGTCGGTGTCCAGACCAGCCGGGACGACGTCTACTTCCTCAAACCCCTGGGAGTCAGGGGTGGCTTCGTGCGCTTCCATGACCCCGCCGGCGTCGAACGATCCATCGAAGAGGCCATCACAAAGCCGGCCCTGCTCGACCGCCGACTTGAACAGTACGACCTCAGCCCAGTGGCCGAGCGGCGCGTCCTCTTCCCCTACACCGTCGCAACCTCTACCAGTGGCCGACCAGCGGCTCGCCTGATCCCACTCGGCCGGATGAGGAACCAGTTCCCCCTGGCGCTTGAGTACCTCGAAGCCTTCCGAGGAGTGCTCGACCAACGCAACATCCCAAACCGCAACGAGACCAACTGGCACCAGTTCGGCCGCAGCCAGAACCTCGCCCACATCGCTGACCCCAAGATCATCGTCAGGGTCCTGTCCATCAGCCCCCGCTATTGCTGGGACCCCGACGGCCTCGTCGCAGCCGGCGGTGGCAGCGGCCCCTACTACTTCATCCGCGTCTACCCAGGGGTCGAAGTCCGCCCCGAAGTGCCGCTATCCCACCAGTACCTGATCGCCGTGCTGTCACATCCAGCCATCGACGGGATCGTCATGGAGACCAAGCAGTTCCGGGGCGGCTACGCTGTGCACGGCAAGGCGACCCTTGAGGGGCTGCCGGTACCGATTCCCAGCGAAGCGCAGCACGCGCGGATCGTTCGGCTCGTCAACCAGATCCACGCCACCACCTTGCAGCTCAGGGACGCGGCCGATACGAGGAACGAGGTCGTGCTTCGCGAGCGCTGGCAGCGCGACAAGCGCCGGATCGAACGAGCAACTAGCGAAGTCTTGGAGCTTACCGCAGAAGACCGGATCCTCCTGGCGCCGGAGTAGTGGAACCGTGTGGACGTCCAGCCGGAGGCTGGTCGGCCGCTCAGGGCATTTCACCTGGATGATGAGGGCGTCGGTTCGAGTCCAGCGGAGGCTCTTCCAATCGGCAAGCTGGCTGCATCCCCGCAGGGGTGTGCCAGGATGTCCGCGCCATCTGGGTTGCTGACTCAGGTCGCCTCGGCCGGTCCGCCCGTTCCAGCAATTTTCCAGCAACCCGTTGCCGGACGGTGCCGTTGCTGGGGCAGCCACCCTCTGTGCTCACCAGCCCTCAGCTGCGGCTTTGGCATCGTGCGGTGCTCAACGATAGCCAGCGCCCGCGAGCAGGTCGTGCAGTTCCAGGGCGACGACGGCTCGCTCCGGGTCGGCGACTCGGTCAGGATCCTCTACGACCCGGCAAACCCGCGAGATGCGCGACTGGACAGCTGGCCCAGCCGCTGGGGTGCGGGCACCGTCCCCATCTCTGTTGGGCTCGTCCTCATCGCCATCGGCGCGGTGCTATATCGGCTGGCCCACTCATGGGGGCAGGGCCCCGGCGTTGTGTCGTGATGTCCGTTTCATGAGGATGGGATGCCGAGGAGGGTGAGGGGCCGGGTCGGGTCGCGGCTGTTGTGTCGGAGCGCGGCGGCGGTGTTGGCCGACCCGGCCAGGCGCAGCGCGCCGACGGCGAGGTTGCGCAGGGTCGCCATGGCGCGGGGGGCGGTGCCGGTGCGGACCTGGGAGGCGTCCTCGGTGAAGGTCACGTCCCGGGCCCAGTGGAGCTCGTTCTCGGTCGACCAGTGCCCGCGGACGTAGCCGGCGGGCTGCGCGGGGGTCGCCTGGGTGGTGGTCAGGCTGGTCACGGCGGAGACGGTGACGGTGCGCCGTCGTCTGCTGTGCAGGTCGCGGGCGCGGCGGGTGGCCTGGATGGCCTGGGCGGCGTGGGGGAAGCCCAGGCCAGCGACGGTGGCGGCCCTTGAGGGTGCGGAGCTCGACGCGGCCGTGGCCCTGGTCGCGGGTGCGGTCCAGCACGGGGATGTCGCGCCAGGGCAGCGCGGTCAGCTGTGCCTGCAGGCCCGGCTGGTTGCCCTTGACGATGAGCAGGTCCTCGGCCTGCTTGTGGGTGACGAGGAGCTCGGCGTGCTGCCGCTGGGTATGCATCGCGTCAGCGGTGACGACCACGCCGGCAAGGTCCAGACCGGCCAGCAGCGGGCGGGACCGGGCGAGCTCGTTGGTCGTGCCGTCGACGGCCAGTTGCGCCAGCACCGCACCGTCGGTGTGGTCGAGCGCGGCGGGCAGGTGCACCGCGCGGCGCCGCGGGCAGCGCGTGCCGCCGGCCCCTGCGGTCACGGGGGCCTGGGACCGTGGCGAGGCGTTCCAGCAGGCCGGGGCACTCGGCCGGTCGCAGCGCCGGGGCACCACAGAGCTGGGCCAGGACTGGCGGGACCGGCGATGATATGGCGGCAGGCACGGGCTTCCGTCGCGGTCATGAGGCGTTGAGAACCGCATGATCTCGGAATCCCGTGCCTGTTCCACACCAACCAAGCGTCTCGCCATCAATCGGACATCACGACACAACGCCGGGGCCCTGGGGCCACCTCCCGGATCTGGACGGCGCATGGCGAGCGCGGCCGCGCTGATCGCGTGCATCTGCCCATCATGGCGCAGGCGCGGCTGGGCGCCGGCGTCATCTAGGATCCACAGCCAGTAGCTGGTGACGAAGCACAGCCCCCTCGCGTGGTACGTTCACACTGCCGAAGACAGAAGGCGTGCAGGCCGAGGATCCTAGCGGTATTGACACAGCGCATGGCAGAAGGGAACCGAATGCCGGCTGTGTCAAGTATGAGAAGGGCGACCCGTGCGTCCACTGCTTGAGTTGCGGGCCGAGAATTTTAGGAGCCTGCGGGATGTCACCGTGGGCCTCGAGCCGCTCAACGTGCTTGTAGGGCCGAATGGTGCTGGCAAATCCAACCTGCTCGACGTTATCCGGTTCCTGAGCGACTCCGCTCGAGCGGACCTGCGGCCGGCCCTGGATCGCCGAGGTGGGTATGAGCGGATGCGGTTCCGGGGCAAGTCGTCCGGAAAGATACGCATCTCCGTTCGAGCGAACGTCACGACCCACAGCAGCCCAACCGCGCCTGACGAGTACGACCTAGCGTTCTCGCTCGATCGCTCTCGAAACGGGCCCGAGGCGCGACACCTGCTCGTCCGGGAAGAGTCGTTCAGGTTCAAGCGCACTCAGGGCCGAGGACGACGGATCACCGTGCGAGGCAGCACCGTGGACCTCGTTGACACAGGCGGAAAGCCCGGTACGGAGCGAACGCAGAGGCTCGGGCTTCGGAGGGATGCACTCGGCCTCGCGGCCCTTGCCCGGCTCTCCCCCGACCAGGGCGGCGACGAGATCGAGCGGGTCGCCAGCCTGTTCTCGACCTTCCGGGTCTTCGATCCCGACGTTCCCGCGGCCCGCCTGCCGTCGAAGATCACCGAGGATCCGCTAAGGGAGAACGCCGCCAACCTCGCCTCATTCCTCTACCTGCTCCACGAGCGGTCCGGGTCGTTCGATGACCTGGAGGACGACGCACGGGCGATGGTGCCCGGTCTACGATCGATCAGGTTCCAGGACGTCGGCGGGACGACCTCAGCGATCGCGGTCCAGTTGGAGGAGCAGGGGCTCGCCACGCCGACCGACCTGGCCGACGCCTCCTACGGAACCATCAGGGCGCTCGCCCTCCTCGCGCTGCTCTACGATCCCGACCCGCCGCTGCTCACCTGCATCGAGGAGATCGACCATGGGCTGCATCCCTATGTATTCGACCGGCTGGTGGAGCTGTTGCGGGCGGCTTCTGAGAAGACGCAGTTCCTGATCGCCACCCATTCCCCGGCGTTCGTGAACCGGCTCACGCCCGAAGAGCTGATCGTCTGCGAGCGGGACGAGAGCGGGGCATCAAAGATCCCGGCTGTCGAGTCGTCGGTCATTCGGCAGATGGAAGATGCCACCGAGGGCCGGCTACGGCTCGGCGAACTCTGGTTCACCGGCAGCCTCGGCGGCGTGCCGGCGTGAGCCCGCAGCGAACGGCTCGCCGGGCCGGCCCGGGAGCCAGGGTCGATGGCGCCCCGCCCAAGGTGCTCGTGTTCGGCGAGAGCATGAACGATTCGAGATCGATCGGGGAACTCGTCGTCGCCCTCTGCCCAGAGCTGGAGGGACGTGTGAGGCCGCTGAATCAACCGCTCGTGCTGCTGCGGGACGCCAAGCCTGCGGACGTGCCTGGGCGAGCCGAGCGGATCGCCGCCACGGTCGCGGCCGAGCGGAGCAGGCACGACGTCGCCTGTGTGTTCCTGCACGAAGACTGCGACGGCGTCGAGCCAGGGCACGAGATCGTGGCGAGCAAGATCGAGCAGGCGAACGGGCGCTCCTCCGGGGGCCGGCCCAGGATCCTATGGAAGATTGGCCTGCAGAGGCGGAGGATGGAGGCAAGATTCACTCGGCTGGGCGACGCTGCCCTGCGCTCCGCCGGGACCGGCCGGCCAAAAGGAGCGCCCATGACGCAGCAGCAGGCCAGCGACCCGCTGGCCCTCACCGGCTTCGAGGCGATCGAGCTGTGGGTCGGCAACGCCAGGCAGGCGGCCCACTTCTACCGCACCGGCTACGGCTTCACCCCGGTCGCCTACGCCGGTCCGGAGACGGGCGTGCGCGACCGCGCCTCCTACGTGCTCGCCCAGGGCTCGATCCGGCTGGTGCTCACCACCGCCCTCACCCCCGACTCCCCCATCGCCGAGCACGTGGCCAGGCACGGCGACGGCGTGCGCGACGTGGGCCTCGGCGTGCTCGACGCCGGGCGCGCGTTCGAGGCGGCGGTGGCCCGGGGCGCCACGCCGGTGCTCGAGCCGCAGGAGCAGAAGGACGAGCACGGGGTGCTCCGACGGGCCGCGATCGCGACCTACGGCGACACCATCCACAGCCTGGTCGACCGCAACGACTACAGCGGCCCCCACGCCCCCGGCTACACCGCCTGGGACGTGGTGCCCGACCCGCTGCCCCCGGTCGGCCTGCAGGTGGTCGACCACGTCGTGGGCAACGTGGAGCTCGGCAGGATGGACGCCTGGGTCGACTTCTACGAGCGGGTCATGGGCTTCACCCAGCTCGTGCACTTCGACGACGAGGCGATCTCGACCGAGTACTCGGCGCTGATGAGCAAGGTGGCCTGGGACGGCACGGGGCGGATCAAGTTCCCGATCAACGAGCCGGCCAAGGGCCGTAGGAAGAGCCAGATCGACGAGTACCTCGAGTTCTACCGGGGGCCGGGGGTGCAGCACGTGGCCATCGCGACCGGCGACATCGTGGCCACCGTGCGCGCCCTGGCGGCCAGGGGCGTCCAGTTCATGCGGGTGCCCGACACCTACTACGACGACCTGGCCGGACGCTTCGCCGACCTCGACGTCGACGTCGACGCCCTGCGGGAGCTGGGCATCCTGGCCGACCGGGACGACGAGGGCTACCTGCTGCAGATCTTCACCAAGATGAACCAGGACCGGCCCACGGTGTTCTTCGAGATGATCGAGCGCCACGGCTCCCGCGGCTTCGGCGAGGGCAACTTCAAGGCGCTATTCGTGGCGCTGGAGCGCGAGCAGGAGGCCCGCGGCAACCTCTGAGCCGGGGGCCCCGGCCCTAACCGCCCGGGCGGGCCCGGTGGCGGCCGAGCAGTCCGAGGAGCAGGGCGACCGCGGCGACCGCGGCGACCGCGCCGGCGGCGTCCAGGACCAGCCCGACGTCGGCCCCTGGCGACGCGGTCAGCAGGGCGGCCGCGCTCAGCGCCTCGGCGGCCAGCACCACCCCGAGGATCGTGGCCAGCCGCCGGGCAGGCAGCTCGCGGGCCTGGCGCGCTGGCGGGCGGAGCTCGATCGACCAGTAGGCCAGCTCGGCCATGAGGAACAGGGCTGCGCCGGCCACCGGGGCGCCCTCGTCCACCCGGCGCGGCTGCGCCAGCAGGCTGAGCAGGTAGCAGAGCACCAGCGCCCACAGCACCCAGCCGACCCCTGGCGCCCAGGCGGCCGCCAGCGACCAGGCCAGCAGCGCCCCGGCGAGCAGGGCGAGGGTCACCGCGGCCGGGGTGAGCAGCCCCTGGCTGCGGCTCACCACGACCAGCACCACCGCCCAGCCCACCAGCGAGGCGGCGGCGGTCGTCAGCCGCGCACCTGGCGCGCGTAGCGCCGGAATGCCGCCACCTCCTCCAGGGCCGCCTCCAGCTCGACGCCGTCGCGCCACTCGGCCACCGCGATCCCGAGCCGCTCGTAGCGGGCCCGCACCGCCTCGCGCTCCAGCCGCCACAGGCGCAGGGCCAGCTCGCCGATCTCGTCCTCGCCCGGCTCGGTCAGGCCCAGCGGGGAGACCTCGATGATCGCCAGGTCGAAGCCGCGGGCGTGCAGGTCGAGCATGATGGCCCGGCCGCGCTCGTCGAGCAGGGGGGTGAGCGCGATCACCAGCGCCCTGGGCGGGAGGGTGCGGGGCGGGACCAGGCCGATCCCCTTGTCGATGTAGCTGGGCGAGGCGTCAGCCTCGAGCAGCGCCTCCACCACCCGGTGGAGGTGGGCCGGGCCGGTCCCAGGCAGCAGCCACTTGAGCGTCCCGCCCAACCGGATCAGGCCGACCCGGTCACGGCCGTCCAGGTAGCGGGCGGCCAGCGCGGTGGCCGCCCTGACGGCCGCGTCAAGGGTCGACCCGGCCGCCGAGCGCGCCTCCGCGAAGGTGTCGAGGAAGAGCACGATGTCGGTGTTGCGCTCCGGGTGCGCGTCGTTGACCCACAGTTCCCTCTGGCGCGCGCTGGCCCGCCAGTTCACCCGGCGGACCCGGTCCCCGGGCACGAACGGGCGCAGGTCGGCGAACTCGACGCCATCGCCCTTGGTGCGGGCGACCTGGTTGCCGGCGGTCACCCGGGTGTCGTGGGGCCGGACCAGCCCGCGGAGCGTGCGCGCGCTGGGGTAGACCCGCAGCGGCACCCGCTGGTCGACCCGGGTCTCGAACTGGAACAGCCCGAAGCGGTCGCGGACCCGCAGCCATGCCTCCCCGACGCCGTACAGGCCCCAGCGGCCCCCCCGCACGGTGTACTCGAGGCGGCCCACCTCGCCCGCCGCGAGCCGCAGCGCGGTCGGGTTCGGCGCCCCGTCCAGGGTGAGCCCCTGCGGGACGGCGACGAGCACCTCGACCTGCTCGAGCGCGGTGCCAGCGCGCACCTCGACGTCGAGCGGGACGCCCTCGCCCTCGACGGCGCGCTCGCCCCCGAGGGCGAGGCCGACCTCGGCGGCGGGCGGCGGCGACCGGACCAGGCCGTAGAGCAGCAGCACCGCGAACGGGGCGGCCAGCGCGACCAGCTCGGGCAGGCCGCTGGCAAGCGCGCCGAACAGCCCGAGCGCGACGACCGCGGTGTAGGCGCCCAGCTTGTGGGTCGGGTAGCGGGTCATCCTCCGGGCCGGGGCCGGGGCTCGGCGGCCGCGGCCGGGGTCGGGGTCTGCCCCAGGCACTCGGCGACCACGTCCTCGCCCCGGATCTGCTGGGCCCAGAGCTCGGGCCGGAGCACCAGCCGGTGGCCGAGCGCTGGCGCGGCGACCGCCTTGACGTCCTCGGGGGTGACGAAGTCGCGCCCGTCCAGGACCGCCCGCACCCGGGCCAGCTTCAGCAGCGCCAGCGTGCCCCGGGGGCTCGCCCCGACCCGCACCCTCGGGTTGGCCCGGGTGGCGGTGACCAGGTCGACCATGTACCAGCCGATGCTGTCGTCGACGAACACCTCCTCGACCGCCCGCTGCATGCCGAGCAGGGTGGCCCGGTCGATCACCGGATCCAGGGCGACATCGTCGGAGCGGCGCTCGATGCGGCGCCGGACCAGGCCCCACTCGTCCTCCCGGGCCGGGTAGCCGACCCCGACCCGGAGCAGGAACCGGTCGAGCTGGGCCTCGGGCAGCGGGTAGGTGCCCTCGTACTCGATCGGGTTCTGGGTGGCGAGGACCAGGAACGGCCGCTGCAGCGGCCGGGTCTCACCTTCGATGGTGACCTGGCGCTCCTGCATCGCCTCGAGCAGGGCGGCCTGGGTCTTCGGGGGCGCCCGGTTGATCTCGTCGCCGAGCATCAGGTTGGTGAACACCGGGCCGGGGCGGAACTCGAACTCGCAGGTCCGCTGGTTGTAGATGGACGAGCCGGTGACGTCGGACGGCATCAGGTCGGGGGTGAACTGGATGCGGGCGAAGTCGAGGCTGAGCACCTGCGCGAACGAGCGGGCGATGAGGGTCTTGGCCAGCCCCGGGAAGTCCTCGATGAGCACGTGCCCGTCGGCCAGGATGCCGCACAGGACCAGCTCGAGGGCCGAGCGCTTGCCGACCACGGCCCGCTCGACCTCGTCGAGCGCCTTGCGCGCGCCGGCCGCCACCTCGGCGAGGTCCATCGGCACCTAGATCGCCTCGAGCCGGTCGAGCATGGCCCGGAGCGCGGCTGGGCTCGCGCCCGGGGCGGTCCGGTCGGCAGGCGGGCGGACAGGTCGAGCCCGGACCAGCTCCCACAGGTCGGGGCCGAGCGCGGCGGCGGCCGCGGCCGGGTCGCCGTCAAGGGAGATCCCGCGGCGGGCGGCCAGGCGCAGCTCGGCGACCTCCCGGAGCACGGGACGGATGCGGGCGTGCAGGTCGGCCTCGCGCACGGTCGCGAAGTACAGCGCCTGCTCGAGCCGGCGCAGGTCCTCTGGGCGGCCCGGCTCCCCCGGCCCGTGCCGGGCGGCCCGGTCGTAGGGCGACCGCCGGGGCCGCAGCTCCTCGGGGCGGGCCCGCTCGCCGAGCCGCAGCACCAGCAGCACGGCCAGGCCGAGCAGCCACACCCGGCCGAGCAGGGGCCGGTCGGGCGCGATCACGCGCAGCACGGCCACCCCGGACGTTGCCGCCATGCCGAGCGCCAGCCACGCGGCCACCCGCCGGGCCGTCGCCGCCCGCTCCCGCCGACGCGGCCCGGGGGTGGTGCCCGCCCGGGTCATCGGCGCCGTTCCCATCCGCGTGGCCTCGCGGTGCCGCCCTCCCGGGTCACGCCGCGACCCCCTTGAGGTCGTCGCGGACCGCGGTGAGGGCCTGGATCGCGTCCTCCCGCATGCGCTCGTCCACCGCGTGCTGGCTGAACTTGGCCTGCTCGAACAGCTCGGTCAGGGCGGTGGCGGGCCCCGCAGACACCCGCAGGCCGACCAGCGCGCGGGCCAGGTACTCGAGCGGCGCCTCCGCCGGGGCGCGCGGGATCCCGTCCGCGGCCAGGGTCAGCTCCATGGCCGCGTAGGCGGCGATCACCGCCTGGCGCGGGCCCAGCTCCCCGTGCAGCTCGTCGAGGGACCGCTCGATCGCCGTGGACAGGTCCTCGGCCACACCGGCCGGGCCCGGCCCGGCCCGGCGCCGGAGCCGCCTGCGCCTGACCATCACCATGGCGACGAGCGCGGCGCACGCGCCGGTGAGCGCGAGCGCCTCCAGGCCGAGCACCCGCGGGGACCGTTCCGTGGCCGGCTGGCCGGCCACCGGGGCGGCCGGGGCCGGCCGGTCCTCGGGCCGGCCGCCGGTCCGGCCGTCGAGCCTGGCCCAGTCGGGGAACTGCAGGCTGGCCAGGATCACGCAGACCAGCAGCAGCGCACCCACCCAGATCAGTCCGGCCCAGGGCTTGCGCTTCTTGGGCCCGGTGAGCCCCCGGCGGCGCCAGGCCTGGCTGGCCAGCAGCGCCACCTGCACCAGCCCGAGCACCAGGACCACGCCGTAGAAGGAGACGAGCAACCGGGGCGAGGCGACCAGCGGGCCGCGCACCGGCCCGGCCGCGTCCGGCCGCTGGTTGCGGCTGGCCACCGCGACGACCCAGAGCAGCACGGCGAGGGCGGCGGCGAGGATCGCCACCGTGTGCGCCCGCGACGGCCGGGGGCCGTCCCCGCCGCGCTCCCGCTCCTCCACGTCGGCCTCCTCCGGCCCGGGGCGGCGGCAGCGCCCGGGCGCTCAGGAGAGGATGGCACGCGGCGCGGCCGCCGGGGATAGCCGGAGGCGGATTATTAGCTGCGCCTCAGGCGGTCGCGGCTATGCTGGCGAGCAGGTCGGCCCGACGACGAGCGCCCCAGGGAGGTCCCGCGATGAACGCCCCGCCGCCCGCGGGACCGGGCCGGGTCCGCGTGGTGATCGCCACGCCGCTGGAGAAGGAGCTGGTCGAGCGCATCGCCGCCACCGACCCGCGGGTCGAGGTGCTCCACGAGCCGTCGCTGCTGCCGCCTGCCAGGTACCCGTGCGACCACAAGGGCGACCCCGGCTTCCGGCGCGACGAGGCGGGCGAGCGGCGCTGGCGCGAGCTGCTGGCCCAGGCCGAGGTGCTGTTCGGCATCCCAGGGGACACCCCGGAGGGGCTGGCCGCCGCCGTGCGTGACCTGCCGGGGCTGCGCTGGGTGCAGACGACCAGCGCGGGCGCGGGCGAGCAGGTGCGAGCGGCCGGGCTGGCAGCGGCCGACCTGGAGCGGGTCGCGGTCACCGCGGCCACCGGCGTGCACGCCGGGCCGCTCGCCGAGTTCTGCCTGTTCGGCCTGCTCGCCTTCGCCAAGGGCTGGCGCCGGCTCGCCCGCGACCAGGCGCAGGGCCGCTGGGACCACTACGTCGTCGCCGAGCTGCGCGGGCGCACCGCGCTCGTCGTCGGGCTGGGCCACATCGGGGCCGAGGTGGCGCGGCTGGCACGCTGCTTCGGCATGCGCACGGTGGGGGTGAAGCGCCACCCCGGCCCGGGCGACGACCGGGTCGACGAGCTGCACCCCACCAGCCGTCTCCACGACCTGGTCGGCGAGGCCGACGCGGTGATCGTGACCCTGCCGCTGACCCGGGAGACCCAGGGGCTGGTCGACCGGGACGCGATCGGCCGGATGCGTGGGTCGGCGGTGCTGGTCAACGTCGGGCGTGGCGGGGTGGTCGACGAGGCCGCGCTGGTGGAGGCGCTCGAGGCCGGGCGGATCGGGGGGGCGGTGCTGGACGTGACCGCGGCCGAGCCGCCGCCGGCCGACAGCCCGCTGTGGCGCCTGGACAACGTGCTGCTCAGCCCGCACACCATGGCGCTGGTCGAGCGGGAGAACGAGCGCATCGTCGACCAGTTCCAGGCCGACCTGCGCCGCTTCCTGGCCGGGGAGCCGCTCCGGCACCGGGTCGACCCCGAGCTGCTGTATTAACCAACGCGTGTCTGATGGACCTCGCCGGCAACGCCTAAACAGGCAGTCCTCGTTCCATGTGGGGGGAGCTCGCTCCCCCCACGGCCCCCCAGGAGCGCCTGTGCCATGGCCAGGGGAATCGGCGGGTTCATCGGACAGGCCCTAATGGCGACCCCGGCGCGGCGGGCGGCAGAGGGAGCCAGCCCCGGCTCGGCTAGGGGGCCTGGACCGCATCTCTCGGCGGCGTCACCACGACTGGCGTGCTGTAGTCGAGGAAGTCCAGCGCAGTATCCTGCGACCCGCTGTCCGCCACCCGCAGGGGGTACGGCGTCCCGGTGGTGGCGACATACAGCACAGACTCGGAGCCCCGGAGCGCGATCGCCAGCTGGCCCGCGATCGTGGTGGTCTTGCCCTTGCTGAGGGTGCCCTCGGGCTTGAGCATCTGATCGGCGATCCTTCCCAGGTCGAGGAACGCGCCCAAGGAGTCCTGCTCGCTGGCGGGCACGATCTCCCAAGGCTGTGGGCCCGCGATGGTCGAAGCGCTCTGGTAGAGCTTGCCACCCACGCGGATGAGCTCGAGCGACCTGTCGGGCCCGTACACCACGCTTCCCTGCGCGGCGTCGCGACTCAGCCGCAGGTCCACCCGGATCGTCTCATCATCCTGCTTGATGGTGCCCTTCAGGTGCACCGACTGGGCGGCCTTCAGCGCGGCGCCCGCCTCGGTGAGGATCTCCTGGGCAGACTTGGCCGCCACCCCGTTGTCACCGCCGCCTTGGGTGCCCCCACCCAAGCCACACCCCGCGAGCAGCAGGGTCAAGCCGACCGCCAGCGCCGCGACGCCTCCGCCCTGGAGGCGCCCGCGCTCAGATGCACACAGACGCGAGAACAACTGCAAGCTCCCTTCGGTCGATCTTGCGACATCTCTGAGACGACGGGCTCGAGGGTCGGGTTCCCGCAGGATCCCTGCGCCGCGCAGATGTCTGCTTAAGGTTACCCAGACGATATCGGCGTCATGCACCCGGTACCCTCGGCTTGGCGTCGTCCTGCGGGGCGGTCGTGTAGGGGATGCGCACGCCCGTGGAGTCAGGCGCCCGGCCCGGAACGTGGCGACGCCGGGAGGCCGATCGGCCTCCCGGCGCCTGGGAAGTGGTGGCGCTCGGGGTGGGTCAGCGCTTGTGGGCGACCATCGAGGCCTCGTCGAGCAGCGCGTAGCGCTCCTCGGCGGTGGCGGAGTCGAACGGGTGGCGGCCGGCGCGGTCCTGCTTCCTCGCGTTCCACCAAGCGGCCAGGTTCGAGAGCTGCATGGTCCCCCCTGCTTTCTTCTCGGGCGGCGCCGGCCCTCGGGGCCGGCGGCGCCGTGCGGCGCATCGACAGGCCCAAGCATGAGGCCGTTCGGTAACGATCCGGCTGAGCCGTCCAACCGGAGTGGTCACAGAAGATCACGACTTGGCCGCCGGGATGTTGCCCGCCTGTCGCTTGCCAACCTGGTCGAGAGGCTGTGCCATGGCGACGGGCACGAGGACGTCGCCACCCTGACCGCGCTGGCCCCGCTGCTCGCCCTCGGGTGAGCGCCCGGGGTTGCGTGCGACGCGGCCGGGACGCGAGCATCCGGTGCATGGAGCCGTTCGTGGTGGCGCGCAACCCTGAGCCCGGGACCAACCTGCCGTTCCTGGTCCGCCTGCCGATCGAGGGCGGGCTGGTCCTGAAGTGCGGGGCGCCCTGGCCGGTCACGGCGCGGGTGTACTGCCACCCCTACGAGCACGGCTGGCCGCCCGACGCCGACGTCGTCGACCAGGCGCCGGTCCGCTCGTGCGAGCGCCGGGGGCCAGCGATCGACCTGGTGCTGGCCCGGGGCCGGAACTTCCGCTCCCAGTTCGTGTTCACCTCCCTGCGCGGCGGTCGCCCGGCGATCTTCTGGCAGACGGCCAAGGTGGCCAGGGCGGCCCGGCCCGGCGTGCGGGTGCCGGCGCGCCGCGCCTCCGGCAGCGGGCAGCTCGAGCTGCTGGTGGACACGCGCGAGCGGTACCCGTTCAAGTTCGCCCGCCAGCAGGCTTCGACCGTCCGCCGCGCCCTGCCCGCCGGCGACTACGGCGTGGAGCGGGACGGCGAGCTGCTCGCCGTGGTCGAACGGAAGGCCGTCGACGACTTCACCCGGAGCCTGGCCGACGGGTCGCTCGCCTTCGAGCTGGCCCACCTGGCCGCGATGGGCCGGGCCGCGGTGGTGGTCGAGGGCAGGTACGGCGCGCTCTTCCGGCAGGAGCACGCCCAGCCGGGCTGGCTGCTCGACCTGGTCGCCAGGCTGCAGGTCCGCTACCCGGCCGTCCCGATCGTGTTCGCCGACTCCCGGCCGCTGGCCGAGGAGTGGACCTTCCGCTTCCTGGGCGCCGCCAGCGTGGAGCTGGCCGAGCTGGACACCTGATCCGCGGCGGCCAGGCCACGGCGTGACGCATTTTCCACCGAACAGTCCGCTCGGGGGTGGTGTCCCGGTTGGTCGGGCGAGCAGAATGGGCGTCACAGAGGTCAATGTGGTGACGGAGGCGGCAGTGCCGAGCGGGCCCGGATGCTCGGACCGCGGCCGGGCGCTGGTGGACGCGCTCGGGCTCACCAACCGCGGCATCCAGCTCGAGGCGGCCGCGGAGGGGTTCATCCGGCGGTGCCGGGCCGACGCCAGCGTCTCCGGCGCGCTGGCCAGGCAGGGGCTCCACGTCTGCGACGCCTACCGCGGGCTCGCAGACGAGCTTGCCGGCCTCGGCCTGGCCAGCGCGGCCGCCGCGGACATCGTGGCTGTGTTCGAGCACCACATGCGGTTGGTGCGGGCAGCGCTCGACCTGGCCTACCGCCCGCAGACAGAGGAGATCGCCCTGCAGCGCGACCGCCTCGCCGACCTCGGCGCCAGCTCCGAGCGGCTGGTCGCGCTGCGCGACCGGCTGGCCGCCGAAGCCCCCGCCGAGCTGCTCGACCCCAGGCAGGGCTGAGGGTCGGCCGGGGCCTGCTCAGGGCAGGGCGGGCTCGAGCTGCTCGGTGACCCGCTGGTCGCCCTCGAAGACGAGGAAGCGGTCGAAGGACCGCATGAACCAGCGGTCGTGGGTGACGGCCAGGACGGTCCCCTGGTAGGTGGCCAGTCCCTCCTCGAGCGCCTCGGCCGAGGCGACGTCGAGGTTGTCGGTCGGCTCGTCGAGCAGCAGCATGGTGGCGCCGCCGACCTCCAGCAGCAGGATCTGCAGGCGGGCCTGCTGGCCGCCGGAGAGGGTCTCGAAGGTCTGGTCGGCGGCGCCGTGCAGCTCGTAACGGCGCAACCGGCCGACGGCGGCGCCCCGGCCGAGGCCCGCTCGCCCTAGGACCTCCACCAGCGTCCTGCCCTGCAGCTCGGGGGTGTCGTGGGTCTGCGCGAAGTAGCCGGGGACCACCCGGGCGCCGAGCCGCCAGTGGCCGCTGTGGGGGACCTCCTGGCCGGCGAGCAGGCGCAGGAAGTGGCTCTTGCCGCTCCCGTTCGGCCCGAGCACGCCGACCCGCTCGCCGAACAGCACCTCGGCGTCGAAGGGCCTGGTGAGGCCTGGCAGGACGAGCCCCTCGACCGTGAGCGCGCGCACGCCGGTGCGCCCGCCGCCGAGGCGCATGGCGATCTTCTGGGTCTCGGGCCGCTCGGTCGGTCTGGCCTCCTCCTCGAAGCGGCGGATGCGGGTCTCCATGGCGCGGGCCCGGGAGGCGAACTTGTCGTTCAGCGAGGCCCGCCGCTTGAACTCGCGCATCGCCTCGACCAGCCGCTTGTGCTCCTCCTGGTAGCGGCGATGCTGCTCGTCGATGCGGGCGAGCCGCTCGGAGCGGGCCTCATGGTAGGTGGCGAACCCGCCCCCGTGGACCCAGGTGACCCGGCCCTCGACCGTGACCACCTTGGTGGCCGTGCGGGCGAGCAGCTCGCGGTCGTGGCTGACGTAGAGGATGGTCTTGGCGCTGGCGTTGAGGGCGTCCTCGAGCCAGCGCTTGCCCTGGATGTCGAGGTAGTTGTCGGGCTCGTCGAGCAGCAGCACCTCGTCGTCGCCGCGCAGGAGCGCCTCGAGGGCGAGCCGCTTCTGCTCGCCGCCGGACAAGGTGCGCACCGGCCGGTCGCTGGCCTGGTCGAGCGCGAACCCGAGCGCGGCGGTGGCACAGGTGTCCCACAGCACCTCGGCCTCGTAGCCACCGGCGTCCCCCCAGGCGGCGAGCGCCCCCGCATAGCGCATGGCCGCCCGGTCCCCCTGGTCGTCGCCGGGGGCGCGCGAGGCCACGGCGAGGTGGCGCTCGGCCCTGGCGAGGTGGCGCTCGGCCTTGGCGAGCGCAGCGCCCGCCTCCCGGACGGCCGGGCGGGCCAGGCCGAGCAGCAGGCCGCGCACTGTGGAGTCGTCGCGGATCGAGCCGATGAACTGGCGCATCACCCCGAGCGAACCGCCTGCCACGATGGTGCCGCTGTCCGGGCGGAGATCCCCGGCGGCCAGCCGGAGCAGGGTGGTCTTGCCGGTGCCGTTCGCGCCGACCAGCGCGACGTGGGCGCCCTCCCCCACCCGGAACGAGGCGTCCTCCAGCAGCACCCGGCCGCCGGGCAGGGTGTAGTGGAGGTGCGCCGCGTCGATGTAGCCCATCTTGAGCGGCACGATGCCATCCGGGTGACCGGCCCGTCACGCCATTTGCCGCCCGGTCAGGGACACGAGCCCCCCCGGCCCCGGACTGCGAGCCCGGACCGGCCTGACGGTCACGCCGGCTGCAGCCGCCCGGTCGCGACGGGCCCGTCGAGCAGGGCGCTGACCGCCTCCGGCTCGAGCGGCCGGGCGAAGTGGTAGCCCTGGCCGAGCAGGCAGCCAAGCTCGGCGAGCCGGCTGGCCTGCCCGGCCGCCTCGATCCCCTCGGCGACGGTCTCCAGGTCGAGCGTCTGGCCGATCTGGATGATCGCGCGGGTCACCGCGGTCTGGTCGGGGCTGCCGGTGACGACGTCGATGAACGACTTGTCGATCTTCACGATGTCGATCGGGAACCGGTGCAGGTGGGACAGGGAGGAGTAGCCGGTGCCGAAGTCGTCGAGGGCGAACCGCACCCCGAGCCGGCGCAGGGCGGCCAGCGTGGCGGTCACCTCTTCGTCCGAGCCGACCAGGGTCGTCTCGGTGATCTCGAGCACCAGCTGCCTGGCGTCCAGCCCGCTGTCGCCGAGCGCCTCGGCGACCTCGGCCACGAGCCCGCAGTGGCGGAGCTGGCGGGCAGACAGGTTCACGTTCAGGCCGAGCGGCGGGCGGGCCGGGTGGCGGAGCTGCCAGGCCCGCGCCTGGCGGCACGCCTCCCTGAGCACCCACCGGCCGATCGGCACGATCAGGCCGGTCTCCTCCGCCAGCGGGATGAACTGGGCCGGTGAGACCAGGCCACGGCTCGGGTGGCGCCAGCGGACGAGCGCCTCGACCCCGACCATGGCGTTGTCGGGCAGGCGCATGATCGGCTGGTACAGCAGGGTCAGCTCGTCCCGGTCGATGGCCTGGCGCAGGTCGGTCTCGAGCCGCAGGCGGTCGGTGATGCCGTCCCGCATGGCCGGCTCGAACTCCGCCCACCTGGCCTTGCCTGCCCCCTTGGCCGCGTACATGGCCGTGTCGGCGTTGCGCAGCAGCTCCTCGGCGTCGTGCCCGGCCCGGGCGCCGGTGGCCACCCCGATGCTGGCCGTCACCGAGACGTCGGTGCCGTCGACGGCGAGCGGCGCGGCCAGGGCTGCGCCGAGGCGGTCGGCGGTGGCCAGGACCTGCTCGCGGGGCACGTCCTCGAGCAGGACGGCGAACTCGTCGCCACCGAGGCGGGCGGTGGTGTCGGCTGGGCGCAGGCTGGCGGTCAGGCGACCGGCCACGGCCACCAGGATGGCGTCCCCCCTGGTGTGGCCGAGGCCGTCGTTGACGGTCTTGAAGTTGTCGAGGTCGATCAGGAGCATCGCGACCTCGCCGCCGTCGTGGGCGCTGGTCGCCAGGGCGTGCTCGATCCGGTCGCGGAACAGGGCCCGGTTGGCCAGCCCGGTCAGCGGGTCGTGCAACGCCTGCCTGGTGAGCTGCTCCTCGAACTCCCGCCGCTCGGTCACGTCGCGGACGTTGGACACGATGCCGCGCACGGCCGGGTCGTCGAGCAGGTTGGTGCTGGTCACCTCGAGCCAGCGCCAGGAGCCGTCGGCGTGGGCGATGCGGTACTGTGCTGGCCGGGTCGACCCGGCCCCTCCGAGCAGGGTGCCGCGGGCCGCCTGGGCGCTCAGCAGGTCGTCGGGGTGCATGAAGTCCATGCCGGTCCGGCCCACCCACCGTTCGGGTGGCTCCCCGAGCAGGTGCTCCACGGCCGGGCTCATGTAGGTGATCGTGCCGCTCGCGTCGCCGATGCAGATCATCTCCGAGGCGTTCTGCACGAGCGACCGGAAGCGGGCCTCACGGCGAGCGAGGTCCTCGGCCAGGCTGACGTTGTCGAGGGCGAGGGCGACCTCGGCGGCGAGCGCATCCAGCCCGCTCTGGGCCCCGTCCGGGAGCGGCCCGGCGTGGGCGGCGACGATCGCACCCTTCAGCTCGTCCTTGACCCGCAGCGGCACGGTCAGCGTGGCCCGACCGGAGCCGTCCCCCGCCAGCCCCGCCAGGGCCGCGAGGTCCCCGGTCCCACCGCCGTCCGGTGTTGACGCCAGCACCGCCTCAGGCTCGCCACCACCCCGGCCCGGCGCCAGCACCGCCTCAGGCTCGCCACCACCCCGGCCCGGAGCCAGCACCGTCGGGCCGTCTGGACTGGCAAGGACCAGGCGGAACTCGGCGCCGTCGGCCGCGAGCAGGCCGGCGGACGCCTCGAGCGCGGTCCGCGCGATGACGTCCACCCCGGCGGCGGCGACCAGCGCCCCGCGGGCGCGGGACAGGATCGTCTCCCGGGCCCGGAGCCGGTCGAACTTGGCCAGGGTCGACGCGACCAGCCGCACCATCATGACCGTGATGATGACGTTCACGAGCAGGGAGGCGAGCTGGGTGGGGCGCAGCTCACCTCGGTCGGAGGCGAGCACGGCGGCGGTCAGCGAGCCGAGCAGGTAGAGCACGGCGGTGCCCACCGCGGCGGCCTGCGACCCGTAGGTTGCCCGGTAGCACAGCGCGATGAACAGCAGCCCGGCGACGTCGAGGCGAGGCCCGGACACGGCGGCCAGGACGACGAGCGCTGCGATCTCGACCGGCAGCACGACCAAGGGGAAGTCGTCCCGGTCGCGCTCGCGCACCCACGACCAGCCGAGCCAGCCCGCGCTCGCCACGGCTGCCAGGCGCAGGCCCAGCGGCCGGCCGCCGGCCGAGACGGCGGCCACGACCGCGACCGGCAGGTAGGCGAGCAAGGCCACCAGCACCACCCGGCGGAAGCGCGGGAGCAGGCGCTCGGGCAGGGTCCCCAGGCGGTCGGGCACGAGGTCGCGCAGCCGCCCCAGCCGCGACCGGGTCCCGGTCGGCGGCCACGTGGACTCGCCCTCGATCGGCCTCACGCTCCCGGCTCCCCCCAACCCAGCCGGCTTCAACGTCACCGCTTCCATCGGACGGCCCCGGACGATCCTGAGCAGTTGCCAGGTTCGGGCGGGCCGGGCGCCTTGGCCGGCGAAGGGGGCCGGCTGGTAGCTCAACCGCCGTGCGGCGATGCCCCGCGGCTGGCGGCGGACCGCAAGCCGCCCGGAGCAGACGACCGGGCCGGGACCGCCTGATTCAACACCGCCGTGGGAGGTGCCGCAACGCCGGTCGGGTGCTGCGGGTGCCGGGACGCCCGAGCGTCACGGAATAGGGAGGGCTCAGCCGCGCGACCGGTTGGAGCGGGCCGCGGCCCGGGCCGGCATCGAAGCTCCCGACGCCAGGGCAGCTGGGTCAAGGTCATCCAGCGGAAGCTGGGCGGGGCGGGAGGACGGCTGCTCGTCGGCTGGGAGATGGGCGACGTCGCCCTCGGTGTCGCTCCACACGCGGCCGACCGCGATGCCGAACACCGCCTGCCCGTTCGACAGGACGTCGATGACCTCCTCGCCCGAGTGACAGGCGTAGATGCGCTTGCCGTCGGAGATCAGGGTGACGTCCGAGAGGGGCCTGCCGGCCGACTCGCCGCGGAGGTAGCCGATGGCCTCGCGGATCTTCTGCAGGGAGATGCCCGCGTCGAGCAGGCGCTTGATGACGCGCAGCTCGACCACGTCCTCGAAGCTGTACAGGCGGTGGCTGCCCGACCCGTCGGCCGCCCGCACCGACGGTGTGACCAGGCCGGTCCTTGTCCAGTAGTCGAGCTGGCGGTAGGTGATGCCGACCAGCTTGTAGACCGTGGGCCCACGGTAGCCGACGCCCGCCGCCTCCGGGGAAGAGCGATCCGCCATCCTCACCCTCCTGCGGCGACAGCGCGAACTACAACGGTGTAAGGGATCAGCCTAGAGACCGCAGAACCGGGCGTCAACGACCCCGGAGCACGGGGCGACACGAGGGAGGGCAGCCTACTCGAAGTCCTCCGGGCTGACCTGGTCGAGGAACTCGCGGAACTTCTTGACCTCGCGCTCCTCGTCGTCGCTCTCCTTGATCAGGATGGACGCCTCGCTAAGAACGCCCTCCTCGGCGTAGATGGGAGTGTTCGCCCGGACGGCCAGCGCGATGGCGTCGCTCGGCCGGCTCGACACCGAGAACTTCGACCCGTTCTGGCGCAGCTCGATCGTGGCGTAGAAGGTGCCTTCCTTGAGCTCGGTGATCACCACCCGCTCGATGGAGACGACCAGTTCGTCGAGCAGGTTCTTCAGGAGGTCGTGGGTGAGCGGGCGTGCGGTGGCGACCCCCTGGAGCGCGAACGCGATGGCTGTCGCCTCGACGTTGCCGATCCAGATCGGTAGGAAGCGCTCGCCGTCGCGCTCCTTGAGCAACACGATCGGCGTCTGGGTGGGAAGCTCGATCCGGACGCCGACGAGGGTCAGCTCGACCAAAGCGAAACCCCCTCGAGCGTCGAAGGTTCTTGCGCCCGGCCGGGCGCCTGCCAGCAATCAGAGGCTATCAGACGCCCCTCCCACGCGCGACAGGGCGATCCCCCCCGCGGCCCGCTCCTTCCAGCCCGGGCCGTCACGCCGCCCCCTGGGCGAGGAACGCGTCGACCAGGACGGTCGCTGGCTGGGCCGGGGCTCACGCCGCCCCCTGGGCGAGGAACGCGTCGACCACCCCGGTGGCGGCGCCGGCCGGCACCGGGCCGGGCCGGAAGCCCTCCCCTGCTCCGCCGTCCGGTGGCGCGACCGCGCTGTCCAGGGCGCGCAGGGGCAGCGGGGCGAGCAGCGTCCCGCCCGCAGCCAGCCACACCCGCGGCGGTACGCCCGACCCGCTCGCACCCGACCCTGCCCTCGTCGGTGCCGGGACGGCAACGACCAGGCCGAGCAGGTCCCGGCGGACCAGGGCGTCCACGTCGGCTGCGGCCTGCCAGCGATCGGCCCGACCGCCGATCCGTACCGTGACCGGCTGGCCGCCGGAGGCCAGCCTGACCCGGACCAGGGCGTTGAAGCCGTACTCGAACAGCGCCTGCACGTCGGTGAAGGCATCGGGCGAGCCGAGGGCGACCGCGACCAGCCGGCGGCCGCCGCGGCTGGCCGAGGCGACCAGGCAGCGGCGGGCCAGGTTGGTGAACCCGGTCTTGCCCCCCTCGGTCCAGCGATAGGTGAACAGGAGCTGGTTGCGGTTGGGGAAGCGCCGGGTCGGGCCGCTCCCGGGGATGGCGGCCCTGCGCGTGCCCACCAGGGCCCGGAAGTCGGCCCGGCGCATGGCCACCTCCCAGAGCCGGGCCAGGTCGCGGGCGCTGGTGTGGTGGCCGGGCCGGTCGAGGCCGTGCGGGGTCACGAAGTGGGTGGCCGCGAGGCCGAGCGCGGCCGCCCGCCGGTTCATGCGGCGGACAAACCCCGCCTGCGAGCCGTCCACCGCCTCGGCCAGCGCCGCGGCGGCGTCGTTGGCGCTCTTCAGCATGAGGGCGAGCAGGAGCTGGCGGACCGTGAGGCGCTCCCCCACGCGCAGCCTGAGCGACTCCTCGCCGACCGCCACCGGTCCCGGCCCGGTCACCACCACCCGGCTCTGCGGCAGGCGCTCCAGGGTGAGCAGGGCGGTCATGACCTTGGTGGTCGAGGCCATCGGGCGCTCCTGGACGGCGGCCCGCTCGAGCAGCACCTGCCCGGTCTCCTCGTCGGCCAGCACGAAGGCGCGGGCCCGGACGGCCGGTAGGGCCACGGGCCCCGGCGGAGCACCGGCCACCGCAGGCGGCCTGGGGATCGCCGGGCCGGCCGCCGCATCCGGCGAGAGCGGCACCGGACCGGCGCCCAGGGCCGCAGCCACCAGCAGCGCGACCAGCGCTGGCCGCCACCGCCGCAAGAACCCTCCTGTCAACGCACGAGGCTGCCGCTCGCCGGCGCCCCTCCGAGCCACCACCGGCATCGCGGCGCCCGCCCACGTGCCAGCGCCCCTCCGGGCCACCACCGGCATCGCGGCCCGCCCATGTGCCAGCGCCCACGCGCACCACGACCGCCTGGGGCCATCGCCTGTGTCATCGGCGGTGCTCCTTGGGATCGGCGAAGGTGCCGACCGCGGTCCGCAAGGCCACGTCCCGCATGCGGCTGCCGAGGTCGGCAAGGCTGTCGAGCATCTCACGGGCCCTGGCACGGGCCTCCGGGTTGCGCTGGCGGACCAGGGGAGCCACGACCTGCTCGAACAGGGCAGCCTCACGCTCGGCAAAGGTCTTGTACATCCGCAGGTGGCGGGCTTCCAGCCCGTAGTCGGCCAGGTCACGGGCGAGGCGCAGGAGCACCAGGTCGTCGCCCCCGTACCAGCTCCCGCGCTCGGTCGAGCCGCGGGCGGCGATGAGGCCGAACGCCTCCATCTCGGCGAGCTGGTCGGCGGTGGTGCCAGCTGCCCGGCACAGCTCGTCCCGGCTGAACTGGGCGTCGGAGGGCGGCGCGTTCGAGAGCAGACCGGCACGCGCCGGCTCCGGCCCAGGACGCTCGGCGGCCGGAGCGCGCCGCGGCGGCGCGGCCGGGCCCTCGTCGGCGTGGGCGGGCGGCGGGGCCATCGCCGATCCGGCCTCATCTGCCCCGGACACGTCGGCCGGGTGGGCAGGCAGGCCGCCCACGGCGTGGAGCTCCCCGACCGACTCGAGGTCGGCCAGCCGCTGGCGGATCACCCGGAGCGGCAGGTACTGGTCGCGCTGAGCGCGCAGGACGAAGCGGAGCCGGGCCACGTCGTCCTCGGAGAACTTGCGGTAGCCGGAGGCGGACCGGTCCGGCCGGATGAGGCCGGCGCCCTCGAGGAAGCGGATCTTGGACACCGTGATGTCGGGGAACTCCGGCTTGAGGACGGCCAGGACCTCGCCGATGCTCATCGTCCCAGCCGGGGCCACGGGCTGCCTGCCCTGGGCGGGCCTGCCGCGTGCTCCGGTCCCCCCGCCTCGGGGCGGAGCTGCTGCCTGGCGCTCGACCGGGTCGACCATCACATCTACCCGGCTCCACCGGCCCCCGGCCGGCTCCCCGCGAAGAACACGAGCTTGAACTTGCCGATCTGCAACTCGTCCCCGCCGACCAGGTCACCGTCCTCGACCCGCTCGCGGTTCAGGTAGGTACCGTTGAGCGACCCGACGTCGTGGACGGTGAAGCCGGTCGGGGACCGGCGGATCTCCGCGTGCCGGCGGGAGACCGTGATGTCGTCCAGGAAGACGTCACTCTCCGGGTGCCGGCCGGCCGTCACCAGCTCCTTGTCCAGCAGGAAGCGGCTGCCGGCATTCGGGCCCCGGCGCACCACCAGCATGGCCGTGCCCTCCCGCAGCTCCTCGACCGGGGCGGCAACCTCTTCCTCCACCTCAGCTTCGAGGTCCTGGGCGGCCAGGCTGATCGTGGTCGTCGAGTCGTCGGCGGCTGCGGCCAGCGCGGCGCCACAATTCGCGCAGAAATGGGCGCCTTCCGGGTTCTTGTGACCGCACTGGGTGCAGAACATTCCGCCCTCCGGACTTCGGCTCGATATGGACGCTGACTGTAGAGGACCGGTTGAAACAGGGTCAACGTAAACGGGCTGGTCGGACGTGCGCCAACCCGGGCCGGCGCGGGCCGCCGGAACCCTCGACCTCACGGTTGCCCGCCTAGCTCTCCGCCACCAGGTCACGATACGCGTCGACATCCAGCAACTCGCCGGCCTGGTCGGCGTCGGTCATCTCGATCACGACGAGCCAACCCTGGCCGTAGGGGTCGGAATTGATGATCTCAGGGCTCTTGTCGAGCCTCTCGTTGCGCTCGGTGATCGTCCCCGTCACCGGGCTGTAGAGGTCGGAGACCGACTTCGTGGACTCGACCTCGCCGAACGGCTCCCCGCCGGTGACTGCGGTGCCCACCGGCGGCAGGTCGACGTAGACGATGTCGCCGAGCGCGTCCTGGGCGTAGTGGGTGATCCCCACGGTGGCCCGGTCGCCGTCGACCCGCATCCACTCGTGCTCTCTGGTGTACTTCAGGTCGTCTGGGTACATGTCGACTCTCTCCTGTCTGCCTCGCCCCGTTGCGACGTCCGGCCCGAATGCCGGGCTCCCTGACCCGGCCGCCGGGCGAGCCGCCCACGCTGCGGCGTAGCCAAGCACAGCTGTCTCCGTCGTGCCAGGGATGTCCACAGCTGTGCCATGGCCTGGCGGACCCACCGGACAAGGCCCCTCAGAGGCGCGGGAGCGTGGTCGGAGGGCCGACGGCCTGCTTCGTGCCCCGGCGGATCACCCTGCTCCACGGGGTGTAGTTGGAGACGAACGAGTCCTTGCGCACGACCCGGCCGTTCTGGGTGACGGTACGGTGGACGGTGACGTCGAAGCCCGAGGAACCCTGGCTCTCGACGACCTCGGTGCCCACGGGCAGGGTCGGGTCGTCCTCGTACCTGGTCTGCGGGGCGCGGAAGTTGTAGGTGCCCGAGGTGCTGTAGGCGACCTTGTAGCCCCGCGACGTCGAGTACAACGTGACCTTCAGGGTCGCTGGGGTCGCCTTTGCGGTGATGTAGATCCCGTAGGGCGAGTCGTTGCGGAACTTGAGATCCGTGCCCGGCCAGTTCAGGGTCGCGTCTCGGCCCATGGGGTAATGGCTGATGTGCAGGCTGTGGTTGCGGCGCTCGACCACCGGGAGGCCCGCGAAGAAGATCGCGTTGAACATCGTCGTCCCGGCCTGGCAGACTCCGCCGCCCAGCCCGTCGACGATCTCCCCGTTGCGGATGACGTGCGCGGTGCGGTAGCCCTTGGCCGCGGTGCGCTCGCCGGTGGCGCCGTTCATCGAGAACACCTCGCCGGGCAGGACGAGCCTGCCGCTGACGGCCGCGGCGATCAGCGAGATGTTGTGCACGCGAGGGGCATCGCCAGCGTTGAACGTGGTGGTGTAGGAGGAGATGACCTCCTTCACCCCGAGGGCCCTGGCCTTCTCGGTGGTCAGCGCGGGCACGCTGGTGCGGACCGGCAGGACCGCCCGGCGGTCGGCCCCGGTCCGCCCGCCGGCGGCGAGCACGGCCACGGCCGCCCGGGCCGCGTCCACGACGCTGCCGTTGACCGCCGGGACCAGGGTGATCCGCTTGCCGGCAGGACGGAACCCGGCGTCCCGGGGCACGGTGTAGGCGAAGCCGGCCTTCTGGCGGAGCAGCGTGTCGAGCCCGCGCGGGTCGAGGCCGAGCACCAGGCGGCCACGGTCGACCCGGGTCTGCACGCGTGGAGCCAGGTCGGCCGGGGCGAGCTGGGCCTGCTGTCCGGCCGCGGTCACCGCCACCGGGGCGGACAGCAGCTCGCGGGCCTGCCTGGCGGTGGCGTCGGCCGCCGCCGGCGCGACCGTCGGCTGTTGCTCGGTCACGGGCAGGCTGATCTCGTTCGCCGCCGGCCGGGCAGCCGCCGCCTCAAGCGCCCGCACCGCGCCGGGCCGGTCGACCGCCCGGCCAGGGGCCCCGGGCACGAGCTGGACCTGTGCCGCGGTCACGACGAGCCGGGGCTCGCTGGCCGGGCGGCGGGCCTCGCGGTCCAGCCTGGCCACGAGCTGGTCGAACGTGCTCGGGTCCAGACGCGTCCTCCAGGGCAGCTCCACGCCCGAGAGCCAGGTCCGCAGCCGGTCGAGATCGGTCGGCCCGGAGTGGCCGACGGCCAGGGCGGCGGCCACGCTCGCGTCGAGGTCGAGGCGGACACCAGTCTCCGACCGCGACAGCTCGAGGGTTGCCGTGTCGGCCCGTACGGTCACCTGCCGCGCCTCGACGGAGAGCGCGACCGCGGCCAGGCGCGAGCGGGCCTGGCCGCGGGTCAGGCCCGACAGGTCGACGCCCGCGACCCGCACCCCGCGCCGGACCCTCCCCGCGGCCAGGGCGGCGTCGGCCCCGACGAGGACGACCACCAGGACGACGGCGAGGACGGCGGCGAGCAGGGGGCGGGGCAGCCCGAGCAGGCGATGGCGCCCACCGGGCCCACCCGGGGCGGTCGCCGGCCCTGGCTCCACCGGCGGCAGGGCATGCCGCTCGACCTTCTCCTCTGCCGGCGCCTCGGTCAGCCGGTGGACGACGTCGATGGTGGCTCCCTCACTCTCTGCCGCTGCGCGGGACGGCCGCGGGCCGTGAACCGCCGCACCCGATCGAGACGCGCCAGCTTACGTCCTTGGAGGGAAGCGGCACGCCTGGCCGACGGGCTGCGCTGTCAAGGTGTGCGCAGCGTACCGCCGGGCGACCACACGGGCGACACGCTCGGGTCACGGCCAGGCAACGATGACCTGGCGACCCGGTCAGCCGATGGCCGCCGCTCGGCTCCCGAGCCCAAGCCCTGGCCGCTCCGGGCCAGTCGCGGTCACTCCCCGCCGAACGCCCGCTTGACCAGCGCCTCGTACTGGTCGGCGAGGGCGGTGGCCGCCGCCAGGGTGCCGGCCTCGGCCCACAGGTGGGTGACCGGCTCGGTGACGTCGGGGATCACCAGCGCCCAGTCGTCGGGGCCGCCGCCCCGCTCGCCGCCGGCGGGGTGGAACACCTTGATGCCGTCGACGTCCTGGGTGCGGTGGCCCTTGTCGCCTCGACGACCTGGCGCATGACCGCCCCCTTCTGCTCCCACGGGGTGGGCACCTTGAAGCGGCGGTGGCGCACGGCCCGCGCGTCGATGCAGTCGACCAGGGCGGCCGTGTAGTGCTCGATCGCACGCGGGGGGTAGCGAGCTCTCCCATCTCGCGGCCGAAGGCGCGCCGGAACTCCTCCCGGTTGTAGGTCCGCTCGACCTTGCGCCTGGCGCCGTCGTCGAGGTCGCTGCCGTCGTCGCCGAACACGGCGATCTCGATCGCCTGGCCGTCCCGGGGCGAGGTGCGCACGTACATGCCACCGGAGGCGCCCGCCCGGGTGGCCGAGAAGCGCACGGCCGGTGCCGGGGCCAGCTCGAGGTCGTCGCAGTCGACCCCGGTGGCGTTCAGCCCGGCCACCAGGACCCGCTTGAGCGCGCGGGACACCCTGCTGGCGTCGCGGGCCAGCGTTACCCTCGACCCCTTCTTGAGGGTCGAGCCGAACGCCATCGCGAGCCTGAGGGCGAGCTCGGGCGTCACGTCGATGTTGGCCAGGCCGGTCACGCCGTGCTCGGAGAACAAGGTGCGCGCGCCCCGGCCCTCCCAGATGATCGACTTGGTGACCACCGCGCCCGGCTCGACCGTCTTGAAGGGGTAGACCTTGACGCCAGGTCGTAGGATCGCGCCGCGGCCGATGTTGGCGTTGTCCCCGATCACCACGCCGGAGTAGTTGCGGACCTGGCTGGCCAGGAACTGCACCGTGACCACGATGTCCTTGACGCCGTGGTTGCGGACGTGCCGGACGATGTGCTCCATGATCGGCCGGTTGGCCAGCGGCAGCATCGGCTTGGGCTGGTTCGCGGTCAGCGGACGAAGACGTGTGCCCTCGCCACCAGCCATGATCACGGCCTTCATGGGGTGGCCTCCTTGCTGCGTGTCAAGCTCCGGACGCTCCCGCCGGGCCGGGCCGGGCCGCGAGGGCCGCGCCCACCGCGGGCGCCCTTGGACGGCGCTGCCGCCCGGCGCCTCAGGCCGGGCTTAGGCGCCGGCGCGCGCCGCTCGCAGCCCTTCCAGAGCCATTCTGACGTAGACCACCCCCGCCACGTAGTAGAGGGCGACGCCGGCCCACAGCAGCGCCAGGCCGATGACGTGCGCGGCGGGTGCGAGGGCCAGGCCGGTCTCGCCCACGACCAGGGTCGGCAGCGCGAAGAGCAGGTCGAACGTTGCCGCCTTGCCGACCCGGACGACGTCGGGCGGGCGCACCCCGCGCCTGGACAGCAGCGGGAACCCGGCCAGGAGGACGATGTCCCGGCCGACCAGGAGGGCCACCGCCGGCCAGGGCAGGACGCCGCGGGCGACCAGGGCGATGGCCACCGACGCGATCAGCAGGCGGTCGGCGAGCGGGTCGAGGAGCTGGCCGAGCCGGGAGACCCGACCGGTGCGCCTGGCCAACCAGCCGTCCACCCAGTCGGTGGCGCCCACCAGCGCGGTGAGCCAGAGCCCGGTGCCGTAGCGGCCGGTGGCCAGCAGCCACGCGCACACCGGCATGAGCAAGAGCCGGGCGAACGAGATCGCGTTCGGCGCGGTGACGATCGCCGTCGACGGCCGCTGGTCCGCGCCGCCCTTCGGGGCTGCAACCTCTGCCGCGGGCGGGGAGCCGGGCCCGCTCGCCGCCCCTGCGCCGGCCAATTCTCCGGTGCCGGGCATGCCCGAGCCAGGCGCGGGGCGCCTGGCCTCCGGGGGGCTGGTCTCACTCATACGACGAGCGTATACCCGCCCGCGCCGCCCCGACTGTGGGCCCGCGGTCACCGGCCCTTCCAGTTTGCCGGTCGAGTCCAGGCGGAGGTAGGCCCGCTGCACGTACCGCCGCGCCCGGTCCCGGGCCGGCCCGGGCGGCCAAGCGTCGAGGAAGCGGAGCTGGGCCGCGAGCGAGGCGTACTCGTCGCGCATCAGGTGCGATGGTCGGGACGGCCGGATTTGAACCGGCGACCCCCAGTCCCCCAGACTGGTGCGCTAACCAAGCTGCGCCACGTCCCGGAAGGGCTCGGAGCGGCGTACATACCCTCGCTCGTCGCTCTAGAGGCCACAGACTACCACGTCCAGACCGGGCCTCGGGACACCGCGACGCCGGGCCTGGAGGGATTCTCGCCCGCTGCGCAGCGCCCGCCGACCGCCCCCTTCGATGCGCTCGGTCGGCCCTGAAGGGCGGCCGCGCTCACCGGCCGCCTGGGCGCTCCCTCGTCTTGACCCGCCCGATCACCCGCACCGGCGTGCCCTGGAAGCCGAAGGTCCGGCGCAGGTCGTGCTCGAGGAATCGCCGGTAGGCGGGGCTGAGCACGCCGGTCGCGAAGAACACGAGCTCCGGCGGCGCGACCCGGGCCTGGGTCACGTAGCGGACCTTGACCGGCCTGCCGCGCGCGGGCGGTGGCGGAGTCCGATCGGTCGCCTGGCCGAGCCACTGGTTCAGGGCGGCTGTCGGCACCCGCCGACCGCGCTCGGCCAGGACCTCGTCGAGCAGCCCCCAGACCTTGTCGACGCTCCGGCCGGTGCGGGCCGAGACGCGCAGGAGCGGGGCCCAGTCGACGAAGTGCAACTTGCGCTCGAGGTCGAGGTCGAACCTTCGGCGGGCCTCGTCGTCCATCAGGTCCCACTTGTTGGCCACCAGGACCAGCGCGCAGCCTGCCTCGGCCGCGCACACGGCCACCTTCTGGTCCTGCTCGGCGATGCCGGCCGGCGCCTCGAGCACGAGCAGGGCGACGTCTGCCCGGTCGACCGCCTCCAGGCTGCGTACGAACGCGTAGTAGTCGGCACCCTCGGCCCGCTGGAAGGAGCGCCGCATCCCGGCCGTGTCGACCATCCGGTAGCGCCGGCCGTCGTGTGCCACGACCGAGTCCACCGTGTCGCGGGTGGTCCCCGGCGTCGGGTCGACGATGGCCAGGTCCTCGCCGGCCAGCCGGTTGAGCAGGCTGGACTTGCCGACGTTGGGGCGGCCCACGATCGCCACGGCCGGGACAGCCGGCTCGTCGGCGGCGGTCCGGCGCATGCCCAGCCGCTCGACCACCGCGTCGAGCAGGTCGCCGGCGCCGCGCCCGTGCAGGCTCGACACCGGGAGCGGCTCGCCCAGCCCGAGCGACCACAGAGCGCCTGTCTGCAGCTCGACGGCCGCGTTGTCGACCTTGTTGGCGACCAGCAGCACCGGCACGTTCCCTCGGCGGAGGTGCGCGGCCACGGCGGCGTCCTCGTCGGTGACCCCGACGCTGGCGTCGACGACGAACAGGACGAGGTCGGCGTCGGCCATCGCCTGTTCGGCCTGGGCGACCACCCGGGCGGCCAGGCCGGTCGCCCGCGGCTCCCAACCACCGGTGTCGACCAGCTCGAAACGGCGACCCGCCCAGTCGGCATCATACGGCACCCGGTCTCGGGTCACCCCGGGCACCTCCTGGGTGATGGCGGCGCGCCGGCCCAGGATGCGGTTGACCAAGGTGGACTTCCCGACGTTGGGCCGCCCCACCACGGCCACCCGAGGCAGCGCCACGGCACCGGCCGGTCGGGTGGCCGGCGCCGGGCCGGGGGCCTGCCGACCGCCGGCCGGTGCCCTGCCGGCTGTCCCAGGTATAGATGAATCGCTTTGTCGACTCATTGATCTATCACTTCATCGGTATGGCGGCCTCCTAGGGCGCGCCGTGCCTCCACGCCGACCAGGAAGTCCTGGAGGGTCTGGCGCAGCGCCTCGGTGGCCGCCCGCCGGCCGGCCCGACCGACGCCGGGGTCGGGCAGCTCGACGGGCGGCCCGACCACCACGCGGACCGGCGTGGCGAACGGCAGCCAGCCGAGGCGCCGCCGCACCCGCTCGGTGCCGAGCATGGCCACGGGGAGGACCGGGCAACGCTCCCGCAGGACGACGTAGGCGAGGCCGGGGTGGACGGTGGCGAACCGGCCCGCTCCCCGGCTGCCCTCAGGGAACAGGCCGAGCATGTCGCCACGGGCGATCACCGCGGCGGTCTGGCGCAGCGCCTCCCGGTCGGCGCCGCCTCGGCGCACCGGGAACTGGCCGATCCACCGCAGGATGGGCCCGAGCGGCCAGAAGAACAGCTCCGCCTTGCTCATGAAGAACACCGGCCGCTGGATCGCGCTGGCGAGCAGGACCGGGTCGACGTTGCTGCGGTGGTTGCTTGCCAGGATGGCTGGACCGGTGTCGGGGAGGTGCTCGGCACCCTCGACCCGGATACGGAACCATGCCCGCATCAGTGGTTTCACGACGATCGCGGCCGTGCGATAGCCACGATCCGCGCTCGCCGCGGTCACCGGTCGGTTCCGGCCCTGGCCGAGGCGATCAGCTCAAGGATCTCCTCGACGATGTCGGCCACCTCGCGACCGGTCGTGTCGATGACCAGGGCGTCCGGGGCAGCTTTGGTCGGCGACGCCGCCCGGCCGCTGTCGGTCCGGTCGCGGAGGGCCAGCGCCTCGGCTGACTCGCCACCGGCCCGTCGGCGGGCCCGCTCGGCCGCGTCTGCGGTCAGGAAGACCTTCACCTCCGCCTGCGGCCACACCACCGCGCCGATGTCGCGCCCCTCGGCGACGATCCCGCCCAGGCTGATGACCGCCCGCTGGAGGGCGACGAGCTGCTCGCGCACAGCGGGGACAGCCGAGACCGCCGACACGGACCTGTTCACCTCGGGTGAGCGCAGCGCGTCCCCGGTGGCGGAGCCGTCGAGCAGGACGCGCACCGCACCCGAGCGGCCCGGAGCCAGCTCGAGCGCGAGGTCGGCGGTCTTGGCCGCGACGGCGACCGCATCGGCGTCGTCGGGCGGGACGCCCTGCCGCAGCAGGGCAAGGGTGAGCGCGCGGTAGATCGCACCGGTGTCGAGGTGGCGCAGGTCTGCGCGCTCGGCCACCGCCCAGGCGACCGTGCTCTTGCCCGATCCGGCCGGGCCGTCGATCGTGACGACGATGTCGTCATGGCTGTGCTGGCCCTCGTCCAGCTCCTCCATGATCATGCGACCCCCAGCGCGGCCAGGGGCGGGGCCAGCCGCTGGCCAGCGGGGGCGCCGCAAGGACAGGGCGGGTGGTTCGGGTACGGGACAGGCGGCACGACGGCTCCGAGGGCGGGAAGGGAGGGGATGCGTCGCCGGCGGCGCGCACCTCGAAAGTCTACCCGGTGGTGGATCGGGCGATCACGGGCACGGCGGGTGCGAGGGCGTCGCCACCCAACCATTGCCGTAGCGCCGTGGGGCGACCCGGCCGGGTGGGTCATGCCGTGCCGCTGCCCTCGTGGGCGTGCCAACCGGCGTCGGACAGGGCGGCCAGCGCCACCGCCAGGGTGTCGCGCCCCGCGACCCAGACGCGCAGGGCACCGCCGCCACCCTGGAGCTCGTGGTCGATCGCGAGGTCCTCGACATTGACCCCGGCGGCCCCGAGGGCGCGGAACACCGCGGCCAGGCTCCCCGGACGGTCGGCGATGTGCACGACCACCTCGCGCAGCCCGCGCGGGGAGGCGCCCGGTTTGGTGGGGATGCGCAGGCGGGCGTTGCGCGCGGTGGCGAGCACCTCTCGCAGGCCGTCGCGGTCCCCCACCGCGACCAGCTCCCGGAGCGTCAGCAGGCCCTCGGTGAGGGTGTCGAGGGCGGCCACGATGCTGGGAGCGTTGGTGGTGCAGATGTCGACCCAGAGGTCGGGGTCGCTCGCCGCGACGCGGGTGGTGTCGCGGAACCCGCTGGCGACCAGGCTGCGCAGCGCGGCCGGGGCCTCGACCTGCGCCACCGCTCCCATGAGGGCGGTGGCGGTGAGCTGGGGCAGATGGCTTGCGAAGGCGGCCACCTGGTCGTGCAGCCCGGGATCGAGGATGAGCGGCCGGCCGCCGAGACCGCGCACGAACCCGGTCATCCGCCGCAACGCCCCGTGGTCGACCTGGGCCGTGGGGGTCAGCACCCAGGTGGCACCGTGGAACAGCTCGGCGCGGGCGGCCTGCGCACCCCGCTCCTCGGACCCGGCCATCGGGTGGCCTGGGATCACGCGCCCCAGCTCTGTGGACGATTTTGCGAGGTCAACTAGAAGGTGTGCCTTGGTGCTGCCCACGTCGGTGAGCACCGCTCCGGGGTTGACCGCGTACGCCCTGGCCAGGATGCCAGCAAGGGCGCGGACCGGCGTTGCCGCGACGACCAGGTCAGCCCCGTCGGACGCCTCCTCCACCGAGCGGGCACGGTCGGTGATGGCCTCGCGGTCCATCGCCTGGCGCAGCTCGCGGCGGTCGGCATCCATCCCGATCACCTCGGGAACGCCTGCCGCCCTGGCCGCCATGCCCACCGAGGCGCCAAGCAGGCCGGTCCCGATGATCGCGAGCCGGTGCGGCCAGCGGACGGTCTGGGCCGGGGTCATCCGCAGCGCTCCGAGCGCTGGCTCGAGCCCCGGTCGAGTCCCCACGGCGCGTGGCGCTGGCCGCCCTGTCCGACGCCGGTTGGCACGCCCACGAGGGCAGCGGCACGGCATGACCCACCCGGGCGGCTGCCCTGCTCCCTGACGGCCCGGCATGCACGACCGTGGCACCGGCACTCGACCGGGGCTCCAGAGAGGGTCGTGGCGCTCATCCCGGGAGGTCGTCGCGTATGTGGCTGGCCTGGTGCAGGTAGACGTGGCGCAGGGTCGCCCGGGGACGCGTCGAGTAGCAGTAGACCATCACCCGGATCGTGCTCGGGTTGCCGTGCTCGATGCCGAGCTCGCGCGCGCACAGCAGCGGCACGTCCCCCATGCCGAGGGCGCGGGCGGCCGCCGCCGGGAACTCGCTCACCAGGTCGTCGGTTGCAGTGAAGATGATCGAGACGAGGTCGTCGTGGCCGACGCCGTTGCGGTCGAGCAACTGCACGAGCAGTTCGCTCGTGCGCTCGATGACCGCCTCCCTGACGTCGGCCTGGACCGTCGTGGCGCCCCGCAGTGCCACCAGCCGCTCGCTGCTCACCCGTTGCCTCCGTCTGGGCCCATCGACTCCCCACATTCGGTGACAGAGCACTTCATAGTCTTATCGATATGTCGATAGATTGCCTTGCTGGCCGGCTACAGGCCGACCGCTCGGTACAGGCCGCGCACCTCCCCGGGGCGCAGCGCCCGGTGCTCGCCCGGGGCCAGACCGCGCAGCTGGATCGGTCCGATGGCGGTCCTCACCAGGCGGCGGACGGGGGCGCCGACGGCGTCCAGCATGCGCCGCACCTCCCGGTTGCGTCCCTCGACCATGACCACTTCGACCATCTGGCGCCGGGCCGACGCCGCCACCACGCGCGCGCGCTCGGCGCGCGCCGGACCGTCGTCGAGCTCGACGCCGCGGCGCAGGCGGGCCAGTGCGCCCGCCGGGAGCCGATCGACCTCGGCCAGGTAGCGTTTCTCGATCCCGAACCGGGCGTGGGTGAGCCGGTAGGCGAGGTCGCCGTCGTTGGTGAGGAGCAGGAGCCCCTCGGTGTCCCGGTCGAGCCGCCCGACCGGGAACACGCGCGGCTGGTCGGGGACGAGCTCGACCACTGTCGGGCGTCCTTCCGGGTCGGCGCTGGTCGTCACCACGCCGGCCGGCTTGTTCAGCAGCCAGTACCGGCGCCGGTGGTCGACCACCACGCGGGAGCCGTCAACCTCGACCCGGTCGTGCTCCGGGTCGACCCGGCGCCCGAGGTCGGTGACGGTGTGGCCGTCGATCGAGACCCGGCCGGCCAGCACCAGCTCCTCGACTGCCCGCCGCGACCCGAGCCCCGCCGAGCTCAACGCCTTGTTGAGGCGCACCAGGCCAGGGGCGTCCTCCCCGGCGGCCGGTGGCACCGGCCGGTCGGCGGGCAGCGGCCGGCCACGGCGCGACGGCTCCCCGGCCCCCGGCGGCCGGCCACGGCGCGACGGCTCCCCGGCCCCCGGCGGCCGGCCACGGCCCGACGGCTCCCCGGCCCCCGGCGGCCGGCCACGGCCCGACGGCTCCCCGGCCCCCGGCGGCCGGCCACGGCGCGACGGCTCCCCGGCCCCCGGCGGCCGGCCACGGCCACGGTGGTCGCGGCCCGGGCGGTCGCGGCGGGCGTGCGCGTCCTTGTCCGCGGGACCCTGCCCGGCGGTGGCGCGGCCGCCGGCCGGCCGGCCAGGCGTCCCCTTGCCCAGGGTGTCGCGGTAGGGCCGCCGGCGCCCACCGGTAGCTGATGCCGAGGCTCGACTCGAGTCGTTCCTGGCGGAGCCGCGGGGGGCACGGGTGGATGCCTGGTCGCCCTGGCTGCCCTTGCCGGACCGGGGGCGGTTGCGGGCTGGCTGGGCGGGCGAGCGCCCGCCTTGAGGGCGGCCTGGGCGCTGGCCGCCTGGGTTCACTGTCCGACCCTCATGGCTGGTCCTGCAGATCGGTCAGGTCGACGCCTTCGGGCAGGTAGTCCTTGATCGGTGGGAGCTCGTCGAGGGCGTTGAGCCCGAGCTGCTCCAGGAAGGCGGCCGTGGTGCTGTAGAGCGTGGCCTGCCCGGGGCCGTCGTCCCGGCCGACCTCGCGGATGAGGCCCCGGGCGAGCAGGGTGCGGAACACGCCGTCGACGCTGACGCCTCGCACGGCGGCGGCCTGGAACCGGGTCACCGGCTGACGGTAGGCGATCACCGCCAGGGTCTCGAGGGCGGCGCGGGTCAGGCGGCTCTGCTGCCCGGCCTGCACGTACGCGTCCACAGCGGCCCGGGCGCCCGGATGGGTGTAGAGCCGCCAACCGCCGGCCACCGCCCGGAGCACGAAGCCACGAGCGTCGCGGGCGTACTCGGCGGCCAGCTCGATGAGCAGTTCCTCGACCCGGGAGAGCCGCTGGCCGATCACCTCGGCGAGCGTCACCGCGGGCACCGGCTCGTCCGCCACCAGCAGGATCGCCTCCAGATCGCGCCGCACCCAGCCGCGCTCGTCGAGCTCGACGGCCTCGAGCATCTCGTCGGGGGGCCATGCCCCGGGGTCGCCGGCCTCCTCGCCATCCATGGGCGTTCCCACCGCCACGGACCCAGCGAGCTCCGCCTCTGACGCGACCATCCCTGCCACCTCCGTCCCGGCTGGATATGCCCGCAGCCCGACCGGCTCCGACCCGGCCGTCCTGGCCGCCGCTGCCCCGGCCGCTGGTGGCCCGGGCCCGACGGCTGCCATCGGCGGGGCAGGGCCGGGTGTGCCGTGAACGGGAGGATCAGGGTCGTTCATGCTGGCTCCTCGACGACGAGGTCGGTGAGGTCGGCATCGTCCTCGCCGGTCCACTGGACGGCGATGGCGCCGAAGGCGGCCGCCTGCTCGACCTCGACCATCGACCGCTTGTAGAGCTCGAGCAGCGCGAGAAAGTGGACGACGACCTCGATCGGCATGGCGCCGCTGCCCACCAGCTCCGCGAAGGTGGTGGAGCCGGCGGTCCGTACGCGGCCGGCCAGCTCGGCCACGGCCTCGTTGACCGAGAGCTTGGGCGGCGCGAGGTGCGAGGTCCGCACCTCGGGGACGGGCTCGGGGGTGAGCGCGGCGGCCGCCAGCCGGGCGAGCTGCTCGGGGTCGGTCCCGACGAGCAGGTCAGGGACGATCCGGCGGAACAGGTCGTCGGTGCCGGCCCGGCCCGGGACGTACCCCGCCTGCTGGGCGAGGCGGGCGGCGAACAGGGCGGCGACGTGCTTGTAGGCCCGGTACTGCAGGACCCGTGCGAAGAGGAGGTCGCGCTCGGACAGCAGCGCCTCGACCTCGTCGGGGTCGCCCTCCGGGCTGGGTAACAGGCGGGCCGCCTTCAGCTCGAGCAGGGTCGCCGCGACGACCAGGAACTCGGTGGCCACCTCGAGGTCCAGCTCGTGCATGCGCTTGACCTCGGCCAGGTAGTCCTCGGTGATGCGCGCGATCGAGACCTGCCACAGGTCGATCCGCTGGCGCGCGATCAGGTGCAGGAGCAGGTCGAAGGGCCCCTCGAAGACCTCGGTCTTGACCACGTAGTCCATTGCGTCCGCTGCCGATCCATAGCTCGGAGGCCGGTTGGCCGATCGCGCCGGCCGGCTGGCAACAGGGCCGACGGCCGCCCGGCGCCGCACCTGCTCGGCGACGACCATGAGGATACGGCAGCGGCGACGAGCGCCGCTCAGCAGCGCCGACTCTGGTTCATGCCCTGGTCCCATGCCCTGGTCCCATGCCCTGGTCCCATGCCCTGGTCCCATGCCCTGGTCCCACGCCCTGGTCCCACGCCCTGGTCCCACGGCCCCGGGTCTCACGCCCCGGTGGTACCACGCCCCTGGCCAGCAAGCCTACCGCTCCGCCGTGGCACCGTGCCGGACGTCCCTGCCAGTCAGTTGACCAGGCCGACGAGCCCGAGGATCGCCCTGACGAACTCAGCTACGAACGGGGTGAGCAGCCCGGGAGCAAGGATCAGCAGGCCGAGGAGCAGGAAGATGCCGTATCGGTCGAGGAAGTCCACGATCCCGTGCCGCGAGGGGGGAAGAAAGACTGTCAGCAGCCGCGAGCCGTCCAGGGGCGGGATTGGGAGCAGGTTGAAGATCCCGAGGAGGACGTTGATCTGGATGAAGAGCAGGAGGAGGTTGACGGTGAAGCTGCTCGCGTCGGAGCCACCGGAGAGCACGAGACGGAGCGCGACGGCGCTCGCGATCGCCAGCAGGAAGTTGCTGGCCGGCCCGGCCAGAGCGATCAGCACCGTCCCGACCCGCTGGTTGCGGAGCCGCGCCGGGTTGAACGGGGTTGGCCTCCCCCACCCGAAGCCACCGATGATCAGGAAGATGCTGCCGAGCGGGTCCAGGTGCGACAAGGGGTTGAGCGTGAGCCGGCCCTGCGACTTGGCGGTGTCGTCGCCCTGCAGCGTTCCCGCGGCCGCATGGCTGAACTCGTGGAAGGTGATCGCCACGATCACCGCGAGGACGAAGGCCACGAACAGCAGCGGGTTGTCTCGCAACAGGTACAGGGGCGATTGCAACGACGACTCCTCCTGGGGACGCGCTCATTCGTACCCGATGCCGCTGCAAGCCGTCGGGCGGTCGCCCAGCGCCCCGGTCAGGTCCCAGGGCGCGCCGGTTCGGGCTGCCTCACGGTCCAGCGTGCACGATCACGACGCCGATGCTTGCCCGACGCGCCCAGCCAACCTACCACGAGGCAGCGGCGGAGCCGGCGCCCGACGCTCAGGCGTCGGGCGAGATGACCTCGTGGACCAGCGCGGGGACCTGGCAGGTGCCGCGGCTCCAGCGCAGGGCCGCGGAGAGGTCGCGAGCGGCGGCCCTGGCGGCGGCCTCGTCTCTGGCCAGCACCTGGCCGATGCGGTCCCCCGGGCCGACCTCGTCGCCCAGCTTCACCGACAGCTCGATGGCGACGGCAGGGTCGACAGGGTCCTCCATGCGCTGCCTGCCCGCGCCGAGGGAGGCGGCCGCCCGCCCGACCGCCTCGGCGTCGACCGCGGCCAGGCAGCCGGCCTCCTCGGCGGTCACGTCGAGGTGGACGGGGGCCTGCGGGAGGAGGGAGAGGTCGTCGGCGACGCGGGGGTCGCCCCCTTGCGCCTCCACGAACTGGCGCAGCTTCTCGAGCCCCGCCCCGGTCTCGAGGGTCCGTTGGGCCGCCCTGCGACCCTCGTCGGGGTCTGGGGCGATCCCGGCCAGCGCCGCGAGATGGCCGGTGAGCGCGAGGCAGAGGTCGAGGAAGCGGCCTGGACGCTCGCCCCGTAGCGCCTCCACCGCCTCTCGCACCTCGACGGCGTTGCCGACCAGCTCGCCGAGCGGCTGGTCCATGTCGGTCACCAGCGCGGCCGTCCGCCGCCCGGCCGCCCGACCCAGCTCGACGCAGGTGCGGGCCAGCTCGGCGGCGGACCCGGGGTCCTTCATGAACGCGCCCGAGCCGGTCTTGACGTCGAGGAGGATGCAGGCCGCCCCGCCGGCCAGCTTCTTGCTCATCACGCTCGACGCGATCAGAGCGGTGCTGGCCACCGTCGCGGTCACGTCGCGCAGCGCGTACATGGCCTTGTCGGCCGGGACCAGGTCGGCGCTCTGGGCGGCGACCGCCAGGCCGACCCGCTCGACCTGGTCGAGCAGCTCCTCGGCGGACAGGTCGACCCGGAACCCGGGGATGGACTCGAGCTTGTCGAGCGTGCCGCCGGTGTGCCCGAGCCCGCGGCCCGACAGCTTGAGCACCTGCATGCCCAGGGCCGCGGCCAGCGGCCCGACCACCAGCGTGGTCCCGTCGGCGACCCCCCCGGTCGAGTGCTTGTCGACGGTCGGTCCCGACAGCCGCGACAGGTCGAGCCGGTCGCCGGAGTCGAGCATCGCGGCGGTGAGCGCCTCGGTCTCGGCTGTGGAGAAGCCGCGCAGGTAGCCGGCCATGAGGAAGGCAGCCATCTGGTAGTCCGGCACCGCACCCTTGGCATACCCGAGCACCAGCTCCCGCAGCTCGCCGGAAGGTACCTCACCGCCGTCGCGCTTGCGCGCGATCACCTCGACGACCCGCACCGCTGCTCCTCTCCCCCCGACTCCCTGGCACGCCCGCGTTTCCCTCAAGCGCGCAGCCGCTTCACCAGGACCGCGTCGGCGCCGTCGCGGTCCAGCTCGGAGAGGACCTGGGCGAGCGCCTCGCGGACGATGCGGCCGCGGTCCACCCCGATCCCGTGCTCGCGGCGGAGCCGCAGCCGGGCGTGCTCGAGGTCCATCAGCTCCTCGGCGGTGCAGTAGAAGGTGACCTTCTCCTCGTGGCGCTGGCGGCCGCTGGAGGTCCGCTCGGCCTGGGTCGAGGCCTTCGGGCCGCCGGCAGTGGCCTGCTTGGCGCCCCGGGCGCTCCGGCCCTTGTCGATGCTGGTCACCCGGAACAGCTCGTCGGCACCTGGCAGACTGGCCCGACCCTTCATGACGCCGCCACCTCCTTGGCCAGCTCGCGGTACGCGGCTGCGCCACTCGAAGAGCCTGCATAGGTCAGGATGCTCTCCCCGGCCACCGGTGCCTCGGCGAAGCGGATGGTCTTGGAGATCACGGTCCGGAAGACGCGGTCGCCGAAGGCGTCCCCCACCCGTCCGAGCACCTCGCGGCCGTGCACGGTCCGCGGGTCGTACATGGTCGCCAGGATGCCGACGATCTCGAGCTCCGGGTTCAGCCGCTCGCGGACCTTCTCGATGGTGTCCATGAGCAGGGCCATGCCACGCAGGGCGAAGTACTCGCACTCGAGCGGCACGAGCACGGCGTCGGCGGCGGTGAGCGCGTTGACGGTCAGCAGGCCGAGGCTCGGCGGGCAGTCGACCAGCAGGTAGTCGTACTGCCTGCGCAACGGGCGGAGGACCCGCGCCAGCGCCTGCTCGCGGGCCACCTCTCCGACCAGCAGCACCTCGGCGGCGGCCAGGTCGATGTTGGAGGGAAGCAGCTCGACGCGGTCGATCTTGGTGCTGGTGATCGCGGTGGTCGAGGCCGCCTTGGGGTCCATCAGCAGGTTGTAGACCGTGCGCTCCAGGGCGAGCGGGTTCAGCCCGAGGCCGACCGAGAGAGCTCCCTGCGGGTCCATGTCGATCAGCAGCACCTGCCGTCCCTGCTCGGCCAGGGCGGCACCGAGGTTGATGGTGGTCGTCGTCTTTCCGACCCCACCCTTCTGGTTGGCCAGGGCGATGACCTTTCCCACCTGACACCTCCGCGTCCGGTGCCGCTCCCGGGGCGCTCCGAAAGCCGGGCGACGTATCGTTCTGTCGATAAAGCGCCAGATGGATAAGCGGATTCAGCGCTAGGTCGCTAGGTCGCTATGGCTATCAGGTCATCAAGGCACCGACGGCGAGCGACGTCGACCGGGCTCACCCCAGGCGTCCAAGCGGCGAGGGCTACACGAGTTCCGCCGCGAAGCTCTTACCAGGGCCGACCGGGTCGACGCCGAACAGGCCGGCCACGGTGGCGCCGAGGTCGGCGAAGGTGCTCCGGTCGGCCAGGCGCACGCCAGCGGTCCCGCCCGGGCTGAACGCCACCATCGGGGTGAACTCCCGGGTGTGGTCGGTCCCGGGCGCGGTCGGGTCGCAGCCGTGGTCGGCGGTCAGGAACAGCCAGTCCGCCTCCCCCAGCTCGGCCACCACCTCGGGCAGGCGCGCGTCGAGCTCCTCGAGGCAACGGCCATACCCGGCCACGTCGCGCCGGTGCCCGTAGAGCATGTCGAAGTCGACCAGGTTGGTGAACACCAGCGTCGGGCCGGCGGCGTCGCGCAGGAAGCGCACGGTCGCGTCGAGCGAGCTCTGGTTGTCGCCGGTGTGGTCGGAGTCGTCCAGGCCCCGGCGCGAGAAGATGTCCTCGATCTTGCCGACCCCGAGCGTGCGCACGCCAGCCTTCTGGACCGCTTCGAGCACGGTCGGCCCGGCCGGCGGCAGCGCGTAGTCGCGCCGTTCCTTGGTGCGCACGAACGAGCCGGGCTCGCCGTCGAACGGGCGGGCGATCACCCTGCCGACCGCGTGCTCCCCATGGAGCAGTCTGCGGGCCGCCTCGCACCACGCATAGAGCTGCTCGAGGGGCACGACCCGCTTGTGGGTCGCGATCTGGAAGACCGAGTCGGCCGAGGTGTAGACGATCGGCCTGCCCGAGGCGAGGTGCTCCTCGCCCAGCTCCTTGATGATCTCGGTGCCTGAGGCGGGACGGTTGCCGAGCACCCCGCGCCCGATCGCCCGGCTGAACCCACCGATCACCTCGGGCGGGAAGCCGTCCGGGTAGGTCGGGAAGGGCGAGGAGAGGACCACGCCCATCATCTCCCAGTGCCCGGTGGTGGTGTCCTTGCCTGCCGACCGCTCGGCCATGCGCGCCACCACCCCGGCGGCCGGGTCGGACGCTGGCACACCGGCGATCCCGGTGAGCCGCCCGATGCCCCAGGCCCCCAGCGTCGGCAGCCGCAACCCGCCCAGCGCGGCCGCGGTGTGGCCGATGGTGTCGGCGCCGGTGTCCCCGTAGTCGTCCGCGTCCGGCGCCTCGCCCACGCCGAGTGAGTCGCACACGATCACGGCCACCTTGCCCGGCCGCAGGTGGCGCTCCCACCGCGCCCGCGCCGCCTCGGGTGCGCCCGCCCGCAGGTTACGCCGCTGGCTCATGCCCGTCCCCGCTGCTGCTTGCACCGGATGCAGAGCCGGGCGGCGGGCAGCGCCTCGAGCCGCTCCTCTGGGATCGGCTGCCCGCAGCGTTCGCAGGTGCCGTAGGTGCCGGCCTCCATGCGGTCCAGCGCGTGATCGACGTCCCGGAGGGTGTCGCGCAGGCTCTGCACCAGCCGGAGGAGGCTGGACCGCTCGGCCGCCGCCTGGCCGGCGTCGGCGAAGCCCTCGTCCAGCTCGGGGTCCCTGATCCCCTCGGCGTCGCGGTGGGCACCGAGATCGTCCAGCTGCTTCTGCAACGCGTCCCGCTCCCCCGCCAGCCGCTCGTGCAGCCGGTGCGTCGTCTGCTGGTCCATCCCAGCTCCTCCCGTGGTTCGTCCGGCTCCGCTTCCGCCATCACGGACGCCCTGCAACGCGATCGCGATCGTGGGCGGTCAGCGCAAGGCTCGAAGCGGTAAGGCCCGGCAAGTACGGCAAAGGCTACAAGATCATGAACTCGAAGCGGCCTGCGGTGAAGCACCGGGTTGCCCGGCGCGCGGATGGGCCCTGAGGTAGACCTCGCGCAGACGGTCCTGGGTGACCTTCGTGTATACCTGGGTCGTGGCCAGGCTGGCGTGGCCGAGCAGCTCCTGGACGCTGCGGATGTCGGCGCCGCCGGCCAGCAGGTGGGTGGCGAACGAGTGGCGGAGCACGTGGGGCGACACCTCGCCCGGGAGGCCGGCCCGCCCGGCGTGGTGGCGCAGGATCTTCCAGCATCCCTGCCTGGTGAGGCGGCCCCCGTGCGCGTTGAGGAACAGCGCCGGGCCCGACCCGGGCGCGGCCAGCGCGGGGCGGCCGCCGACCAGGTAGACGGCCACGGCGCGCCGGGCGGAGCGGCCGAAGGGGACGAGGCGCTCCCTGGCCCCCTTGCCGAAGGCGCGCACGGTGCCGTCGTCGAGGTCGACGTCGTCGACATCGAGCCCGGTCGCCTCGCTGACCCGCAAGCCGGCCGCGTACAACGTCTCGAGCAGCGCGCGGTCGCGCAGGGCGCGGGGGTCGTCACCGGGCACCGAGGCGAGCAACGCCTCCACCTGCTCGACGGTGAGCGCCCTGGGCAGCGCGGCCGGGACCTTCGGGCTGCCCAGGTCGCGGGAGGGGTCGGTCCCGGCCAGGCGCTCGCGCAAGAGGAACCGGTGGAAGCCACGCACCGCGGCCAGGCTGCGGGCCACGCTCGAGGCGCGGTAGCGGGTGCCCACCGGCGTGCTCCCGGCCCGGAGGGCGCCGACGAACGCGACCAGGTCGTCCTCGTCGGCCCTGGTCGGGTCGTCGATCCCGGCCGCGGCCAGCCAGCCGGCGTAGCGGTGCAGGTCGCGCCGGTAGGCGGCCAGGGTGTTGGCGGCCAGGCCACGCTCGACCGCCAGGTAGTCGAGGAAGCTCCGGACCGCGCGCGAGGCCGCCGCGCTCACCGGCGCGGTCTCGACCCCGGAGCCGTCCGGCGCCGACCTGGTCGCCACGGCCGCGGTCAGCGACCGCCCCCGCCGCCGCCCATGACCTCCTCGAGCGGCCTCCAGTCGAGCTGATGGGCGGCTGCCACCGGCTCCGAGGTCAGCTCGCCCCGCCAGACGTTGACGCCCTTGGCCAGCGGCGGGTCGGCCCGCAGCGCCGCCTCGATCCCTGCCGAGGCGAGGGCGACCGCGTAGGGCAGGGTGACGTTGGTGAGCGCGTAGGTGGAGGTGTGGGGCACCGCGGCGGGCATGTTGCCGACGCAGTAGTGGACCACCTCGTCGACGACGTAGGTGGGGTCGGAGTGGGTGGTGACGTGGCTCGTCTCGAAGCAGCCGCCCTGGTCGATGGAGATGTCGACCAGCACAGCGCCCGGCTTCATCGCCTTGACGTGCTCCTTGCTGACCAGCCTGGGCGCCTTCGCCCCTGGGATCAGCACCGAGCCGATCACCAGGTCGGCGGAGAGCACCAGCTCCTCGACCGTCTGCCGGTTCGACATGAGGGTGAGGATGCGCCCCTTGTGGATCGAGTCGACGTAGCGGAGCTTGTCGATGTTGGTGTCGACCATGATGACCTCAGCCTCCATGCCCTGCGCGATCCAGGCCGCGTTCTGGCCGGCCATGCCGCCTCCGAGCACGACCACCCGGGCCGGGGCGACCCCGCTCACCCCGCCCATCAGCACGCCCCGGCCGCCGGACTCGCGCTCGAGCAGGTGCGCCCCGACCTGGGGCGCCATCCGGCCGGCGACCTCGCTCATCGGCGCCAGCAGGGGAAGGCGGCCGCCGTCCAGCTCGACCGTCTCGTAGGCGACCGCGGTGGTGCCCGACTTGAGCAGCGCCTCGGTCACCTCGCGGCTCGCGGCCAGGTGGAGGTAGGTGAACAGCACCTGGCCGGGGCGCAGCCGGCCGAACTCCTCCGGCACCGGCTCCTTCACCTTCAAGATGAGGTCGGCCTCGGCCCAGACCTCGTCGGCGGTGTCGACGATGGTGGCCCCGGCCCGGACGAAGTCCCCGTCTGGGATGGAGCTGCCCACGCCGGCGTTGCGCTCCACGAGCACGCGGTGGCCGGCGTCGGCGAGCTCACGCACCCCGACCGAGGTGATGGCGACCCGGTACTCGTGGTCCTTCAGCTCGCGCGGGATGCCTACGTCCATGGTGCGCGCCCCTTCCTGTGCCGGCGCACGGCCAGACCGGGCCGAAATGCCCGCGCCGCCACCAGTCGTCCCTGCCCGCCCGGCCCTCGTCGGCCGGGGTGCTCAGTCTACGAGATCGAGGGAGCAGCTTCGATGGATGTCAGGGTCAGGGGTGATCGGCGGGTTCACCAACCACGCGCTCGCGGGCCGCCGGGCGGGCGGCGGCGCGGCGTGCGGGCGCATCGGGGGCGGGCGCGCGGGCCTGGTCGGGCGCCCATGCCCCCGCGCGCAGCAGGCCGTAGAGCCCCAGCGCGATCAGCGTCTTGGAGTCGCCCGGAGGGTTGCCGGTGACCCGCTCGACCGCCTCGTCGAACGGCACGGCGACCACCTCGATGCCGGCCTCCTCCCACTCGCCCGGCGGCGTCGCGCCCTCGATGGGCCGCACGCCCTCGGCCAGGTAGAGGTCGACCACCTCGTCGCTCCAGCCCGGCGTGGTGAAGAACGTGGTCAGCCAGGTGAGGGTGCCGCCCTCCACCCGGAGCTCCTCGGCCAGCTCGCGCCGGAGCGCCGCGGTGACCGGCTCACCGTGGACGTCGTAGGTCCCGGCCGCCACCTCGAGCAGGCGGCCGCCCACCGCATGCCGCCACTGTTCGACGAGCAGGACGCGCCCTTCCCCGTCCACCACCAGGGCGGCGGCCGCGCCGGGATGCTCGACCACCTCGCGGCTGCTCTCGTGGCCGTCGGGGTCGGCGATCCGGTCGACCCGCACGCCGAGCAGGCGGCCCGTGAAGGGGCGCTCGCTGCCGACGATCCGGAACCCGGGGCTGGCCTGGTCGCCGGTCACCGACGGTCGGGGTCGGCGACCATGCCGTGCCGGCCGGCGCCCCGCCCGCCGGCGTGGTCGGCCCGGCCTTCCGGCGTGGTGATCTCGTCGCCGCCCACGCCCGCGACGGCCACCCCGGCGGCGGGCTCCTCGCCCTCGACGGGCTCGTCCGCCTGGTCCACCGCAGCGCCCGAGGACGCGGCGGCATCCTCGGGCTGCTGCTCCTCGTCCACCGAGGGAGCGGAGAACAGGTCGGCACCCTCGGGCTGCTCGGCGCGCTCGCCGTCCTGTGTCCTGGACCGCGACCCGTCCAGTGCCTGCGCCACGGTTCCCCGCTCGTCGGTGCGCGCTTCGCCGTCCCCGGCCCGGGCGTCGCCGTCCCCACCGGCAGCGACCGCCCCAGCTCCGGCCGTGGACTCGGCCTCGGCGGTGGCCGCCGGCTCGCCGGGGCGAGCCGGGCCGGTCGCCCGCGCGGCCCCGTTGGTCACCCTGCTGGTGGCGGCCGGCCGGTCGGCGCGCAGCGGGTCGGGCCCGGCCGGGGCGGGGTTCACCGGGGCGCCGTTCGCCGGCCGGGCCCCCCCGGCCACCGGCTCGGGCATGGAGGTAGGCACCGCCCGGCGGGCGGCCGGGCCCCTGGTGATCGTCTGCCACTCGGCGTCGCGCCGGTCGGCCAGCTCGGTGGCCGCGCCGATGAAGTCGCGGAACAGCGGGTGCGCGCGCGTCGGACGGGAGCGGAACTCCGGGTGGAACTGGCCGGCCACGAACCATGGGTGGTCGGCCAACTCGACGATCTCCACCAGCCGACCGTCGGGAGAGGACCCCGAGACGACCAGGCCCGCGTCCTCCAGGCGGCGCCGGTAGCGGTTGTTCACCTCGTAGCGGTGGCGGTGGCGCTCGAACACCAGCCCGTCGCCGTATGCCTGCTCGGCCCGGGAGCCCTTGGCGAGTCGGCACGGGTCCAACCCGAGCCGCATGGTGCCGCCCATGTCGGCGACCCCCCGCTGGTCGGGCAGCAGGTCGATGACCGGGTAGGGTGTGTCCGGGTCGAACTCGCTCGAGTTGGCGCCCTCCAGGCCGGCCAGGTCGCGGGCGACCTCCACGACCGCGCACTGCAGCCCGAGACAGATGCCGAGGAACGGGACGCGGTGCTCGCGGGCGAACCGGATGGCCTCGATCTTGCCCTCGACACCGCGGACCCCGAAGCCGCCGGGCACGATGATGCCGTCCACCGTCTCCAGCACGGTCATGCCGGCGCCGTCCTCCTCGAGGTCGCCGGAGGCGGTCCAGACCACCTCGACGTTCACGCCGTGGTGGAAGCCTGCGTGGGCGAGCGCCTGGGTGACCGACAGGTAGGCGTCGGGCAGGTTGATGTACTTGCCGACCAGCGCGATGCGCACGGTCCGGCGCGGGTTGTGGATGCGCTCGACCAGCGCCCGCCACTCGTCGAGGTCCGGCTCGACCCTGCCGTCCAGGCGCAGGTGGCGGACGAGGTAGCCGTCGAGCCCCTCCTCGTGGAGCACCAGCGGGATCTCGTAGATGGAGCTGGCGTCGGGGGCGCTCACGATCGCGTCGACGTCGACGTCGGACAGCAGGGAGATCTTGCGCTTGAGCGCCTCGGTGATGGGCCGGTCGGTACGGCAGACGATGGCGTCGGGCTGGATGCCGAGCGACCGCAGCTCGCGCACCGAGTGCTGGGTCGGCTTGGTCTTCAGCTCGCCCGACGGGGCGATGAACGGGACCAGGGAGACGTGGCAGAAGAACACGTTCTCGCGGCCCACGTCGTGGCGGAGCTGGCGGATCGCCTCGAGGAAGGGCAGCGACTCGATGTCGCCGACGGTGCCGCCGACCTCGGTGACGACCACGTCGGCGTCCTCGGCCACGCGCAGGATGCGGGCCTTGATCTCGTTGGTGATGTGGGGGATGACCTGCACGGTGTCGCCGAGGTACTCGCCCCGTCGCTCGGCCGCGATGACCGTCTGGTAGACCGCCCCGGTGGTCACGTTGGAGTCCCGGTAGAGGTTCTCGTCGATGAAGCGCTCGTAGTGGCCGAGGTCGAGGTCGGTCTCGCAGCCGTCGTCGGTCACGAAGACCTCGCCGTGCTGGAACGGGTTCATGGTGCCCGGGTCGACGTTGATGTACGGGTCGAGCTTCTGCATGGTGACCCGAAGGCCGCGGGACTTCAGCAGGCGCCCGAGCGACGCGGCGGTGAGCCCCTTGCCCAGCGATGATGCGACGCCACCGGTCACGAAGATGTGCTTCGCCAAGGTCGGTCGAACCCCCTTTGGGCCCACGGTGGGAGGGCCGGACGCTCGGTGCATGCACGCCCGGCCGCTACGGGCCCTCGGGACGCCAAGATAGCATGCCCGGGCCCCCCGCTCCCGACAGCGCCTGGTCAGCCCACCTCGTCGCGGCGCCGGCCGAGGCCGTCGACCGCCCGGAGCCAGCGGTTGCCCTCGATGACGCGGGTGAACGAGGTCCGCTCGCTGGCCGCCTGCAGCACCACGAGCACGGCCGCGGCCGACCAGAGCAGCCAGGTCGGCCCGGTGACCAGCAGCGTCCCCACCACCGCGCCGAGCGCGTTCGCGCCGCAGTCGCCGAGCATCCCCTCCTCGCGGAGGTCGATGGGGAGCGCGGCCAGGGTGGCGCCCGCCAGGCCGGCCGACCAGGCCCCGGCGGTCGGGTCGAGCAGGCAGCCCACCACCCACAGCGGCAGGAACACCTTGGCGCAGCGGCCGGGGCGCAGGTCGAACAGGTTGGCGACGTTGGCGGCCGAGGCGACCACCACCGCGGCGACCAGCACCAGGTACCAGGGCCGCTCCTCAACGGCCAGGCTGGCCACGAGCAGGGCGGCGAGCATCCCGCCGACCAGCTTGGCTCCGCCCCCGGTGAGCCGGCCGGCGGCCAGCGCCCGCAGGTGCCCGCGGAAGCCGCGGGAGCCGGCGTCCTCCACCAGGTCGTCGAGGAGCCCGAGGAGCCCGAAGGCGAGCGCGGCCACCACCACGGCGATCCCAGGACCGGTCAGGGCAACGTCGGCCTGCACGGCGCGGCGCCAGTCGAGCCGGCCGGCCAGGGCCAGCGGCGCCACCCAGGCGAGCAGGCCGAGCGGCAGGACGAGCCCGAGCCCGGCCACCAGGACCCGCTTGCGGTAGTTGACCCGGGACAGGCTGGACGAGGACAGGTCGGCGAGGAGCTGGGGCGCCGCCCACCGGCCCACGCCCCAGCCGACGAGCACCCCGAACACCGCGACCGGCAGCGCGCGCACGCTCACTCCCCCCCGGGCCCCGCCGGCCCCCGGTCCCCGCCGGGCGCCGGGCCGCCCTCGACTGGACCGCCGCCGGCAGAGGCGCCGCCGGCAGGGGCGCCCCCGGGAGGCGCCTGCTCCGGGGCGGGGGTCGGGCGCCACACGCGGTGGCGGGCCAGGACGCGGGCGATCGACCCGGCCTGCCTGCCCCGGTGCACGATCCCGGCGACCGTGCGCCCGGTCGGCTTGTGCCGCAGGTCGACCTGCACCTCGACCACGCGCAGGCCGGCCGCGATCGCGTCCAGGGTCATCGCCACCTCGACCCCGAAGCCGGGGGCGAATGGGACGAGCTCGCCAACGGCCGTCCAGCGCACCGCCCGCTGGCCGGAGAGGGGCTCGGCCAGGGCCCGCCCGGCGACCCGGCGCATGCCCCAGCGGGCCATGCCGATCGCCACGCCGAAGCCCTTGGCACCCGGCTGGGGGGGCAGGTCGGCCACTGCCAGGTCGGCCTGGCCGGCGAGGACCGGCCCGAGCAGCGCCTCCAGCAGCGCCGCAGTGTCGCCGAGGTCGGCGTCGGCCAGCAGGAGCGCGACCGGCTCGGGGGACAGGCCCTCCCGCACCCGCCCGGTGAGCGCGGCCAGCCCCGCGTTGAGCGCGTCGCCCTTGCCGAAGTTGCGCGGCAGGTCGAGGCAGTGCGCGCCCGCCTCGACGGCGCGGGCGGCGGTCGCGTCGGTCGACCCGTCGCTGACCACCAGCACCTCGGCGACCCCGGGGACCTTGCGGAGGGCGGCCACCGTGGCCCCGATCCGCTCGGCCTCGTTGAACGCGGGCACCAGGGCGAGCGCGTCCACCCGGGCGCGCCCGTCGTGCGCGTCCACCCCGGTGCGCCCGTCGTGCGCGTCCCCGGTCACTTCGGCGCGCTTTCGGGGAGCAGCCCGGTGTTCTTGGCCTTGGTGCCGTAGTGTCCCGTGGGCTCGTTCTGCCAGCGGCGCTGCAGCGCCTCGACGAGCGCGGCCTGGCCGTAGACCTGGTCGACGGCGTCGACGGTGGAGACCCGGTCGGGCACGTCCCGGGCGGCCCGGAGCTTCTCGACCCACGAGGTGCCGCCGGGGGCGAGCGCCTCGACGCCGGCGACCGGGGCGGGTGCGATCCGGGCTGAGAGCCGGTCGGCCAGCGGCACCAGGAAGGTGAGCGGGTCGAGCGGGGTCGGGTTGTCGGTCGGCCCGATGACCACGAACATCGACCCGGTCCGGGGGAACGGCACGGTGCCGTCCTTCATCGTCTTGTCGGCGAGCTTGAGGTCGGCCAGGAACTTGGCGTCGTCCAGGCCGGTCAGCACGTCCTGGATCCGGTTGGCGCCCTGGGGCAGGCGGGCCGGGTTGGCGAGCCGGTTGGCGAGCCGGTCGGCGAGGCTCCACCGGAGCGCGACCGGGTCGGCCTGGTCGGTCTCCAGCAGCGCGTTGAGCGCGGTCCGGTCGCCCTCGGCGGCGAGCCCGAGCCGGTCCGACGAGAAGGTGATGCGCCCGTCCACGTCGGCCCCGGCCGCCCTGAGGGCATCCTCGACCTTCTTGCGGGTGGTGTCGTCGACCCGGTCGGTGTCCAGCAGCACGGCGGACCTGCCCTTGAGCCGGTCGCGGGCGAGCTCGGGCAGGACGGCGGTCCCGAACGCCTCGTAGTCGAGCACCCGTTCCTCCAGGACCTTGTTCTCGGCCCTGCGTTGCTCGCTCTCCTTGATGAGGCCGTTCGAGGTGGTGCGGAGCACCGTCACCGTGCCCTCCTTCAGCACGGTGCTGCCCACCACGATCCCGATGGCCAGCGCCAGGAAGACCGCGACCAGCGACACGATGTGGTACCGCAGGTTGATCACTGATACCTACCTCCGCGGGCGGCCCGGAGGCCGCCCGCTGTCAAAACAGGGACGTGAGCCGGTCGAAGAACGCCTGCAGCAGCTCGAAGGCCTGGCCCCAGACCAGCCGGACCGGCTCCGAGACCAGCGAGATCGCCAGCATGGCGAACATCGCGGCGGCCACGAGCAGGAGCAGGTCGCTGCGGCGCACCCCCTGGCGGTAGAGCCGGTTCACGCCCTTGGCGTCCACCAGCTTCGAGCCCACCTTGAGGCGGACGAGGAACGTCGAGGCCATGCCCGGGCGGCCCTTGTCCAGGAACTCCACCATGCTGGCGTGGCTGCCCACCGCGACGATCAGGTCGCAGTGGGCCTCGTAGGCGAGCAGCATGGCCATGTCCTCGCTGGTCCCGGCGCCCGGGAACACGTACGGGGTGATGCCGAGCGCCTCGACCCGCTCCTTGCCCGGCGCGCGGCCGTCGGGGTAGGCGTGCACCACCACCTCGGCCCCGCAGGCGAGGGCCTCGCTGGTCACCGAGTCCATGTCCCCGAGGATCACGTCGGGCTTGTAGCCCTCCTCGAGGAGCGCGTCGGCGCCGCCGTCGACCCCGATGAGGACCGGGCGGAACTCGCGGATGTAGCCGCGCAGGGTCGACAGGTCCTTCCTGTAGTCGTGGCCGCGCACCACCACCAGCACGTGGCGGTCGCGCATGGAGGTCTTCAGGGTGGGGATGTCGACCCCTTCGAGCAGCAGGTCGCGGTCCCGGCGGACGTAGGAGAGGGTGTTGAGGGTGAAGTCCTCGAGCGCGGCGGCGAGGTTGTCCTTGGCCGCGTCGATCCGCTTGCGGACGTCCTCGGGCTGCAGCCACTCGCCGGCGGCGACCCGGCTGTCGTTGCGGTAGACGACGCCGTCCCGGTCGATGCGGACCTGGTCGCCCTCGCGGAGGAAGTCGAAGGCGTCCTCGCCGGCCTCGTCGAGGAGCGGGATGCCGGCCTCGACCAGGACCATCGGGCCGGCATGGGGGTACTGGCCCGAGATGCTGGAGGCCACGTTGACCACTGCCGCGGGCCTGCACTCGACCAGGGCCTCGGCCGCCACCCGGTCGATGTCGGCGTGGTCGATCACGGCCACGTCGCCGCGGCGCAGCCGCTTGACCAGGTGCTTGGTGCGCCGGTCCTTGCGGACCGGGCCGACCACGTCACCCGAGCCCGGCTCGGGCTGGTGCCTGCGGAGCGGGACGAGCCTCATGACCCAACCCTACCCGAGCCGGGGGGGCCGGCGCCGTCCGAGCCCTTGACCGCCGAGGCCGCGGCCAGCAGCTCCTCGGCGTGGGCCTGGGCCAGCCCCGACCCCTCCATCCCGGCCAGCATGCGCGACAGCTCGGTCACCCGGCCGGCGTCGTCAAGGGCCTGCACCACAGTCCGGGTGACGCCCTCGGCCGCGTACTTCTCGACGGTGAAGTGCCGGTCGGCGAACGCGGCGACCTGTGGCAGGTGGGTGACCACGAGCACCTGGTGGTGGCGGGCGAGCTGGGCCAGCCGGCGGCCGACTGCCGCGGCCGTGCGGCCGCCCACGCCAGCGTCGACCTCGTCGAAGACCAGCGTCGGGGTCTTGTCGGTGCCGGCCAGGACCACCCGCAGGGCGAGCATGACCCGGGACAGCTCGCCCCCGGAGGCGGCCCGGCCGAGCGGCCGGAGCTCGACGCCGGGGTTGGCCGACAGCTCGAGCTCGATCCGGTCCAGGCCGTCGGCGGTGGCGGCCAGCCGCCGGTCGCCCACCTCGAGCCCGCCCGGGTCGCCGTCCTGCTCGACCGCGACCCGGACAGCCGCGTGGGGCATGGCGAGGTCGACCAGCTCGGCCTGGAGGGCGGCGGCCAGCCGCCCGGCCGCGGCCGACCGCTCGGCCGAGAGCGTGCCCCCGAGCCCGGCCAGGTGGCGGCGGAGGTCGCGGGCCTCGGCCTCCAGCTCCTCGGAGCGAACCACCCCGCCTTCCAGCTCGGCCAGCGTGGCGCGGGCCGCTGCGGCGAAGGCGAGCACGGCCGCCTCGCCGTCGCCGTACTTCCGCTCGAGGTCGCGCAGGAGCGCGATGCGGGCCTGTACGGTCTCGAGGCGCTCCGGGTCGACGAGCACCTGCTCGGTGTAGGCGCGCAGGCTGGAGGCGAGGTCGCCGACCTCGGCGGCGAGCGCGCCGGCCCGGCCGGCCAGCTCGCCGAGCTGGGCGTCGTGCGTGCCGGGCCCGGCCACGGCCCGGGCAGCGGTGCCGAGGGCGGTGGCCGCGCCGAGCTCGTCGTCGCCGGCCAGCACCTGCCAGGCTGCAAGGGCCGCGTCGCGCAGCGCCTCGGCGTTGGCCAGCCGCTCGGCCTCGGCTGCGAGCTCGTCGGACTCCCCCACCCGCACCTCCGCAGCGTCGATCTCGCCGAGCTGGTAGCGGAGCAGGTCGGCTTCGCGGGCCCGCTCGCGGGCGCGGGCGGCCAGGTCGTCCAGCTCGCGGGTGACCGCCCGGAGCCGGTGCCAGCCGACCGCGAAGTCGGCGCGCAGGCCGAGCACGCCCGGGCCGGCGAAGCGGTCGAGGAGGTCGAGCTGCACCCCGGGACGGAGCAGGCGCTGGAACTCGTGCTGACCGTGGACCTCGACCAGCGGACGGACGACCTCGGCGACCGCCGCCACGGTGGCCATGCGGCCCTGGAGCTGGGCCCGGCTGCCCCCGCCGGCCATCACCTGGCGGGCGACGACCACCGCGCCGTCCTCGTCCTCCACGCCGGCGGCGGCCAGCACGGCCCCGACCTGGCTGCGCGCGTCCACGAGCAGGCGGCCCTCCACCAGCGCGGCCGGGCGGCCCACCCGGACCGCGCCGGAGTCCGCCCGCTCGCCGAGCAGCAGCGAGAGCGCGTCGACGACCAACGTCTTCCCCGCGCCGGTCTCACCGGTCAGCACGTTCAACCCGGCGGCCACCTCGAGGCGCGCGTCGTCGATCACCCCGAGGTCGCGGATATGCAGCTCGCCCAACATCACCGCGATTCTATCCGCCCGGGCGACCATGCTCGCGCGCTGTCCCCAGGCCGTTACGGCCGGCGACGGTCTCTCCACCCGGATCGCCACGGAGCTGGCCGTCAATCCTCCGTCGCGCGCTTCTGCCTGGGCACCACCCGGCCGAACACCGACCGCTGCTCGAGCTGGTCGCCGAGGGCGGCCGGGTCGTCCGGCAGGGTCCTCGCGTCGACCGGCGCGTCCGCGCCCGGGACGCCGACGCGGCCGGCGACCGCGGCCACGGTCCTCGGGTGGTCGCCCGAGAGCACCTTGGTCACTTGCGGGCGGAGGAGGACGGCACCGTCGCCCCGGGCGGCCAGCCGTCGGGCGGCCAGGCCGCGGCGATCGCCCGCAGGGTCGCGTTGGGGCTCGGGTCGGCGGCCGCGAGCGCCGCCAGCGCCGCCTCGGCGCCGTCCCCGCCCGGCAGCCGGACCAGCTCCTGCACGGCGAGGGTCGTCCTCGGTGATCGTGCCGGTCTTGTCGAAGCAGACCACGTCGACCCGGGCGAGCGTCTCGACCGCCGGGAGCTCCTGCACGAGCACCTTGCGCCGGCCGAGCCGCACCACGCTGACCGCGAAGGCGACGCTGGTGAGCAGCACCAGGCCCTCGGGGACCATCGCCACCGTGCCGGCCACCGCGCCCCGCAGCGCGCCGCCAGCCCGTCGGCGACCTCGGCCCCGGTCACGGCCCCGGCGGCTCCCGCTGGCCACCTGTCCGGGGAGGCGGTCGGTCCGTCTCGCCGGCGTCGGCCAGGCGGAACTTGGAGCGCACCAGGCCGTAGAAGTCGGCTTCGCCGATGCGGACCAGCAGCGCGTCCTCCTCCCCCCGGCGGACCTCCACGGCGGCCCCTGGCGGCAGCTCCCGCACGGCGCGGCCGTCGACGCTCTCCACCACCGGGCCGCTCGGCAGCACCTCGAGCCGGACGACCTCGTCAGGGTGCAGCACCAGCGAGCGGTTGAACACCATGTGCGGGGCGATCGGGGTGAGCAGGAGCGCGTCCAGCCGGGGGGACACGATCGGCCCACCGGCCGAGAAGCTGTAGGCGGTGGAGCCGGTGGGCGACGCGACCATGACCCCGTCGGCCGCGTAACGGGCGAACAGCCGCCCGTCGATGTAGGCGGCGACCCCGGCCAGCCGCTCCCTGGCCGCCTTCTCCAGCACGACGTCGTTAACGGCGAGGTCCTCGCCGAGCACGCGGCCGTCCAGCTCGATGCGGGCGACCAGGGTGGTGCGCCGCTCGACGTGGAAGCGCCCCTCCACGACGGCGTCGAGCGCGGCTGGCATGTCGTGGGCCTCCACCTCGGTCAGGAAGCCGAGCCGCCCGAGGTTCACCCCGAGCACGGGCACCTGTTCGCGGAGGGCGAGCCGTACGGCGCGGAGCAGGGTGCCGTCGCCCCCGAGGACCACGACCAGGTCCAGCCCGTCGGCGAAGTCCTCGGGACTCGCGCACGGCACACCCCCGCCCAGGCAGCCCCGCTCCTCGTCGAGGGTGCGCAGCTCGACGCCGTGGTCGGCCGACCAGCGGACCAGCTCCTTGCCGAGCACGAGCGCGGACGGCCGCCCGGTGTGGACGACCACCCCGACCCGCCGCAGCCCGGGGCTCACCGGCGCGCCCACCAGGTCCCCGCGGCGATCATCGCGCCGCCCCGGGGAGCGTGGCGCCCTCGGCGACGGCGGCGGCCAGCGCCTCCTCGTCGAGCTCGCAGGCGCCCGCCCGAAGGTGCAGGAAGAACTCGACGTTGCCGGCCGGGCCGGGCCGGGAGGAAGGGCAGACTCCCGCCACCCCGAGCCCCTCGCGGGCGGCAGCGGCGGCCACCGAGCGCACGGCCGCGGCCCGGACCGCCGGGTCGCGCACCACCCCGCCACGGCCGACGGCGTGCCTGCCCGCCTCGAACTGTGGCTTGACCAGGAGCACGAGGTCGGCGCCCCGGCCGGCCAGGGTGGCCACGGCGGGCAGGACCACCCCGAGCGAGATGAACGACAGGTCGGCGACGACGAGATCCACCGGCCCGCCGGTGGTGTGAAGGTCGAGGGCGCGCACGTTCGTCCGGTCCAGCACGCGCACCCGTGGGTCGTTGCGGAGGCGCAGGTCGAGCTGTCCGTAGCCGACGTCGACGGCGAGGACCTCGGCCGGCCCCCGGCGCAGCAGCACGTCGGTGAACCCACCGGTGGAGGCGCCGGCGTCCAGACAGCGCCGGTCACGGACGGCCACCCCGAGGCGGTCGAGGGCGGGCGCCAGCTTCTCGCCTCCCCGGCTGGCCCACTGCCGGGCCGGACCGGTCAGAGCGACCGGGTCGGCCGGCGAGACCAGCGCCGACGCCTTGCTGGCGACCGCGCCCGCGACCAGGGCCCGGCCGGCGAGCACGGCGTCCGCGGCCGCCTCCCGGCTGGGCGCGAGCCCGCGCCGCACGAGCTCGCGGTCCAGGCGCAGACGCGCGGCCATCGGCGCCTACAGGCCTTCGAGGCTGCGCAGCTCCGCAAGGATGGCCGCGCCCAGCGCCTCGAATGCGTCGGGGTGGGCGGCCAGCTCCTTGGCGTCGAGGGCGGTCAGCCCGGCCTGGACCCGCTCGGCCAGGTCGGTCCCGTGCTCGGCGGACTCGGACACCGCGCCCACGGGCACCTCCTCGGATCTCGGTCGTCGACTGCGGCAGGACGAGTGGACCAGTACGAGTATAGGAGGCCGGTCGCACGGCCCGGGGGCCACCCGCCCGGGGGCCACCCGCCCGGGGGCCACCCGCCCGGGGGCCACCCGCCCGGGGGCCACCGCCCGAGCGATGGCTGGCCGCGGGTGGCTGCGGTCAGCTCTCGCTGGAGGTCTCGCCCTCGGCGGCCTCGGCCCCCTGGGCCGGGGTCGGCTTGGTCGCCCCGGCCGAGCGCCGCGTGCCGGCCGAGCGGCCGGTCCCGGTGGAGCGCCGGGCGGCGCCGGTGGCCGAGGACCGGGTGCTCCCGCCGCTGGCCCGGGTCGTGGTCCTCGCCTTGGCCGCCGAGCTCCTGGCCGCGGTCGGCTTGGCCGCCGTGGTCTTGTCGGCCGCCTCGGTGGCCGGCCGCGCCGACATCGCCGACCCGGCCGCCTTGGCGCGGGTGGCGTCGGCCCGGGCCAGCTCCTGCTCGAGCGCGCGGATGCGCTGCTGGAGGCGGGCGACCTCGTCACGGGTGGCGATGCCGAGCGTGCCGAGCTGCCGCTTGACCTCGCGTTGGACCAACCGGCTGACCGTCTCACGGTTCTTCTGCGTGCGCCGAAGGAGGTCCTCGGCGACCCGGCCGACCTGCCCCGACTGTAGCTCGCCCTGCTTGGCCAGGCGAGCCGCGACCCGCTCGGCCTGCGTCTTGGTCATCTCGGTCAAGCTGGCTAGCGCCTGCAGATACTGATCTCTCCCGCTTGCCACCTGGGACACCTCCAAACCCCCGTCCGGCTGCAAACCACCGGTCCGGATTCTAGCAACGCGGCCCGGTCGAGGGGGACGCGCGACGGCTCAAGGGGCGAACCGGTGTGGTAAAACCCGCTCACTCCTGGGAACCTCGAAGGGCCGGGAGCTGGCGCGAGGAGGGTCCGTGGCGAGCAGAGCCGAGGTGGAGAAGCAGCTCGGGGCGTTGCTCGCCCGCCTGGACCACAACCCTGACAGCGTGCGGGCGGCCATCCCCGCCCGCAAGGTGCTGCGCTGCTCCATCTCCGACCTGGACACCTCCTGGTACTCGGTGATCGAGGACGGCCACGTCTCGCCGCCGAGCGAGACCCCGCCCGACGACCGCACCGACATCACCCTCCACCTCGCCTCCGACGACCTGGTCGACCTGATCGAGGGGCGGCTGTCGTTCCTGTCCGCGTTCATCTCGGGGAAGGTCAAGGTCGATGCGAGCATCATGGACATGCTGCGGCTGCGGGCCCTGCTGTAGGCCGGCGGCCGGCCGGCGGCACGGAGGGACCCGCCGATGATCTCCCTCATCCCGATCCACGACCAGAACCCGACCCGCCGCCCGGCGGTGGTGACCTACGTCCTGATCGCGATCAACGTGGTCGTGTTCCTGCTCGAGCCGGTCACCTTGGCGGTCTCGGGCGACCAGGGCACCGCCGTCGCCGAGTGCCGCCAGATCGCCTTCTTCCGCAAGTACGCCGCGATCCCCCGCGAGCTCGTCACCAACGAGCCGCTCCGCGGCACCGCTGGGCCCCCGGCCGGGCCCAACGAATGCCAGGCGGTCAGGCCCGACTACCAGAAGAGCCCGTTCCTGTCGGTGCTCTCGTCCATGTTCCTGCACGGCGGGCTGTTCCACCTGCTCGGCAACATGCTGTTCCTGTACGTGTTCGGCAACAACGTCGAGGACCGCCTCGGCCGCATCCGCTACCTGCTGTTCTACCTCGTCTGCGGCTACGTGGCCGCATATGGGTTCGCCCTCACGCAGCCGAACAGCGTCGAGACGCTGGTCGGTGCGTCGGGCGCTGTGGCCGGGGTGCTCGGCGCCTACCTGGTGCTCTACCCGCGGGCGCGGGTCATCAGCCTGCTCGTGATCGTGCCGATCGTGCTGCCGGCCTGGATCGTGCTCGGGCTGTGGTTCGTGCTGCAGTGGCTGTACTTCCAGGGTGGCGGCATGGGCCAGGGCTCCAGCGTCGCCTACTTCGCCCACGTGGCCGGCTTCGTCGCCGGCATCGTCGGGGTGATCCTCCTCGGCGGGCTCAGCCCGGCCCGCCGGCGACCGCCACCGCCGCCCTGGCAGGCGCGCCGGGGCCGCTACGCCTGAGACGGCGGGAGCTCGCGCACCAGCGGCGTGGCCGGGCCTGCGGCGTGGGCGAGCAGGGCCGCGGGCGCCGGCAGGTCGGCGTGGGCCGCCTCGCGGAACCCCAGCCGGGTGAAGAAGCCGGCGCCCCTGGCGGCCAGGACGCCGACGCGGCGGACCCCGACGGCGCGCAGGCCGAGGCAGGCGGCCAGCACCAGGCGGGTGCCGACCAGGCGCCCGCGGTGGTCACCGGCGACCGCGATGCCGCGCAGCAGGGCCTCGTCGCCGTGGCGGTTCCAGGCCAGCGTGCCGACCACCCGCCCGCCGTCGACGGCGACCAGGGTGGAGCGGAGCCGGCTCGGCGCCTGCTCGCCAGGCAGGCCGGCCTCGCGGAGCAGCGCCGCGACCGGCTCCGCCTCGCCTGCGACCGCCTCGCGCAGGCACGGCCCGGGCGGCGCGAGCAGCCCCCTGAGGTCGGCGATTAGGTGGTCGGGGGCAGCGGGCAGGTCGAGCAGCCCAGCCGGGCGCACCACTCCGGTGAGCACCAGGGCGGTGTCCCAGCCGACCCGGGCAGCACCCTCCAGGTCGGTGTCGGCCCGGTCCCCCACCATCAGGTACGGGCCGGTGCCGAGCGCGGCCGCCACGGTCTCGAACAGGGCCGGCTCGGGCTTGCCGGCCACCTCGGGACGCACGCCGGAGGCGACGGTGAGCAGGGCCAGGAACGCCCCGTTGCCAGGCACCGGCCCCTCAGGGGTGGGCAGGGTGGTGTCCGCGTTGCTGCCCACGAACCGGGCCCCCGCCCGGATGGCGAGGCAGGCGGCGGCGAGCTTCGCATAGGTGACCTCGGGGTCGATGCCGGCCGCGACGACCTGCGCCTGCGGCCAGGCCGCCGGCTCGACCAGGTCGGCGCCGGCCTCCTCGAGCGCCCGGCGCAGACCGGGACCCCCGACCACCAGCACCTTCACCCCGGCCAGCCCGGCCTTGCCGCCGAGCAGGTGGACCACGGCCTCGGCGGAGGTGAGCACCTCCCCGGCCGCGGCCGCGACCCCGAGCCGTTGCAGCTTGGCGGCCACCTCCTCGGGCGGCCGGTAGGAGTTGTTGGTCACGAACGCCACCGCGACCCCGAGGTCGCGGACGCCCTGCAGCCCCTCTGCCGCGCCCGGGATCGCCTGGTCGCGAAGGTAGACGACGCCGTCCAGGTCGGAGACGACCGCCCGGTACCGCCCGGCCAGCGGCCCGGGATCAGCCACGGCGCCCGTTGCCCTCAGGGGGCGCGGCCCGCTCGACCCGGGCCAGCGCCTCCTCGTAGGCGGCGACCCCAGGCCGCATGGCCAGGGCGAGCCGCAGGTGCCCGGTGGCGAGCGCCCGCTCGCCGGCACGGGACAGGCACAGGGCCAGGCCGAAGTGGGCGTAGTCGTTGGTCGGGTCGATCTCGAGCACCTTGGCGAACGCGACCCGGGCGTCGGCGGGGCGGCCGGCCTCGTAGTACGCCCGCCCCAGCGCCTCGCTCACCGAGGCCTGCTCCGGGGCCAGCTCTCGGACCCGCTCCAGCGCGGTCACGGCCTGGTGCGGGTTGTGGTCGGCGAGCAGCTCGGTGCCGGCGCGGAACAGCTCGTAGGCGTCGGCTTCCACGGCGATCACCTCCAAGCGCGCTGGGTCCGCCCTACCCGGCCGGCCCGTTGCTGCCACGGGACCACGAGCGCCCGGATGGGGTGCATCCGGACAACGGTACACCGGCCGGCGCACGCGGCCTGGCGCGCTGGCCACCGAGCTTGCTACAACCAAGGCCATGACCAGCGACCTGCCGCCGCCGGCGAGATGGTAGCCGCCGCCCCCTTCCGGGGCCTCCGCTTCGACCCGGCGGTGGTCGGCGACCACGGGGCGGTGACCGCCCCTCCCTACGACATGATCCCGCCCGACGCGAGAGGCGCCTACGAGGCCAGGAGCCCGTACAACGTGGTGCGCCTGGTCCTTTCCCAGGGCGCCCGCGACGACCCGGCGCGCTACGACCACGTCACCGGGCTGATCGGCGCCTGGCGGGACGAGGGCGCGCTCCTGCTCGACCCGGTGGCGGCGCTCTACCTGTACGAGGAGGTTTACCGGCTGCGGGGCGAGCGGCGGGTGCAGCGCGGCGTGCTCGCCAGCGTCACCCTCGACGACTCGGGCACCGCCATCCTGCCCCACGAGCGGACCATGGCCGGCCTGGTCGCGGACCGGCTGCGCCTGCTCGAGGCGAGCAGGGCCAACCTGTCGCCCCTGTTCGGGGTCTACGCCGGCGGCGGCCGGGCCGCCGCGCTGCTCGAGGACGTCACCGCAGAGCGCCCGGCGGTCGAGTGCGTCGACGAGGCCGAGGTCGAGCACCGGCTGTGGCCGGTGACCGACCCAGGCCGGATCGCCGCCTGGCGCGAGCGGTTCGCGGGCCAGCAGGTGCTGATGGCCGACGGTCACCACCGCTACCAGGCCTCGCTCCGCTACCGGGACGCCATGCGGGCGGCCGCGCCGGGCGGCCGGCACGCGCCCTGGGACGAGGTGCTGATGTTCCTGGTCGACGCCGACCAGCACGGCCCCTCCATCCTGCCCGTGCACCGGCTGCTGGCCGACCGCTCCGCCGCCGCCGTGGTCGCCGCCCTGGCCGACGACTTCGAGGTCCGGGAGGCCCTCGGCGTCCAGGACCTAGAGGCGGCCCTGGCCGCGCTGTCCCCGGCGGCGGTCGCCTTCGGCCTGTACGGCGGCGGGCGGGGCCGCCTGCTCGTCGCCCGCGACCCGGCCGCCCTGGCCGCGGAGGCCGGGCTCGACCGGGTCCCGCTCGACGTCGAGGTCCTGCACGGCCCGGTCCTGGCCAAGCGGCTCGGGGTGACCGACTTCGAGGCCCGGGTCGCCTACGAGGCCGACCTGGCCAGGGCGGCCAGGCGGGTCGACCAGCTCGGCCCGGCCAGCGTCGTGGTGCTCCGCGCCGCCTCCTTCAAGCAGGTGGTCGCCATCGCGCAGGGTGGCGGCACCCTCCCCCAGAAGACCACCTCGTTCACGCCGAAGCCGCGCGACGGCCTGGTGCTGCGGCCCCTCGACCCTGGCACCACCACGGCAACCTCCGGCGCGCCGTAGGCCACGCCCGAGGACCGACCGGCCCCGACCTCCGAGGCGTCTGACCAGCAGCACTCCTGCCGGCGCGCCGTAGGCCACGCCCGAGGACCGACCGGGCCGGCCATCCGGTCGCGGTAGACTCGCCGCCGAGCCCGGACGAGACGAGGACCGACCGGGCCGGCATCCGGTCGCGGGTAGACTCGCCGCCGAGCCCGGACGAGACGAGGAGGCTCCCCGTGAGCGTGCTGGACGCCCTGCCCGCCGGCGTGACCGGCATCGACACCCTCATGGGTGGCCAGACGGAGATCACCGCCGGCTTCCTGGTGCGCGGCGAGCGGCCGGCGCTGATCGAGACCGGCCCGTCCCGGGTGGCCGGCGCGATCGCCGAGGGCGTGGCCCGGGCCGGGCTCTCCCCCGAAGACCTGGCCTGGATCGTGGTCACCCATGTCCACCTCGACCACGCCGGTGGCTCGGGCGACCTGGTGCGCACCTTCCCCAACGCCACCGTGGTGGTCCACCCGGCCGGGGCGAGGCACCTGGCCGACCCGGAGCGCCTACTGGCCAGCTCGGCCCGCGTGTACGGGCCGCTGATGGACACCGTCTACGGCGGCCTCACCCCGGTCGAGGCCGGCCGCATCAAGGCGGCGCTGGACGGTGAGACGCTCGACCTCGGTGGGCGGCGGCTCGAGATCATCTACGCCCCCGGCCACGCCAAGCACCACGTCGCGGTGTTCGAGCCCGACCTCGGGGCGCTGTTCGCCGGCGACGGGGTCGGCACCCTGCTGCCGTCTACCGGGGTGCTCCGCCCGGCCACGCCCCCGCCTGACTTCGACCGCGACCTGGCCGTGGCGAGCCTGCGCAAGTTCGCCGAGCGCAGGCCGGAGCACCTGGTGCTCACCCACTTCGGGCCGATCAGCCCCCCCGCAGACCGTCTCGCCGAGGCCGAGGAGAAGCTGCTGCGCTGGTGCGAGACTGCCGAGGCGGCCGCCCACGAGCACGGCGCCGAGCTCGACCACATCGAGGCCGCCCTGCGCGAGCGGTTCGAGCAGGAGGAGGGCCACGATGTGGCCGACCCGTTCGCGCTGCTGAACACCTACCGGTCCAACGCCGCCGGCCTGGCCCGCTGGATCAAGCTCAGGCAGCAGGAGGCCAGCTCGCCGTCCTGACCGGTGGCCTGCCAGCACCGCCCCGGCTGGCGTCCGCCCTGGTCGGACCGCTGGTCCCGTACGGGGCCCGCCGGGTGGCGACGCTACGAGCGAGGGAGGGCCTCGAGATGGCGCCGCAGCGCGTCCCGCTCCGAGCGGGCTGCGCCGCGGCGCCGTTCCTCGGTAGCCACCACCTCTACTGGAGCTTTAGCGCGGAAGTCGGGGTTGGCCAGCTTCACCTCGGCCTTGGAGAGGGCGAGGTCGGCGGCTGCCAGCTCGTTCGAGAGCCGCTGGCGCGCCTTGGCGACGTCGTCCTCCCGCAGCTCGACCAGGACCTCCACGACGCCGGCTGCCGCGGCCACCGCCCGCACGGGCGCCTGGCCGCCGACGCTGAGCCGGGACACCCGTGCCAGCGACCGCAGCGCGGCTTGGTGCTCGCTCACCAGCGCCCGCGCCGGAGCGGCGTCATCTGACACCCGCAGGACCACGGTGGCGTCATGCCCCAGGCCGAAGTCGCCCTTGACCGACCGGATGGCCTGGATCACCTCCATCAGGACCTCGAAGTCGGCCTCGGCCGACGGATCGACCCACTCCTCCCGGGACTCGGGCCAGTCGGCGACCATGACGCTGTCTCCCTGGTGCGGCAGTCGCTGCCACACCTCCTCGGTGAGATGCGGCATGACGGGGTGGAGCAACCGCATGGTCCGCTCGAGGACGTACCCGAGGGTCGCCCGCTGCGGCGTCGCCGCCCGGGCCTGGTCCCGCAACGGCTCCTTGATCCACTCCACGTACCAGTCGGCCAGCTCGCTCCAGAGGAAGTCGTACAGCGAACGCGCCGCCACCGAGAACTCGAACCCGTCGAGCGCGGCGGTGACCTTGCGCCGTAGCTGCGCGTAGCGGGACAGGATCCACCGGTCGGCAAGCTCGAGCTCCACCCCTTCTGGGTCGGGAGCGGGGGTGGCGCCGTCGAGGTTCAGGACCGCGAAACGAGCGATGTTCCACACCTTGTTCGCGAAGGTGCGGGTGTCGGCGACCACCTTCTCGTCGAAGCGGAGGTCCTGCTCGCCGGTGCAGCGGGCGACGAGCGCGAAGCGGAGGGAGTCGGCTCCGTAGCGGTCGACCATCTGCAGCGGGTCGATGCCGGTGCCGAGCGACTTGCTCATCCGCCGGCCCTTGAGGTCGAACACCGTGGGGTTGATGTAGACGTCGTGGAAGGGGACGTCGCCCATCAGCTCCTGCCCGAACATGATCATCCTGGCGACCCAGAGGAAGATGATCCCGCGGTCGGTCACGAGGACGTCGCCCGGGTAGAAGGTGCGGAGGGCCGCCGTGTCCTCCGGCCAGCCCAGGGTGGCAAAGGGCCACGCGGCCGAGGAGAACCAGGTGTCGAAGATGTCCTCCTCCTGGCGGAACCCGGGGCCGGGCTGGTCCTTGGCCACGACGATCTCCCCGTCCGGCCCGTACCAGGCCGGGATGCGCTGCCCCCACCAGAGCTGGCGCGAGATGTTCCAGTCGTGCGCGATGCGCATCCAGTCGAGGAACACCTTGGTCCAGCGCTCAGGGTGGAACCGCACCGTCCCGTCCTCGACCACGCGGGCTACCCGCCATGCCATCTCGGCCTGGCGCGCGAACCACTGGTCCATGACGAGTGGTTCGACCACGGTGCCGCAACGCTCGCAGTGCGGGAGCGAGGTGCGGTAGGCCTGGCTCTCGAGGAGCGCTCCCCGCTCGCGCAGCGCCTGGAGCACGCGCTCCCGAGCCTCGAAGCGGTCGAGCCCGGCAAAGGGGCCGGCTTCGTCGGTCAGGCGGGCGTCGGGCCCGACCACGGTGATCACCGCAAGGCCGTGGTCGGTGCCGATCTCGTAGTCGAGCGGGTCGTGCCCGGGCGTGATCTTCAGCGCGCCGGTGCCGAAGCTCTGGTCGACGCGCTGATCGGCGACCACCGGCACGGGCCGGTCGACGACGGGGACGATCACCGTACGGCCGACGGCGTGGCGGTAGCGGTCGTCGTCGGGATGGACGGCCAGCGCCGTGTCGGCCAGGATCGTCTCCGGTCGCTGGGTGGCGATGGCGATCCCCTCGCCCGGCCCGCCGTCGGCGAAGCGGTAGAGGACGCTGTGGAGGCGGGACTCGGCCTCCACCTGCTCGATCTCGAGGTCGGAGACGGTCGTCTGGTCCTTCGGGCACCACGACACGACGCGCTTCCCCTTGTAGATGAGGCCCTTGGCGTGGAGGCGGACGAAGGCCTCGAGGACGGCATCGTGGTATCCGGGGTCCATGGTGAAGGTCACCCGGTCCCAGTCGCAGGAGGACCCCATCCGGCGCAGCTGGCCGTAGATGCGGGTGCCGACCTCGTCCCGCCAGCGCCACACCCGCTCGATGAAGGCCTCCCGGCCGAGGTCATGACGGGTGAGGCCCTCCCTGGCGAGCTGCCGTTCGATGACCACGTGCACGGCGATGCTGGCGTGGTCGGTGCCAGGCATCCACATGGCGGCACGGCCCTGCATGCGCCGGAAGCGGATGAGCAGGTCCTGGAGGCTGTTGTTCAGCGCATGCCCGATGTGGAGCTCGCCGGTGATGTTGGGGAGCGGCATCATGATCGCGTACGACGGCACCGCTCCATCCGCGTCCGGGGCGTGGAAGTACCCGCGGTCGAGCCAGCGCTGGTACCACGCCGGCTCCACCGACCCAGGGTCGTAGGCGGTGGGCATCATGGCCATGGCCACAGCATGAAGGGCGGCCGAGAAGGCCGGCAACATTGGGACTAGCCCGCCTCGAGGGCGGCCAGGCGGTCGGCGGCGTCGAAGAACGAGGGGTCCGCCTGGACAGCGCGGGCGAACGCCCTGCGGGCGCCGGCCGCGTCGCCCGCCTGCTCGGCGAGCGCGCCCTCGGCGTAGGCGAGGCGCAGGTGGTGGTCGGCCAGCTCGGTCGGCCAGCGGGCGTGCCGGCGGATCAGGGCCACCCCGGCGGCCGGCTGGCCCAGGTCGCCGTAGGCGGACGCGGCCACGAGCAGCAGCTCCGCCGCGGTGTCGGGCTCCATCCGGCCCCGGTCGAGGGTCTCGAACAGCTCGATCGCCCGCTCCGGCCGACCCAGCGCCCGCTCGATGTCGGCGAGCACAGCGGTCAGGTCGACGCCACCGGAGATCCGCTGCGCAGCGGCCAGCTCGGTGCGCGCGGCCCGGAACTCTCCCACCCGGTACAGGGCCATGCCGAGGACCTCGCGGGCGGCGGCCGACCGGGGCGCGGCCCGCTTGGCCACCCGGGCCGCGCCCACGGCCGCCTCGCCGTCGTCGTCGGCCAGGGCGACCACGGCCTTGGCCAGGGCGCGGGCCGTGTCGTCGAACGAGTTGGGCCGCACGGTCTGCCGCAGCTCGTCGAGCACCTCGCCCGGGAGCGTCTCCGAGAACGGCACCTCCGGCTCGGCTGGCGCCGGTGCCCGGGACGGCGACGCCGCGCCGGGCCGCCCGCCCCGCCCGGCCTTGCGATCATCCCCCCGACGGCCGCTCGGGCGGTCACCACGGCCAGCCTTGCGATCATCGCCGCGCCGGCCGGCCGGACGGTCACCCCGGCTGGTCCCGCGATCATCGCCGCGCCGGCCGGCCGGACCGTCACCACGGCTGGTCCCGCGATCATCGCCACGCGCGCCGCTCGGGCGGTCATCCCGGCCCGCCTTGCGATCATCGCTGCGCCGGCCGGCCGGACCGTCACCACGGCTGGTCCCGCGATCATCGCCACGCGCGCCGCTCGGGCGGTCACCACGGCCCGTCCTGCGATCATCCCCCCGACGGCCGGCCGGACCGTCACCCCGCCCCGCCTCGCGATCGTCGCCACGCCCGCGGGTCGGGCGGTCACCCAGGCCCGTCCTGCGATCATCGCCACGCCGGCCGGCCGGACCGTCACCCCGCCCTGTCCTGCGATCATCGCCTCGCCCGCCAGTCGGACGGTCACCCCGCCCCGCCTCGCGATCGTCGCCCCGTCCGCGGGTCGGGCGGTCACCCCGGCCACCGGGCAGCTCGCCCCGCCTGGAGCGGCTATCGTCGCCGCGCCCACCGGTCGGCCGGCTCTGGGCCGAGCGGTTCGGGCGCCGGTCCCCGGCGGGTCGTTCCGAGCGGCGCTGGTCGCCCGAACGGCCGGCGTCCCGCGGCCCGCCCCGCTGCGCGGGGCGGGCCGGACGGTCGCGCCGCTCTCGCGCATTCGGGTTCATGCAGCCATCTTCCTCGAAGCCCAGGTCGGATGCACGTCCGGCCGGCCCCCACGCGGCGGGGCCTTGCGCGCCTCAGGCGATTCGCCGACGGGCTACCGGCCGGGGGTCGGCAGCCGAGTCGCGGCCGTGCGGTGACCGGCCGGAGACCCCGGCCGCCTACGCTGGGACACGGGCCGACAACGCCCTTCCGGCGACCGCGGTGGCAGACTGTCAGGCGAAGCTCGGCCGCCCGGCGCCCCGCCGGCGACGAGCCGCGAGAAAGGTGCTCTCGACGTGAACCGCCCGAGCCTCCCGAAGCCCCCGGCCTGGCTTCGCCAGCCAGGCTCGCGGCGACCGCTGCTGCTCGGGCTCGCCGCCGTGCTGCTGGCCGCTGTCGTCGGCGTGGCCGCCGTAGTGGCGTGGCCGTCCTCGCGCGGCGGCGGCCGGGCTTCGGACGGCAAGGCGGCGGCTGCGAAGGTGCCGCCCGTGCGGGTGACCGTGAAGCCGGCCGACCGCGCCACCGGCGTCGCCCTGGACGCGAAGGTCCGCGTGGGCGTCGCCGAGGGCCGCATCGGCGAGGTCCGGGTGACGACGCCGTCCGGCGACACCCTGGACGGGACGCTCGCGCCCGACAGCCATGGCTGGACGAGCGCCCAGCCGCTCGCGCCGGGCACGCGCTACAAGGTGACGGTGACCGCCACCGACGCGGCCGGGGCGACGGCCCGCAGCGTCGCCTCGTTCACCACCCTGAGCCCGAAGCGGGTGCTGAAGGCGAGCGTCATGCCGCTCGAGGGGCAGACAATCGGCGTGGGCCTGCCGATCGGGGTGTGGTTCAACCACCCGGTCGCCGACCGTGCCACGGTGGAGCGGCGCCTCGAGGTGGAGACGTCGAGCGGGCTCAAGGGGGCCTGGCGCTGGTTCAGCAACTCCGAGGTCCACTTCCGGCCCGAGAAGTTCTGGCCGTCCGGCGAGAAGGTGACCCTCACCCTGCGCCTGGCCGGCGCCAAGGCCGGCCCCGGCACCTGGGGCGTGGCCGACCGGACGGTCCGCTTCCGGGTCGGCGACGCCAGGGTGAGCACCGTCAACGTCCACAGCCACACGATGAAGGTCACGGTGAACGGCAAGGTCGTGAAGGTCATGCCGGTCAGCACCGGGCGGGCCAAGTTCCCGACGACCAACGGGGTCCACTTCGTCATCGAGAAGACCAGGGACAAGCTGATGGACTCCTCCACCATCGGCATCCCGCGCGACTCCCCCGACGGCTACTTCCAGCACGTGGCCTGGTCCGTCCGCATCTCCAACAGCGGCGAGTTCGTGCACGCCGCCCCCTGGTCGGTCGGCTCCCAGGGTCGCGCCAACGTCTCCCATGGCTGCGTGAACCTGTCGACCGCCAACGCGCAGTGGTTCTTCAAGCTCGCGCAGACCGGCGACGTGGTCACGGTGGTCGGGTCGCCGAAGAAGCCGAACTCCTGGACCTTCGGCGTGGCCGACTGGAACATCCCCTGGTCGAGGTGGCTCGCGGGCAGCGCCCTGGACCAGCCGGCCTGAGCACCCCGGAGGCCCCGGCCGCCGCCGGTGGGAGCACCGGCAGCAGCCCACCGGTCACGCCGCGGCTGAGCCGCAGCCGCTCCGTGCCGCCAGCGTGAGCCACTACCGCCAGCGCCCATATACTGTCTGCCGGGTGGCGCGGGTCGCGATGCGGGGGTGGACTACTGCTTTGCGTGCTGGCCCGGCGGCCCGCAAGCAGGCCACGCGCCTGCGCGAGGGCGCGGCAAGCACGATGACAATGGCGGCATGCACACACTGGACGGCGGCGCGGTGCGCGGCGGCTGGTCGCAGGCCGAAGGAGCCTCGGCCACGGTGTGGGCCGACGGCCTGGATCTCGCCGCCCGGGCCGTGCTCGATCCCGGCGTGCCCGGCGACCTGGACCGCCGCCCTGACGTGCTGGTGGTCGGGGGTGGGGTGATCGGTCTGGCTACGGCGCTGTTCTGCCGTCGAGCCGGGCTCGGCCGGGTGCTGGTGATCGAGGCCAGGCGGCTGGCTGCGGGCGCCTCGGGCGGTGCCGGCGGGGCGCTGGCCCCCGACCTGCATCAGCTCACCGACCCGCCCGCCTTCGTGCTACTGGCCCGCGCCAGCCTGACGCTGTTCCGCGACCTCGACCAGGAATGGGACGGAGCCCTCGGCCTGCGATGGGCACCGCGGCTGATCCTGCTGCCCGACGGGCCACCGCCCTCGCCGCAACTGTGGCCCGGCGTCGAGTTGCTCGGAGCCGATCAGGTCGCCGAGCTCGAGCCCGACCTCGCCCCGGTCCCGGCTGCCCTGCTCACCACTGACCAGGCTCAGGTGAACCCGCTCCGCCTGGCGGCCGTGCTCGCCCGCCAGGCTGGCGGCGTGGCGACCGGGATCGCGATGACCGGCATCCAGGTCGCCGGCGGCCGCATCGTGCGGGTGCGCACCACCGCCGGCGACCTGCACCCCGGAACGGTGGTCTTGGCCACCGGGCTGGCGCCCGAGCCGTGGGTGCGGCTTCCCCAACGGCTTGTCAAGGGCCACCTGCTCGCCACCGAGCCGGGCCGGTTCCGCCTGCGCTGCGGCGTCCACGGCCCCGGCGGCGGCGTCGGCCCGCTGCCGGGCGGTGGCCTGCTCGCCGGCGGCACCCGCGACGAAGGCGACCAGTCGCCACACGTCCGGCCTGAGGTAGTCGCCTCCATCCGTCGCCGCCTGGGTGCGCTGCTGCCCGCCGCTCAAGACGTGCGCCCGACCCACCGGTGGTGCTGCTTTCGGCCGGCCACCGCCGATGGCCAGCCGGTGATCGACCAAGTCCCCGGCGTTGAGAACGCCTGGGTGAGCGCCGGGCATGATGGCACCGGGATCCTGTTGGCGCCCGCCACCGGGCAGGCGCTGGCAAGCTGGATCGCAACCGGGAAACGACCCAGGACGGTCAACAGCTTCACGCTGTCCAGGTTCGCCCAGACCTAGCGGAGCCGACCCGGGCTACCCACCGGCTCGCTCGAGCAGCGCTCGTCCACGCGGGGAGAGCCGGTAGCCGACCTCGAGGCTCTCGGTGAGCCCGAGCTCCTTGAGCTTGCGCACGTCGGTCTTGAACGACGCCCGGTCGCGCCCGACTGCGGCGGCCAGCTCTGCGGCCCGCACCCCGGGGCGCTCGCCGATCAGACGGAGCGCCTGCATGGTCCACGCGCCGTGCCGGCTCACCCGGTCCAGGCGCGCGAGCCGCGCGGCCAGCTCGTCCCACCCTCCGTCAGGCATCTGGTCGGCACGACGCAGCTCCTCACGCGGGTCGGGCCCGGCAAAGCGGAACTCGACCCGGTACACCGGACCGTCGCCGTAGGCGTCCAGCTCCCGGACCAGCCGGCCCGGCTGGCGAACCCGGCCCGCTGGGCGTCCTGCTCGATGATGCCAGCCGGGCCCACCACGTCCACGGAGTCGACCAGCAGCACCCCCACTGGCGTGCGGTACCGGCCACCGGGCCGGGCCTGCGGGCGCCGCCATCGTCGGAACGTCAGCGTGATCGTCCCGTCCGCCAGCCCCGCCCAGAGCCCACGCTTGAACAGCATCCCGGCACGATACCAAGGACGACCCCGCCCGACCCGGGTTGCAGGCGGTAGTTGGTGAAGTTGCGGACGCCGTGCCCGACGCGCTTGGCCTTCTTGATGAGCAGGTGCACCGCCTCGGTCGGCCCGTTGGAGCAGCCCTCGGTCGAGTGGAAGGCGAGGATCTCGGCTTCCCTGCCGTCCCCAACCCTGCCGCGGCCCCAATCACCGGCGAGCTTGTCGCTGTTGCCACCGTCCAGCGCAAGCGCCACACTGCTGTAGGTTTGGCCCGCTCTGAGGGTGACATACCCGGGGTGCGGGTGTTGGCGGGACGGCTCGAAGGTGGAGCGGGCCTGTGAAGGTGCGGTCTGTGCTGGCCACGGCGCTGCTGGCGGGTGTG
>Ga0184627_10000026_pt1 | contig 93627 bp, 86 predicted proteins | sample PLM3_127_b1_FD_133150 | JGI IMG/M metagenome (GOLD analysis project Ga0184627, IMG submission 133150) | Groundwater sediment microbial communities from an aquifer in East River, Colorado, USA - PLM3_127_b1 | ecosystem: Environmental > Terrestrial > Soil > Riparian zone | place: USA: East River... | reverse complement strand
TTCTACGACACCCGCGTCAACCCCGACCGCCGCAAGCGCAACCACGTCCGCCAGCTCGAAGCCCCCGGCTACAAGGCCACCCTCCAACCCGCCGCCTGACCGGCACCCACCGGCCCTGCTCGGACCCGGCTCCGCTGCGCTCCGCCGGGTGCTGCCGCCTGCCCGCTCACCGTCAATTTTCGGATTAGCCGATGAGCGCCGCCGAGCTGCTGGGCATCGCGGTGATCGGCGTCTTCGTGGTGGCGCTGCTCGGCGGGCGTGGTCGGACTGGTGCGAGGAACTCGACCAGGCCGCCCGCCACGCCCGCCACAGCGCCAAGCCCGCGACCAGCAGCCGGCGCCACGGGAGCCGGCAGCGCATGGCGGCCGGGATGACGGCCGATGAGCACCGACCCGGGCTCAGACCAGCCGGCGCTGTTCGGCGGGGTCGCCGAGCGGCTGTGGGCGCTGGAGGCCCGGCGGCTGGGCGCGCTGCCGTTGGCTCCGGTGGAGCTGGCCACCGTCGCCGAGCTGATCGCTCTGATGACGGGCACAGTGGTACAGCGCTGCCGTAGGGAGCGGGTGCAGCGCGTGCCGAAGCTGGCCTGCCCGGACGCGGTGACCGGCGCCTGGTGGCCGGCCGGGCAGCCGACCGTGCCGGCCTGCTGGTCGATCCGGAAGTCGTGCTTGGTGAACCCGCCCGGCTCGGCGCCGTCGCCCGCGACCTCGTACCCCTCGAACCGCAGGGTCCGCTCCAGCGACTCGCGGACCGCCTGCTCGTCGTCGACCACCAGGATGCGCATGGCGAGAGTGTCGTCCCGGTATCTGAAGGAATCCTGAAGGGCAGTCTCCCACCCCGGGTCCCGGAGCGGGTGCGGCCAGGGCAGGTCAGAGCAGGCCCGAGTAGGCGACCACCCCACGCTGGCAGGCGTCCACCGCGGCCCGGGCGGTCGTTGCCAGGGCGGGGTCCTCGGCGACCAGCGCGATCTGGCGCAGCAGGTCGAGGAGCTGCTTGGTCACGCGCACGAAGTCGCCCGGGGTGATCTCCTCCGCGCCGAGCACGTCCTCGAGCGACTCCCCCGTCGCCCAGCGGTAGGCGAGGTCGGCAAAGCCCGGGTCGAGGGCGCGGGTCAGGTCCAGCCCCTCGGCGGTCTCGTGGGCGCGGACCTCCTCCCAGACCCCGTCCAGCGCGGCCAGGGCGACCCGGACCGCGTGGGTGGGCAGCTCGACCCGCTCGGGCGGCCCCTCGCCCCCGCGTGCCTCGTAGACCAGGGTGGAGGCGCAAGCGGCCAGCTCGGCCGGCGCGAGCCTGCGCCACACGCCCCGGTGGATCGCCTCGACCACGACCAGGTCCGCCTCGCTGTAGACCCGGCGCAGGGTGGCGCCTTTGCCGCTCAGGGTGAACCCGTCGACGTAGCCGAGCCGCTCGAGCACCAGCAGGACCCGGTTGAACAGCCGCACCAGCGAGCCGGTGCGGCGGCGGGCCCGGGCGGCCAGGCTCTCGGTCTCCCTGGCGAGCTGCTCGTGGCGCTGCATCCAGCGCTCGTGCTCGGGCCGGTCCGGGCAGGCGTGCACCGGGTGGGCGCGCAGCGCGGCCAGCAGCGCGGCCAGCTCGGGGTCGTCGGCGGCCGCCCTGCGCCGGTGCGACGGCCGGTCGGGCCGGGGCGGGTCGAGCCGGGCGAGCGCCTCGGCCACCCTGGCCTTGAACCGGGGGCTCTTGGGCGACAGCGTCCGGGGCATCGCGACCCGGCCGACCGGCACGGGCGCGCCCCCGAAGTCGCGCACGGCGATCCGGCGCACGCGCCGGTCCTCGGTGAGCACCAGCACCCCGGTCGAGCCGTCCCGCCCCCCGGCCGGGCCGAGCACCGCGGCCAGCCCCCGGCGCCGCCCGCCGGGCAGGTACACGACGGTGCCCGGGGTGAGCGCGCGGACCGCCTCGGCCGCCTCGTCGGTGCGGGCCCGGCGCTCGGCGTCGGCCAGGGCGCCCTCCCGGGCACGGATCCGCCGGCGCAGGTCCCAGTACTCCCCCACGTCGCCACGGTCGCAGGCGGCCGAGCGCAGGTAGCCGGCCAGGTACTCGGCGTTGCGGGCCAGGGTCTGCTCGGCCCCGTGCACGGTCCGGTCGGCCAGGAACTGGGCGAACGAGGAGGCCAGCAGGCGCTCGGCCTCGTCGCGCTCGTAGTTGGCGACCAGGTTCACGGCCATGTTGTAGGAGGGCCGGAACGACGACGCGAGCGGGTAGGTGCGGGTCGAGGCCAGCCCGGTGATCCGCTCGAAGGGGATGTAGGGCTGGTGGAGCACGACCGCAGCGCCCCGGCTGTCGATCCCGCGCCGGCCCGCCCGCCCGGTGAGCTGGGTGTACTCGCCCGGGGTGAGCAGCTCGTGCCGCTCCCCCTGCCACTTGGACAGCTTCTCGATCGCGACCGTGCGGGCCGGCATGTTGATCCCGAGCGACAGCGTCTCGGTGGCGAACACCACCTTCACCAGCCCCTGCGCGAACAGCTCCTCGACCGCCTCCTTGAACAGCGGCAGCATGCCGGCGTGGTGGCTGGCCACGCCCCGGCCGATCGACTCGGCCAGCTCGTCGTAGCCGAGCGCGTCCAGGTCGCCGGGGTCCAGGGCGGCCACCCGAAGGTCGAGGAACTCCCCGATCTCGGCCCGTTCGGCCTGGGTGGTGAGCCGGATGTTGGCCGCCCGGCACTGGGCCACGGCCTGGTCGCAGCCTGCCCGCGAGAAGATGAAGTAGATCGCCGGGAGCAGCCGCTCGTCCTCGAGCAGGTCGACGACCTCGACCCGGGACGGCACCCAGCTCCGCCCGGCCCCCTGGCGGCCGGCCCGCCCCCGCCGCCCGGCGTCGCGCTCGCGTGACGGGCCCCACTCGCGCTCGCCCCGCCTGGCCAGGGCCGGGTTGGGCACCAGCTCGCCGTCGCCCCGGTCGACCAGCAGCGGGTGCAGCTCGCGGCCGACCAGGTAGTAGTTGTCCAGCGGCACCGGCCGGCGCTCCTCGATCACCACCTCGGTCGGCCCCCGGGTCGTCTCGAGCCACTCCCCGAACTCCTCGGCGTTGGAGACCGTCGCCGACAGCGCGGCGACCTTCACCCGCACCGGGAGGTTGATGAGGACCTCCTCCCAGACCGCCCCGCGCACCCGGTCCTGCAGGTAGTGGACCTCGTCCATGACCACGTAGCTGAGCCCGCCCAGGGTCGGGCTGCCCTCGTAGAGCATGTTGCGCAGCACCTCGGTGGTCATCACCACCACCGGCGCCTCCCCGTTGATGGAGTTGTCGCCGGTCAGCAGGCCCACGTTGGCGGCGTGGTGGCGGGCGACGAAGTCGCCGAACTTCTGGTTGGACAGCGCCTTCAGCGGGGTGGTGTAGAACGCCTTGCCGCCCGAGCGCAGCGCCAGCCACACCGCGAACTCCCCCACCACGGTCTTGCCTGCGCCGGTCGGCGCTGCGACCAGGGTACCCGCGCCCGCGGCCAGCGCCAGGCAGCCGCGACGCTGGAAGTCGTCGAGGTCGAACGGGTAGCCGGCCGCGAACTCGTCGACGAGCGCGCGCTGGGCGGGGGTCGGGGTCTGCATCACCCGGTCATGCTGCCACCGGCCGGCGGCCGGCGCTGCCGCGCGCTGGCCGGGCTCATCCGGCCGGCCGGCCGAACCCGGGCGCGCTCGCGGCGGCGAGCACCGCGATCGCGGCCGGGCAGGTCTCGAACACCGCCGGCAGCAGGCCGTGCCGCTCCCCGTCGGCGTACACCGGCAGGGGCCGGTCGGCGGCCAGCTCGACCCGGCGGCCGCGCCGGACCGACACGGCCGGGTGCTCGACGTGCCGGCCCGAGAACACCTTCGGGAAGGTGGCGAGGAACCCGGGCCGGCCGATGGCGTCGACCACCACCACGTCCAGCAGCCCGTCGTCGACCCGGGCGTCGGGTGCGATCCGCATGCCGCCCCCATAGCTGGGGCCGTTGGCCACCACCACGAACCAGGCCCGGCCCTCCCGGCGCTCGCCGTCCAGGTCGAGGGTGAACGTGGCCGGCTGGTGCACCGCCAGCTCGGCCAGGAGCGCGCCGACATAGCGGAGCCGGCTGGGGACCCGGGCCAGCCGCTCGTTGGCGAGCCGGTTCACCTCGGAGTCGAAGCCGGCACCGGCGACGTTGAGGTAGTGGCGGTCCCCGACCCTTGCCAGGTCGGCGTGGCGCCTGACCAGGTCGGGCAGGAGGGCGGCGGCGGCCGCCGGGTCCAGCGGGATGCCGAAGGTCCGGGCCGCGTCGTTGCCGCCCCCGGCCGGCACGACCGCGAGGGCGGCCCTGGCGCCCGGCCCGAACTCGGCCAGGCCGGCCGCACACGCCCCGACCACGCCGTCGCCGCCCATCGCGGCCACCACGTCGACCGAGCCCGCCGCCCCGCATGCGGCAGCGCGGGCGTCGTCCAGCGAGCCGGTGCGGTGCACCTCCGCCTCGATCCCGAGCCCGCGCAGCCGGCCGAGCACGCCCGGCAGGGCCCGGGCTCCCCGGCCGCCCCGGGCGGCTGGGTTGCACACCACCAGGGCGCGCACCGCCTGGACCGGCAACTAGTTGCCGACCGGGGTCTGGATGGGCGCCGGCGCGCCGGCGTAGCGCTTGGCGTAGGACTCGGCCGACTCGCCGGGCATCTGCCTGGTCACGTCGAGGTGATAGCGGGCGGTGAGCCGCGCCAGCATGCCCGCGGCCGCGTCCATCGCCTGCTCGCCCCGCTTGGCGGTCTGGTCGCCCTGGCTGACGAGCTGCCCGGCGAGCTGGCTCTTGGCCGGTGCGGCAGCGGCCAGCTCGTAGGTGTGGGCCGCCTCGAAGTAGGTCCCGGCCGCGGCCGCGTAGGCGTCGCGGATGCTCGACAGCATCGGCACGTGCCCGCCGGCCGCGTCGGCCGGGTTGCCGTCGAGCTCGCCGGGCCCGGGCGCCGGGCCGAGGCTGGCGTTGCTGACCTTGGCGCGGATGTCGGAGAGCTTGGTCTGCCACTCCTTGGCCCGCTTGGCCAGGTCAGCCGGCTTGAGCTTGCCAGAGGCCAGGTCGCCGGCGGAGGTGAGGCCCGGCTTGGCGGTGGTGCCCGCCCCGACGATCTCGGGCAGCTCCGACAGGGGCGTGCGCACCTGGTCGGTGAAGCGGCGCACGTCGTCGCGGCCGTAGCCTTCCTGGACGCGGTTGGCCGCCGCGAGCAGCGTGCCGAGCAGCGCGATCACGACCAGCGTGACCGGGAAGGCGGTCGCCCGGTACCACTTCTCGCGCCGCTCCACTGCCTGGGTCCGGGGACCGGTGGCCGGCCGGCGCACCGGCCGGCCCCGGCTCCGCTTGGTCTTTCCCTTGATTGCCACGCTCGGTTAGCTCCCTTGCAACGCCTGGGCCCGGCGCCGGCGCCGGGGCTCGATGATGAACCTCGCCACCGCGGCCGCCGCGAAGTAGAAGACCCACATCGGCAGCGCCATCGCGAACAGGCTGATGGGGTCCTGGCTCGGCGTGACCACGGCGGCGACAACGATAATGACTGCGACCGCCGGTCTCCAAGCCTTGAGCATCGCCCGCGACGACAGTGCGCCCACCATGGACAGGAACACCAGCACCAGCGGGAACTCGAAGGTGAGCCCGAAGGCCAGGCCCATGAACAGCACGAAGCGCAGGTACTTGCCGGCCGCGTAGAAGTTGATGAGGCCGGGCCCGCCGGCCGCGGCCAGGAACCCGATCGCCTTGGGCATGGTGGAGAAGGCCAGGGCCACGCCGCCCGCGAACAGCAGGGTGCTCGCCAGCGCGAACGGGATGGCGTAGCGCTTCTCGCTCGGCTTCAGCCCGGGGGTGATGAAGCGCCAGAGCTGGTAGGCGATCACCGGCAGGGCCAGGATCAGGCCGAGCACGAGCGAGACGCGGATGCGGATGCCGATGCCCTCGAGCGGGCTCTGGGCGAGCAGCCCGCAGCCGCGCCCTTCCGCGGTCTCGATCCGGTACTGCGGGTCGATCTCGCAGTAGGACCGCGTGATCCACGCGAAGGTGGGGTTGTAGAGCACGAACGCGGCGACCAGGGTGGTGACGGTCAGGGCGACGCAGCTCTTGACCAGCCGGTCGCGCAACTCCGCGATGTGCTCGAGGATCGACATCTCGGCCCCGGGGTTGGCCGGGGACTTGCGCAGTCGCATGGGAGGCTACAGGCGGCCGGTGCTACGCCAGGGGCTTGCGGTCGTCGGTGGGGGTGGCCGGCTGGTCCTTTGCCCTGGGCTCGTCCTCGTCCCGGGTCGCGTCCTTCACGCCCTTCTTGAACTCCTTGATGCCCTGGCCGACGTTGCGGCCGAGCAGGGGGAGCCGGCTGGCGCCGAACAGCAGGACGACCACCACGAGCACGATGATCCACTCAGGCCCAAATGGCATTGGTACCGCTCCTCCGGTCCCGACCCGGCCACACCGAGCCCCTCGACGCGTCAGTCTACCGGTTCACCCTGCGCTCCACACCCGCCGGCCGGAGTGGAGCGCCTGCGGCGCGGGCATCCATTCTGCCCGGCAAAGTCCGCCGGGGGGTCAGCGGCCCCGGTTCGCCCGGTCGGCCCGGGCCGACAGGCGCGCGGCCCGCTCGGCCACCTCCTGGCTCCTGGCCGCGAGGTCCTCGAGGGCCGGGGTGAGCCGCTCGCTCAGCTCGGCCAGCGACCTCGCCAGCGACTTCAGGTTCACGAGCAGGCGCCAGGCGGTGAGCCCCACGGTGCAGAGCACGCCGAGCCAGAACAGCCCGAGCAGGATCGCGAGGTAGGTGGGCAGGGCAACCTCCCGGACCGTGCGCTGGGGGCCGGCCGGGGCGGCCGGCCCGGCCGGATCCTACCCGCCGGGCCGGTCAACGGCACGCGGCGACCAGGCGGCCCCACCAGTCCGGGGACTCGAGCTCGAGGTGCAGGTCGAGCAGGTCGTCCCAGGTGAGGGCGGGGCCCGAGCGGGGCTCGAGCAGCTCGGCCGGCGGCTCCCAGAACTCGGCCTCGACCCCGCCGGAGATGAGCAGCCGCACCACCCGCTCGTCGGCCGGCTTGGAGACCATCTCGAGGCAGTCGGGGCAGACGAACGCGTAGAAGCTGTGCTCGGCGGTCGTGCAGACCTTGAGCTCGACGTCTGGCGGGGTCAGCTCCACCTCGCCACACGCCGGGCAGGTGGCGCGGATCCTGGTCTGGGGCTTGTGCTCATGGTCTCGCATCTTGCCGCGGGTATCGACGCCGATCGCGGAAGGCTTGAGACACCGGCCCGGCCCGTGGCCGGCGAATGGCCCGAGCGGGCCATGGCTCAGCGGCCCGGACGGGCGTCGGCTGCGGTGGCGTAGACGGCCAGGCCCCGGCGGACCGCCTCGGCCACCGCCGAGCGCAGCTCCGGCGGGGACACCGGCTCGGCGTCGGGGGCCAGGCGCAGGACCAGGCGGACCACCCAGCCCAGCTCACGGGCGGCCAGGCGGAGGCGAAGCCGCCCGTCCGGCGCGCGCTCGCTCCCCAGGATCGGGAAGTAGTCGGCCGCCCACAGGGCCGCCGGGCCGAGGTCCAGCTCGCAGACCAGCCCGTCGGTGAACGCGCTGGCCACCGGGTCCCCGTAGGTGGACGGGTCGAAGCCGTCCGGCCGCTCGAAGGGCTCGTCGGTAGGCTCCACGCCGACCACCCGGTCGACCCGGAACAGCCGCTCCCCGCCCGCCAGATGGCACCAGCCGCTCAGGTACCAGTGCCCGGAGGCGGCCCACACCAGCCACGGGTCGACCTTGCGCCGGGTCAGCACGTCCCGCGAGCCCGTGTAGTACTCGATGACGACCCGCCGGCTCGCGGCCGCGGCGCGGGCCAGCGCGGTGCGGCGGGCGGTCTCCAGCTCGTCGCCGTCGAGGTCGACAGAGACCTTGCGGTCGAGGTCCTGCACCTGGGCGAGCTGGTCGGCAGGCAGGACCATCTCGAGCTTGGCGAGCGCCCTGGGGAGCGCGCCCTGCTCGTCGATCTCGGGCAGGGCGGCCAGCGCCCGCCCGGCCAGGTACAGGCCGGCCGCCTCCCGCCAGGTGAGCCGGGGGGCGCGCGCGAAGAACTCGGCCAGCCCGATGTGGACGCGGTCCCCGTCCAGCCACGCCTCGATCAGGTCGCCCGGCCCGTAGGGCGGCACCCCGGACACGAACAGCAGCTCCAGGTCGGCCACGAGCGCCTCCCGGGTCATGCTGAAGCGGGCGCAGACCTCGTCGACGGTGACCCCCGGGTGGTCCATCACCCAGGGGACGAGCGCGAGCAGGCGCTGCAGCCGTCCGGCCGCGCTCGCGTCCGGGCCGCGGGGCGGGGTCACGGCGCCACCTTCGCGGCCAGGGCATGGAGGCGGCGGAGGGCCTCGGCGCGCAGCTCCGGCGGCTCGACCACCTCGACCGCGTTGCCGACCGCCCAGGCCACGAACGCGTCGCCGTCGCCGACCGGGAGCTTCAGGGTGACCCGCCCGTCGTCGGCCACCGGCTCGACCGGCTCGGCCCCGCGCACCTCGGCCACCCTGGCGGCGGGCTGGCCGGCGCGGACCAGGGCGACCGGCGCACCGCCGGTCTCGCCAGCGGTCGGCAGCACGCCGCCCGGGTCGAACCCGGCCGGGATCTCGTAGTCGGGGCCGCGGGCGCCGGGCCGCACCCGGCGCACGTCGGACTGGATGCGGGAGAGCCGGAACGAGCGCTGCGCGTCCCGGTCGGCGTCGTGCCCGACCACGTACCAGGTCCCCCGCCGGTGCACCAGCGCGTACGGCTCGAGCGTGCGCAGGCTGGCCGAGCGCCCCGGGGGCCGGTAGGTGAAGGTGATCCGCTTGCGGGCCGTGACCGCCTCCAGCAGGGACGCGAGCAGCGGGCTGCCGCCGTGGAGGTCGGCCTGGACCGGCTGCGGCCCGGCACCCGGGTCGAGGTCGAGCTTGGCCAGCCCGGAGACGGCTGCAGGGTCCAGGCCCGTGCCCGACCAGGCCCTGGCGGCCAGGGCCAGGGCGGCCCGCTCGTCGGGGGCCAGGTCCACTTCGGGCATGCCGTACGCCCTGGGGTCGATGAAGTAGCCCTCCTCGGTCCCCCAGGCGTCGATCGGGGCCCGGTCCACCGGCACCCCGAGCCCGCGCAGCTCCTCCTTGTCCCGCTCGAACATCCGCCGCAGGCTCTCGCCGCTCGCCTCGTAGCCCGGCACCAGCTCGGCCACCTCGTCCAGGGTGAGTGGGCGTCTGGTGTCGAGCAGGAGGGCGATCAGATTGACGAGCCGCTCGACCTTTCGCATGCCCGCATGCTACCTCCCCGGGCGCCTCCGGAGGGGCTCGTGGTGCTCGTGCCGCCTGTTGCGCTAGCCTGGCTGCCGGTCCCGCAGGAAGGGCCTCCGACCGGCCACCCACCGTCGGGAACGTCTCATGACCGAGCCAGCACACAATCCACACACCCGCCGCGCCGTCCTCGACCTCCTCAAACGGTGCGGGCCCCAGACCGTGGCCCAGCTCCGCGAGGAGCTCGGCGTCTCCGGGGTGGCCGTGCGCCGGCACCTGGAGGCGCTCGAGCACGACGGGCTGGTGCAGCAGACGACCCGCTCCTCGGGCCGCGGCCGCCCCGCCTACGTGTACGCGCTCACCGAGGCCGGCCACGACCTGTTCCCCCGCAACTACCACCAGCTCGTCGCCCACCTGCTGGAGGCGGCCGGCACCCAGTTCGGCGCCGACGCGGTCGAGGAGCTGTTCGCCTACCGCCAGCGGGTCCTCGCCGAGCTGTACCGCAGCCGCACGGAGGGCCGCCCCCTGCCGGAGCTGGCCGAGGCCCTGGCCGCCATCCAGGACGAGAACGGCTACATGACCGACTGCACCGCCACCGGCGACGGCCGCTACCTGGTCCAGGAGCACAACTGCGCGATCGCCCGGGTGGCCGGGTCCTACCCGACCGCCTGCGCGCACGAGCTGGAGCTGTTCCGCCAGCTCGCCGGGCCGGGCGTGGAGGTCGACCGGGTCGCCCACATGCAGTCGGGCGACCCGGTGTGCGCCTACGTGCTGCGGCCCGCCGGCGGCTGCCTGGCGGGCGCCGGCCAGGGACCCGAGCCGGTGCTGGTCGAGGGGCCCGGCCGCCCCGCCCCACCCCCCGGGCGCTGACCGCCGTGGTCCGGGTCCGCAGCGGCCGCGTGACCGCGATCCTGGCCCGCCGGGCCGGGGTGACCGAGGCCCTGGTCGCGATCGACCCCGGGCCCGGGGCGCCGGCCGGGCCGCAGCCCGACCAGGTGACCGAGGCCCTGGTCGCGATCGACCCCGGGCCCGACGAGGCCGGGGAGCCCGCCATCGGCTACGACGCGGTCACCGGGCCGCTCGAGGTCGGCGACCGGGTCGTGCTGAACACCACCGCGGTCGCCCTCGGCCTCGGCACCGGCGGCTGGCACCTGGTCATGGCCCGGGTCGACCGGGACGGCGGCCCCGACCCCGGGCCGGGGCACGTGATGAAGGCCCGCTACACCCCGTCGCAGGTCCGGGTCCTGGCCGTCGAGGAGGAGGCCAGCCCGCACCGGGCCGCGGTGGCCGCCTGCACCGACCTGGGCGGCCTGCCGGTGGTCTGCGCCGAGCTGCACTCGATGGTGCCGGTGGTCGCGGCCGCGGCCAGGGCGGTGGCCGACGGGCTGGTGGTGGCCTACGTGATGACCGACGGCGCCGCGCTGCCACTGGTCTTCTCGCGCCTGGCCGCCGGCCTCCGCGCCAGCGGGCTGGTGGCCGGGATCGTCACCACCGGCCAGGCGTTCGGCGGCGACCTGGAGGCGATCACCCTGTACTCGGGGCTGGTCGCGGCCAGGGTGGTGCTCCGGGCCGACCTCGCGGTGGTGGCCCAGGGCCCGGGCGGGACGGGGTCGGGCACCAGGTACGGGTTCTCGGGCACCCAGGCCGCCGAGGCCGTCAACGCGACCGCCGCGCTCGCTGGCCGGCCGGTCGCCTGCCTGCGCATGTCGGTTGCTGACGGCCGCGCCCGGCACCGGGGCGTGAGCCACCACAGCCTGACCGGGCTCGGGCGGCTCACGCTGGCCCGGGCCACGGTCGCGGTGCCCGTCCTGGACGACGCGTCGCTGGCCGCCGCGGTCGACCGGCAGCTCGCCGAGGCCGGCGTGGCCGACCGCCACGACCTGGTCCGGGTCGCCGCCCCCGACCCGGCCAAGCTGCTGGCCGGCTGGGGCCTGCGGGTGGCCACCATGGGCCGCGGACCAGAGGACGACCCGGTGTTCTTCGCCGCCGCCGCAGCCGCCGGCACCCTGGCCGGCCGCCTGGCCGCCGGTCTCCCGGCCGCCGGGGCGGCGCGGTGACCGTGGTGCGGCGGACCGGTGCCGAGCGGCCTCCTGAGGGTCCCGGAGGACCCCTGCCGGCCGCCGGGGCGGCGCGGTGACCGTGGTGCGGCGGACCGGTGCCGAGCGGCCTCCTGAGGGGCCCGGAGGACCCCGGGCGGGCACCCCGGCGGGCCGGGCGGGCACCCCGGCGGGCCGGGCGGGCACCCCGGCGGGCCGGGCGGGCACCCCGGCGGGCCGGGTGCGGCGCTGGCTCGCCGGCCGCAGCGACCAGCAGGTGTACGCCGCCTGCCTGGCCGGCATCGCCCTGGCCGTCGGGCTGTTCCTGGTGGTGCCGCTCGCCCCACTGTTCGTGTTCATCCACCAGGTGCCCACCAGGCTCGACTACAACGTGATCGGCAAGCCCGAGGGCATGGTCACCGGGTTCTGGGCCCTGGCCATGGGCTCGTTCGGCTGCGCGGTCTGGCAGTGGCGCGCTGGGCGCCGCCCGAGCGGACGGCTCCTGGTCGCCGGGGCCGTCCTGCTCACCCTGGTCTCGCTGCTGGTCCCGCCGGTCGCCTCCGAGGACGTGTACGCCTACTCGTTCTACGGCAGGGTGCAGGACACCTACCACGCCAACCCCTACCTGTCGTTCCCCGAGCAGTACACCTTCGACCCCTGGTACCACCTGTGGTCGTGGCGGCTGGTCGGGCCGGTGTACGGGCCGCCCTTCCTGCTGCTGCTCCGCGGCGTGGCCGCCCTGGCCGGGCCGAGCCTGCTCGCCTTCGTGGTCGTCATGAAGCTGCTGCTGGTCGCGGCCGAGCTGCTGGCCGTGTGGCTGCTGGCCCGCGCGGTCGCCGGTCCCCGGAGCGGGCGGGAGCCGGCCCTCCCCGGCTCCGGCGACCAGGGCGACCCGCGCTGGCCGGTGCTGCTCATCGCCTGGAACCCGATGGTGCTGCAGGCGGTCGCCATGTCGGCGCACGTCGACGCGCTGCTGCTGCTGGCCGTGGCCGGCGCCGTGCTCGCCCACTGCCGGGGCCACCGGCTGGCCGCGTTCCTGCTGCTGGTGCTCACCTTCCTGTTCAAGGTCTACATGGGGCCGGTCGCCGCCCTGTACGCGCTGTGGCTGGCGTTCCGGGGTGCCCCACGGGCTGGTTCCCTGGGCCGCCGGCTCGCCCACGTCGCCGCCCTCGGCGCCCTCGGCGCCGCGGTCACCGCCCTGTGCTACCTCCCCTACGCGGGCGCGGGCACCCGCCTGTTCGCCAGCGCGCTCGACGTGAGCGACCACTTCTCCACCGGCAGCCTGCCCAACCTGGCGCGGCGGGCGCTGGCCGCGGTGCTGCCCGCCTTCGGGGTGGTGGACACCACCGCAGCGGCCATCGGCAACCAGGTCGCCCGGCAGGCGGCCGTCGTCGCCATCCTGGTCGCGTTCGCCCTGGTCGCGCGCAGGGTGGTGCGCGCCGCCGACCCGTGGCCGCCGATCGCCACCTACTTCCTGGCCTACCTGCTGCTCACGCCCTGGGTGTTCTACTGGCACGAGCTGCCGCTGCTCGGGCTCGTCGCGGTGATCCCCTGGGGGGTGACCAGCCTGGTCGCGGTCGTGCTGTCGATGACGCTGGTGCCGCTGGCACCCCGGCTCCGCGTGGGGGTGAGCCCGGTCGGGCCGACCGCCGCCCGGGAGCTCGGCAACACCGCGGTCGGCCTGGCCGGGCGGTACGGCGCGGCGCTCGTCGCACTGTGGCTGGGGTTGGCCCGGCGCCGGCGGCTGGCGGCGGTGCCCCCGGGCTCCCCGGCGCCCGGGCAGGCGGCCCCGGCTAGCGCGTCGGTCAAGTAGCCCGTTTCGAGGTGATTGCGTGGCCGCGGGGGGCGGCGCGCAAGGCCCAGGGCTGCATGGATGGTTCGGCGCTGCATGCGGCGCCGGCTACATGACCGACGCGCTAAGGTCACATCGACGCGATGAGCTTGTCCACCCGGTCGTCGTGGGCGCGGAACGGGTCCTTGCAGAGCACGGTCCGCTGCGCCTGGTCGTTCAGCTTCAGGTGCACCCAGTCGACCGTGTAGTCGCGGCGGCGCTCCTTGGCCTGGCGGATGAACTCGCCCCGGAGCCGGGCGCGGGTCGTCTGGGGCGGCTCCTGGGTGGCCCGGTCGACGGCCCGGTCGTCGCAGACCCGCTCGACCGCGCCGCTCCGCTCGAGCAGGTAGTACAGGCCGCGCTTGCGGTTCACGTCGTGGTAGGTGAGGTCCATGAGCGCGACCTTGGGGTGGGACAGGGGCATCCCGTGCCTGGCCCGGGCCCGCTCGATCAGCAGGTACTTGGTCACCCAGTCGACCTGTCGGCCGATCCGGTCGAGCTCCTGGGCCTCGAGCGCGTCGAGCACGTGACCCCACATGGACACGATCTTCTTGGCCACCGGGTCGTCGCGCCGGTCGACGAACTTCACCGCCTTGTCGAAGTACTCCCGCTGGATCTCGAGGGCGCTCACCTCCCGGCCGGTGGCCAGGCGGACCTTGCGCCGGCAGGTCATGTCGTGGGAGATCTCCCGGATGGCCCGGATCGGGTTCTCGAGGGTCAGGTCGCGCAGGACGGTGGCTTCCTCGACCATCGAGAGCACCAGGTCGGTGGCGCCCACCTTGAGGAACGCCGACCACTCGCTCATGTTGGAGTCACCCACGATCACGTGCAGGCGCCGGTAGCGCTCGGCGTCGGCGTGTGGCTCGTCGCGGGTGTTGATGATCGGGCGGGAGCGGGTGGTGGCCGACGACACCCCCTCCCAGATGTGCTCGGCCCGCTGGGCGATGCAGTAGACCGCGCCCCTTGGGGTGGCGAGCACCTTGCCGGCCCCGCACAGGATCTGGCGGGAGACGAAGAACGGGATCAGCACGTCGGCCAGGCGCTGGAACTCGCCGTAGCGGGAGACGAGGTAGTTCTCGTGGCAGCCGTAGGAGTTGCCGGCCGAGTCGGTGTTGTTCTTGAACAGGAAGATCTGGCCGGCGATGCCCTCCTCGTGCAGGCGGGCCTCGGCCGCGGCGAGCAGGCTCTCGAGGATGCGCTCGCCCGCCTTGTCGTGGGTGATCAGCTCCTCGACCGAGTCGCACTCGGGCGTGGCGTACTCCGGGTGGGAGCCCACGTCGAGGTAGAGGCGGGCGCCGTTCTCGAGGAACACGTTGGAGGACCGGCCCCAGGACACCACGCGGCGGAACAGGTAGCGGGCGACCTCGTCAGGCGAGAGCCGGCGCTGGCCTCGGAACGTGCACGTGACCCCGTACTCGTTCTCGAGGCCGAAAATCCGCCGATCCATGGGCTCATGCTACCGGTCCCTGCCACGCCGTGGGGGACCCAGTCGGGCGGGCCCCGGGTCAGATCGGCACGGCCCTCCCTGGCCCCGATGACGACGAGACGCCGTGGGGGACCCAGTCGGGCGGGCCCGGGTCAGGGAGGAGGCCGGTCCCGCCGTCAGGGATGGGCAGCGGGTGGTCGCGGGCGGTCAGGGCGAGCAGCACGATCGCGGTCGTCCAGGCGATCGGCGCCACCGACCTTGGCGCGCCGTCCCCGCGGCGGACCCGCTCCGGGAACGCGCCCAGGGTGGTGCGGTGGCCCAGCAGCCAGCCAAGCCGGCGGTCGGCCACGGCCCGGTCCCCAGAGGCCATCTCGGCCAGGGCGAGCGCGGCGGTGGCCGGCGTCCACGGGTCCCCGCCGCGCCACGGCGACCCCGGCACCACCCCGCCGCCCGCGCCCGCGGCCAGCCGCCGGGCGGCTGCGGTGAGCGCGGCCCGCACGGCTGGGTCCGGCGGCTGGAACGGCGGGGCCAGCCAGGCCACGGCGGCGTCGGGCCCGCCCCCGTACAGGGAGTGCCGGTAGACCGTCCCGGGCCCGGCGAAGCGGGTGTGGACGGCCCGGCCGAGGCGGTCGGCGGCCCGCCCGAAGCGGACCTGCGCGGCCGGGTCCCCGGCCGCGCCGGCGAGCCGAGCAGCCCCGCGCAACCCGGCCAGCAGGGCGGCCGCCGTGCCGAGGGTCGGGGCGTGCTCGGGCCGCTCCCAGTAGTCGGGGCCGGGCGGCGGCAGCCCCTGGGCGTCGAGCGAGCCGGCGGCCGCGCCGGCGGCCGCCCGCACCATCGGCCACACCCGCTCGAGCAGGGCCCGGTCGGTCCCTTGCCCGGTGGCCATGAACGCCGCCCAGCACACCCAGCCGGTCGCGTCGAGCTGGGAGGGGCGGCCGTCGCCGACCGGGACGCCGTCCGGGCGGGAACGGGCCGGCCAGGTCCCGTCGGGCCGCTGGGTGCGGGCCAGGAACCCGAGGATCGCCCGGCTCTCGGCGGCGTGGCCGGTGGCGTGGAACGCGGCGGCCACGAAGCTCGCGTCGCGCGGCCACACATACGCCCAGTAGGGGGCCTCGGCGGCGATCGCCGCCCCGCCCGGGCGCAGCAGCAGGCGCAGCAGCAGCAGGGAGCTGGCGGCCGCGTCGCGCTCGGCCGGGGTGCGGCCCGGGACGGTCCCGGCCGCGAGCCAGGCCCGGTCGGCCGCTGCCGCTGCAAGGGCGCCCCGGTCGTCGGCTGGCACGTTGGCCGGCGCGTTGGCCCCGGGGGGCAGGTAGCGCAGACCGGCCCCGCCTGGCAGCCGCAGCACCGTGCTGCCCGGCAGGTAGGCGAGCCCGCGGGCCTCACCCGGTCCGACGCCGAGCAGGGTCGAGCCGTTGCCGAGCAGCCCAGCCGAGAACAGCGGCGGCGAGGCGCTCGGCCGGTTGGCCCCGAGCAGCCCGGCGAGCACCGTCGCGGCCGCGGCCCCGGCGGCCAGGCGGCGGAAGGGGAGCCGGCGCATCAGCCGGCCTCAGGGCCTGCCGAGGCCGCGTGCCAGTTTGATGAGGCTCGGGCGGTCGGGGGCCGACAGCCACCTCGCGTGGGTGCCCCGGCAGGCCAGCGCCGCCTCCTGGCCCCGGCCCGACCAGCGCCCCGGGCCAACGGGCGGCCCGAACCGGGCCGCCGCCCAGCGGGCCGTGGCCAGGCAGTACCCGGTCGCCTCGCCCGGCGAGTCCCAGACCGTGCGCAGGACCATGGCGGTCCGCCCGCCGCGCTCAAAGGTGCGCAGCCGCCCGCCGTCCCAGCCCTCGGCGGCTGCGTCGGCCACCGTGACCGGCAGCTCCCCCGCGAGCAGGAGCCGGGTGTCGAACTCGCCCCACTGGACCGTGGCGGCCGGCCGCCACCCGGCGCCCAGGGCGCGGGCGAGGTCGGGCACGGCGACCGGCTGGGGCTGGTCCCGCCGGAGGTACTTCTCGGGGTGCATGACCTGCTCGGTCGAGGTGGGCGGGTCGAGGTAGGCGTGGTTGACCGCGTCCCAGCCGCCGCGCGTGTAGAGGGTGCGCACGAACGACAGCCCGGTCTGGTAGGGGAACAGCAGCGACTCCCGCAGCGCCGCCGGGGCCGCGTCCAGCTTGGGGGTTCGCTCCCGCGACGCCGTGCCGGCGACCGCGAGCTGCTGGACGGCGGTCAGCTTCTCGGTCAGGTAGCGCTGCATGGTGAGGGTTGCGTCCCCCTCGGCCAGGGCGCTGTAGGCCGTCAGCTCGTCGTCGCGGCCCTGGGCCTGGAGGCGGTCGGAGCGGGTGAGGTCGAAGCGCTGGTCGGTGAGCGCGTGGGTCAGCTCGTGGGAGAGCACGAACTCCGCGTACGGGTCGAGCCCCTGGCTGGAGCGGACGTACAGCCGCCCCTTGCCGGGCGGCTTGCCTGGCACGTAGAAGCCGAGCACGCTCTCGGCCTGGACCGAGCGGATCAGCTTGGGCAGGTCGGTGCCTGGGCGCAGCTCGCCGAGCAGCACCAGGGCGCGGCCCTGGCGGGCCAGGGCCGCCTCGTCGGTGTCGGCGTCGACCGCGCGGAGCAGTTCGGCGGCGAGCTTGGCCGGGGGCAGGATCTTGGTCGGCACCGCGCGGGTGAACCGCAGGCCCCGGATCTCCTCGACCCGGCGTTGGACCCCGGCGATGGCCCCTAGGGCCTGGCCGTTGTCCGGGGGGGCGCTCGTGGGCGGCGGGGTCGCCGGTGGGGCGGTGGGGGCTGGCGGGGCGGGCGTCGTGGCCGGCGCGGCGGCGTCCCGGCCGCGCCCGGCGAGGGCGAGGCCACCCCCCGTGACCAGCGCGGCGAGCAGCGCGACCACCAGCACCACGGGCAGCAGGGCGCGCCACCGCGGTTCGGGCGGCGGCACCGGCGGCAGCCACTGCCTGCCTGGCGATCCCCATGGTGGCCCGCCCGGCGGCGGCCATTCCGGCAGTGGCCCGCCCGGCAGCTGGGGCACGGGCGGCGGCAGCCAGGCCGGCCGGTCCGCCCAGACCGGCTCCTCCGGGTCCTTTGTTACCCAGCGGGAGGGAGGCGGGGCGGGGTCGTCGTCGCTCACGCCGCGCCACGGATCACGCCGGGCCCCCGGTCACGCCGCGCCCCAGGTCGCGCCGCGCCCCGGATCACGCCGACCCTTTGGCCGCGCCCGCCCCGGTCTCCGGGCCGGCCCCGTTGCCGGCGCCGGCCCCGTTGCCGGCAACGGCCCGCTCGCCCGGCCCTGACCGGGCGGTGACGTCCTCCTGCGACAGGCGCCGGAACGACCGCCGCGGGCGCCCACGCTCCAGCACGGCGGCCTCGAGCCGGACGGTGGTGTCGTCGCCCGTGGCGGCGCCGCGCAGGGTGCGCACGGCCAGGTCGATCGCCCCGCCCAGGTCCATCCCTTCGGCGTAGCTCTGCTTCAGCACCGCGTTCAGCTCGTCGGAATGGCCGCCCATGGCCAGGAAGCCCTTGCGGTCCACCACGGTCCCGTCGTAGAGCACGTGGTAGAGCGCGTCGGCGGCGCCCTCGGTGCCGATCTCCGCCACGCACAGCTCCACCTCGTACGGCTTGGGCTCCTGGATGAAGATCTGGCCGAGGTTCTGGGAGTAGAAGTTGGCGATGGCCCGTGAGGTGACGTCCTCGCGGCCGTAGGCGTAGCCGCGGATGTCGGCCAGGCGGACGCCGGCGACCCGCAGGTTCTCGAGCTCGGAGAACTTCCCCACGGCGGCGTAGGCGATCCGGTCGTACAGCTCGGCGATCTTGTGCAGGTGGGTGGACGGGTTCTCGGCGACGAAGACGATGCCGCCGTCGTACTCCAGCACCACCAGCGGGCGTCCGCGCGAGATGCCCTTGCGGGCGAAGTCCGCCTTGTCCTTCATCTGCTGGTCGGGCGGGACGTAGAACCCCATGCTCATCCGGCGCTACCCCTCCCCGCGGGCGCGGGCGGCCACGATCCGCTCGGCCGCCGCCCGGATCTCGTCGTCGGACAGGCGCTGGTAGCCCTCGGCGGTCACCGTGGCCACGACCGGGAAGATCCCCCGGACCAGGTCGGGGCCGCCGGTGCCGGCGTCCTCGTCGGCGGCGTCGTACAGTGCCTCGACGAGCACGGCGACGGCGCCCGCGCGGTCCATGTCGTGCCGGTAGCGCTTCTTCAGGCTGCCGCGCGCGTCCTTGCCGCCAGAGCCGTTGGCGTGGAAGTCGGCGTCCTCGTAGCGGCCGCCGGTGACGTCGTAGCGGAAGATCCGCCCGATCTCCTTGCGCTGGTCGTAGCCGCAGAACAGGGGCACGACCACCAGGCCCTGCATGGCCATGGGCAGGTTGGTGCGCACCATCTGGCCCAGCTTGTTGGCCTTGCCCTCCAGCGACAGGGTGAGGCCCTCGACCTTCTCGTAGTGCTCGAGCTCGGTCTGGAACAGGCGCACCATCTCGATCGCTGGCCCGGCCACCCCGGCGATCGCCACCGCCGAGTAGTCGTCGGCGGGGAACACCTTCTCGATGTCGCGCTGGGCGATCGAGAGCCCCTCGGTGGCCCGCCGGTCCCCGCCGATGACCACCCCGTCGGCGTACCGGAGCGCGGCCACCGTGGTCGCGTGCGGCACCTCCGGCAGCGGCCCGCCGAGCGCCGGCGGCGCGAGCAACTCGGGCGCGTACGCCCGCAACGCGTCGATGAACGACGGGCTGAACAGCGCCGGGCCGTTCAGTGGGTCCCTCACCAGACTCCCCTCGTCAGCTTCGTCAGATTGATCAGGGTGTCACGGTCACCTAGGTAGATAACGGCACGTGCGAGCCACTCCGGGTTGTCCTTGAACTGCCCCAACCCACCATTGCACCCGAAGCAGAGGACGCCCCGAACCTCACCCGGCTCGTGGTCATGGTCGATGTGGTTAGGGGTCCTTGTACGGCAGATTATGCACTTGCCGCCCTGCTTCTCGAGAAGTGCCTCGATGTCGGCCTTGCCTATGCCATAGCGGGACTTACGGTGGTACGAACTGTAACCACCGTCGTTGTGCCTCTCCTTGGACTCCTGCACCTTCGCATTGTGGCAAGGCTTACAATAGAAAGCCAACCCGTCATACGTATTCTTATTCCTGGGGAATTCTTCGGGAGGCTTCTTCTCGCCACAATTGGGGCACTGCTTCATTGCCCCCCTTTCTGCACATACTGCTTCACGAATTCTTCTGCGTTTTCTTCCAGGACGTCGTCAATTTCATCGAGGAGGGCGTCCAATTCTTCCTTGAGCTCCTCGCCCTTCTCGGTGACGTCGGCGGACGCCTGGACGTCGTCGGTCTCGGCGTCCTGCTTGCCGGCGCTGCGGCGCTTCTGCTCGGCGCCCCCGCTGTCCTTCGCCATGTTCCCTCCTCGGCTCCGCACTCGGGCCAGTGTATGCCGCCACCTGGCCGAGGGCGGCCACTCGGAGCGGTTGTGGATGGCTATCCCTGGGCTACCCCTGTAGGTTGCGGATGAGGTCCTCGGCCGTCGGGCTGTTGTCCAGGATCTCCGCGGTGTGGGCGGCGGTGCCCCGCGTCGGCTCCAGCATCGGCACCCGCTGCAGGGTCTCCCGCCCGATGTCGAAGATGATCGCGTCCCAGCCCGCCGCGGCGATCTGGGGGGCGTACTTGGCCAGGCAGCGGCCGCGGAAGTAGGCCCTGGTGTCCTCGGGCGGCTCGGTGGTGGCCTTGACGATCTCCTGCTCGGCCACCAGCCGCTCGACCCGGCCGGCGGCGGCGAGCCGGTAGTACAGGCCCTTGTCCATGCGCACGTCGTGGTACTGCAGGTCCACCAGGGCGAGCTTGGCGTCGTCCAGCTCGAGGTTGTCCCGGTCGGCGATCTGCTGCATGAGCGTGTACTTGGTCACCCAGTCGACCGTGCGGGCGGCCTTCAGCGGGTCGTCCTCGAGCTGGGACAGCACCGCCTCCCAGCGCTCGAGCACCTCGAGCTGCCAGTGCGAGGTCTCGCGGTCCTTCAGGTAGGCCTTGGCCGCGTCCAGGTAGGACCACTGGATCTCGCACGGGGTGACCTGGCGGCTGTCCTTGCGCTCGACCGTCTCCTTCAGGGTCGGGTCCCTGGCGATCGCCCGCAGGGCCTGCACCGGGTTGGCGAGCTGCCACTCCTCGCCGGGCGTGGCGCTGTCCTCGATCATGTTGAGCACGACCGCGAGCGCCCCGGTCTTCAGGAACGTGGCCACCTCGTTCATGTTGGCGTCGCCGATGATCACGTGCAGCCGGCGGTAGCGCTCGGGGTCGGCGTGCGGCTCGTCGCGGGTGTTGATGATCGGGCGCTTGAGGGTGGTCTCCAACCCGACCTCGACCTCGAAGAACTGGGAGCGCTGGGCGATCTGGAAGGCGACCGAGCCGTCGTGGTGGTCGCGGACCAGGCTGCCGGCGCCGGCGAAGATCTGGCGGGTGACCAGGAACGGGGTCAGGTCCCTGACGATCCGCGCGAACGCGGTGGCCCGGTCGACCAGGAAGTTCTCGTGGGTGCCGTAGGAGGTGCCCTTGCCGTCGGTGTTGTTCTTGTAGACCTGGATGCGCCGGCCGCCGGGAGCCAGCTCGGCGGCCCGCCGGGCGGACTCGGCCAGGATCCGCTCCCCCGCCTTGTCGTAGGTGACCAGCGTGCGCGGGTCCAGGCACTCGGGGCAGGAGAACTCCGGGTGGGCATGGTCGACGTAGTAGCGCGCCCCGTTGGTGAGGATGACGTTGGCCAGGCCGAGGTCGTCGTCGGTGGGTGCCTCGGGCTCGCGGGCGGCCTCGAAGCCCCGGGCGTCGCGCAGGGGCGACTCCTCCTCGTAGTCCCAGCGCACCTTGCGGCCCCGGCCGGAGAACGCGTTCACGAGCAGGCTGGAGGCGAGGACGGGGTTGGAGTCGGGCGAACCCGGGACCGTGATGCCGTACTCGGTCTCGATGCCCATGACCTTGGTGATGGCCATCCGTCCCCCTACAGGTACTGACCGGTGTTGACCTGCTCGATCGCGCGCCCGAGATCCTTCGAGCTGCCACCGATGAGGGTGCGCACGTAGACGATGCGCTCGCCCTTCTTGCCGGAGATGCGCGCCCAGTCGTCCGGGTTGGTGGTGTTGGGCAGGTCCTCGTTCTCCTTGAACTCGTCGGCCACGGCCACGAACAGGTCGAGCGGCTTGATGCCCTTCTCGCCGGTCTCCAGGAACCGCTTGATCGCCATCTTCTTGGCCCGGGAGACGATGTTCTCGATCATGGCACCCGAGTTGAAGTCCTTGAAGTACAGGACCTCCTTGTCGCCGTTGGCGTAGGTGACCTCGAGGAAGCGGTTCTCCTGGGCGTCGGAGTACATCCGCTTGACGGTCTCGTCGATCATCTTGGCCAGGGCTTCCTCGCGGCCGCTGGCCAGCTCGAGCACCTCGGCGCCGAGCGGCAGGGACGGCAGCAGGTACTTGGAGAAGATGTCCTTGGCGGCGCCGGCGTCCGGCCGCTCGATCTTGATCTTCACGTCGAGCCGCCCCGGGCGCAGGATCGCCGGGTCGATCATGTCCTCCCGGTTCGAGGCGCCGATCACGATGACGTTCTTGAGCTGCTCGACGCCGTCGATCTCGCTGAGGAGCTGGGGCACGATGGTGTTCTCCACGTCCGAGGAGACCCCCGACCCGCGGGTGCGGAAGATCGAGTCCATCTCGTCGAAGAACACGATCACCGGCACGCCCTCGTTGGACTTCTCCTTGGCCCGCTGGAAGATCAGCCGGATCTGCCGCTCGGTCTCGCCGACGTACTTGTTGAGCAGCTCCGGGCCCTTGATGTTGAGGAAGTAGCTCCGCCCGGCCTGCTGGCCGGTGATGGCCTGCTGGCCGGTGATCTCGGCCACCTTCTTGGCCAGTGAGTTGGCCACCGCCTTGGCGATCAGCGTCTTGCCGCACCCGGGCGGCCCGTAGAGCAGGATGCCCTTGGGCGGCTTGAGCTGGTGCTCGGCGAACAGGTCGGCGTGCAGGAACGGCAGCTCGACGGCGTCGCGGATCTGGTCGATCTGGTTGGAGAGCCCGCCGATGTCCTGGTAGGAGATGTCGGGCACCTCCTCGAGGATCAGCTCCTCCACCTCGGGCTTGGGCAGGTGCTCGAGGACGAACCCCGAGCGGGTGTCGAGCAGCAGCAAGTCGCCCGCGCGCAGGTGGCGGTTGCGCAGCGGCTCGCCGATCTGGACCACGCGCTCCTCGTCGGCGTTGCCGATCACCAGCGCCCGGTCGGGGCCGAGCATCTCCTTGAGGGTGACGACCTCGCCCTGGACCTCGTAGGCGCAGGCCTCGACCACGTTGAGCGCCTCGTTGAGCATCAGCTCCTGCCCGGGCTGCAGCGACTTGGGGTCGATGTCGGGGTGCACGTTGACGCGGAGCTTGCGGCCGCCGGTCGAGAGGTTGATGGTGCCGTCGTCGTTGACCCCGAGGAACACCCCGAAGCCGGACGGCGGCGCCGTGAGCTTCTCGACCTCCTCCTTGAGCGCGACGATCTGGTCGCGGGCCTCCCGCAGGGTGGCCGCCAGCCGCTCGTTCTGGGAGAGGGCCTGGGCGAGCTGCCCCTTGGTCTCGAGGAGGCGCTCCTCGAGCATGCGGACCTGGCGCGGGGAGTCGTGCAGCCGCCGGCGGAGCAACGCCGTCTCTTCTTCGAGGAACTGGATCTGGCGCTGGAGCTCGCTCGCCTCGATCGCCGGGTCGGCGGCCGGCTCGGGAAGCTCCCGGCGGGGTCGTTGCGGCCTCGGGCGATCGGCGTCCTTCACGATGCGTCCCCCTTCGGCGATGGCAGATGAGCAGGAAATCGACGGTCTAGTCCGGGGACTAGGTAGAGCTGTCCAAACCCTATCGGCCTTTCCGCCGTCGCGCTTGTGGTCAACCCACTCCGGCCCTCCCGGGCCGTGGTCGAGGCGATTGCCATGGTCGGTCGCGCCGACTCGTGGGGGCAACGACGCAGGCCCACTTTCATGCTACCCGTCCTGGGCGACATGGCGAGCCCCCCGCGGACCGTCCCGCACGACCGCGGACCGGGCCGCGCCGGCCGCTCCGGCGACGGCGGCAAACCGCCTCAGCGGACCGGGCCGGGGGCGGGCCAGGGCGCGGCCAGCCGGCGGGCGGACACGAGGAAGCCGGTGTGACCGATCATCCGGTGCTCGGGCCGCACGGCCAGCCCGTCGACGTGCCAGGGGCGCAGGATGGCCTCGGACGTCTCGGTGAGGCCGAACCGGCCCGACTCGTCCAAGGCCTCGACCAGGCGCATCACCTGCGGGATGGTGGCCACGAAGGCGACCAGGACCCCCCCGGGGACGAGCGCCTCGGCTGCGCCGGGCACCACCAGCCAGGGCTCCAGCAGGTCGAGACAGACCCGGTCGACCGGCCCGACCTGGCCAAGCCCGGCGACCACGTCGCCCTCCCGCAGGTCCCAGCGCTCGGGTGGCTTGCCGAACCACGTCTCCACGTTCCGCCTGGCCTGGGCGGCGAAGTCGGGGCGGAGCTCGAACGACACCAGCCGGCCCTCGGCGCCGAGGGCCTGGAGCAGCGCGGTGGACAGCGCGCCCGAGCCGGCGCCGGCCTCGACCACGGTCAGGCCGGGCCGCACGTCGGCCGCCATCACCATGAGGGCGAGCACCCTCGGGTAGATCACCTGGGCGCCGCGCGGCATCTTGACCAGCCAGTCGGCCAGGGTGGGGCGCACGACCAGCAGACGCTGGCCGAGGTCGGTGCGCACCACCTCCCCCTCGGGGGCGCCGATGAGCTGGTCGTGGGGGAGCCGCCCCCGATGGGTGTGGAAGGTCGCGCCCCGCTCGAGGGTCACCAGGTAGCGGCGCCCCTTGCCGTCCTGCAGCAGCACCCGCTCCCCCACCTCGAGCGGTCTGACGGGGGCACCGCCTTGGGGTTCCCCGGACCCCTCCGGCGGTCTGACGGGGGCACCCCCTTGGGGTTCCCCGGACCCCTCCGGCGGTCTGACGGGGGCACCCCCTTGGGGTTCCCCGGACCCCTCCGGCGGCCTCATCGGGCCGCCTCCTCCACCCGCTCGACGAGCGGAAGGGCCGCGCCGGCGCGCGCCGGGTCGCCGACCAGTCGGGCCCGGCTACGGCAGAAGGCGCAGACCGCCTCCTCGCCCCGGTCCCCGGGCGCGACCGTGACCATGCCGCAGCGCGAGCATTCGGTGAGGTCGGCGTCGTCGGCCACCCGCAGCAGCTCGGCCGCCTTGTCGAGGTAGCCGAACAGGAACGTGTGCTTGGTGCCGGGCGACGCCTCCTCCATCTGGTTCAGCGTCTCCTTGTGCCGCATCTGGGTGTTGCCGGCCACCAGCGGGCACTCCTCGATGACGTAGTCGATGCCCTTGAGCACGCAGTAGGCCGCGGTCTCGCGCTCGGCCACCCGGTACAGCGGCTTCACCTTCTTGACCAGGCCCGGCCGGGTCGCCTCGAGCACGGGGAACTGGCGGGCCATGGCCGCGGTGTCCCAGCGCAGGGTGTTGCCGAACAGCACGGCCGCCTCGTCGTCCAGGTTGTGCCCGGTGGCGACCACGTCGTAGCCGCCCTCCAGGGCGGCCCGGTTGAACACGTACCGCTTGGACAGGCCGCACACGCCGCAGGACGAGCGGCCGTGCTTCCCGGCCGCCTGGGGGATCGTGTACCCCTGCTCGACGGCCAGGTCGTGTATGACGAGCTTGGCGCCCCGGGCGGCGGCGAACCCGCGGCAGATCTCCTTGGAGCGCTCGGAGTACCCGCCGATCCCGAGGCCGAGGTAGAGCCCGTCGGTCTGGTGGCCCAGCTCGAGCAGCAGGTCCCACAGGGCCAGGGAGTCCTTGCCGCCGGACACGGCGACCAGCACCCGGTCGGTGGGGGCGAGCATGCGGTGCTTGGCGATCGCCCGGGTGACCTGCTGGCCGACGTAGTGGAAGAAGCAGTCCCGGCAGAAGGCGGCGTTGTGCCTGCGCACCTCGATGACGATCGGCCCGCGGCACCGCTTGCAGCGCATCGCCATGGGCCTCAGCCCCCTCCGCTTCGCTGCACGAGCCCCCCGGACCCCCCCGAGATCGCGAACCGGACCTCCACCTGGTCGCCGTCGTGCAGCTCGTCCTGGCTGGTGAGCAGGGCGCCGTCGCGGATCACCAGCACGGTGGTCGGCAGCACCCCGAGGTGGGCGAGGAGGTCGGCGACGCGGTGGGCGTCCGGCACCTCGACGGTGCGGTCGGGTGGGCGCAGTCGCGCGGTCACGAGCACGACCACACCATACCGTCCCGGTACCTGATCTGTGAGGACGAAGCCGAAGCCGCGGCCCCTCAACCTCGCTCGGCGGCGGGCACGACGTGGCGCTCGCCGTGGCCGGTGTAGAGCTGGCGGGGGCGGGCGATCCGCTGCTCCGGGTCGTTCAGGCCCTCCTCCCACTGGGCGAGCCAGCCCGGCATCCGGCCGATGGCGAACAGCACCGGGAACATCTCGACCGGGAAGCCCATCGCCTGGTAGATGATGCCCGAGTAGAAGTCGACGTTCGGGTACAGCTGGTGGCTGACGAAGTAGTCGTCCTCCAGGGCCACCCGTTCCAGCTCGACGGCGATCTCCAGCAGCGGGTTCAGGCCGGTGACCTCGAACACGTCCTCGGCCACCTGCGTGATGATCTTCGCCCTCGGGTCGTAGTTCTTGTAGACGCGGTGCCCGAAGCCCATCAGCCGCAGCTCGCCCCGCTTGACCCGCTCGAGGTAGGCGGGCACCCGTTCCACCGAGCCGATCTCCTTCAGCATCCGCAGCACCTGCTCGTTGGCGCCGCCGTGCAGCGGCCCGTAGAGCGCGGCGACCGCCGCCGCCGCCGCCGAGTACGGGTCGACCAGGGAGCTGGCCACCGCCCGCATCGCGTTGGTCGAGCAGTTCTGCTCGTGGTCGGCGTGAAGGGTGAACAGCACGTCAAGGGCGTGCTCCAGGACCGGGTCGGGCCGGTACTGCAGCTCGGTGGTCTTCCACATCATGTTGAGGAAGTTGCCCGCGTACGACAGGTCGTTGTCCGGGTAGGCGTAGGGCAGGCCGCGGGCGTGCCGGTAGGCGAACGCGGCCAGGGTGGGGATCTTGGCGATGAGGCGGACCACCTGGCGGCGCCGGGAGGCTGGGTCGTCGATCTGCTTGGCGTCCGGGTAGAAGGTCGAAAGGGCCCCCACCGTGCCGACCAGGATGCCCATGGGGTGGGCGTCGTGGTGGAAGTCGTCGATGAACTTCTTGATGCTCTCGTGGACGAAGGTGTGTTTGGTGACCTCCTCGACCCAGCCGTCCAGCTGGGCCTTGGTGGGCAGCTCGCCCTCGAGCAGCAGCCAGGCGACCTCCAGGAAGCTCGCCCGCTCGGCCAGCTCCTGGATCGGGTAGCCGCGGTAGCGGAGGATGCCCCGCTCCCCGTCGATGAAGGTGATCGCGCTGCGGCAGCTGGCGGTGTTGGTGAAGGCGGGATCGTAGGAGAGCAGGCCGAAGTCGTCCTCGTCGACCTTGATCTGGCGCAGGGCCATTGCCGGGATCGCCCCGTCCTTGATCGGGATCTCGTAGGACCGTCCGGTCCGGTTGTCGGTCACGATCAGCGTGCTCGCGCCCTGCCCATCCGTCATGGCTGCTCCCTCCCATCCGATGGCCTCGGGGCTTCTGAGCGGCCGCCCGGTCGATCCGCTTCTCGGTCCGGCCCACCGTCGGCTCCTTCCTGGCCGCCTCCGTGCTCACCGAAGAAGCGGCAAGCAACGGTCGCCCGGCTCGACATCATCTAAGCAGGGTATGGGGCCGGGAGAAACCCCAGGTCCAGCGGTCGCGGCGCCCCGAGGGTCGTGGAGGCGGGCACAGTCCTCGGGCCGGTCAACTGTCGGCCGCCCCACGCTTGGCCGCGAGCACGTCATGAGTGGTGGGAGGAAGCGGGCCCGGAACGCCCCAGAGGTGGCGCTGCCCAGAGGCGCGGCCGTTCCTCAGCCCGTGCGTTCGCCGTGAAGAAGGTGGGCTTCCTCGGAGTCTGGATCCCATTCGGTGGTCTCGACGTGCTCGACCGAAGAGCGGTGCAGGGAATCCTCTGGCGCCCCGCACGCGTAGCACACCTGTCCGTGGTGTTCGTGGTGCCGCGGCGTGGTCCTCCCGTCGACCTCCGCGATTCTGGCCAGGAGTCGTTCGTTGAGCTGCTGGGTCTTCGCCTTCCGGTACTCGTCGCGCTGCGGCAGGACCGTGTCGAGCGCAGCCCTCGCGCTCGGGACGTCCGGCTTCCCGGCCAGGATCTGAGCCAGGAGCGAGCTGTAGATCTTGGTCAGTTGGCTGATGACCGGCGTGGGATACTCGCGCCCCTGGATCTTGAGCGTCGTGACCCCGAGCGCGACGTACCTGGGCACATCCTCGAGGAGCTGGTAGATCTCGTTGTTGCTCTTATCCAGGTAGGTCAGGACCGGGTCGGGGAACTTCTCGGCGATCTCCGGGTGGTGCGTGCCAAGGCACGGCCTGAAGCACACGCCTCCCTTGTCCGGGTTGCCGATGAGCTTGGTCCGCGTGGTGCCGTCGGAGTCGTGCACCACCTGCTCCTCGAAGTAGGGGGCGAAGTAGTCGTACAGGCGGCAACCCCCCACGCCGGTCACGCACCGGTTCGAGTGGATCAGCAGCTCGACACCGATCCCCACCTCATCCGCGGTCTGCTTGAGCCCTGCGATGCGTTGGTAGGTGTTGAGCGCGGTAGAGGCGACGAACTGGGTGGCTCCGGCCTCCTTGACCTGCTCCATGCGCTTTCTGTTGCGGACGTTGCACCCGACGCTGGCGTGGATCGTGATCTCCGGGTAGCGCTCGTGCACCACCCGCATCGCGTCGTCCGACTTCACGATGAAGCCGTCCACCCCCCAGGCCGCATACGCGTCGACCTTTCGCAGCATGTCCGAGTGGTCGGCCAGCTCGATGTCGGCATTGAGGGCCACGCGGAGCTTGGCCCCATTGTCGTGCGCGACCTTGGCGGCCTCCAGGACCTGGTGATGCTGGAGCTCGAACTGCGCCGTTCGCCTGCTCCACCCCACCGGCCCCACGTACACGGAGTCGGCCCCCGCCGTCACAGCCTCTCGGACCATCTCCACTGATCCACCGGGCGACAGCAGCTCCACCATGGCGGCCTCTCCATTCCGACTCGGGTGCGTCGGCCAAGTCTGGCCTCCCCCCGACGGACCGTCAACCAAATCGGCGCCACGCCGGGACCGTCGCCCGGATGAGCGGAAGAGAGGCCCACGGCCGCCCGACGGCCCCGGCGCTCAGGCCACGTTGCGCCCCACGGCCGCCCGCCCGCATCACGATGAGCATGCAACTCGTCCTCGAGCTCGGCAGGGTAGGGTAAAGAGCGTAAGGCCCTACCATTCGCTCCGCGAGGCCGCCTCGGCGTGGCGCGACGCAGCGTCTCGATGCGATGATACTGCCGACCCTTAGCCCAGCCACCCATTGCCCAAGCGAGAAGCAAGCAGGTCTCCTCGTGGATCCCACTGGGGGGCGCGGCGGCGCGGCGCCGGGTGGGTCCCAGCTGTCAGGAGGGAGCGGTTGAGTTACCAGCCCCACACCAGCGAGGACATCGGCCGCATGCTGGCCGCCCTCGGCCTGGATGACGTCGACGAGCTGTTCCGGCCCATCCCGGCCGAGCTGCGCGCCCCGGCCGGCCTCGACCTGCCGCGGCCCCACGCCGAGCAGGAGGTGGCCGCCGAGCTGGCCCGCCTGGCCGGGCGCAACCGGCACCTGGACGAGCTGACCTGCTTCCTCGGCGCCGGCGTCTACGACCACTACGTGCCGGCCGCCGTCTGGTACCTGGCCGGCCGCGGCGAGTTCGCCACCTCCTACACCCCCTACCAGCCGGAGATGAGCCAGGGCGTGCTCCAGGCGCTGTTCGAGTACCAGACGCTGATCAGCGAGCTGACCGGCCTGGAGGTCTCCAACGCATCGCTCTACGACGGCGCTTCGGCGGTGGCCGAGGCGGCCACCATGGCGGTGGCCGCCAGCCGGCGCAGCGAGGTGCTGGTCAGCGGGGCGGTCGCCCCGCGGGTGCGGGAGCTGCTGGAGACCTACAGCCGGGGCCTGGACATCAAGCTGCTCGAGGTCGGCGCCCTCGACGGCCACACCGACCTCGACGAGGTCCGCGGCAAGGCCGGCGACCAGACCGCCGCCGTGCTGCTCGCCCAGCCCAACTTCCTCGGCGTCGTCGAGGACGTCGGTGCCGCGGCGCGAGCGGCCCACCGGGTCGGCGCCCGGCTGCTGGTCAGCTTCGACCCGCTGGCGGCTGGGCTGCTGGAGCCGCCGGGCCGGCTCGGCGCCGACGTCGTGGTGGGGGAGGGGCAGGCGCTCGGCAACCACCCCAACTTCGGCGGGCCAGCGTTCGGCTTCCTGGCCTGCCGGCTGGAGGACGTGCGGCGGCTGCCCGGCCGGCTGGTCGGCGAGACCGTGGACATGACCGGCCGGCGTGGCTTCGTGCTCACCCTGCAGGCGCGCGAGCAGCACATCCGGCGCGAGAAGGCGACCAGCAACATCTGCACCAACCAGACGCTGAACGCGATCGCCGCCGCCGTCTACCTCGGCTGGCTCGGCCCTCAGGGCCTGGAGGAGCTCGGCCACCGCTGCCTGCGGCTGGCCCGCTACGCGGCCGAGCGGCTGGCGGCCATCCCGGGCGTCCGGCTCGCCTTCCCCGAGCAGCCGTTCGTCAAGGAGTTCGTGGTCCGCCTGCCTGCCGACCCGGCCGAGGTCTGCCGCCGGCTGGTCGACCACGGCCTGCTCGCCGGCCTGCCGCTCGCCGGCCTGGCTCCGGGCCTGGCAGACGGCCTGCTGGTCGCGGTGACCGAGCGGCGCAGCAAGGCCGACATCGACCGGCTGGCCGATGCCATGACCGCCGTCCTCGCCGACCTCGGCCCAGGCGGCGGCGGGCGCGAGGACCAGGGGGTGGCGCGATGACCAGCACCTCCTTCGAGACGGTCCCGTGGGCGGCCGGCGGCGGTGCCGGCGAGCCCGAGCGGCTGATCTTCGAGCGCTCCTCCCCCGGCCGGCGGGCGTCCACGTTGGCCGACGCCGGCGACCTGCCCGAGGTCGACCTCGGGCGGGCCCTGCCGGCGTGGGCGCGGCGCACCGCCCCGGTGCGGCTGCCCGAGGTGTCCGAGCGCGACCTGGTCCGGCACTACACCCGCCTGGCCCATCGCAACTACGCGGTCGATCTCGGCTTCTACCCCCTCGGGTCCTGCACCATGAAGTACAACCCGAAGGTGGCCGAGGTGGCCGCGGCCCTGCCCGGCTTCGCCAGGCTGCACCCGGCCCAGCCGGACGAGCAGGTGCAGGGGGCGCTGGAGGTGCTGGCGCGCCTGGAGCACGCGCTGTGCGAGCTGACCGGCCTGGCCGCGGCCACCTTCCAGCCTGCCGCCGGCGCCCACGGCGAGCTCACCGGCCTGCTCATCATCCGGGCCTACCACGAGGCGCGGAACGACCCCCGGCGCCGGGTGATCATCCCCGACGCCGCTCACGGCACCAACCCGGCCTCGGTGCGGCTGGCCGGCTTCGAGGTCACCACGGTCGCCAGCGGCCCTGACGGCCTGGTGGACCTGGGCTCGCTCGAGGCCACCCTCGGCGACGACGTGGCCGCCCTGATGATCACCAACCCCAACACGCTCGGCCTGTTCGAACGCAACATCGCCCGCGTCGCCGAGCTGGTCCACGGCGCCGGCGGCCAGCTGTACTACGACGGCGCCAACTTCAACGCCATCCTCGGCAAGGCCCGGCCGGGCGACATGGGCTTCGACGTCGTCCACCTCAACCTCCACAAGACGTTCGCCACCCCCCACGGCGGCGGGGGCCCGGGGGCTGGGCCGCTGGTGGTGGCCTCCCACCTGGCGGACTTCCGACCCAGCCCCGTGGTGGTCCGCGACGGTGACCACTGGCGCTGGGACGCAGACCGGCCTCGCTCGATCGGCCGGGTGCACGGCTGGAACGGCAACTTCGGCATCCTGGTGCGCGCCTTCGCCTACCTGCTCGCCAACGGCGGCGACGGCCTGCGGGACGTGGCAGAACGGGCCGTCCTCAACGCCAACTACCTGCTCGAGCGCCTGGAGGCCGTCTACCAGCTCGGCTACCCGTCACGGCCGGTGATGCACGAGTTCGTGCTGTCAGCCCGCAAGCAGAAGGCGCAGGGGGCACGCGCCCTGGACGTCGCCAAGGGACTCATCGACCGCGGCTTCCACCCGCCGACGGTCTACTTCCCGCTGATCGTCGAGGAGGCCCTGATGGTCGAGCCGACCGAGACCGAGAGCGTGGAGACCCTCGACGCCTTCGCCGACGCCATGCTGGACATCGCCGCCCAGGCGGCGACCGACGCCAGTCCGCTCCACCAGGCGCCGACCAGCGCCCCGGTCGGCCGGCTCGACGAGGCCCGCGCCGCCCGCTCGCTGGTCGTCCGCTGGCACCCGCCGTCCGAGCCCGGACAGGCCGCTGCTGCCGACCCGGCCTCCTAAGGGCTTGCCGGCCAACAACTTGGTCGTTCCACCGCCGGAACACCGAGGTAAGCAGCACTCCACCTGGCCAGGTTATTTGGCAGCGGGCCCTAGGGAGCGGCTGTTGGTGGCCGCTCCGCCAGCCTTTCCCGCCCTACGATTCACTGGACTGGACGAGTTTCACCCGTGCGAGGGGTGTTGAGCGATGCCGGGGGTGCAGCCATGAAGACGTCGTTCGTCCGGACGCCGGCGGGCCGGCTCGCCTACGTGGAGGCGGGGACGGGACAGCCGATGCTCCTGATCCACGGGATCCCCACCTCCTCGTTCCTGTGGCGCAATGTCATCCCTCCCCTCTCCGAGGATTTCCGGGTCTACGCGGTCGACCTCCTTGGCTACGGGGACTCCGACAAGCCGGAGGACGCCGACCTGTCGATCGTCGCTCAGGCCCGGCACCTGTGGTGGTTCATGGAGCAGGTGGGCTGGCGAAGCGGGTCGGTGGTCGGACATGACATCGGCGGGGGCATCGCCCAGCTGCTCGCGGTCGAGCACCCCGAGGCTGTGACCAAGCTCGTGCTCATCGACTCGATCGCCTACGACTCCTGGCCGGAGCCCCAGATCGCCCGGCTGAAGGAGCCGGTCTGGGACGAGATCATGGAAACCTTGGACCTGGGCAAGGGCCTTCGCAGGGGGTTCGAGAAGGGCATGGTCCACAAGGAGCGGGTCGATGACGAGCTCATCGCTCAGTACATGCGGCCCTTCGACGGGGTCGAGGGGCGGAGGGCTTACCTCCGGTGCGCCAGGGCGCTCCGCACCGAGGACCTGACCAGGGTGATGGACCGCGTGGAGCGGCTCGACGTGTCCACCCTGATCATCTGGGGGGCCGCCGACCCCTATCAGGACGTCCGGTACGGGCAGCGTCTCGCCGGGGCGATGCGGCGAGCCCGGCTCGTCGTGGAGCAGGCCGGGCATTTCATCCAGGAGGACCGCCCAGAGGAAGTGGCTCTTTTGATCAGGAACTTCGTGGCGGCAGACCCGTAGCCGAGGGTGAGCAGGACGACGCCAATCGCGGCGCCCATTGGGACAACGCCAGCCCTCCGGCCGTTCAGTGCGGCTCGAACGGCACGGTGTGGCCGAGCTCCTCGATGCGTGCCGCGAGCTGGAAGTCGGCCTCGGTCACGCCGCCCTCGGAGTGGGTCGACAGGGCCAGCGTCACCTTGTTCCAGCGGATGTCGATGTCCGGGTGGTGGCTGGCCGCGTCGGCCGCGTCGGCGACCTCGTTCACGAACGTGATGGCGCGGATGAAGTCCTTGCGCACGAAGGTCTTGACGATCTGGTTGCCGCGCCGCTCCCAGCCGGGCAGGCGCTGAAGGCTCTCCTCGACGGCGCTGTCGTCCAGCGGTGGCATGGCACCCTCCTTCCAGGCGGCATGATTGTGCGCCAGCACCGGCACCCATGGGGAACTGCGGGGGCGGCAACGTCGTGGAGCCATCGGACAAATAGGACGAATCGCGACTTTGCCGGGCCCCTGGGGGACCCCGCCGGGCACCTGGCCGACCACCGGGTCGTGCCGCCGGCTCCTCCCCCCGTGCGGGCGCTGCGCCGCGCGTAGTCGCCGGTTTCTGGTGAACGGATGGCGGCGCGGGAGCCGAGTTCCCCGCGCCGCCGCAGACTACCCACCCGAGAGTCGTCCGATCTGTCCATATCAGGGCGGAGAGTCCCCGCCTGCGTCTCTTGACTAGCTGGGGGTCGGGCGTCTACAGTTTTCCCGATTGGACCTCTGGGACTTCTTCTCAAGTTTTCGCCAGGACACCTTAGGCCAGCCGGGACGGTGGTCATGCAACCGCGTAACTGTGGGAGATTCCGCGGTGATCGGGTGTTTCATTGAGGTTCCCCTTTTCCTCAACTGCCGTGTGCACTTATGGTGCTCTCGGGGCTCATGAGCCGTTGAGGTGCTCGACAGAAACGGATAAAGCAGCCTATCCAGGGGAACCCGGGTAGTCGCAAAGAGCACGCAACCGCTACGGGTGGTTTTGTCCAACGAGAGGACCCTAAAGAGTGGGCCAGAAAGGAGGGGGGGCAGGGCGACCCGCGGAAGCAAGACTCGCGCCAAGGATTATGCCAAGGATTATTGGGGAGCTGCGCAGGGCGCAGCCCTGAGGCAAGAGGGTTGATTATGGAAGCCGCAGCCGGACGGGCAGCAATGGGAGAGGTCGGGCTCAACCGATGGTGGCGGGTCGTGGGCGGCTTGTCCATGAACCTCGCTCTGGGGAGCCTCTACGCGTGGAGCACCTTTGTGGCTCCCCTCGAGAAGGAGTTCGGCTGGACGCGGGACCAGACCAGCCAGACCTTCAGCATCGCGGTGATCGTGTTCGCCCTGTCGTTCGTCCTGGCCGGCCGGCTGCAGGACAGGCTCGGGCCGTTCAAGATATCGCTCACCGGCGCCGTCCTCATCACGGTGGCGTTCATCATGTCCTCCTTCACCGAGAGCCTGGGATGGCTGTACCTCTGGTTCGGGGTGGTCGGAGGATTGGGCAACGGCTTCGGCTACGCGACGCCGATCCCGGTCATGGCCAAGTGGTTCCCTGACAAGCGCGGGCTGGCGGTGGGGCTCGCCGTGGCCGGCTACGGCGGTGGGTCGGCGATCTTCGGCCCGCTGGCCAACGAGTGGCTGCTCCCGGAGTACGGGTTCCGGACCACCTTCGTGGTCTTCGGGATCACCTTCGCCGTGATGACGGCGGTCGGCGCCTTCCTCCTCCGGAACCCGCCGGTCGGGTTCAAGCCGGAGGGCTGGCAGCCGGCCCCCGCCGCCAGGGCCGCGGCCACCACCCACGAGTTCGCCCCCGGGGAGACGCTCAGGACGCCCGCCTTCTACTTCATGTGGCTGGCCTACGCCTGCGGTACCTTCGCCGGGCTCATGGTGATCAGCCAGCTGGTCCCCTTCGCGAAGGACGTCGGGCTCACCACGGTCGCCGGCACGACCCTGCTGGTCGTGGGGGCCGCGGGGAACGCGGGGGGCCGGATCCTCTCCGGGTGGATGTCGGACACCGTCGGGCGTCTCAACACCCTGCGGCTGATGATCGCCATCTCGGCCGTGGGCATGCCCATCCTGTACCTGGTGGGAGACGCGCAGATCACCTTCCTCACCTTCGTGATGATCTTCGTCATCTACTGGTGCTACGGCACCCAGCTGTCGGTGAACGCGTCGACGACCTCCGACTTCTGGGGGACCAAGAACGCCGGCATCAACTACGGCATGCTCTTCACCGCGTGGGGAGTGGCGGGCTACTTCGGGCCGAGGGTCGGCGGGGCGTTGTTCGACCGGTACGGCAACTACCAGACCGCCTTCTACATCGCGGCGCTCCTGGCGGCGATCGCCTTCGCCAGCGAGCTGCTCGCGAGGCGGCCGTCGGCCCCGGTCACGGCGGGCGCCGCGCAGCCCGCTCCAGGGTCCTAGGTCCCGACCCTGGGACGCAGCCCCGGCGCGATCACCAGAGAATCCTGAAATTAGCTCGAAGGTATGGTCCCAGACGGGAGGTATGAGTTCTACAGTGGTGGTCCCGGTGTCGTCTGCAAGGAGGGAGAGGCCCATGGGAGACGGTTCTACTGGTGCTGGCCACCTGGAGAGCAAGGTGAAATCCTGGCCAGCCGTCCCGCTGCCGACAGCCGAGGAGCTCTACGGAAACCTGCCGCCGGCCGCCAGCGAGTATCCGACGTTCCTGGAATCGATCGTCCACTGGAAGGACGAGCACGGCAAAGCCGAGGCGCTCCCCAGGATCAGGGTGCTGGACTGCTCGCACACCCAGGCCATCGGCCACTGGTGCTCGTCGCTGCTCGCCGAGCTCGGGGCCGAGGTGATCCAGGTGGAGCCCCCCGGGGGGGACCCCCTGCGCAAGCTGGTCCCCTTCGGCAGGAAGCACTACTACTTCCATGACAGCGAGCGGGGCGAGCCGGTCGGGCCGCACTTCCTCCACGAGGCGCGGAACAAGCTGTCGGTGACCCTCAACCTGGAGACCGAGGAGGGGCGGGAGATCCTGAAGAAGCTCGCCGTCCATTCCGACATCCTCATCGAGAACGCCCCGCCTGGCCAGTTCGACGCCTGGGGGATCGGCTACCGGCAGCTCCGGGAGGTCAACCCCCGGCTGGTCTACGCCTGGGTGGGCCAGCGGGGCCAGTGGGGGCCGCTCAAGGACAAGCCCGGCATGCTCGACCCCACGGCGCAGGCCTCGTGCGGTTTCGTCCACGGGACGGGCATCCCGAGGGAGCAGGGCGGGCGGCCGGTGCGCTCGGCCATGTGGATGGCGGACCACGTGGGCGGGACGAGCGCCGCGATGGGGATCCTCGCCTCGCTCATCCACCGGGACACGGTCTCGGGCAAGGGGCAGTTCGTCGAGGCCACGGGGGCCGAGGCCGTCATCCGCATCCTGGACTACGACTGGGCCTGGTACGGCATGGACGGCAGCATCCGTCCCCGCTACGGCAACTGGGACCTGGCGATCAACATCTATGCCGTCAACCCGTGCAAGGACGGGCTCATGATGGTGGGCGGCGGCCACGACCGGCTCTGGTACCGGATCTGGAAGACCGTCGGCAAGGACCGCCCGGACCTCGAGGACGACATCCTGGACGACAAGAAGCTGCGGGTCGTCACCGACCGCCTGCCCCACGAGGCGCAGGTGAAGACCTACACGAACCTGACGGAGTGGATGAAGGCCAAGTCGAGGGCGGAGGCCGAGAAGGGGCTGCTCGCCGAGGAGGTCGCCTCCGGAGGGGTGCTGTACGTGGACGAGGTGGCCGAGTACCCCCAGTTCAAGTACCGGGGGCACGTCCGCGAGATCGACGACCCCCTGTACGGCCCGGTGGTGTACGGCGGGTCGGTGTTCAAGGGGCAGAAGGCCCCGGGCCGGGTGAAGTGGCTCGGCCGGCCGGCCGGGTACGACAACGAGGACACCTACCGGAGGCTGCTCGGCTTCAACAAGGACGACCTGAGGCGGCTCGCCTCGCAGGAGGTGATCTAGGCAATGGCAATGGCCACGTCCGGGAACGGGGACGGGTTCGAGGAGTTCTGCCGGGAGGAGTTCAACCCGGCGGCGGCCTTCTCCAAGCCTGAGGCCCTGAAGGGCTACCGCGTGCTCTCCTGCACGCAGTACATCCTGGGGCCGAGCTGCGCCAGCTATCTGGCCGAGCTCGGCGCCGAGGTCATCAAGATCGAGCAGCCGCGGGCGGGCGAGCCCATGCGGCACACCACCCCGTGGAACGAGCCCTCCCTGTACCCCCTGTCACGGTGGCTGCCGCAGCGGGGGACGGGGCTGGGGTTCTTCGGGGCCAACTTCAACGAGTACTTCGTCGGCCTCGACTTCCACCGGCCCGAGGCCAAGGACATCATGTTCAAGCTGGCGGCCAAGTCCGACGTCATGGTGGAGAACTACCGGCCCGGCACGTTCGACCGCTGGGGGGTCGGCTACCGGCAGCTCCGGGAGGTCAACCCGCGGCTCGTCTACGCCTGGCTGGGCGGCTTCGGGGGCTGGGGCCCGGGCCGCACGCGCGCGTCCTACGACATCCTCGGCCAGGCCCAGGGCGGCGCCTTCGGGATCACCGGGCTGCCGGAGGAGCAGGGAGGGTACCCGTCCAAGCACACCATCTGGCTCGCCGACTACTGGGGTGGGATGATGCAGGCGGTCCACATCCTGGCCGCGCTGCACTGGCGGGAGACCCAGTCCGGCGAGGGGGGGTTCATCGAGTACTCCCAGGTCGACGGGGTCAGCCGTCAGCTCGAGTGGTCCCTGCCGGTGTACGGGCGCCTCGGCGTCGTCCGCCAGCGGTGGGGCAACTGGGACACCGAGGTCACCGTGCACGGGATCATCCGCTGCGGCAGGTCCTCCCACCCCGACTCGGACAACCCCCAGGAGCAGGAGGAGGGCTACCTCCTGGTGACGGCCTACGAGGACGAGGACTTCGCCAGGCTGTGCGGCGTGGTCGGGCGGGCCGACCTGGCGGCGAAGTACCCGGACCTCGGCTCCAGGGTTGCCGCCGACGCCCAGCGGGAGATCTACGCGGCCCTGGAGGAATGGGCGGACGACAAGACTAAGGAGGACGCGGCACGCATCCTGGACGAAGGCGACATCCTGAACCAGCCCGTGTGGAACGCCAAGGAGGTCGCCGAGCACCCGCACTGGCGGGAGCGCGGCTCGATCCAGTGGCTGGACGACCCGACCTTCGGCGACGTGCTGGCGCAGGGCCCCGCCTACAAGCTGAACGAGACGCCACCCAGGCTGAAGACGGCCTTCAAGCCTGTGGGCGCCGACAACGAGTACATCTACGCGAAGCTCGCCGGCCTGAGCAAGGGCGAGATCGAGCGGCTCACCGAAGAGGAGGTGATCTAGGGTGGCGGGCGGCAACGCGGGCCTGATCCTGCGCTGCGAGGTGTGCGGGACGAAGAACTACCTCGACCCCTACGCCTTCTTCAACTTCTCGGGGACGACCAAGTGCGCCAACTGCGATCAGGCCTACGCGATCGCGCTGCAATCCGGCCTGATGACGAGCGGGCCGGAGCGGACGGACGGCGAGCCGGACCGCTTGCCTGGCTACGCGGAGAGCGCGGACTTCGAGCCGATCACCGGCGCCGGCAAGACAGCCGACTCGCCAAAGGCCCAGGCCCAGATGATCGGCAAGCCGAAGCCGATCTCCCAGAGCATCCGGGGCCGGCCCACGAGCGGGAGGCCGCTCAGCGAGGACGAGCTTATCGGATCGCGGCCACGTTTCGTCGTCGAGGGGTAGGCGCCATGTGGGAGTGCTTCCGTGAAGCCCTCAATCCGGAGATCCAAAAGGTATACGTCGGCTACTGCACGCGTGCCGAGGCGCCCTTCTGGGTCATGGTCCCCAAGGAGGATGCCTCCAGCGACACCTGCCCCTTCTGCGGGGCGCCGCGAGCAGCCCAGCCGACCGTGGCGGCGGTGGCCAGTGGAGGTGACTGACCGTTGAAGGTCGAGTTCTACTACTCCCCCAAGGACAAGCCGTCCGAGCGGTTCCCGGCGAGCGTCGACAACATTCTGAAGAAGCTGGACGAGTTGCAGCAGCTCGGCGTCCGGGCCGGCGCGATCGACGTGAACGGGGTCGAGGACGTCTTCCGCGTCTACCACAAGGCGCTGGTGGGCCCGAGCTCGGCGAAGCGGGCCGTGTTCGGGATGAAGGGCGGGCTCGAGGCCGACTTCGGCAGGTCGTGCCCCGCCCTGTACGTCTACGAGGACGTCGAGGCCCGCTACCCCTCGGACGCCTACCCGCGCAGTGACCGGGAGAAGGGGCTCATCGGCATCGAGGTGGCCCTGGACGAGCTGCTTGCCGCGCACCGGCCCGCGTAGCCATGGCCGGAGGACGCGCAGCCATAGCCAGAGGAGGTCCGAGGCCCTCGGCGCGAGGGTCCGGTTGGCGCGATCGGAGGTGGCGATGGGAAGGATTCCCGATGAGTACCTCCCTCCGGAGGATCTGAGGCCGACGAGGATACGGACCATCCCGGAGGTGCAGGCCTACCCCGACCGCATGAACCCGGCGGCGGAGCTGCTCGACCGGCAGGTGGAGCAGGGCCGCGGGGACAGGCCGGCGATCCACTTCCAGGACCGCGTCATCACCTACGCCAGCCTTCAGGACCAGGCGAACAGGTTGGGCAACGTGCTGGCGGCCCGCGGGGTGGAGGAGGAGGACCGGGTCGTGATCCTCTCCCCCAACCAGCCCCTCTCGGTGGCTGCGAACTTCGCGGCCATGAAGCTCGGAGCCGTCCCGGTCCCCGCCTCCCCCCTGCTCTCGCCGCCGGAGATCGCCTGGGTGGTGAACAACTCCGAGGCCCGCGTGCTGCTCGCGCACCCGGCGATGCTGCCGCTCGTCGCCAGGGCCAGGCCCGAGTTCGCAGGAGACCCGGCGATCCTCGGGTTGGCCCCCCCGTCGGACGGACTCGCCGAGGCCGGCGTCGAGTCCGTCCTCCCGCTGATGGAGAAGGCCGACCCCGCGCTCCAGGCCGTGCCCCGGGAGAAGGACCGGATCGGGGTCCTTCTCTACACCTCCGGCACGACCGGCAAGCCGAAGGGCGTCGTGCACCTGGTGGAGGAGATCCTCGCCGTCGCCGACACGTTCGGGCGCTACGGCTGGAAGCTTCGCGAGGACGACGTGGTGTTCAGCCCCGCGCCCCTGGCGTTCGCTGCGGGGTATGGGGCGATGGCGGTCATCCCGTTCCGCTTCGGGGCCGCCGTCTCCCTCATGCCCCGGTTCGAGCCTGAGGCGGCGTTCCAGGCGGTGGAGCGCCACCGCGCCACCGTCCTCACCATCCTGCCGACCTCCTACCGCAAGATGCTGCAGGTGCCAGACGCCGAGAAGCGCTTCGACCTGTCGGCCGTGCGGCTGTGCACGGGCGGCGGCGAGGCGCTGACCGCGGAGACGTACCAGAGCTGGCTGGACCGGTTCGGGCTCGAGATCTTCGAGGGCTTCGGTACGACCGAGATGCTCTATGTCTTCGTGTCGGCCGTCGTGACCGAGAAGGCCAAGCCCGGCTCGTTCGGCACCCCTGTCCCCGGCTACGAGGCCAAAGTCGTGGACGACCAAGGGAACGAGCACGCGCCAGGCGAGCTCGGCCGGATGGTGGCCAGAGGCCCGACCGGGACCATGTACTGGCGGCCCCTTGAGGAGGGCGCCCGGCTCATGGCGAGCCAGCGCCAGGCCGTCGTCGGCGAGGGCTGGAACGTGGTCGGTGACTACGTGCAGACCGACCAGGACGGCTACTTCTGGTTCGTGTCCCGGGAGGACGACCTCATCAAGTCCTCGGGATACCGCATCGGGCCGGACGAGGTCGAGATGGCGATCGCCACGCACCCCGCCGTGGCCGACGTCGGGGTCGTCGGCGCTCCCGACCCGATACGCGGGCAGAACACCAAGGCGTTCGTGGTGCTGAAGGAGGGGTGGGCCCCAAGCGACGCCCTCGAGCAGGAGATCGTCGACCACTGCCGGAAGGAGCTCGCCGTCTACAAGCTCCCTCGCGAGTTCGAGTTCGTGAAGACGCTGCCAAGGACCGTCACCGGCAAGCTGCTGCGGCGCGTGCTTCGGGAAGGTGTCTAGCCTGTAGCCTGGACCTTCGGCCGGGCGTTGCGGCCCGGCCGAAGAGCTGCTGGCCGCCGGGAGGCCATGACGAGTGGCGACATACGAGCGTGAGTGGCTCTGCCAGCGCATCGTCGAGGACGCCCCGGACGTGATCATCTTCGCGGACCGGGAAGGCGTCATCCGTCTCTGGAACGCTGGTGCCCAGGCCGTGTTCGGCTACGAGCCTGAGGAAGCCCTGGGTCAGACCTTGGACCTCATCGTCCCCGAGCGCCTCCGAGAGCGGCATTGGGAGGGGTTCCACCGGGTGATGGCCACCGGCGTCACGCGCTACGGGCGGGAGCTCCTCGCCGTCCCGGCCATCGGGAAGGACGGGGGGCGCATCTCCGTCGAGTTCAGCGTCGTCATGTTGCGGGACGCCGGTGGCAAGCCGCTTGGGGTCGCCGCCATCCTGCGGGACGTCACCGAACGCTGGCAGGAGCAGCGGCGGTTGCGGGAACGCCTGGCGGCGCTGGAGGCTACGTCGGCTCCGAGCCCTCCAGACTCCGCTTGAGAATCGCGAAGAGCCCCACGGTGCCGTAGGCGACGCCCTCGCGGTTCGGTGCGATCAGCGGCAGCGCGCTGGCCAGCTCCCACCCCTGTCTGCCCGCCTCCTCCAGCCAGTCCATCCGGGGGAGGAGCCCCTCCTCCGTCTCCTCGAACAGCACCATCTCGCCCTTGTACTCCCAGCGCATCCCTGCTCCTCTCCGCCGCCGTCGGTCGGCGGGGTAACTTCTATCGTATGGGCGGGGTAACTTCTAACGCGTGAGCGAGAGCGCTGACGACATCGTCGTGCGGACCGCGGGGCAGCAGGACCTCTTGGAGCTGGCGCGTCTGTGGCTGTCGCTGCGCTTGGAAGAGGCAGGTTCCAGGGACTCCGAGACGGCTGCCGACCTCAGCCCCTTCTACGAGCTGGCCGGTCGGCGCTCCCGCGAGCCCGCCACCATCCTCCTCGTCGCCTACCGGGGCGACCAGGCCGTCGGGTTCTACTGTGGCCGGGTCCAAGGTCGCGTGGGAGCGGGCATCGACCTCTACGTACGGGCGGAGGCGCGGCGGCGAGGGGTCGGCAGACGCCTGCTGGGTGCGGCACTGGCCGAGTACCGCGAACGAGGCGCGGACCGGATCGTTGGCGCCCTGCGAGGCGACAAGGGATCCCACGGCTTCTGGGCGAGCGTCTGGAGGGAGCACCCGTCGCGCCTGCTGGCCACGAGGTCGGCAGCGGGAGTGGAGTGGCGCACGAGGTCCATCACAGAGGCCAGGGGCAGCCCGCCGGCCAGTCGAACCCGTAGTAGTCGTCCCCCATCCACTCCTTGATGTGGACCCGGGTCTCGGACAGGATGTCCAGCCGGGGCGAGAACTCGATCACCGCCACGCGCCTGTCCTCCCCGTCGAAGCACCGTACCGCCCAGCGCCCACCCTCCTCGATGGTCACGACGTCGATGGGATCGATGCCCTCACCCCAGATCCCCATCCGGTCCAGCACGTCCCGACTCGTAAGGGTCTCCTCCCCGATCCTCACCTCCTGCCTGCCCGAGCCCAGCGGGCCGAAGGTCATCTCCACCCACTCCCGCGACGCCCGCCTCGGTGGCACCTCGCGCTCGACCGGCGCCGGCGCGAGCAGCGCAGGCACGGTCCCCGGCGAGGACAGGCCCAGGATCGCCGCGCGCACCGCCGCCTCGGCGCGCAGCGGGTCCTTCCCGCCGCCCAGGACGACCATGATCCGACCCTGCGCCACCTCGCCGGCCAGGCCTGCCAGCGCCTGCCCGAGGCGGAGGAGCAGGTCGGTCCCGAACCCCAGCGAGGCGTACTCCCCCTCGAGCAGGTCGTAGCCCAGGTACCAGACGAGCATGTCCGGCCGGAACCGCCGCGCCCGCGGCGCGAAGGCCTCCAGGGTCGCCTCCAGGTAGGCCTCGGCGGACATGCCTGGTCCCACCCGAACGTCGAACTTCTCCGGGTGCGGCGGAGGGAACCCTTCCGTGCAGACGCAGACGTACATCGTGCTCGCATCGGCACCGAGCACATCCAGGGTGCCGTCCGCGTGATGCGCGTCGGTGTCCACGACGGCCGCGCGCCAGGACCCTCGGGCCCTGAGGTCCGACAGCGCGAGGGCCACGTCGTTCAGCAGGCACATGCCGCCATAGAACGCCCTGCCGGCGTGGTGGCCGCCCAGCGCGGGCAGGGCGACCGCCGCGCCACCCTGTGCCTGCACGTCGCGCGCGGCCGCCACGACCGCGCCCGACGATCGCAGGGCGAGGCCCTGCAACCTGCTCCGCTCCACCCGCTCCACCAGGCTCGGAGCGTGGACCCGAAGCAGCAGGTCCCGCCCCGGAACCTCGTCGACCTGCAGCAGCGTCGACACCTCGCCCAGGTTTCCCGGGAGCCACGACAGCCGGGGCCGATCGCGGAAGGACGGGTGGGAGTAGACGCGGACACGGCCCATGGCATCCTCCACCGTCAACTGCTCATGCCTCCTCCCGCCCGGGTCCCGGGCAGGGCCTTCTCGGTGAAGGCCACCACCTCCATCGCCACCGCCCGGTTATTCGAGAGCCCTCCGTGGTTCACCCAGTGCTTGAGGTAGGAGCCAAAGCCGTCGGGTGGTTCGTCGGCCTTGAGAACCATCCCCTCGGCCACGTTCACGAGCTCGGCTCTGGCTAGGGAGGAGACCAGATCCGCGCACGCACTTCGGATGCTGGGGATGTCCTCTTCGCCGACCACCACGAGGACGGGGATGCCGGAGGCCAGATGGACGGGCAGCCCACGCAGGACTTCCACGACCTGGCCAGGGTACTCCTGCCTCACCTTGGGCGAGGAGAAGGTCCGCAGCGCATAGATCCCTTCGGGGGAGGGCTGCTGCGGGAGCGCCGGCGAGACGGCGACGACCACGTCGGCGCCGCTCAGCAGGGCGAGCCGTCCGCCCAGGCTGTGCCCGACCGCGACGACCGATCCGTGGCTCCGGGCCTGCTGGACGGCTGCCTGCACCTCGTCGAGGACCGCCGGCCCGAATGCCTCAGGGTGCTCGCCATGACCGGGAAGATCGGGGACCGTGCAGACGATGCCGGCCTCCGCCAGGGTGAGGGCCAGCCCCAGCATGGTTTCCTTGCATGACCCGTAGCCGTGGAAGAGCACCGCGCCCGCGGCCGGGGCGGCGTCTGGGGAAACCTGCCAAGCTGGTATCGGTGCGCCAGGCCCGTCCAGCTCGACATGTCGTACGTCCATTGGCACCTGCCCGAGCCCCGCACGTCATCGCCTACTCGGATTCGGTGCAGTCTACTCCGGCCCAGGTGGGCCGCTACTGGTCGAGCAGGCCCATGCCGCGGGCCCAGGAGGTCGCGTACGCGTCGACCGAGGACCTCTCGGCCCCCGGGCTGACGGTGAGCGGCTTCAGGCACTCGACCATGACCGCCACCTCGTCGGTGGTCTCCTTCTTGGCCGCCCCCTCGGCCGCGCCAGGCTGGGGGCCGTGGTGGACGCCGGCCGGGTGCAGGGTGGCCATGCCCCGGTCGATCCCCTTGCGGCTGAAGAAATCTCCTGCGTGGTAGAAGAGCAGCTCATCGTTATCAATATTTGAATGGTAGAAGGGCACCCGCAGGGCGCCCGGCTCGGTCTCGAACGGGCGGGGCGCGAACGTGGCGATGTCGAACCCGCGGCAGCGGAAGGTCGTGTGCACGCTCGGCGGCAGGTGGTAGCGGGGGCTGACCACCGGCCGGAAGTCGGCCACGTTGAGCCGGTAGGGCACCAGGTCGCCCTGCCAGCCGACCACGTTGAGGGGGTGGTGCGGAAAGGTGAAGGTGGTGACCTGGCCGCGGCGCCGCACCTTGACCCGGAACTCCCCGCGCTCGTCGTGCGGGTCGGGCTCGGGGGTCTCGAGGACCCCGGGGTCGAACAGGGCGTGGTGGCCGAGCAGGCCCTTGTCGGGCAGGACGAACTCGTCGCCCTCGATCAGCAGGAAGAAGTTGTCGCTGGTCTCCGGGACCACCCGGTGGGTGGTGCCCTTGGGGACCACGAGGTAGTCCCCGGGCCGGAAGCCGAGCGGGCCGTAGTCGGTCTCCAGCGTGCCGCTGCCCCGGTGGACGAAGTAGACGACGTCGCCGCCGGCGTCCCGGACGAAGAACGGCATCGGCGCGGAGCGGCGCGACACCAGGATGGCCAGGTCCTCGTTGGACAGCACCACCAGCGGGTCGCCCTCGGGGTCGGTCTGGTCGGGCGGGGTGACCTGGTTCCAGTCGAAGGCCCATGGCCGCAGCGGCCCCTCGACCTTGACCCAGGCGGTCGGCGGCGCGGTCCGGTACAGGTGCGAGGCCCGCCCGGTGAACGCCTGGCGGCCGTGCTCCTCCTCGTAGGTCCCCTCGGGCAGGTCGACGTGCGCCTGCCTGGTCACCATGCCCTTCGACTGCGGGATCATCGCGTCCTCCTCGGTGTCGGCATCGTCGCCCCAAGGCCGTACCGGCAGCCTACCCGTCCCGGGGTCAAGGGCTCACCGCCAAGCGTCGACCACTCAGAGTGGGATGAACGCGAAGAGTGGTCAGTAGGCAGGGCGGGCAGGTCCCGCCCCTGCCCTGAACGGGGTCCCGCGGGCGTACCAAGCCGTACGGCCCCCCGGCGGGTGAACGGCGACGCCGTGGCGTCCGTATGCCTTCGCGTGGGATCCCGAGGCAGGCGCGTTCGAGCAACGCTGGCCGTCAGGCGCCCTGCGCGGCCCGGAGCGCGCCGTCGAGCGCCCGGGCCGGCCCTGTCCGGAGCCCGTCGCCGATCGTCACCTCGCTCGCGCCGAGGTGGCGGGCGAGCCGCCAGGCAGCCGCCGCGGTCGCCTCGAACGCCTCGGCCTGCCCCACCCCCGCTTCCACCGTGAGGCCCCGCAGCAGCAGCTGGCCGTTGGGGCGGTCGTGCTTGGGGTCGACCCGGGCGACCAGGCGGTCGCCGGCCAGGACCGGCATCACGTAGTAGCCGTGGCGACGCTTGGCCGCGGGCGTGTACACCTCGATGCGGTAGTGGAAGCCGAACAGCCGCTCGGTCCGCTCCCGGAACCAGATGAGGGAGTCGAACGGGCTGAGCAGGACCGGCGCGCGGCTGACCCGGCGCGGCACCGGCGTGCCCGGCACCAGGTAGGCCGGCTTGGCCCAGCCCTGCACCGCGACCTGCTGGAGCAGCCCGCTGGCGACCGCCTCGGCCAGCGCGGGCCTGGCCTCGGCGGGCGGCAGCCGGAAGTAGTCGGCCAGATCGGCCGCGGTGCCCACCCCGACGGCGCGGGCGGCCAGCACGGTGAGCGCGACCGCGGCCTCCTGCCCGGTGGGGACCGGCACGTCGAGGCCGGGCGGCAGCACCCGCTCGGCCAGGTCGTAGCGGCGCTCGAACCGGACCCGGTCGTGGACCAGCAGCACGCCCTGGTCGAACAGGTCCTCGAGCACGTGCTTGGCCGGGGCCCAGTCCCACCAGGTCCCCCGCGGGCCGCCATCCGGCTGCCGGAACGCCGAGGCGGCCAGCGGCCCCTCCTCGGCGATGCGCGCGAGGATCCTCGGGTACAGGTCGCCGTGCTCGGCGCGGACCCCGGCCCACCAGCCCCGGGTGGTCGCCGCCATGCGGCGCATCCGCGGCAGGAACCAGCGGTAGCTGTCGATGGGCAGGAACGAGGCGGCGTGGCCCCAGTACTCGAACCCCGCCCGCCGTCGGTACAGCAGGCGCTCGAACGCGTCCGGGTCGTGGGCGCCGACCCGGGATGCCAGGACAAGCTCGTGGCTGCGGGCGACCACGTTGATCGAGTCGATCTGGATGGCCCCGAGGCGCCGCAGCGCGGCCCGCAGGGCGGCCGGCCCGGCCGAGCGAGCCGCGGGCGCGGAGAGCAGCCCCTGGGCGGCCAGGGCGAGCCGGCGCGCCTGGCCGGCGGAGAGGGAGTCGGCCATGGCCCAACCCTACCGGGCCCCACCGACAGCGCCGCCGACCTGCGCGGCCTTCTCCGGCCCGGCGGCCAGCACCAGCAGCCGCTCGGCGCCGGCCAGGGCGGCCAGGGTGAGGCTGACCCGGTCGGGCGGCGGCTTGGGTGCGCCGTGGACCGCGACCACCAGCCGGTCGCGCACCTCGAGCTCCGGGCGGCCGGGGAACAGCGACAGGCAGTGCCCGTCCGGGCCCACCCCGAGCCAGACCAGCTCGAGCCGGGGCGCCCCAGCGGGCGTGCGCGGCAGCTCGCGCAGGCAGGCCTCGTACTCCGCGGCGGCCTGCCCGCCGGGCAGCTCGCCGCGCAGGCGGAGCAGGTGGGCGTCGGGCACCGGGACATGGTCGAGCAGGGCCGCGGCAGCCTGGCCCCAGTTCGACTCGGGGTGGTCGACCGGCACGCAGCGCTCGTCGCCCATGGCGACCCGCACCCGGTCCCACTCGACCCCGGTCCGCAGCGCCCGGCCGGCCAGGCGGCGGTAGGCGGCCACCGGGCTGGTGCCGCCGGTCAGCACCCAGGTGCACGACCCGTGCGCCTCCACCGCCGCCTCGACGCCGGCGATGGCCGCGCGCGCGGCCGCCTCGGCCAGCGCGGCCGCGTCCTCGACCACCTCCACCCGGCTGATGGCGCTCCCCTCCCGTCCCCGCCTCGCCGCCGCCGCGCCCGCCGGGCTACTGCTCGGCCAGCGCGGCCGCCCGCAGCAGGGCCTGCTCGAAGACGCGGTCGCGGCCGAACACCTCCAGCTCGGCGCCCAGCCCGGCCGGGTCGGTGACCAGGTGCGTCAGGCCGACCTTGCGGCGGGTGGTGGCCTGCCCGGGGGTCTCCACGGTGGCGACCAGGTGGCCGGGTGGCGCCTCCACCCGGAGGCTGGCCGGGCCGTCGTCGGTGTCGACCTGCAGGTCGACCCTGGTGAGGGTGCCGGACCCGAGCGACTGGGCGATGTGGGCCTCGCAGGTGCCCCGCTCGGTGGCGTAGCGGGCGACCCAGGCGTCGCCGCTCAGGTGGGCCCGGTCCAGTGCCCAGCCGAGCCGGGAGGCGAACCAACCGGTCAGCTCGAGCCCGGCGGTCGGCTCGACCGCGTCCACCCGCAGCCAGCGCACCCGGTCGACCGCGCTGCGCAGCGGCGGGCCGCCGAACGGCGCGGCCAGCAGCTCCCGCCAGGGCGTCAGCCGCTGCCAGACGCAGTCCGACAGCGCCGCGGTGAGGGCCGAGGCGGCCTTGGCGAGCCGCGCCAGGTCGGCGGGCGGGTCGGCGAACGCGGCCGAGTCGACGATCAGCCGGTCGCTGACCGAGGCGAGCTCGTCGAACGCCTCGTGGGCGAACGGCGGCGTGCCCCACCAGAAGGTGAACACCGGCAGCTCGGGCAGGAGCAGCGGCAGCACCACCGCGGTCAGGTGGCGCGGGTCGACGGTGGCGTGCACGACCACCTCGTCCCAGGCCATGCCCGGCCCGCGGTCCTGCTGCACCACCCTGGCCCAGGCGCGCACCCCCTGCCGGCCCTCTGGCGACGCGGCGATCAGCACCACGCAGCGCGACGGCGCCCGCGGCCCGAGCCGCTCGACCGCGGCCAGCGCCTGCTGGCCGCCGGCCCGGTCCTGGCAGACGACCACGAGGTTGGCCACGCTGGCGCGCACGAGCGCGCCCTGGTCGCCCTCCCACGCCCGGCGCTGGCGCTCGAGCGCCTTCTCGATCTCGCCCGGGGCGACCGCCTCCAGGGCCCAGCCCTGCGCCTCGCCCCGCCTGGCCGTGTCGGTCACGGCCGTCTCCAGCGCCGGCCGGGCCGGTGCCGGGCGATCAGCTCGTCGGCCGCCTTCGGGCCCCACTCCCCGGCCGCGTAGTTGGGCAGGTCGGGCGGGGGCGCCTCGGCCCAGCGGTCCAGGATCGGCTGGACCACGTGCCAGGCCTCCTCGACCGAGTCCCAGCGGGGGAACAGCGTCGGGTCGCCCACCATCACGTCCAGGAGAAGGCGCTCGTACGCGTCGGGCAGGTCGTCGGCGAACGAGGTGCCGTAGGAGAAGTCCATGTTGACCGAGCGGACCTCCATGGAGGGGCCGGGCACCTTGGCGCCGATCTTCATGGTGATGCCCTCGTCGGGCTGGATGCGCAGCACCAGCGCGTTCGGCTCGAGCCCGTCCTGGGCGGCCTCGCCGAACGGCAGGTGCGGCGCGGCCTTGAACTGCACCACGACCTCGGTGGCCCGCTTGGGCAGCCGCTTGCCGGTGCGCAGGTAGAACGGCGTGCCCGCCCAGCGCCAGTTGTCGACCAGCAGCTCGACGGCCAGGTAGGTCTCCACGGTCGAGCCGGTGGCGACGTTGGGCTCGTCCCGGTAGGCGGCCACCTGCTCGCCGTTGACCCAGCCCTCGCCGTACTGGCCGCGGACGACGGCGCGGTCGACCGCCTCGCCCTCGATGCGGCGCACCGCCTTGAGCACCTTGGCCTTCTCGTTGCGCACGTCCTCGGGCTCGAAGGTGGCCGGCGGCTCCATCGCGACCAGGGCGAGGACCTGCAGGGCGTGGTTCTGGATGATGTCGCGAACCGCGCCGGCGGTCTCGTAGAAGTTGCCGCGGTGCTCGATGCCGAGCGACTCGGCCACCGTGACCTGCACGTGGTCGACGTAGCGGTGGTTCCAGACCGGCTCGAAGATCCCGTTGGCGAAGCGGAACGCGATGATGTTCTGGACGCTCTCCTTGCCCAGGTAGTGGTCGATGCGGAACACGTCCCGCTCGGGGAACACCTCGGTGACCAGCGCCTGCAGCTCGCGGGCGGAGGCCAGGTCGTGGCCGAACGGCTTCTCGACCACCACCCGGGACCAGCCCCGGTCCCAGCCGCGGCCGCCGATGCCCGACTTGCCGATCCCCCGGATGGCGTCGGGGAACAGCCTCGGGATCAGCGACAGGTAGAACAGGCGGTTGCCGTCGGTGCCGTGCTCGTCGTCGAAGCGGTCGAGCAGGTCTCCGACGCGCGCGTAGGTGTCGGGGTCGCCGCCCGACCCGGCGATGTAGTGCAGGCGGCTGGCGAACGACTCCCACACCTGCTTCTGGATCGGCTGGGTGCGCGAGAACTCCTCGACCGCCTTGCGCATGTGGGCCCGGTACTCCTCGTCGGTGAACTCGGTGCGCGAGGAGCCGACCATCGCGAAGTTCTGCGGCAGCAGCCGGTGCAGCTCGAGGTTGTACAGGGCGGGCACGATCTTGCGGTGGGCGAGGTCGCCGGAGCCGCCGAACACCACCATCGCGGTCGGCGGCGGCGTGGCCCGGACCCGCTCGCCGACCAGCAGCGGGTTGCCGTCCCCGGGCGTCACCGCTGCACCCCGGTGGTGTGGACCGGGTGGCCGCCGAACTCGTTGCGCAGCGCAGAGATCAGCTTGCCGGCGTAGGAGTCCTCCACCCGCGAGCGCAGCCGCATGATCAGCGACAGGTTGATGACCGGGGCGGGCACGTCCTTGGCCAGGGCCTCCTCGACCGTCCAGCGCCCCTCGCCGGAGTCCTCGACCCAGCCGCTGAAGCCGGCCAGCTCCGGGTCCTTGGCATAGGCGGACGCGGTCAGGTCAAGCAGCCAGGAGCGCACCACGCTGCCGTGCCGCCAGAGCTCGGCGACCTGCTGCAGGTCGAGGTCGTAGTCGCTGGCGTGGAGGATCTCGAAGCCCTCCGCATAGGCCTGGAGCAGGCCGTACTCGATGCCGTTGTGGACCATCTTCACGTAGTGGCCGGCCCCGGACGGGCCGACGTGCGCATAGCCGCCCTCGGGGGCGAGGGCCCGGAAGGCCGGCTCGGCCCGGGCGAACGCGTCAGCGGGGCCACCCACCATCAGGCAGAAGCCCTCCTTCTGCCCCCAGACGCCACCCGAGGTGCCGACGTCGAGCAGGGAGACCCCCTTCTCCTCCAGGGTGCGGGCCCATGCCACCGAGTTGTGGAAGTTGGAGTTGCCGCCGTCGATCAGCACGTCCCCGGGGTCGAGCAGCCCGGACACCCGGTCGATCGCCTCCTGGGTCGGCGCCCCGGACGGGACCATGACCCAGACCGTCCGCGGCGCCTCCAGCTTGTCGCGGAGCTCCTCGAGGGTGCCAGCGGGCTCCGCGCCGTCAGCCGCGACCGCTGCGACCGTCTCGGGCGAGCGGTCGAAGGCGACCACCCGGTGGCCGTCCTTCAAGAGCCGGCGGGTCAGGCCCGCCCCCATCCGTCCGAGCCCCACCATGCCGATGTCCACCTGGTGTCCTCCCCTGCCACGCCGGTCCGGGGTGCGCTGGTCAGCCTCGGCCTGCGGCCCTGGCCCGCTTGTCCTCGACGGTGTCGAGGGCGGCCTGGTAGCTGTCGGCGAACTTCTTGACGCCCTCCTCCTCGAGCTCCCGGCCGACGGTCGCCTCGTCGATGCCGAGGCCGGCCAGGTCCGACCAGAGCGCGTGGGCCCGGTCGAGGCCGTCGGCCACGGTCTGGCCGCGGACCACGCCGTGGTCGGCGAACGCCTCGATGGTCTCCAGCGGCATGGTGTTGACCGTCTGCCTGGCGACCAGTTCCTCGACGTACACGACGTCGCGGTAGGCCGGGTTCTTGGTGGAGGTCGACGCCCACAGCGGGCGCTGGGCGCGGGCGCCCTCGCGGGCCAGCGCCTCCCAGCGCGGCCCGGTGAACGTCTGCTGGAACACCTCGTAGGCGAGCTTGGCGTTGTCGATCGCGGCCGTGCCCAGCCGCTGCCGCGCCGTGCCGGCGTCGGGGCCGCCGGCGTCGACGATCGCCTGCAGCTTGCCGTCGACGTTGGTGTCGACCCGGCTCACGAAGAACGACGCGACGCTGGCGACCGTCTCGAGGTCCCCGCCAGCGTCGGCCAGCTCCTCGAGCCCGCCCAGATACGCCTCGATGACCTCCCGGTAGCGGTCGATCGAGAAGATGAGGGTCACGTTGATGTTGATGCCTGCGCCGATCGACGCCCGGATCGCGGGGACGCCCTCGGCGGTGGCGGGGATCTTGATGAACACGTTGGGCCGGTTGAGGGCGGCGAACAGCCGCTTCGCGTCGCGGATGGTGGCGTCGGTGTCGCCCGCGATGCCGGGGTCGACCTCGAACGACACGTAGCCGTCGCCAGCGTTCTGCTCGAAGACCGGCTCGAGGTCGGCGGCGGCGGCGCGGATGTCGTCCAGGGCGAGGGCCTCGAAGACCGCCCGGGCGTCCCGGCCCTCGCGGGCCAGGCGCGCGATGTCGTCGTCGTAGAAGGAGCCTTCGCCCATGGCCTTCTGGAAGATGGTGGGGTTGGAGGTCACCCCGACGACCCAGAACTGGTCGCGGAGGCGGCGGAGCTCGCCCTTCTGGACCCAGTCGCGGGCGATCGAGTCGCACCAGACGGCGACCCCCTGCCGGGAGAGCTCTTCGAGTGGGCGGGTCATGTCTGGCTCCTTTGCTGCTGCGCTCGCGCGCGTCCGGCGCGCGGCCGTCGGATCCGTCAGGCGGGCAGGTCGTCGAGCGGGCCAGCGCCGGTGGCGGCGGGCCCGGGGCGGGGGCGCGGGCGGCCGGCGCGCTGGTGCAGCGCCCTGGCCCGGGCCGCGATGTTGTCGGGGGTGAAGCCGAGCTTCTCGAGCACGGTGGCACCCGGCGCGGACGCCCCGAAGTGGTCGACGCCGAACGCCTCGCCGGCGTCGCCGACCCAGCGCTCCCAGCCGAACCGGGTGGCCGCCTCGACCGAAAGGCGGGCGGTGACCGGCGGTGGCAGGACCTGGTCGCGGTAGGCCTGGTCCTGGTCCTGGAACAGCTCCCAGCAGGGCATGGAGACCACCCGGGTGGGGATGCCGCCGGCCTGGAGCTGGTCGCGGGCGCCGAGCGCCACCCACACCTCGCTGCCGCTGGCGATCAGGACCAGCTCGGGGGCGCCGCCGTCGGCCTCGGCGAGCACGTAGGCGCCCCGGTGCAGCCCGTCGGCCTTGGCGTGGGTGGAGCGGTCGATCGGGGGGAGGTCCTGGCGGCTGAGCGCGAGCGCGGTCGGGCCGTCGGTGCGGCGGATCGCCGCCCGCCACGCCTCGGCCGTCTCGGGACCGTCGGCCGGGCGGACCACCCGCAGGCCGGGCATCGCGCGCAGGCTCGCGAGGTGCTCGACGGGCTGGTGGGTGGGCCCGTCGCCGCCCAGCCCGACCGAGTCGTGGGTCCACACGTACACCACCGGCAGGTCCATCAGGCAGGCCAGGCGGACGCTGGGCCGCATGTAGTCGGAGAAGATGAGGAAGGTGGCCGCGAACGGGCGCAGGCCGCCGTGCAGGGCCATGCCGTTGGAGATGGCGCCCATGCCGTGCTCGCGGATGCCGTAGTGGAGGTTGCGCCCGGGGCCGTGCGGGCCGTAGTCGCCGGCACCGGCCAGGTCGGTCTTGTTGGACTCGGCCAGGTCGGCCGAGCCGCCCAGGAGGTTCGGCAGCCGCGCCGCGATCGCGTTCAGGACCGCGTTCGACGCCGAGCGGGTGGCCTGCTTCCTCGGCTCGGTGAACAGCTTGTCGAGGTCGGCGTCCCAGCCGTCGGGCAGCTCGCCCTTGATCCCGGCGCGCAGCTCGGCGGCCAGGTCGGCCTCGGCATCGGCGTAGGCGTCCAGGCGCTCGCGCCACTCGCGGCGGGCCCGCCGGTTGGGCCCGACCCGCACCCGCCAGCGGTCGTAGACGCCGTCGGGCACGTAGAAGTGCTTGTCCGGGTCCCAGCCGTAGACCTGCTTGGTCGCCCGGACCTCGTCCTCGCCGAGCGCGGCCCCGTGCGCCTTGGCGGTGTCCTGGGCGTCCGGCGCGCCCCAGGCGATGTGGCTGCGCAGCCGGATGAAGCTTGGCCGGTCGGGCTCCTCGACCGCGGCCTGGAAGGCGGCGGCGATCTCCTCCAGGTCGTTGGCGTCCTCGACGTGCTGGGTGTGCCAGCCGTAGGCCCGGTAGCGCGCCTCGACGTCCTCGGAGAAGGCGATCTCGGTCGGCCCGTCGATGGTGATGTGGTTGTCGTCGTACATGAGGGTGAGCTTGCCGAGCCGGAGGAAGCCGGCGATCGAGGACGCCTCGCTGGCCACGCCCTCCATGATGTCGCCGTCGGAGGCGAACACCCAGGTCCGGTGGTCGACGACCCGGTGCCCGCCCCGGTTGTAGCGGTCGGCCAGGAACCGCTCGGCAGCCGCGAACCCGACCGAGTTGCCGACCCCCTGGCCGAGCGGGCCGGTGGTGACCTCCACCCCGGGGGTCAGGGAGTGCTCGGGGTGCCCGGGCGTGCGCGAGGCCCACTGCCGCTGCTGCCTCAGGTCGTCCATGGTGAGGTCGTAGCCGACCAGGTGCAGCGCGGAGTACTGCAGGATCGAGGCGTGCCCGTTGGAGAGCACGAAGCGGTCACGGTCGAACCAGTCCGGGTCGGCCGGGTCGAAGGTGAGGAACCGGGCCCAGAGCACGTAGGCGGCCGGGGCCAGCGCCATGGCCGTACCCGGGTGGCCGTCGCCGGCCTTCTGGATGGCGTCCATGGCGAGCACCCTGAGGGTGTCGACGGCGAGGCGGTCGAGGTCGGCGCCTGGGGGGGCTTGGGTGGTCACAGCGGCTCCTCGGGCTGGTGGTCGTGGGCGTGCGGCGCGCGCGGGCTCGCCCCAAGGCTACCCGCTGCGCGCGCTCGGGACCGCGCGGGTCACACCTTGCCCCCCGGTCCGGAAGGCCGCAAACCCGCCCTGCGGAGCGGGAGCCCTCCCCCGCCGGGCCGAGCCCTCCCCCGCCGGGCCGAGCCCTCCCCTGCCGGGCCGAGCCCTCCCCTGCCGGGCCGAGCCCTCCCCTGCCGGGCCGGCGCTACTGCACCGGCCGCCGAGCCTCCACCCCCTGGCGGAGGGCGAGCTCGCGCAGCACCTTGTGGGTGGCGGCCGGCTCCTCGCCCTCGGCCGGCCGCCGCTGCGTCCAGGTGCCGTCCTCGCCGAGCTCCCACGCCTGGACGTTGTCGGCCAGCATGACGTCGAGGGTCTGCTGCAGCCGCTTGGTGAGGTCGGGGTCGTCCACCGGGGTGACGACCTCGACCCGCTGGTCGAGGTTGCGCGGCATCAGGTCGGCCGAGCCGATGTAGTACTCGCGGCTGCGGCCGTTGCCGAACACGAACACCCGGGGGTGCTCGAGGAAGCGGCCCACGATCGATCGCACCCGGATGCGCTCGCTCACCCCGGGCACGCCCGGACGCAGCCGGCAGATCCCCCGGATCACGAGGTCGATCTCCACGCCGGACTGGGAGGCGGCGTACAGGGCGCGGATGCAGGCGGCGTCGACCAGCGCGTTCATCTGCATCACGATGCGGCCGGGCCGCCGGCTCGAGTGCCGCTCGGCGGTCCGCTCGATGCGCTCGACGACCTTCTCGCGCAGCCCGTCCGGGGCGACCAGGATCTTGCGGTAGCGGGCCCGGCGTGCGTACCCGGTCAGCGAGTTGAACAGGTCGGTGAGGTCGGCGGCCAGGTCCTCGTCGCAGGAGAGCAGGCCCAGGTCGGTGTACAGGCGGGCGGTCTTGGCGTTGTAGTTGCCGGTGCCGATGTGCAGGTAGCGGCGGATGCGCCTGCCCTCGCGGCGGACCACCAGGACGGCCTTGGAGTGGGTCTTCAGGCCGACCAGGCCGTAGGCGACGTGGCCACCGGCGTTGGCCAGGGCGCGGGCCCAGCCGATGTTGGACGCCTCGTCGAAGCGGGCCTTGACCTCCACCAGCACCGCCACCTGCTTGCCGGTCTCGGCAGCGTGGATGAGCGCCGACACGATCGGCGAGTCGCCGTCGGTGCGGTACAGGGTCTGCTTGATCGCGAGCACGTTCGGGTCGTCGGCGGCCTGCTCGATGAAGCGCTGCACCGAGCTGGAGAAGGCGTCGTAGGGGTGGTGGACCAGCAGGTCGCCCTCGCGGATGGTGCGGAACAGGTTGGCGCCCTCCTCGTCGGCGGCGAGCAGGCGTGGCTGGGTCGTGCCCACCCACGGCTCGTAGGCCAGCTCGGGACGGTCCATGCTGCCGGCCAGGCTCATGAGGTCGCCGAGGTTCAGCGGGCCCTCGACGATGACCAGGGCGGCGTCGTCGACCTCGAGTTCGCGCTGCAGCAGCCGCACGACGTTCTCGGGCATGGACGCGGCCACCTCGAGCCGCACCACGGCGCCGAAGCGGCGCCGCCGCAGCTCCTGCTCGACCGCGACCAGCAGGTCGTCGGCCTCGTCCTCGGCCAGCTCGATGTCGGCGTCGCGGGTCACCCGGAACGGGTGCGCCTCGACCACGGTCATGCCCGGGAAGAGCTGGTCGAGATGGGTGGCCACCACCTGCTCGAGCGGCACGAAGGTGGAGCCGTCCCCGAGCGGCACGAAGCGGGGCAGGATGCCGGGCACCTTCACCCGGGCGAACCGGTCGCGGCGGCTCGACGGGTCGCGGACGGTGACGGCCAGCGAGAGCGACAGGTTGGAGATGTAGGGGAACGGGTGGCTCGGGTCGACCGCGAGCGGGGTGAGCACCGGGAAGACCTGGTCCATGAAGTAGTCGCGCAGGTAGTCCAGGTCGCGCTTGCCGAGGTCGCCCATGTCGGCCAGGCGCACGCCCTCGGCCTCGAGGGCGGGCAGGACCTCGTCGAGGAAGACCCGCACCTGGTTCTCGACCGACGGCCCGATGTGCTTGGCGATCGCCTCCAGGGTCTCGCTCGGGGTCCAGCCGTCGGACCCACGGGTGGCCATGCCCGCCTCCACCTGCTCGCGCAGGCCGGCCACGCGGACCATGAAGAACTCGTCGAGGTTGGTGGCGAAGATGGCCAGGAACCGCAGCCGCTCCAACAGCGGCGTGTCCGGGTCGGAGGCCAGCGCCAGCACCCGGTCGTTGAACCGCAGCCAGGAGACCTCGCGGTTGAGGTAGAGGTAGGGGTCGAACAGGTCCCGCGTACTGGTGGCCGCCTCGCTGGACTCCTCGGTGGCTTGCTCGTCCCCCGGCATGGCTTCGCTGGACTCCTCGGTGGCCTGCTCGTCCCCCCGGACGGCTTCGCTGGTCTCGGTCACGGCAGCGTCTCCTCAACCGGTGACTCGTACGTCGGCCTATGGTTGCACCAGGTGCGGGGCTTGCAAAGCAGGCGTTGCCGGTCGTCACCCGTTGTTCACCCCGGTTCGGCACCCAACGGTGCGTCCTTGAAGGGCTGTCGCCGCCTCGGGCCCGGAGGTCGGGTCACCCCGGCCCGGGCTGCCCGTCGAGGATGTCCCCCATGAGGCCGAGGGGCGGAGCCCCGAGCTGCAGCAGCTCGGCGTGGAACCGCTGGTCGGAGTAGCCGCCTCCCCAGGCGGAGCGGGCCCGGTCGCGCAGGCGCAGGATCTCGAGCTTGCCCCAGGTGTAGCGACCGTAGGTGGGGTCGTAGGTGGCCCGGGCCGCCTCGGCCGCCGCGGCCGGCCCGCGGACGAACGCGTCCGCCTCGAACCGCCGCACCGCCTCGGCCATCGGCATCGACCCGCGGTGCACCCCGAGCGACACGGCCAGCCGGGTCACCCGGGTGAGCGCCTCGAGGGCCACCCCGGCGGCGAACCGCGGGTCGTCGCCCCGGAACCCCGCCTCGACGCACACCTCCTCGGCGTAGTGCGCCCAGCCCTCCACGAAGGCCGACGAGTGCAGCGTCCGGCGCACGTCGCCCGCGGCCCGGCGCAGGCTCCGCCCGTGTGCGAAGTGCCCGGGAGCGACCTCGTGCACGGTGATGGCGGGCAGGGTCGACCGGCTGAACACGGCCAGCCAGTCCTCCTGCTCCTCGTCCGGCCAGTCCGGCTCGGGTGGGGTGATGTAGTAGCGCGAGGGCGCGTCCGGCTCGTACGGGCCGGCCCACGACAGCATCGCCAGCGCCCAGCGGCGCGACGGCGGCGCCGGGCCCACCACGCATTCGCCGTCCAGGTCGGGCACGAGCCGGTGCTCGGCGGTGAACGCGATCGCCTCGGCGGTCACCGCCTGCGCCTCCTCGAGCACGCCCGCGGGCTCGGGATGGTCGCGGAGCAGGCCGGCGACCACCGCCGCGGTCGGCCGGCCGGGCGCGAGCCGGGCGCAGGCGTCGTCCAGCATGGCCCGCAGCCGGTCGCGCTCGGCGTCGGCGCGCTCCTCGAGCTGGCCCAGGTCCACCGGGATGGCCTGCCCGACGCCGAGGAGCCGCTCGAGCGCCGGGCCGCCCAGGGCCGCGTCCGGGTCGCCGCCGCCCGCCGCCCGCTCCACATGGTCGGCCAGCCGGCCGTGCGCGCCGACCGCGGCGGCGGCCACCGGGTCGCTCTGGTCCAGCCCCGCCGCCAGCCCGCGCACCGCCGGCAGCAGCGCCTCGGCGACCGGACGGGGCACCCGGTCCAGGCTCTCGCAGGCGGCGTCGACCGCGTCCGGCCAGGCGGCCAGGTGCGCTGCGCGGGCCTCGGCCCGCTCGGCGGCTGGCGCGTACTCCCGGTCGTAGCAGGACAGGTCCATCGCGTCCACGTGCAGCAGCGGGTTCCAGCGGTGCTCCTCGAGCTCCCCGAGCTCCACCCGGGCCAGCGCCTCGAACGCGGCCAGGTGCGCCTCGTCGTGGGCGGCCACCCGTGGGCCCGGCCCCGGGACGCCCGCGGTGAGCGAGGCCCCGCCGAGCCGGGCCAGCCCGGCCCGCACCCCGTCCGGGGAGAGGTCCTGGACGCGCCCGTCGTACTCGTGCAGCCCGGCGTTCTCGCGCACCCCGCTCACGGCCAGGTCGCACAGGGCCCGCAGTCGCTCATCCATCGCCGGGCAGGGTACTACCGGTGGGCGCGTGGACGTGATACCAGCCGGTGCGGAACGTCGCCGCCAGCCGGGCAGCGTACTGCCGGTGGGCGCGCGTGGCGGCGGTCACGTCAGGCGAGCTGGGCGGCGATGCGGCCGGCGGCTCGGTGGGCCAGGCCCATGACCGACAGCATCGGGTTGACGCCCGAGGCGGTCGGGAAGACCGACGAGTCGGCGACGTAGAGGTTCTTGACCTGGTGGGTCTGGTGGTCGGCGTCCACCGCCGAGGTGGCCGGGTCGGTGCCCATCCGGCACGAGCCCATCTGGTGGTAGGAGAACAGCGTGATCCGGCCACCGCCGAAGCCGGTCTGGCGGACCGCGTCCGCCCACGCCTGGAAGGCGTCCGGCTCGCTCGGCCGGAAGGTGTGCCGCCGCGGGTGCAGCGACATGATCTCCTTTGCCCCGGCCGCGGCCAGGACCCGGCCGCAGGCGGCGAGGCCGGCGGCGACGTGGCGCTCGTCGGTGGCGTTGAGCTTGTAGAGCACCCGGGGGTTGCCCTCCCGGTCGGTCCGGACCCGCCCGCTGGAGGTGTCGCGGGTGAGGGTGGCGCAGAGCGACAGGTTGGCGAACCGGTCCATGAGCGCGCGGTGCCCGGTCGCCGACGCCCACGGGACCGCGGCCGACCCGATGCCGGGGTGGACGGGCACGGTCTCGAGGGTCGGCGCGTACTCGCCGAGGGTGTCGCGCAGCTCGGCCGAGTAGCGGGCTTGCAGGGTGCCCTCCCAGAAGCGCGCGTCCTCGTCGAACAGGCCGAAGGCGGCGGTGCCCGGGTGCAGGTGGAGGTGCCGGCCGACCTGCCCGGCCAGGCCCGAGCGCAGCAGCAGGGCGGGCGTCTCGACCGCCCCGGCCGCGGCGGCCACCGCCTTGGCCCTGACCCGCAGGCGGTGGCCGTTGGCGCGCGCCTCCACCCCGACCGCGCGGGCGTCGTTGATGAGCACCCGGCGCACGTCCGCCCCGACCACGATGCGGGTGCCGCGGGCGGCCGCATCCTCGAGGTAGGTGCGCATCGTGGACTGCTTTGCGCCGTGCCGGCAGCCCATGCCGCACCAGCCGCAGCCGGCGTCCTGGGGGCAGCCGCGCACGTTGCGGGGCAGCGGCGCGCAGTGCCACCCGAGCGCCGCGAGGCCCTTCTCCATGAGCGCGTCCCGGGCGCCGGGCCGGCTCGCCCCGGTGGTCACCCCGAGGCGCCCGGCGACCGCGTCGAGCGAGGCCTGGACCTCGCCGGAGACGAACGCCTCCACCCCGGAGACCCGGGCCCACTCGGCGAGCACGAAGTCGGGCGTGGCGAACGAGGTGCTGTAGTTGACCACCGTGCCGCCGCCGAGGGTCGACCCGGCGAGGATGCGGCAGCCGAGGTCGGTGGTTGCCAGGGTCAGGCCGTAGAGGTAGAGGTCGCGGTTGGCCTCGTGCTCGGCGTGGGTGAAGTCCGCTTCGGCGTGGTAGCCGCCCTTCTCGAGCACGACCACGTCGAGCCCGGCCTCGGCCAGCCCGGCGGCCACGGTACCGCCGCCGGCGCCCGAGCCGACCACCACGACGTCGCAGGCCAGCTCCTCGTCGGCCGTGACCGTGATCGGGTCGAGCCTTCTCGGCTCGTCGGGGGCGGGGCCGAGCGGCCCGGGGTAGCCGGTCCGCTCGAGGGCAGGGCCCGGCCAGGCGTAGACCGCGGTCAGGGTGGCGGCGATCAGCGCGGACGCGAGCCGTCTCTGCACCGCCCAGCGGCTCTCCTGCCAGCGCTGCACCACCGCCTCGGCCTGCTCGGGGGTGAGCCCGGGGAGCGGCGCCGGCCGGCCGGTCAGGGTAAGCGCGCCGGCGCGGGTGGCGAGCAGCCGCAGGATGGCGAGGAGCTGGTCGCGGTCCCGGGGCGAGGCGAGCTGGTCCAGGGTGGCGAGCACCCGTCCGGGCACCTCGGGGGTGGCGTCGGGGCCGAGGATGCCGGCGGCCAGGGCGGCCAGCACCTCGGCGTGCTGGCGGCCGGCCGTGGCGGCCCGCCCGCGCCTCGCCGATGCCATGGCGCCGTCGTACCACGCCAGACCCGGCCAGGCCAGCCCCAATCGACCCGGTCGCAACCCGGTTCGACCGGCTTGCGGCTTCCGGTCATCCGGGTGGGCGGGAGGGTGGGCGGGGAATCCAGGGTTCCCGATGCGCTTGGTGGTTCAATGCTGCGCAGGGGCTGGCTCGTGGCAAAGGGGACGGCGCTGGCGGCGGCAGTCGAGTTGAAGGGCGTGCACCGACGGCTGGGTCGGAGTCCGGCACTTGACGGCCTCGACCTGCGGGTCGAGGAGCGGCAGCTCTATGGCCTCATCGGTCCGAACGGCGCCGGCAAGACGACCACGCTGCGGATCGCGCTTGGCCTGCTGCGCCCCGACCGCGGCGAGGTCCGCCTGCTCGGCGCCGACCCGCGCTCGGGCGACCACGGCCGCGGCCAGCGGGTGGGCAGCCTGGTCGACGGGCCGGCGCTGTCGCCCCGGCTGACCGGGCGCGAGCAGCTCGCGCTCATGGCCCGCTGGTCGGGGTCACAGAGCTCCGAGGTCGAGCGCGTGATCCGCCTGCTCGGGCTCGGCCGCATGACCGAGCAGCCGATCTCCACCTACTCGAGCGGCATGCGCCAGATCCTGGCCATCGCCGCCGCCATGATCGGGCCGCCCGACCTGCTGGTGCTCGACGAGCCGACCGTCGGCCTTGACCCGGGCCACCGCCGCCGCGTCGACGACCTGCTGGTCGAGCACGTCCGGGGCGGCGGCACGGTGGTGCTGTCCAGCCACCAGCTCGACGACGCCGAGCGGCTGTGCACCCGGGTCGGGCTGATGGCGGACGGCCGCCTCGTCGAGGAGGGCGCCCCGGCCGAGCTGGGGCCGGCCGCGGGCCGCTACGAGGTCACCGTGGACGACCCGGAAGCGGCCCTGCGGGCGCTGCGCGCGGCCCGGCTGATCTGCTGGCACGACCACGGCAAGGTGGTGGTGGAGACGGGCCGCGCCGACCAGCTCGACCGCCCCGACGGCAGCGCGATCGCGCGGATCCTGGCCGAGGCGGAGATCTTCCCGTCCGACCTGCGCCGCTCCCCCACCCTGGAGCTGGCCTACGCGCAGCTGACCGGGGGGGACCTCGCCCGTGTCTAGGGCCAGGGCCCACCCGTTCGCCGGCACGGTCCGGCTGCGCGCCCGCGAGCTGCTGCGCCGCCCGGTGGTCGCGGCCGCCCTGCTGATCCAGAGCGCGGTCCTGATCGCCGTGGACCTCGTGGACGTGCTCGGGCGCGGCGGCGGCGACGAGGGGCGCGACCTCGTCCTGCTCGGGCTCCGGGTGGTCGCCGCCCCGGGCGGGCTGGTGTTCGGGGTGCTCGCCGCCGCCGTGGTCGGCTCGGAGTTCACCTGGTCGACCGAGCGCGCCCTGCTCGCGCGCGACCCGCGGCGGGGCCGCTTCGTGCGGCTGCAGCTGGTGGTCACCGCCACCCTCGCGCTGGCCTGGTGGGCGGTGCAGAGCCTGTTCGCGATCGGCCTGGGCTTCGCCCTGCAGCTCCAGGCCGGCCCGGACCCGGCCGAGGCGTGGAGCTGGGCCGTGACCGGGCGGGCCCTGGCCGCGGTCCTGGCCGTCACCCTGGTCTACGGCCTGGTCGGCGCGGCCTGCGCCATCGCCGCCAGGGGGGCGCTGGCCGGCGTGGTCGCGGTGCTCGCCTACGGGCTGCTCGGCGAGCTCGGCCTGGCCCCGCTGTGGCACCCGGTCGACGACTGGACGCTGTGGACCGCAGCGACCCGGCTGGCCGGCGTGGGCGGGCTCGCCGTGGGCAGGTCGCTGCTGGTGGTGGCCGGCGTCGGCGTGATCGCGCTGTCGGCCAGCTTCACCTTCTACGCCGGCCGCGAGATCACCCGCTGACCGCGGGCGCAGCCGGGTGGCACCCGGGAGGCTCGCCCTGGTGGCACCCGGGACGGCTCGCCCCGGTGGCCGTGGTGCGTACGATGGGGCGGGTCCCCGAGCCGCCGAGGAGGGTGGGCGTGGCCGACGAGCTGCTGGCCTGGCGGCACCGCTTCCCGACCCTGGACGCCGGGCCCTACTTGGCCGCCCACACCCTCGGTCCGATGCCCGACTCGGTCCCCGACGCCCTGGCCCGCTTCGCCGGCGAGTGGGCGGCGAGGGGGGTGGTCGCCTGGGGGGGCTGGCTCGAGCAGGTCCGGGCCACCGCGGCGATCCTCGAGCGGCTGCTCGCCGCCCCCACCGGGTCGATCGTGCTCGGCCCGAACGTGTCCGTCCTGGCCGGCCAGGTGCTGTCCTGCCTGGACTGGCACGGCCCTCGGCGCCGGCTGGTCACCACCGACCTCGAGTTCCCCACCTGCGACTACCTGTACCGGGCCCAGGAGACGGCCGGGGCCGAGGTGGTGGTGGTGCCGTCCGAGCGGCTCACCGTCGACCCCGAGCGCGTGGCCGCCGCGGTCGACCAGCGCACCGCGCTGGTGGCCGTCACCCACGTCGCCTTCCGGTCCTCCGCCCTGCTCGACCCGGCCCCGATCGTGGCCCGCGCCCGCGAAGCCGGGGCGCTCGTGCTGCTCGACACCTACCAGTCGGCCGGGACCGTGCCGGTCGACCTGACCGCGCTCGGCGTCGACCTCGCGGTCGGCGGGTCGGTGAAGTGGCTGCTCGGCGGGCCGGGCACCGGCTACCTGTACGCGCGGCCCGAGGTGGCCGAGCGGCTCGCCCCCCGGTCGGTCGGCTGGTTCGGCCATGCGGCGCCGTTCTCGTTCGAGCCCGCCCCGACCAGGCATGCCCCTGGCGCGGGCCGCTTCGTGACCGGCACGCCCAACGTGCCCGCGCACGTGATGGCGGCCGAGGGCTACCGCATCGTGGCCGAGGCCGGGGTGGCGGCGATCCGGGCCAAGTCCCAGCGCCAGACCGCGCGGTTGCTCGAGGGGCTTGCCGAGCAGGGGGCGGTGGTGCGCGGTCCGGCCGACGTGCGCCGGCGTGGGGGCAGCGTGGTGGTCGACTTCGACGGCGCCGAGAAGGCCACCGACGAGCTGATCCGGCGCGGCTACACCTGCGACTACCGGCCCGGCGCCGGCCTGCGCCTGGGGCCGCACTTCTACACCACCGACGAGGAGTGCGACGCGCTGGTCGCCGAGGTGGCCGCGATCCGCGCTGGCCGCTGACCTCCAGGCCAGATCGACGGGTTCGACCGCTTATGGGTGACCTGTGGACGAAATTCTTAGGAATGCGCGTCAGCGCTGCTCAAGCGCAGGATCCGTCGATTGCGACGAGCCAGTGTTTGCGGTCGGAATGGCCGATTCCGGGTGTCGACGCTAGCTTGTGACCCGCCCGTAACCGGGCCGTGGCCACCTGCCAGACGGAAGCGCCACCTTCCCCCGACCCAGAGCTGATCATCAACATCCACGTCTACGGCATCCTCGCCGCCTACACTCCCTGCCTGCGCATTCGCCGCATCGACGGCGCCTACTTCAACACCTACCTGGAGTCGTTCGAGCGCGTATGGGCATCGGCTCGGCCGTTCGACGGTGCACCAGCGAGGCCCACATGAGCCCAAGGAAGCGCCGGCTTGACTACTGGCAAGACCCGGACGCGCCCAGGCCGACCAACCGGAAAGCCTCAGCAAGCGTGCTGGTCTGAACAATGGCCGCGTGCTGCTCCTGCGCCGGCCCGACAACGGGCTATGGACCATCCCCACGGGCGCGGTGAAGAAGGGCGAGACGGTTGCTGCCGCAGGTGCGCGCGAGTGCCGCGAGGAGACCGGCCTGGACGTCGAGGTCACTGGTCTGGTCGGTGTGTTCAGTACCCCGGATCATGTGATCGCCTACCTCAAGGGCGAGAAGGTGAAAGAGGTCAGGCAGCCCATCAACATCTGCCTTCGCGCCCGGCCCGTCGGTGGCACGCTCACCCCCACCGAGGAAGCCTCCGAAGTGGCCTGGATCGCGCCCGCTGACTTGGAGGGCTACGACAATTCACCCTGCGATACGGCTGCGCATCGCGCACGGTCTGTCCTCCATGGAGCCCTACATCGAGTAGGGCCGTGGGATGGACCGAGGGCCGCAGCAAGCAGGCCCCGCAGCAGCATCCTCCGGGCCGTCTACAGCAGGTCGTCCAGGCTCTTCTTGGGTCGCCGCTCGGTCTTGGCGACCAGGTCGTCGAAGCTCGGGCCCGTGCGCTTCTGGCCCAGGGCGTCGGTGAGGGCGTCGGGGCCGCCGAGGTCCCTGCCGGCAGTCAGCAGGTCGTCGAGGGACGCCCGCTCCTTGCCCTCCAGGCGCAGGCGGATCGCGGTGAGGGTGGCCGACTGCTCGGTCGACAGCCCGTGCCGGTTGTTGAGCTGGGCCAGGGCCAGCTCGGCCCGGACCAGCAGCTCGCGGTCGACCGGGCCCGGCCCGGTCTCGCTCGTCTCGTCGGTCATGCCGTTTCCCTCCTGGGCCGCTGCCGCCTAGTAACAGCCGGGGCTACCGCTTCGCTGCATGAGCCCCGGACCCGCTCAGAGCTTGCGGGCGACCAGCTCCGCGACGGGGCTGCGCTCGCCCTTGATCAGGGTGACGTGGCCGAACAGCGGCTCGCCCTTGAGCCTGGCGATCAGCGCGGCCACGCCAGAGTCGGGGTCGACGTAGGGGTGGTCGACCTGGGACGTGTCGTGGCACAGGACCAGCTTCGAGCCCTCCCCGAGCCGGCTCGCGAGCGAGCGGAGCACGCCGTACTCGACGTTCTGGGCCTCGTCGAGGATCGCGAAGGTGCGCACGAACGTCCGGCCCCGGATGAACGTGAGCGGCTCGAGCTGCACCGTGCCGTCGTCCAGGAGCCCCTGGACGAGGTCCTGGGTGTAGCTCTCGCGCCGGTCGGCGTCGTGGGAGCCCCGGAAGAGCAGGGCCAGCGTGTCGTGGATCGCCTTCATCCACGGGGAGATCTTCTCGTCGATGTCGCCGGGCAGGAAGCCGAGGTCCTGGCGGCCGACCGGGACCACCGGCCTGAACACCAGCACCCGGTCGTAGGCGTCGGCCTCCAGGGTCGCCTCCAGCCCCGACGCGATCGCCAGGTAGGTCTTGCCGGTGCCGGCGTTGCCGGCCAGCGACACCAGCGGCACCTTGGGGTCGCGGAGCAGGTGCAGGGCGAAGTGCTGCTCCTTGGACCGGGCCCGCACCCCGAAGGTCTCCGGGGCCTCGCCGACCAGGGCGAGCTCCACCGGCTCGCCCGCCTCGACGGTCCGCCGGACCTGGCCGAGGGCGCTCTGGCTGCCCGAGCGGAGCACGACGAACTGGTTGGCGTACAGCGGCTCGTCGGGTACCAGCTCACCGCCCCGGTTGGCGTAGTAGGCGTCCAGCCCGACCTGCACCTCGACGGTGGCCACCCCCAGGTAGCCCTCCTCGACCGCGACCCGCTCGTGGCGGTACTCCTCGGCCGCGAGCTTGAGCGCCTCCGCTTTGATGCGCAGGCTGGCGTCCTTGGAGACCAGGATCACGTCGCGCTCGTCGCCGAGCTCCTTGGCCAGGTTGGCGGTGGTGGCCAGGATGCGGTTGTCGGGTGTGTCGGCGCTCAGCCCCTCTGGCAGCGACATCCGGCCGACCTGGTTGACCTCGACCCGCACCCGCCCGCCGCCCGGCGAGGCCACCCCCTCAGCGAGGCTGCCGCGCTCGCGCAGCGCCTCGAGGGCGCGGACCGCCCGCCGGGCCGAGGCCCCGGTCTCGTCCGGCCGCGTCTTGAGCTTGTCCAGCTCCTCGACCACCGTGAGCGGGACGACCACGTCGTGCTCCTGGAAGCGGGCCAGCGCCTCGGGGTCGGCGATGAGCACGTTGGTGTCCAGCACGTAGGTCCGCAGCGGCACGGCCGGGTTGGAACGACGAGGGGCTCGGGGCATGGACGACACTCCTTGACGGGATCGGGCGACCCGCCGACGACGGGCGGGCAACTCGCCTCGGAGACCGGCTCGCGGCGGTGCCTCCTCTAGCTACCAGCCTCCCGGCTGCCGGCCACCCGCGGGAGGGCCCGCCGGCCGGTGCCCCCGCTCCTGCGGCGGTCGGCCCGGCCCGCGAGCCGGGCGCGCCAGCGCTCCAGGAGTCCTGGCCTGGCCAGCTCCCGCATGAGCTGCTCCCTGCGCTGCGAGACCCGCAGCCGTTCGGCCTGGACCGCGCTTCAAGCGAGCGAGTGGACGTCGTTGAGTTGGATCATGAGGCTTACAAGGTACCCGCTCGGCCGGTGGCCAGTCACCGGCCAAGATGTGACAATCCCGCCGGCCGCGGATGACCCGCAACGACGTCCTCAACGGCAACGTCGGCCTGCTCGACGCTTTGGCCTCAGAGCGGCACCGAGCTTCCCCTGACTAGTCCGTAGGGACTAGGATGCCGAGACGGCTGGTGCGGGCAGGGCCCGGCTCCCCTCTTCCCCGGGGTGCCGGGCCCTGCCCGCATACCCGAGCGTCCGCCGAACCGCGCGACAAGTTCGCGGGAACCGACCGGGCCCGATCCGGGTTCTGATAGCCAAGGTTCTCGTCCCCCCACAAGGTCCCCCCACAAGGTTCTCGTCCCCCACAAGGAGAACTTGCATGCAGAAGTCGCGTGTCGTCGGCGTCGCGGTGCTTGCGGTGCTGGCCCTCCTCCTGGCCGCCTGCGGCGGGAAGGCCAAGCCGCCGGCCGGCGAGGACCCGTACGGGCAGCCGCAGGCGGCCACCGCCCCGGAGGTCGCCCCCGCCTCCGCCCTGAAGCTGGCCAACTCCCCGCTGGGCCCGATCCTGACCGACGCCCAGGGTCGCACGCTCTACGGTTTCGCCTCCGACAAGGGCGGCACCAGCACCTGCTACGACCAGTGCGCCACGACCTGGCCGCCGCTGCTCGCCCAGGACAGCCCGGCCGCGCGCGAGGGCATGGACCCCACCCTGCTCGGGCTCTCCCCCCGCAACGACGGCACCCAGCAGGTCACTTACAAGAACTGGCCGCTCTACTACTTCTCCGGCGACCAAGCCGCGGGCCAGACCAAGGGCCAGGGCCTCAAGGGCGTCTGGTACGTCCTCGGCGCCAACGGCCTGGTGCGCCAGCCCGCCCAGGCGCAGGGCTCCACTGCGGCGACGGCGACCTGGGTGAAGCTCGCCCAGTCGGCCCAGTTCGGCGCGATCCTGACCGACGGCAAGGGCCGCACGCTGTACGCGCTCGGGCCTGACAAGGGCGGCACGCCCCACTGCTACCTGCATTGCACCACGACCTGGCCGCCGCTGCTCGCCAAGGGCGACGCCAAGGTCGGCCAGGGCCTCGACCAGTCCCTGCTCGCGGTCAAGGCCCGCGACGACGGCAAGCAGCAGCTCATGTACAAGAACTGGCCGCTCTACTACTACCGGGGTGACCAGGCCGCGGGCGAGACCAACGGCCAGGGTCTGCGCGGCATCTGGTGGCTGATCGGGCCCAACGGCCTGGTCAAGACGCAGGCCAGCAGCGGGGGTGGCAGCGGCTACGGCTACGGGGGTTAGCCCGGGGGTAGCCCAGGGCGCTCGCCGGGCCCGGACGGGGGATCAGACCGGGCCGGGCCCGGCGCCGGTCTCGCGCACCGCCGCCCGGATCTCCTCGAGGTCGCGGTCGGTGAGGGTGAGCGAGCCGGCTGGGAGCCACCCGTCGACCTGCGACGGCCTGCGGGCGCCGACGGTCGCCGCGGTCACCCCTGGCTGGGCGTTCACCCAGGCGACGGCGACCGCGGCCACGCTCACGCCGTGGCGCGCGGCCACCGGGCGGAGCCGGTCGGCCAGGGCCAGGTTGGCCGACAGCCGCGGCTCGGTGAAGTGGTCGCTGCGCCGGCGCCAGTCGTCCTCGGGCAGGTTGCGTACCCGCTCGGCGTCGAACGTGCCGGTGAGCAGGCCGGCCTGCATCGGGCTGTAGCAGATGACACCGGTGCCGTGCTCTGCGGACCAGGGCAGCACGTCGGCTGCTGCGGACCGCTCGATCAGGCTGAATGGCGGCTGCACGGAGTCGACGTGCCTGACCGCCTCGCAGCGCTCCAGCAGGTTCACGCCGAAGTTGGAGACCCCGGCCCAGCGCACCTTGCCCTCGTCGACCAGCTCGGCCATGGTCCCCCAGGAGTCCTCGACCGGGGTGCCGGTGCTCCGGTCCGGCAGGTGGAACTGGTAGAGGTCGACGTGGTCGGTGCCGAGCCGCTTCAGGCTCTGCTCGAGCTCGAAGCGGATGGACTCCGGGCGGAGGTCGCTCTGGATGCGGCCGCCCGGGCTGTTGTACCAGTTCTGCCCGCATTTGGTGGCCACCAGGACCTCTGAGCCCAGCTCGCGCAGGACCTGACCGACGACCTCCTCGGAGTGGCCGAAGCCGTAGACGGCGGCCGTGTCGACCCAGTTGACCCCGGCGTCGAACGCCCGGTGGAGCGCGGCGATCGACTCGTCGTCGTCCTGCGGGCCCCAGCCGAACCGCCACGGCCCGCCCATCGCCCAGGCGCCGACCCCCACCACCGAGAGCTTCGGTCCTGCTCTGCCCAGGTTGCGAACGCGCATGCGCTGCTGCCTCCTCGCTGTCGGACTGCCGGTCGGTTGCCCCGCCACGGTAGCGGAGCGCTTCACCTGCCGTGGACGGTGAGGTCGACCGGCTCGAGCCGGCTCGACGGCCGGTAGCGGCGGCCCACCTTGGCGCACGGCTGGCCCTCGCGCAGCACCACGTCGGCGGTGTAGTCGCCCGAGCCCTTCAGGAGCGAGGACCCGACCCCGTAGGAGTCGACCGGCACGCCCTCCCGCTCGAACGCGGTGATCCGCTCGGCGGTGAACCCCCCGGAGCAGATGACCCGCACGTGCCCGAACCCCTCGGCGTCGAGCGCGCGCCGCACGTTCCACACCAGCTGCCGGTTCACCCCGGTGGGCGGGAAGTCGCCCATCTGCTCCCAGAGGGAGCGGTCGACGAGGTTGGCAGCGGTGTCCAGGCGCACGCCCCACAGCCGCTCCCTGAACTCCCTGGCGCAGGCCAGCGAGGTGCCCACGCAGTCGTTGTGGAAGTCGACCAGGGCGACCAGGGGCACGTCGGGGATGTGGCGGGCGAACGCCCGCATCGCCGCCACCGTGTCCCCGGCGAAGGTGGCGATGAGCGCGTGGGGGGTGGTGCCGAGCCCACGCTCGCCCCACCAGGCGGCCTGCGCGTCGGTCGCCACCCCTTGGGCGCCGCCGACGAACGCGGCGTAGCCGTCGCCTCCCTGGGTCGCCCAGTGGTCGAAGCGGTCGGCGAAGAACACCACCGGCTTGCCGTTGGCCGCGGCCACGACCCGGCGCACGTTGGTCGCGACCAGGCTGCGGCGGGCCAGCACACCCAGGTAGACGCTCTCGAGGTGGGCGAACAGCCGGTACGGCCCGGTGATCTCGATGACCGGCTCCCAGGTGCTCACCAGGTCTCCGTCCCGCAGCGCGCGGACCTCCATGTCGGCGCGTGCCGGCCGCCACAGGCGGTCCAGGGTCACCTCGGTCTCCACCTGGGCCCGGACCGCGTCCAGGTAGGCCTGGCCGCCGTGTAACCGGGCCCGCCGGGCCCGGTTACGGGCGCGCAGGTGCTCGGCGAACGCGTCGTCCACCATGGCCTGGTCCACCGCCGCGCCCGCCCCCAGGGCGAGGACGGCCAGGGCCTCGTCGATCCCGCATGCCACCACGCCGTCGCCGCGCTGGAACACCTGCATGGTCACCTGGGTGTCGGCGCCCTCGGCGGCCAGGATGCGCCGGGTGCGGTCGAAGTAGACCCCTGCCCGGTAGCCGGCGCGCAGCTCCGCCACTGGCAGGTCGAACACCCAGGCCGCCAGGCGGCCGTTGCCGGTGCGCAGCGCCGGCCCGTTGGTGGGCAGCAGGGTTTCCGACCCACCGGGCTGCAGGCTGCTGAGCTGCTCGGTGGTCTCCTCCATGCGCGAACCCTCTCCGATCGGGACCGGGCCTCCCACGCGGGGATGACCTGCTCCGACGAGGAGCTGTGGGCAGTGTACGCGGACCTTCCGGCGGCCAGGCACCCGGCTCCTGCCCGCCCTGCCCGTTGCCCCGCCCGCGGCCAGGCACCCGGCTCCTGCGCGCCCGGTCTGCCCGTTGCCCCGCCCGCGGCCAGGCGGTAGCGTCGAGGGTCGACGGAGCAGCTCGATCCGGAGGCGATGCTGATGCTCGCGCACAAGTTCGCCGGCCCGGCCGCGCAGGTGGTGGTGGTCCAGCTCGACGCCGGGCAGACGGCATGGTGCGAGGCGGGTCGGCTGGTCTGGAAGACCGCCAACGTCGGCCTGCGCGTGCAGCTCGCCGGTCCGGCCGGCCCGAACGTCCTGGGGGCGCTCGGCAGGGCGGTGGTCACCGCCGTCGAGGTGGGCAGGCGCCGGCTCGCCGGGGAGCGCCTTACCTACCATCACCTGGCCGCTGCGGGCGGGAGCGGCCTGGCCGCCTTCGCCCCACCGTCGCCGGGCGAGCTGCGCGAGCTGCGGCTGGACAGCGGCCGAGGCTGGCTGGTGGCCAGGGGCGCCCTGGTGGTGGCCGAGGCGACGGTCGCCCCGGACCTGGGCACCACCCTGCTCGGCCTGCTTGGCCGGGACGGCGGCCAGCTCGAGCTGGAGGGTCTGGCCGGCGCCGGGTCGCTGTTCGTGGCGGCGTCCGGAAGCTTCCTCGAGCTCGACCCGGCCCGCTATGGCGGCCAGGTGCAGGTGGACGCGGCCCGGCTGGTCGCGGTGCAGGAGGGCGTCGGCATCACCGTCGAGCGGGCCGGCGCGCTCCCCGGCCCCGAGCTGCTGGCCAGCGTGCTCGGCGGCCAGCCCGTGAGCCTGGCCACGCTGTCCGGTGCCGGCGTGGTCCTGCTGCAGTCGGCGGCGCCCGCCGCGGCGGGCGCGGACCGGGCCGGCGGCGGCGCCCCCGACCGGCCGGTACCCGGGTGGCTCGGCGGGAACCCCGGGTGACGCTGCGGCCAGCCGATCCCTGCCACCCCGGGGACGGGCCGGGGTCGCGCTCGATGATCAGGAGGGGACGATGGCACTCGTCGACGACGTGAGGAACCTGGCGGAGCAGGCCCAGCGCAGCCTCGAGCAGGGTGCCCAGCAGGTGCAGGAGCGGCTGGACGACCTGCGCCGGCGCCGGCGCTTCAACGAGCTCGCCCGCCAGCTCGGGCAGGCCGTGTACCAGGCGCGCAAGCACGACCGGGCCGACGGGCCCGAGGTGGAGCGGCTGTGCGCGGAGATGGCCGCGGTCGAGGCCGAGATCGCCGCGGCCGCGGCCCCGGTCGGCCCGGTCGCCGGCCAGCCCGACCACCCTGACCAGCCGCCGACCCCTCCGGACCGCGGCTGGACCCTCGACGACCTGGACGACCTGTAGGACGCCGGGCGGACCGGCCGCACGGGTTTGGTAGCATCGTCGCGCTTCCACCCAGAGCTCAGGAGAACGGTGACCCGGTTCCAGCGCCTCGCCGCCGCCACCACGGCGGCGACGTTCATCCTCATCGCCGTCGGGGGACTGGTCCGGGCGACCGACTCGGGTCTCGGCTGCCCCGACTGGCCCCGCTGCTTCGGCAAGCTGGTGCCCCCGGCCGAGCTCCACGCCTGGATCGAGCACGCCCATCGGCTGGTCGCGTCGGTGATCATCGTGCTGGTGACGGTCCTGGCGGTGGCCGCCTGGCGCACCGGCCAGGCCCGCGGCATCCGCTGGGCGACCGTGGGAGCCGTGGCCCTGGTGCTCGGCCAGGCGCTGCTCGGCGCCATCGTGGTATGGCGCAGGCTCGAGGCCGACTCGGTGACCCTGCACCTGGCCACCGCACTGGCCCTGCTCGCCCTGCTCGAGCTGATCACCTTCCGGTCCCGCTGGCCGGCCCGGGCCCGCTCCGACAGCGCCGCCGCAGCGACCGCACGCGCTCCAGGCGAGCCTGCCGCGCCCGCTCCCGACGGGCTGGCCGCACGCGCTCCAGGCGAGCCTGCCGCGCCCGCTCCCGGCGAGCTGGCCGCGCCCGCTCCAGACGGGGACCGGTCCCGGCGGTTCGTGCGCCTGACCGTGGTCGGGGCCGGCCTGGTCTACGCCCAGATGCTGGTCGGGTCGACCGTGACCGGCCACGACGCCGGGCTCGCGTTCCCCGACTTCCCGCTCATGAACGGGCGGCTGGTGCCCGACCTGGCCCTGACCACGGCCAAAGTACAGATTTTGCACCGGAGCCTGGCCATGGTCGTCGGCGCGGTGGTCGTCCTCATCTGGCTGCGGGCGCGCCGCACCCAGTGGACGCACCCGACGGTCACCCGGCTCGCCGGCTACGCGAGCGGGCTGGTGACCGTGCAGATCGGGCTCGGGATCGCCAACGTGTGGAACCGGCTCTCGGCCCTGACGGTGGTCCCCCACCTGGCCGTGGGCAGCCTGCTGTGGGCCGTGATGTTCCTGCTGGTGCTGCACGCGGACCGGTTCACCGGTGGTGGCCAGCGGGATCCGGCCGAGCCCGAGCCGGCACCGCGCCGCACCGTCGGGCAGGTGGCGGGCGCCTACTTCCTGCTCACCAAGCCCCGCATCATCGAGCTGCTGCTGGTGACCACCGTTCCCACCATGTTCATCGCCGAGCGCGGAGTGCCGTCACTCTGGCTGATCGCGGCGACGCTGATCGGCGGCTCGCTGTCGGCCGCGAGCGCCAACACCATCAACTGCTACCTCGACCGCGACATCGACCAGGTGATGGCGCGCACCGCGCACCGGCCGCTGCCCACCCACCGGGTCGACCCGGCCGACGCGCTGCGCTTCGGCTTGGTGCTCGGCGTGGCCGGCTTCGTGTGGCTGTGGGCCACGGTGAACCTGCTCAGCGCGGCACTGGCCACCGCGGCGATCCTGTTCTACGTGTTCGTCTACACGCTCGGGCTGAAGCGGCGCTCGACCCAGAACATCGTCATCGGCGGCGCCGCCGGGGCGGTGCCCGTGCTGGTCGGCTGGTCGGCGGTGACCGGTACGATCCAGATCCCGGCGCTGGTGCTGTTCGCGATCATCTTCTACTGGACGCCGCCGCACTTCTGGGCGCTGTCGCTGAAGTACCGGGAGGACTACGCGGCCGCCGGGGTGCCGATGCTGCCGGTCGTGCGCGGCACCCGGGAGACCTCCCACCAGATCCTCTACTACACCTTGCTGCTGGTCGCGGTCACGCTGCTGCTCTACCCGGCCGGGCAGATGGGCATGATCTACCTGGCCGCCGCGCTGGTCCTGGGCGGCGTGTTCGTGTGGCGCGCGGCCCAGCTCTGGCGCGACGCGTCCGGCCAGCGGGCGATCCGGCTGTTCAGCTTCTCCAACCGCTACCTGGCGCTGCTGTTCGCGGCCATGGCGCTCGACGCGGTGCTGCGGGTCAGCCACTGACCTGCGGCACCTCCCAGGCGCCCGTCCCGGCTCCCCTGGCGGCCGCCCGTCCCGGCCCCGTCCCGGCCCCGGCGGCCGCCCGTCCCGGCCCCGGCCCGGCGCGCTCGCTCAGCCGGCTGGCTCGTGGCGTTCCCCGGCTGCCGGGCCCTGGTGGTCTGGCCGGGGCTGGGCCGCAGCGGTCGCTGCCTTCCGGGCGGCGCGCTGCGCGGCCAGCTCGGCGTCGACCCGGGCGGTCACGATCTCCTCGTTGCGCATCCAGGCGGCAATCGCGAGCCCGGTCGCGGTGAGCAGCAGCAGGTCGCCGGCGATCCACATGATCGCCCCGCCGAGGTGCTGGTCGTCCAGAGGGGTCGGCCCCCAGGTGCGGCCGCTGGCGTAGTGCGGGTACAGGACCCGGCCGCTCGAGTAGATGGCCAGGGCCAGGAAGGTGTTCACCGGCCCCTGCATGAACAGATAGCCAACGCGGAGCGGATGCGGCATGCGCCACCGGCTCGGGTCCAGGCCGATCGCCGGCCACCAGAACAGCACTGCGGCGACCAGGTAGAGCAGATGCTCGGCGACGTGCACGGCCTCGCTCTCGAGGGCGGCCTGGTAGATCCCTGAGAAGTGCGTCCCCCACATGACCGCCGCGAAGCCCAGCCAGGCGATCAGCGGGTGGGTGAGCAGCCTGACGGGCGCCGAGTGCAGCACCCGCATCACCTTGCGGTGACCGCGCCGCCCGACCGCCCGCACCAGCAGGCTGACCGGCGTGCCGAGGACCAGCAGAGGTGCGGCCACCATGGTGAGGAGCAGGTGCTGGACCATGTGGACCGAGAACAGGGTGCCGTCGTAGGTCGCGACCGGCGACAGCAGCGCGGCCGCGAGCGCGGCCAGGCCGGCCAGGAACGCGCGGGTCCGCCCCGGCCGCCACGGGTTGCGCGGGTGCAGCTCGGCCACCCGGCGCACCCCGAGCAGGTAGAGCGCTGCCGAGCCGGCGAGCAGGGCGAGGAACACCGGGTCGGCCTGCCAGGCGAGCAGCACCCCGGGGAAGCGGGGCTCGGGCTGCGCCTGGTTGACGGCGAGCGCAGGGGCGGGCAGGAGCACCAGGCCGGCGGCGAGCAGGGCCGGCACGGCCCGGCGCGGCGGGGAGGGGCGCATGGCCCCATTGTCGCGACACCCAGCCGGGACGGCCACCCGCCCGGCCACCCGCCCGGTCCCCGGTGTCGTCTCGCCCGGCGCGACGGCCACCCGCCCGGCCCTGCCGGCCTGCTACCGGCGGGCGCCGCGCATCGATCCCGCGACCGGGTCGCCGTCCGGGTCGCCGAGCGCGCAGATGATGGTCCGGTCCCCGGCCGCCCAGGATTCCCTGGTCGGGGTGTAGAAGGTGAAGTCGAGGCTGGAGTCCCGCAGCGGCACGCCCACGTAGGGCCGGAACCTGGCCGAGCAGGCGCGGTCGCCGAGCTCCTCGAGGGCCTGCTCGGTCGGCATCCGCCTGCTGTTGACCGGGACGATCGCGTACACCTCGGCGTCGTGCGGCTGCCGGCAGGGCACCACGTCCACGGTGGCGACGCTGTCGCCGGCCCCGCCGGGCTCGTCGAAGCAGGCCCCGGTGTGGATGTCGCCCAGCGCGACCTCCTCGCCCGCCCTGGTCGTGGTCGGTGCCGCTGTGGTCGGCGGGGACCCGATCGTCTCCTCCGTGGCGGCCGTCGTCGCGGTCGGCAGGGCCGCCGGGCCCACCGCCGCCGGCCCCGGCCCACCTTGCCGGAGCAGCTTGTAGGCGCCGAAGCTGGCCACGGAGCCGACCGCGATCACCCCGACGAGGGCGACGATCACCAGCATCGCGGTCCGGCCCCCGCTGGTCCGCCTCGGCGGCGCGGCCGGCCAGCGTCCGGCCGGGTCTCCGGGCCCGCCAGCTGGCCAGGAACCGTCCGGCAGGGGGTGGCCCCAGGCCCGCACGCGGGTCGTCTCGCCGGCGGGTCGGGTCGGGTCGGCCGGCCAGCCGAGCGGCTCGGTCGGCGCGGCGTCGGGCCGGCCGGTCGCGGCCGGCCAGCCGAGCGGCTCGGTCGGCGCATCAGAGGCCGGGGGTGGTGTCGTGCCCGGGGGTGGTGTCGTGCCCGGGGCCTCCCAGGCCCACGGCTCGTCCGGTCCCGGGGCCTGCCCCTCCGGGTCCCAGGGGCGGCCGGATCCGCGGTCGTCTCCGGTGTCGTCGGCCATCCGCTGCTCCTCGCGGCGCCAGTGTTGCTCGGGTGTGGTTTCTCACCTCACGGATCGAGCGTCAATGGGCGGCCCCGTCCCCGATATCAGAGCGGACAAGCGCGGCCAGGCCCGAATACCGGTAGAGTGGCAAACGCGCAGGCAGAGGTACTTGTTCACAAAGCCCGGATCGACTTGTGGGCGCTCCGAACCGCCGCTAGATTCACCGTACGGCATGCGCGCCGGCCTCGAGCGCCCGGGCCGGCAGCCATCCAGGTCCCCAGGAAGCGAGGCGACCGAGTCCAGATGCGACGCGCGCAGCACCGAGCTGGGCACCGGGCAAGGATCGCGGGACTGGTGCTGGCCGGCACCTTGGTCCTGGCCGGTTGCGGGTCGTACCCGGGGGTCACCGAGCAGTCGAGAGAGGTCTACCACCTCTACAACATCCTGTTCGTGGTCGCCGCGATCATCTTCGTGCTGGTCGAGGGGGCGATCCTGTGGGCCGCCCTCCGCTACCGGCGCACCGACGACCAGCTCCCGCCCCAGTTCCACGGCAACAACCTGCTCGAGGTCGCCTGGACGGTGATCCCGCTGCTGATCGTCGCGACCCTCTTCTGGCTCTCCTGGCAGGCCCTGAGCAAGGTCGACGCCCAGGCCAGGAACCCCGACGTGACCGTCAACGTCACCGGGTTCCAGTGGCAGTGGCAGTTCACCTTCGAGGGCGAGAAGGTGCGGGTCGAGGAGGGCCAGCCGCCCCAGGACCTCACCCTCAAGGGGACCATCCCCCGGCCGCCAACGATCTACCTGCCGGTCGGCAAGACGATCCACTTCAACCTGCAGGCCAAGGACGTCATCCACGCCTTCTACATCCCCGAGTTCCTGTTCAAGCGCGACACCATCCCCGGCGCGACCAACAGCTTCGAGGTCACCATCGAGAAGGCGGGCAGCTACCACGGGCAGTGCGCCCAGTTCTGCGGCGTCTCCCACAACGACATGCACTTCACCATCAAGGCGGTGTCCCTGCCCGAGTACCGGGCCTGGATCGAGAAGTCGAAGAAGCAGGCGGAGAGCGGCTGCCCCGACGACCCCACCCCGGGCCAGATCACGGCCAAGGACACCGCCTTCGACAAGGACTGCCTGGCCGCCAAGGCCAACCAGCCGTTCCAGCTCAGGTTCGACAACCAGGACCCCACCCCGGCCCACAACGTCGCGATCAGGAAGGGCAACGACGCCAGCGGCCAGCCGGTCCCGTTCCCGAACACGCCCTTCACCGGGCCGAAAGTGGTCACCTACAATGTCCCGGCCCTCGCAAAGGGCAACTACTTCTTCCTTTGCGACGTCCACCCGACGGCGATGACAGGAAAGCTCGTTGTCAAGTAGCGGTTCCGCCTCCCCGACCAGGGCTGCAGGAGTTCCGATGGCCATCACTGAGGCGCGGCCGGAGGCAGGCCCTTCCGGCTCACCCACGATCAGCCCGCGGCGCCACCCGATCATGGCGTGGCTGAGCACCACCGATCACAAGAAGATCGGGATCATGTACCTGGTGAACTCGTTCTTCTGGTTCGCGGTGGCGGGCCTGATGGCCGAGTTCATCCGCGTCGAGCTGGCCCAGCCAGGAACCCAGTACTTCGAAGCGCAGCAGTACAACGAGCTGTTCACGATGCACGGGACGACGATGATCTTCCTGTTCATCATCCCGGTCCTGGCCGGCTTCGGGAACTACATCGTGCCCCTGCAGATCGGCGCCCTGGACATGGCGTTCCCCCGGGTCAACGCCCTGTCGTTCTGGATGCTGCCGCTGGCCGGGATCATCCTCTACTCCGGCTACCTCACCGGCGGGGCGGCCTGCGCCGGCTGGACCGAGTACCCCACCGTCTCGCTGCAACCCTGCGGCACCGGCGTCGGCACCGACCTGTGGATCGTGGCACTGCTGCTGATCGGCACCTCGTCGATCCTCGGCGGGGTCAACTTCATCACCACCATCTTCAACATGCGGGCGCCGGGCATGACGATGTTCCGGATGCCCCTGTTCGCCTGGACGATGCTGGTGACGTCGCTGCTGGTGCTGCTCGCCACCCCGGTGATCGCCAGCGCGCTGGTGATGCTCCTGATCGACCGCAACCTCGGCGGCTCGTTCTTCGACCCGGCAAAGGGCGGCATCACGGTGATGTGGCAGAACATCTTCTGGTTCTACTCCCACCCGGCCGTGTACGTGATGGTGCTGCCCGGCATGGGCATCGTCTCCGAGGTCCTGCCCGTGTTCTCGCGCAAGCCGCTGTTCGGCTACAAGGCGTTCGTGTTCGCCACCGCCGGGATCGGCGCGCTCGGGTTCAGCGTCTGGGCCCACCACATGTTCACCACCGGCACGGTGCTGCTGCCGTTCTTCAGCATCATGACCTTCCTGATCGCGGTCCCCACCGGGGTGAAGTTCTTCAACTGGATCTCCACTGTGTGGAAGGGCAAGATCTGGTTCACGACCGCGAACCTGTTCGCCTTCGGGTTCCTGTCGATGTTCCTGATCGGCGGGATCGACGGGGTGTTCCTCGCCGCCCCGCCGGTGGACTTCGCCCTCCACGACACCTACTGGGTGATCGCGCACATCCACTACGTGCTGTTCGGCGGCAGCGTGTTCGCGGTGTACGCCGGGCTGTACTACTGGTTTCCCAAGTTCACCGGCAAGCGGCTCAACGAGGGCCTCGGCAAGCTGCACTTCTGGATCCAGATGATCGGCTTCAACCTGACCTTCATGCCGATGCACATGCTGGGCCTGCTCGGCATGCCCCGCCGCGTCTCCGACTACATCGGGTTCAAGGACTGGACCGGGATCAACCAGCTCCAGACGGTCGGGGCGCTGCTGATCGCGGTGTCCACCGCGCCGCTGCTGGCCAACGTCTGGATGACCATGCGCCGCAAGGACCGTGACCCGGAGAACCCATGGGACGGCAACACCCTCGAGTGGTGGACGACCTCGCCGCCGCCGGCCCACAACTTCAACAGCCTGCCCGAGATCCACTCCGAGCGGCCGCTGTTCGACGCCAAGCACGCTGACGAGCTGACCGTCCACGCCGACGCCACCACGACAGGAGCACGCTGATGGCCGTAGCCGACGCCGCAGTCCGCCAGACCCCCACCGGTCCCGGCCACGAGCGCAGCGGCGGGATCAGCTCCTCCCTGCTCGGGATGGTGCTGTTCATCGCCTCCGAGGTGATGTTCTTCGGCGGCCTGTTCGGGGCCTACTTCACCCTCCGGACCGCCGCGCCAGAGTGGCCCCCGCCCGGCTCCCCCGAGCTGGACAAGTTGTACGCGCTGGGGCTCACCGTCGCGCTGGTCTCCTCGAGCGTCACCATGCAGCTCGGCGTGTTCGCGATCCGCAGGAACGACCAGAAGCGGCTGGTCCGCTGGCTGATCGCCACCCTGGTCCTCGGGGCCATGTTCCTCGGCGGCCAGGGCTACGAGTACAACACCCTGTTCCAGGAGGGCATGACGCTGCGCAGCGGCGTGTTCGGGTCCACCTTCTTCACCCTCACCGGGTTCCACGGGGCACACGTGTTCGGCGGCGCCGCGTTCATCCTGATCGTGCTGCTGCGGGCCCGCTCGGGACAGTTCACCGCCCGGTACCACGACACCGTCGAGATGGCCTCCTACTACTGGCACTTCGTCGACGTCGTGTGGCTCGGCCTGGTCACCACCATCTACTTCCTGAGCCAGTAAGCGAGAGGGACCGCCCCGTGATCGCAGCCTCCCGACTGTTCCTGCTCATGGGGGCCTTCGGCGTCACCGCCGGGCTCATCTACTACTTCGCCTGGCAGAACCCGGAGCCGGCCGGGTTCGCGCTGCTCATGGCGTTCTTCGCCGCCTGCCTGTTCATCGGCGCGCTGCTGTGGACGGCCAGCCCGGCCAACCGCCGGCGGGTCCCGGCGCCCGACACCGGGCTGCCCGGCTCGGCCAGCCAGGAGCGCGGCGCGGCCGACGAGCACGGTTTCATCCACCACATGCCGCCCACCATCGCCCCGGCGGTCTACTCGCTGGCCGCCGCCGTGATCCTCGCGGCGGTGGTGTACCGGGACAAGGTGAAGCTGCTCGGCGTCTGGGGCGTGGCCCTCGGGCTGCTGCTGTTCCTGGCCGCCACCGCGCTCTGGTATCGGGCGGTCGCGGTCGACACCCGGGCCAAGCTGCAGGGCGGCCAGCACGGCGGCCACGACGGGACGGGGCACGGCGCGGCAGTCCCGGCCGAAGGTGCCCCGGCGGTCCCGTCCGGGCCGCCCGGGCCGGCCAACTACTTCGAGCAGATCCGGGAGGCGTTCGAGGTCGGCGACCCGGACTGGGCGGCCGGCGCCTACGCGCGCGACGCGGTCTACTACGAGCCGGCCAACCCGCCCCACGAGGGCCGCGACGCCATCCGCGCGTACCTCAACGACCTGCTCAAGGGGCACCCAGGACTGCGCTACGACGTCAAGCGGATGGGCGTGGACGACCACACCGCGATCGTCGAGTGGACCTGGTCGTTCCGGCGTGACGGCCGCCGTGTCGCCGACCAGCCCGGGGCCAGCGTCATCCAGGTCGGCGAGCACGGCATCACCTACCACCGCGACTACCTGTAGCCGGCCGGTGGCCGTGGCCCTGCCGCCCGAGCCCGACGGCACCGCTCCGCCGCCAGCCGCCCCCCGGCGAGGGCCGCCCAGGCGGTCGGCGCTGCTCGCAGCCGCCCTGCTGCTCCCCGTCGCCGCCGGGTTCGCGGTCCTCGCCCTGGCCCAGCGCGACCCGCCCACCGTGGCCGCGCCCACCCGCCTCTCCCCGGTCCCCACGGTGCGGACCTACCCGACCGGGATGCCAGCGCCCGACCTGCGGCTCACCACCCTGGACGGCGGCACCGTGCACCTGGCGGCGCTCAGGGGCCGACCGGTCGTGGTCAACTTCTGGGCCTCCTGGTGCGAACCCTGCGCCAGGGAGCTGCCGCTGCTGGCCAAGGCCCGGGCGGCCCACCGCGCCGAGGGGCTCACGCTCGTCGGCGTGCTCGCGGCCAACGACCAGCCCGGACCGGCCCGGCGCTTCGCCGCCCGGCACGGCGCCACCTGGCCGACCGGCCTCGACCCCGGCCCGGGCCCGTCCGGCCCCACCATGACCGCCTACGGCGTGGCCGGCCTGCCGGAGACGTTCTTCGTCCGCCGCGACGGCACGCTCGCCTCCCGCCAGCTCGGGGAGCTGACCGCGGCCAGCCTGGCCCGCCAGCTCGCAGCGATCCTTCCCCCGTAACCGGCCGGCTGGCCCCTCAGCGGCGGGTGATCTGCTCGGACGCGGTGACCCCGGGTGGCAGCTCGCCGGGCTCAGGCATACCGGTCGGGGACGAAGGTCTGCTCGCTGATCGGGGGGCGCACGTAGGCGCGGTCGTCCCGGCGAGGCGGGAGCACGATCGGCTCGGGGGTCAGGTCCTCGAACGGGACCATGCCGAGCAGGTGGCGGATGCAGTTGAGCCGGGCCCGCTGCTTGTCGTCGGCCTGCACCACGTACCAGGGCGACTGCCTGGTGTCGGTGTGGGAGAACATCTCGTCCTTGGCCTTGGAGTACTCGAGCCACAGCTCGCGCGACTTGAGATCGATCGGGCTGAGCTTCCAGCGCCGGGTCGGGTCGGTGATGCGGCGCTGGAAACGGCGCTCCTGCTCGGCGTCGCTGACCGAGAACCAGTACTTGATGAGGATGACCCCCGAGCGGATGAGCATGCGCTCGAACTCCGGGCAGGAACGGAGGAACTCCCGGTACTCCTCCTCGGTGCAGAACCCCATGACCCGCTCGACGCCGGCCCGGTTGTACCAGCTCCGATCGAACAGGACCATCTCCCCCGCCGCCGGCAGGTGGGCGGCATAGCGCTGGAAGTACCACTGGGTCCGCTCCCGCTCGGTCGGCGCGCTCAGCGCCACCACCCGGCAGATGCGCGGGTTGAGGCTCTGGGTGATCCGTTTGATCACCCCGCCCTTGCCGGCGGCGTCGCGCCCCTCGAAGATCACCACGACCCTCAAGCCCTGGTGCTTGATCCACTCCTGGAGCTTGACCAGCTCGATCTGCAGCCCGGCCAGTTCCTCCGCGTAGGCCCTGCCGGTGAGCTTCCCGGATGCCGCGTCGGCGCTGCCGGTGAGCTTCCCGGATGCCGCCTTGGGCTTCGCCTTCGCCATGGTCCCTCCCTCGCCAAGGACCATGGCACTCCGCCAGCCCACCCGCAAGGTACAACCGGCCGGCGGGACCTCGGGCGGGCGGGTCACGGGTGGCCGGCGGCGGCGCGAACCCGACCAGGCCCGCAGTTCGGCACCATTGCCACGTATGGTGGGGTCTTAGTCGCGCACGGCGGGAACATGAATCCTGAGAGGTATATTCTTGGATGGCCCGCAGCCGGTCCCGACCATCGGGGCCAGGTTGACGCCCGGCCTTGGGCGGTTTCGAGCTCGGCGCGCGGTCTGGTTCACCGACCGTCCGTATTCTCGAAACGAGGAGTCTATGTCCAAGCCGGTCCAGCTACTGGATCGCGTCACGATTCGCTTCGCCGGAGACTCCGGTGACGGCATGCAGCTCACCGGGGACCGCTTCACCAGCGAGACCGCAGCGTTCGGCAACGATCTGTCCACCCTCCCCGACTTCCCGGCTGAGATCCGCGCCCCGGCCGGCTCGATCGCCGGGGTGAGCGGGTTCCAGGTCCACTTCGCCAGCTACGACATCCTGACCCCCGGGGACGCGCCCGACGTGCTGGTCGCGATGAACCCGGCGGCGCTCAAGGCGAACGTCCGCGACGTGCCGAAGGGCGCCACGATCATCGTCAACACCGACGCGTTCACGACCCGCAACCTCGAGAAGGCCGGGTACGCGTCGAACCCGCTGGAGGACGGCACGCTCGGCGGCTACACCGTCCACGCTGTGGCGCTCACCTCGATGACCACCGCAGCGCTCAAGGAATTCGACATCACCAAGAAAGAGGCCGAGCGAGCAAAGAACATGTTCGCGCTCGGCCTGATGTCGTGGCTGTACAACCGCCAGACCGAGGGCACGGTCGCGTTCCTGGAACGGAAGTTCGCCTCCCGGCCCGTGATCGCCAGGGCCAACGTGCGCGCGTTCAAGGCGGGGTACCACTTCGGGGAGACCACCGAGACGTTCGCGGTGTCCTATGAGATCCGGCCGGCGCCGCTGGCCAAGGGGACCTACCGCACCGTCTCCGGCAACCTGGCGCTGTCCTACGGGCTCATCGCGGCGAGCAAGCTGTCGGGGCTGCCGCTGTTCCTGGGCGCCTACCCGATCACACCGGCGTCCGACATCCTGCACGAGCTGTCGCGCCACAAGCACTTCGGGGTACGCACATTCCAGGCCGAGGACGAGATCGCCGGGGTGGGCGCTGCGCTCGGGGCGGCGTTCGGCGGCTCCCTGGGGGTGAGCACCTCGAGCGGGCCGGGGATCGCGCTGAAGGCCGAGACGATCGGGCTGGCCGTGTCCCTGGAGCTGCCCCTGCTGGTCGTCGACATCCAGCGCGGGGGGCCTTCGACCGGGCTGCCGACCAAGACGGAGCAGTCCGACCTGCTGCAGGTGATGTTCGGCCGCAACGGTGAGGCGCCGGTGCCGGTGGTCGCGGCCGCGACCCCGAGCGACTGCTTCCACGCGGCCATCGAGGCGGCCCGGATCGCGCTGAAGTACCGCACCCCGGTGATCCTGCTGTCCGACGGCTACCTGGCCAACGGGTCGGAGCCGTGGCTGATCCCGGACGTCGCGTCGCTGCCCGACATCTCGGTGGAGTTCGCGACCGAGCCGAACCACGGCGGGGACTACTGGCCCTACCTGCGCGACGAGCGGACCCTGGCCCGCCCGTGGGCGGTTCCGGGCACGCCGGGGCTGGAGCACCGCATCGGCGGCCTCGAGAAGGCGGACGGGACCGGCGCGATCTCCTACGAGCCTGACAACCACGACCGCATGGTGCACCTGCGTGCTGCCAAGGTGGCCGGGATCGCCGAGGACATCCCACCGCTCGAGGTCGACGCCCAGGAGGGCGCGCGGCTGCTGGTGCTCGGCTGGGGGTCGACCTACGGCCCGATCGGCGCAGCGGTGCGGTGGGTGCGGGCCCAGGGCCTCAAGGTGGACCAGGCGCACCTGCGCCACCTGAACCCGTTCCCCGCCAACACCGGCGAGGTGCTGCGCCGCTACGACCAGGTGCTGATCCCAGAGATGAACATGGGCCAGCTCCGCATGCTGGTCCGGGCCGAGTTCCTGGTCGACGCGGCCGGCTACAACCGCGTCCGCGGGCTGCCGCTGAAGGCCAAGGAGCTCGAGCACGTCATCGTCGAGATGCTCGAAGGAGCCGACCGCTCATGACCGTCATCAACCAGCAGGCCGGTACCGGCAACGGCGCGGTGGGGCTCGCCCCTGGCGGCGGCCACCAGCCGGTCGAGCTGACCGCCAAGGACTTCAAGAGCGACCAGGAGGTGCGCTGGTGCCCGGGCTGCGGGGACTACGCCATCCTCTCGGCCGTGCAGGGCTTCATGCCGTCGCTGGGCATCCCGCGCGAGCGGATCGTGTTCGTGTCCGGCATCGGCTGCTCGTCGCGGTTCCCCTACTACATGAACACCTACGGGATGCACTCGATCCACGGCCGTGCCCCGGCGATCGCGACCGGGCTGTCGGTGAGCCGTCCCGACCTGTCTGTGTGGGTCATCACCGGTGACGGTGACGCCCTCTCCATCGGCGGCAACCACCTGATCCACGCGCTGCGCCGTAACGTCAACCTGAAGATCCTGCTGTTCAACAACCAGATCTACGGGCTGACCAAGGGGCAGTACTCCCCCACCAGCGAGCGCGGCAAGATCACCAAGTCGACCCCGATGGGGTCGCTGGACTGGCCGTTCAACCCGCTCAGCGTCGCCCTCGGCGCGGAGGCCACGTTCGTGGCCCGCTCGATCGACTCCGACCGCAAGCACCTCACCGAGGTGCTTGGCAAGGCCGCCGCCCACCGGGGCACCGCCTTCATCGAGGTCTACCAGAACTGCAACATCTTCAACGACGGCGCGTTCGACCTGCTCAAGGACGCCGACACCAAGCCGGACAACCAGATCCGCCTGCTGCACGGCGAACCGGTCCGGTTCGGCCGGGACGGCGAGCACGGCGTGCGTCTGACCGCGCAGGGCTCGGTCGAGCTGGTCGAGGTGGCCGAGGTCGGCGAGGACGCGCTGCTCGTCCACGACGAGCACCACGAGGACCCGAGCCTGGCGTTCATGCTGAGCCGGCTGTCCCACACGGCCAAGGGCCCGACCCCGGTCGGGGTGTTCCGCAACATCGAGCGGCCGGTCTACGACGAGCTCATGGTCGACCAGCTCGAGCGGGCCACCGCCAAGCAGGGCGTCGGCGAGCTGGCCAAGCTGCTCCACGGCGGGGACACGTGGCAGATCTCGTGACCCGAGGCGGCGGGTGAGCCAGGCGGCTCGTCCGGCGGCCACCGCCCCGGCCGGCCGCGCCGCAGGCGAGCACGGCCAGAGCGTCTCGGGCGAGCGGGCCTCGCGCGGCCCTGACGGGCGTGCCCGGCTCGACCCGGCCGCCCTGGCCGATGCGGCCAGGGCGGCCGGGCGGGTCGGGGTCGACACCGAGTTCATGTCCGAGGGCCGCTACCGCGCCCTGCTCTGCCTGGTCGGCGTGGTGGTCCCCGACCCGGCCGGGCCCGGGTCGCCGCTGGTGGAGCTGGTCGACCCCCTCGCGGACGGCCTCGACCCGGCCCCGCTTGCCGGCGTGCTCGCCGACCCCGACGTCGAGGTGGTCGTCCACGCCGGCCGGCAGGACGTGGCCCTGCTCCGCCGGGTCTGGCGCACCGAGGTGCGCAACATCTTCGACACCCAGGTCGCGGCCGGGTTCGCCGGGTTCGGTGCCCAGAGCGGCTACGGTGGCCTGCTCGCCGACGCGCTCGGCCTGCGGGTGGCCAAGTCGGCCAGCTTCACCCGCTGGGACGTCCGGCCGCTCACCCCCGAGCAGGTGGGCTACGCCCGCGAGGACGTCGCGCACCTGCTGCCGCTGGCCGACGCGTTGCGCCGGCGGCTGCTGGCCAGCGGGCGGCTGGAATGGGCGCTCGAGGAGTGCCGCCGGCTCGAGGGCGCCAGCGGCGAGCGTGACCCGGAAACGGCCTACCAGCGGCTGCCACGGGTGGCGTCGCTCAGCCCGGCGGCGCGCGCGGTCGCCAGGGAGCTGGCCGCCTGGCGGGAGCGCGCCGCCTCGGCGGAGGACCGGCCGGTCGGCACGGTCCTGGCCGACGCGCCCCTGGTCGAGGTGGCCAAGCGCCGCCCGGCGGGGCTGCCCGCGCTCGAGAAGATCCGCGGCGTCCAGCCGTCGACGCTGCGCCGGCGGGGCGATGCGATCCTGGCCGCGGTCGCGCTCGGGCTGGCCGCCGACCCGCTGCCGGCCGAGAACGGCGAGCGGCTGGACTCGACCCCGGCCGACGTGCCGGTGATCGCCCTGGCCGAGGCGCTGGTGCGGGTCCGGGCGCTCCACGCGGGCCTGGCCTACGAGCTGGTCGCCGGGCGCGCCGAGCTGGCCCAGGTCGTCTCGGCCGCGCGCCGGCCTGGCGCACCCGAGCCGCCCGTGCGCACCCTGCAGGGCTGGCGGCGGGACCTGGTCGGCGCCGAGCTGCTCGACCTGCTGGCTGGCCGCCGCTCCATGGCCGTGGACGCCGCCGGCCGGGTCGTGATCAGCGTGAGCCAGGGCCGGGGCCAGCCGTAGCGCGCCGGCCCGTGCCGTGGCCAGCGCGGAGGTGGGTGAGCCGAACCTGGCCGACGTGGCGAGGCGCCGACCGGGCAGACCTTCCTTGGGGAGCCACTAGGCTGGGTCGGGTGGCAGGCCGACGGGGTTGGGGGCCGGGAAGCTGCCGCCTTCGACGATGCGGGCGCGGGGCGCGGCCACCAGCGCGGCGAGCCGCTCGCAGCCGTCCGGGCCGAGGTGGCGCCAGGGTGCCATGGCCAGCTCGTCGGTGCGCGCCTCAATGTCAGCCCGGGTCGCCCGCCCCTGCTCGGTGAGGGTGCCGTCGCCGGCCACCCAGCCGCGCGCCCGCAGCCGTTCGACAGCGGCCGACCACTCCGCCTCCGACCAGCCACGGGCACCACGCAACAGCTCGGCCGGGATCTTGCCGGTCGCGGCGACCAGGACGTGGGCCTCGCAGCCGTCCACGCCGGCCCCGAGCAGGGCGGCGACGTGGCCGTCGCCGCGGAACTCGCGCAGCAGCGTGGCCGCGTGCCACAGGACGAGGTGGGGCTCGTCCGGCCAGGGCAGCGACGCGTGGCCGGCGTAGAGCGGGCGGCCGATCGGGTCGCAGCCCTCCGTGGCCCGGCGCGCGAGCCTGGCCGCCTCGGCCAGCTCGGCCGAGCCGGCCGCGGGGCCGAGCAGCCGTTCAAGGGTCGCGCTGGCGGCGGCGGAGCGGGCGGCCAGGACCCGCTCGGGGGACGACAGCGTCCAGGCGTCGGGGATGGCCCGGTGCACAAGCCTCGGGTGGAAGTTGTAGAAGGTGGCCACGACGACCTCGGCGGGCACGGGCCCCATGGGCGCCGACCGGGAGGCGAAGTAGCCCATCCAGCCGCCCTTGAGGCCGGCGTCGTCGAAGGCGGCGCGCGCCTCGGGCGCGAAGTACACCATGGCGTGGAACGGCTCGAGCGCCCACCACATGCGGCGGGCCATGCTGGCAAGCATCAGCGACCTCCTTGGTGTCGGTGAGAGAGCATGCCTGAACGGAGGTCTGCCCGGTGCCCTCTGTCCATGTGGGGGGGAGCGAGTTCCCCCCCACGGCCCCCCAGGAGCGCCTGCGCCATGGGCGGGGCCATCGGTGCATCCGACGGTACGCCCAGGTCCACTGTGTGCTCAGGCGCAGGTCGTCTGCACGTCGTGGGAGTCGCCGAGGTCGGCGACTGGCAGGTCGAACACGACGCTGCCGCGGGGCGCCACCACCGGGCTGAGCTGGACCCCGGAGGAGCGGAGCTGCCCGTTGGGCGCCACCCAGGTCACCTGGCAGCGTGCCCGGCCCTGCCGGCTTCCCTGGTTGGTGACCCGCAGCGTGAGCACCACCGTGGAGCGGTCGGCGGCGAGCGTCTGGCCCACCACCTGGCCCTGGAACGGGCCGATGCCGTGCACGGCCCACCAGGCGGTGAAGCCGAGCAGCATCACCGCGGCGATCACCGCGGCCATCACGGTGGCGTGGCCCTGGATCGGGCTCGGCAGGGCCAGGCCGGCCGGGTTGTACCGGACCTTCGCGGGGCCCTCGAGCGGCAGCTCGCAGCGCTCGCACACACTCCCGCCGGGCTGCACCGCTGTCCCGCACCTCGGGCAGCGTGTTGCATTCACAAACGAGGACGGTAGCAGGATCGGGGCCGATCGGCACCCGAAGCCGGCAGCCGCCCCGCGGGTGGGGGCGTGGCGTCGCGGCCGGCGGGTAGGCTGCACCGGTGCGGTTCCCTCCCGGCTCGGACGGAGAGGAGGCAGGCATGGCGATCCGCGTGGGCACCGCCGGCTGGACCGACCCACCCTTCCTCAGTCCGGCCGCTTCTACCGTTACCTGAGCCGTGTGGGTCTGGTTCAGGTAGCCGGCCGTTGCCAGCCGGCGGTGCCAGCCTCACGCCCGGGTGGGCTGCTGGCTTCCTGCTGCCTCCCGAGGTGGGTCGGGGTTGCCGGACCTGCCACTGGGAATGACAGCCTGATCTGGCCCCGGTAGGGGCCGGAGTGATGGCCAGAAGTGGCCCCACCCCCGAACCGCCAACCCCTACGCTCCGTGGTCGCTGACGCCACGGGCGAGGGGAGAAGGAGATGTCGAGGGTGGAGTTGTTCGAGCGTATCCGACGCGAGTACCGCGATGAAGGGGTGGGCATCCGCGCGCTGGCCGAGCGGCACCGGGTGCACCGGCGCACGGTGCGGGAGGCGGTGCGGCCGGCGGTGCCAGCACCGCGTAAGACGCCCGTGCGGGCCGCGCCGGCGCTGGGCGGGCACGAGGCGACGGTCCGCCGGTGGCTGACCGAGGACCTGTCGGCGCCGCGGAAGCAGCGGCACACCGCGCGGCGGGTGTGGCAGCGGCTGCGCGATGAGCACGGCGCGGTGGTGGCCGAGTCGGCCGTGCGCGCGTCCGTCGCCCGGGTCAAGGCGGAGCTGGCCGGGCAGGCGAAGGGGGTGACCATCGGCCAGGAGCACGGCCCGGGGGGGAGGCCGAGGTCGACTTCGGCGAGTTCCACGCCGGGGTGGGCGGGGTGGCGCTGCGGCTGTGGCTGTTTGTCATGCGCCTGTCGTGCTCGGGCCGGGGGTTCGCGGCGGCGTTCGCCCACCAGGCCCAGGAGGCGTTCTTCGAGGGCCACGTGCGCGCGTTCGCCCACTTCGGCGGGGTGCCGGCCGGCCGGGTCCGCTATGACAGCCTCAAGCCGGCGGTGACCCGGGCCCTGCTGGGCCGCGACCGGGTCGGGAACGAGCGGTCCGTCGCGCTGCGCAGCCACTACGGGCCCGGCTCGTTCTTCTGCGAGCCGGGCGTGGAGGGCGCACACGAGAAGGGCGCCGTGGACGGCGAGGAGAGTCGGCGGGGGGAATCGCACCCCCCGCCGCTCGCAGAACCGTGCGTAAACCTCTCGGCTTACACGGCTCCCATCGTCCAGCCGCCGGGTTTCAAGCCGATGCGCCAGTGGGCGAACAGCTGTGGGGATCGCCGTGAGGCTTCCGCCAGCAGCTCGCGTGCCCGCTTCTCGCGTCGGCGCAGCCGCTTGTACTTGCGCATGGCCCAGCGCACCAGATGATCGTTGATGCGCCGCAGGAGGGGATACAACATGGACTTGTAGAAGCGCCCGTAGTAGTTGATCCATCCCTGCACGATGCTGTTGAACATCAGCGCCAGGTCGTCCAGGGACTTGTCACTGCGGCGGGCGATATGCCAGGAACGGATCTCCCGGCCCATCGCCTTGACCGCGTCCTTGCTGACCGCGGGCAGGAAGCTCACGAAGTGCTTCCCCCACCTGTTCTTGGCCAGCCTCGGACGAAACGTGTACCCCAGGAACGTGAACGACGTGACCGCATGCTCGCCACGCCGGTCGGCGTCCTTGCAGTACACGATGCGCGTCTTGTCCGGATGCAACTCCAGACCGACCTGCGCCAACCGTTGCGCGAGGGCGTCCCGCACCTGCCGGGCCTGCTCCTCGCTCACGCAGTGGACCACCGCATCGTCGCAATACCGCTCGAACGTGACCGCCGGGAACTTCCGGGCCAGCCACACATCGAACGCGTAATGCAGATACAGGTTCGCCAACACTGGTGAGATCGCAGAGCCTTGCGGGGTTCCGCGGTCCCGGGCCGCCAGGGTGCCGTCCGGCTGCCGCAGCGGGGCTACAAGCCACCGCTTGACGTACAACAGGACCCACCTCTGGTCGGTGTGCCGCGCGACTGCCTTGAGCATGAGGGAATGGTCAACGCTGTCGAAGAACGCCCGGGCGTCAAGATCTATCACCCAGTCGTTGCGCCAACAGCGTTCCCGGCATACCGCCACTGCGTCCAACGCGGAGCGTCCCGGACGGTAGCCATAGGAGTCGGGGTGGAAGATCGGCTGTAATGGGTTACCGGGTTCGGCGGTGGCGGCCGGTTGGATGGTTGGCGATCAGCTCGGCGAGGTGGGTCAGCAGGTGGGGTGGGCCGCCGATGCCGTGCTCGGCGAGCAGGCGCCCGTCGGCCAGGTCACCCACAGCAGCGTGGAACCCGGCCCCGGTGGCATCCATCACCACGGTGGCGGCACCATCGACCAACTCGGCGACGGTCACGCGGTAGCGCACCTGCGGGCGGGCGGTGCGCCGGGCCGGGCTCACGGGCCCCGCGCCGGGCCGGGGATGGCAAGCTCCGCCACGACCGGGCCGGTCGCGCGCAGCAGCCCGACCAGCAGCATAACCGGGTCGCGCTGCTGCTGGCTGGCGGTGCGCAGCACGCTGGCGAGCACCTGCCAGCACTCGGCCCCGTCCCAGGTGGCGTTGCCGCCCCACTGCTTGCGGCACACGACCGCGGGGCGGATGGCCTGCTCGGCACGCCAGTTGGTCGCCTGCACCCCAGGCTGGACCAGGAAGGTGAACAGCGCGTCGCGCTCCCGGCCGAGATGGCCGAGCAGCCTGCGGTTGGGCGGGTAGGAGGTCTGTCCGGCGATGAGCCGGTCGACCGCGGCGCCCAACCGCCCGGCCTCGGTGGCGGCCTCGGCCGGGGTCAGCTCACCGGCGTCACGGGCATCGCGGGCCGCCAGCGCGTCTTGGAGGATGCGGCGGACCGCATGTGGGGTCTTGGCCTGCCCGCGCTTGGCGTCGGCAAGCAGCTCGCCCACCCGGCGCAGCAGGTGCGCCAGGCACGTCTGGTGCGCCGCGGCGGTGAACTTGCGGTACGGCGCCCACCCGTCACGCTCCAACACCCCCGCGAACCCCTCCCCCAGCACCGCCTTGGCGTCGTCGAACCCGCGGTGGGCGGCGATGCGGTACACCGTGATGCCCTGCCCTGCGAACGCCCAGAGCCACGCGCGCCGGCCACCGACCCGCCAGCCGGTCTCATCCGGCGCGACCACCGGGCTGTGGCGCACCCCCTCGACCAGCGCGGCGTCGGTCGGCTGGCAGCGGCGGGCCGCGCGGGCGACCGCCTGGGTCACCCCACCCGGGGTGAGCGCCAGGCCGAGCTGGCCGAGCAGCCTGGCGACCTTGCCCGCCGACAGCCCCAACCCCTTGCTGCACCACGCCGCCAACGCCACCGCGCGCGGGCCCACCTGCACCCCCGCCGCGCCCAGCGCATCCGAGGTCTGCTCGGGATGGCGCGGCTGGACGCGCCGCCGGCAGGACCGGCAGCGGCCGACCTGCACCTCGTAGCGGCAGATCTCGGTCTGGGCGGGTGGGGGCAGGTCCTCCTGGTACTGGCAGGCGACCCGCTCCAAACGAAGCTCGCCGCCACACCACGGGCAGGCGTCCGGCAGCGCCACCGGTAACACCCGGTCGACCCGCTCAGGCACCGGCCGCCTGGCATGCCGCCCGTACGCCGCACCCGCCTTGCGGCCCGGCCGTCTGCGGTTGGGGGCAGGCCGGTCCCTGGAGAACGGCGCAGCCTGGCGCTTCCCCGCCCGCCGCAGCTCCTCCACCCGCGCGACCAGCACGCCGATCCGAGCCTTGAGCCGCTGGTTCTCGCCAGCGAGCCGCTCGACCTCACCGACCAGCCGATCACGCTCAGCCCGCACCGCCTGGCACTGGGCCTCCACCACCCCGACCCGCTCGCGCAGCCAAGCCACCATCTGACGCTGCGGCTCGGCACCCCCTGCCCGCATCCCGGTCATCGCGGCGCGAACCATACATGCCTGACCAGCAGGATCAAAGACCCGCTATCTCAATACGATCGGCTCCACCTGCCGCTCCAGATACATGGCCGCCACCGTCTGGGCGACCCGGTCGTCCACAGTGGGCACTCCGAGAACCCTTGACCCTCCCCCGCTCTTGGGTATCGCCACGGCCTTCACCGGCGGCGGGAAGTAACTGCCCGACGAGAGCCGGTCCCACAGCTTGAACAGGTTGTTCTTCAGGTCCTGCTCGTACTGCCCGGTCGTGCACCCGTCGACACCCGCCGCGCCCTGGTTGGCCTTGACCCTCTGATACGCCTCCCAGACCACCCGCTTGTCGATCACAAACGGCTTGGCCTGCGACTTCGATTCGCTCACCTGGCTCCTCCCAGGAACCCTGGTTGACCACCAAACGAACCAGGACAACCCGCCCCCTTGGCTCCAGCCCCGTTACAGGACCTTCATCGCTACTACGAGGCGGTCCGCCCCGCTGCCCCGCATCGGTACTCTCCCCCTTGCGGTTTCAGCCGCTTGGGGTTCTCCCTTACGCCGACCGCTCCAACACGCGGTCGACCACATCGAGGCGAGCGGTTCCCAAGTTCCGCACCGGAGCCTGAACCGAGCTCGCGCCACCTCTGCGCCGGACACCACCTGGCCAGGAGTACAGGCACCCGCCAGACTCATCCCAGGGCAACAACTGGACCCTGGTTCCGGTTGTCGCCCATACGCTTTCGACGCTTCATCAGTGGTTCACTCACGTTCGCCTTCTCGGCTCACACCTGACGCCATCACGGGCGCCTTTTCCGCAACGCTCACCACCCCGGCTCATTCACCGACGCAGCTTGCGGTGGTTTGCGACCTCCCCCTGCGCGGGCGGCCGCGGAGGGCCCACCTCCATCACCAGTGCAGCACCGCATCCGAGCTTCCGTCCTCTACACCGGAACCTCCTTCAGCGTTCTTGGCACACCAACGTCGGCATATCGGCGGGACTGTGGCGCTCGCCAATTAGCGACCTGATCTTCTACAGCACACCGGACAAGCCGGCCATCGCCAGCACGAGCTCCCCAAGAGGATCGAAACTCGAACCCCGTCTCAATGAGGGTGTCCGTGATGCTCTTTGCGCCCTGACATGAGGAGACCGGACCATAGGCAAGGTGCTGACGCCTGCCGAGGAGGTCCGGTCTCCGTTGTCATACTGCCCGCGTTCGTCGCTGC